>Ga0209483_1002513_pt1 | contig 12786 bp, 11 predicted proteins | sample NGEPerA_FD_184508 | JGI IMG/M metagenome (GOLD analysis project Ga0209483, IMG submission 184508) | Arctic peat soil microbial communities from the Barrow Environmental Observatory site, Barrow, Alaska, USA - NGEE PermafrostL2-A... | ecosystem: Environmental > Terrestrial > Soil > Wetlands >... | reverse complement strand
TTACAAAAGCTTGTAAATAAACTTGAATTGTATTCCAATGCTGGACCGGAAATTGCTTTTATATTGAAAAGTGAATTTGTCATCCATTAACTATCAGGCAAAAAACAAACATTCGAGTATGAAAAAAAATATATTGATTGGTATTGCGGTCAGCATTGCAAGTTTGGCACAAGCGGTTACAATTACCAGTAATACTTCTTTTAGCGCACCAAACGCTTACATCATTCAGACGGCGTATACCTTGGACCCAAATCTCAACTATATTGGCGCGAGCATCACTTTTAACAACGTGACATTCACACATTCAGGCGGTGACTATACTCTCAATTACGACTTGTTGAACGGAAGCTATAAGCCGGGGACTCTTACTCCAAAAAATAATTCCGAATGGAGTGATTATTTTACAACGGCGACGGGTTCAAATGGGAAACTGCTGTATAATGCGTATATCCTCGGAGGCAAAGTGTTTTCATATCAAGGTCAAACAATACCGACTTGGACAACCGATTTTAATTCAACGGCTTTGAAGGATATCTTAAGCGACATAAAAAACAACAACGGCTACTTTGACTTGGGATTTGATCCCAATTGCGTTTATACAGTTGGTTCAATCACTGTTGATTTTACTACAACTCCTAAAACGAACATTTCAGTTCCCGATCAAGCCTCAACCATAAGTTTGTTGGGATTGTCTTTGCTTGGTTTGCTGGCACTCCGCCGCAAAGTTTGCCTCAACTAAAAACTTGGACTATTTCGAAAATCAACCAGCCAGATACGGCTGGTTGATTTTTTTCTGTTTAGCGCCATGGTGATATCAAATAATCACGGAATAATCGTTCATCACAATCTTCATTTCACACCAACTTTTAAAAGTCGGATCACTCGCTTGCTAGCTCTCGACACCTGTCAACGATTTTGAAAGACTTCACGGGTGCGGGACGTGAATTGCGAATTAGGATTTTATCAAAGTGTGATCTTGCGCTTTCTAAATTGGGGGCGAAGACAAAAATTCCTGCTCATCTGCCTCGTTCTTGCGCTGGGAACGGCGGCGCTTTACCTGCCCATCACCCAAAATGGGTTCGTGAATTTCGACGATGAAGAATACATCACCGCCAATACCCACGTCACCACTGGATTGAACTGGTCGAATTTTGTCTGGGCGTTCACGAACACCGAGGCGGCCAACTGGCATCCGCTCACCTGGCTCTCGCATCAACTGGACTGCACGCTGTTTGCAAAGAACGCGGCCGGCCATCACCTCGTCAACCTGCTCTATCACGTCGCCAACACGCTGCTCGTCTTTGTTTTTCTGCGCGGCGCGACCGGCGCGCTCTGGCGCAGCGCGTTTGTGGCGGCTTTTTTCGCATGGCATCCGCTGCACGTCGAATCCGTTGCGTGGGCTTCGGAACGCAAGGATGTGTTGAGCACGTTTTTCTTTTTGCTCACGCTGCTGGCGTATGCGCGTTTCACCAATCTGTCCAAAGTCCAAAGTCCAAAGTCCAAAGTCTTTTACCTGCTGGCGCTTGGATTTTTCGTGCTGGGACTGATGAGCAAGCCGATGGTCGTCACGCTGCCGTTTGTTCTGTTGCTGCTGGACTTCTGGCCGCTGGACCGGATTCAAATTTCAAAATTCAAAATGAAAAACCTGAAGCCGCTGCTGGTGGAAAAAATTCCGTTCTTTGCGCTGACCATTGCCGGCAGCCTGGTGACGTTTTTCGTGCAAAAAAACGGCGGCGCGGTGTGGGCGTCGAGCTGGGAACTGCGTCTGGAAAACGTCGTGTTGGCCTATGTCCGCTATGTTTCCAAGCTGTTCTGGCCGCAGGATCTCGCCATTGTCTATTCCTATCCGCACCAGTGGCCGGCGTGGCTCGCGGCGGGCGCGGCGTTGCTGCTGCTGACGTGGACGGCGCTGACGCTTTGCCGCATCCGGCAAAACCCGTATCTGCCCGTCGGCTGGTTTTGGTTTCTCGGCACGCTCGTTCCAACCATCGGCATTGTGCAGGTTGGCGCACAATCCATCGCCGACCGTTACACCTACATTCCAAGCATCGGATTTTTCATCGTGGTGGTTTGGGGCGCCAGCGATCTGGCAATTCACTGGCAGGGAAAAGGAAAATTTCTGCCCATCGCCGGCGTTCTGGCGCTCATCGGTTGCATCGGCGTGACGTCCATCCAGATCAGTTACTGGCGGAACAGCGAGACGCTTTTTCTGCACGCCATCGGGGTGACCACGGACAATTATGTCGCGGAGAACTGCCTCGGCAAGGCGTTTGAAAACGACGGCCAGAACGAACGCGCGCGGGCGCTTTACACGGACGCGGTGAAAATCGAGCCGCGCTATCCGCTGGCGCAGTTCAACCTCGCGCTCTGTCTGCTTTCATTCGGTGAAACGAACGAGGCGCTCGACCATCTGCGCGCCGCCGCCCGGCTCGAACCGCACGACCCGGACATCCAATACGATCTGGGCCTTTATTTTTCGCAGCACGGCAGCCCAGACGATGCCGTGCATACATTCGAGGCCGCGCTCGCCGACCGGCCGGATTTTCCCCAGGCGCAAACCGCGTTGGGCACGGTGCTCACGAAGCAGAAAAAATTCGTCCAGGCCGTTTCGCATTTTGCTGCGACGGTGCGGCTCAAACCGGACGACGCGGATGCGCGTTTCAATCTGGGGCTTGCCCTGCTCGACAGTCATCAGCCAGCCGAAGCCGCTGTTCAGTTCGCCGAGGAACTCCGGCTGACACCCAATGAAACCAAGGCGCACTTCCGCCTGGCGCAGGCGTTGCAACAGGATAATAAATTTGCCGACGCGGTGGCGCATTACCGCGCCGCCTTGCGGCTGACACCGGATTTTCCGGAGGCGGAAGCCGGGCTGGACCAGATTCTCGCCGCGCATCCCGAAGTGAAATCCCAGCCCTGAAACGCTGGACACGCCGCGTCCGTTTTGAAAAACTGCGCGCCCGTGAAACAAGCAATCGTCACCCTCGACATGGAAGGCGTCTTGACGCCCGAAATCTGGATCGCCGTCGCGGAGAAGACAAAGCTTTCCGAACTCCGCCGCACCACGCGCGACGAGCCGGACTACGACAAGCTCATGCGTTATCGCATCGGGATTCTGGACCAGCACGGCATCAAGCTTTCACAGATTCAGGATGTCATCGGCACGCTCCAGCCGCTGCCGGGCGCGAAGGCGTTTCTTGATGAACTCCGTTCGCTCGTCCAGGTCATCATTTTGTCCGACACCTTCGAGCAGTTTGCGCAGCCGCTGCTGAAGCAGCTCAACTGGCCCACGCTGTTCTGTCATCGTCTCGTCGTGGAAAATGACCACATCGTGAATTACCAGTTGCGTCAGCCGAATCAGAAGCAGAAATCCGTCGCCGCGCTCAAGTCGCTGAACTATCACGTCATTTCCGCCGGCGATTCCTACAACGACACCGCGATGCTCGGCGAGGCGGACATGGGCTTTCTGATCCACGCGCCGGAAAAAGTGAAGCGGGAATTTCCGCAATTCCCAGCCGTCGAATCGCACGCGGAATTGCTGGAGTTGATCAAGCGGGCGATGTGAAGCGGGCGAACTAGAGAAAAGCGGCCCACAAGACATAAAACGGTCATCAAAAATCACCGTGGACTCATTTCAGAGCGATCAAGTTGCACCGTATCAGCAGGCGTCTTCACCCAGCTCGACGACTTCGTGTCGAACTCGCCCAGCTTTTGCAGTTCGAAATATTCCTCTTCCGTCAAAACCTCGATGCCCATTTCCGCCGCCATATCCATGACGCAGTTTTTGGGTTTATGTTCCTTCCGCGAATCCAACGCTTCGCGGTCGTAGCAAAAACTGACGCGACCCTTGGGACTTTGCGCGGAACAATCAAAGAAAACGAATTCGCCCGACTTTACGCCCACCACATCCGGTTCGCCGCCGGTCCGTTCCATTTCCGCGAGCGGCCACAATTTTTCCGCATTGGCTTCCAGCCGGGCCTGCACCTTGGCCCACACCAAACCTTGGTGGCGGCCCATGTTCTTTTTAAACCGGTCTTTCAATGCGCTGAGCAGTTCTTCACGTTGTTTGGGGGACAATTCCTTTTTATTGGTCTTCATGTTGTTCGTAGGTTGGATGGCCGTCAGCGCCAGCGCTGTTTTCAACGAAGCTTCCTTCTCTTGGCTGAACTCTTTTTCGCCAGCCGCGCCCGCGCCAGTCGCACTGCTTCATGCAGCTTCTTTTGCAACTGCGCCTTCGGCAGCACGTCCGTCCAGTAGGAAGACACGCGGATGCCGGACTTCTCCAAATCAAGCAACTCCACCGTCTCGTGCCGCTGACCTGCGCAGAGAATCAGGCCGATGGGCGCTTCCTCGCCCGGTCTGCGTTCGTGACGGTCGAGCCAGCGCAGATAGAGTTCCATCTGGCCTTTGTCAGCGGGCTTGAACTCGCGCAGCTTCAGATCAATCGCCACGAGCCGCCGCAAGTGACGGTGGTAAAACAGCAGGTCAAGGTAATGGTCATCACCGTCCACCATGATGCGCTTCTGTCGTTCGAGAAACGCGAAGCCTGTGCCAAGTTCCAAGATGAACGCCTCCATCTCGCGCAGGATGGCCGCTTCGAGATCGCGCTCCGCATAGGTGTCACGCAGACCGAGAAAATCCAACACATAAGGGTCGCGGAACACGAGGTCGGGCGTGAGCCTGTCCTCCTCGCGCAACGCTGCCAGTTCCTGCCGGATGAGCTTGTCCGGCTTCTTCGACAACGCCGTGCGCTCGTAAAGCATCCCGTCAATCTTCTTCGCCAGCGTGCGCGTGCTCCAGCGCTCGATGCGGCACATCTCCGCATAGAAGTCGCGTTTCAGTTCGTCCTCCATCGGGAGGATCATCCTGAAATGCGTCCAGCCCAATTGTCGCCGCAGTGCGGCGACAATCTGTTCGTCGGGAAAAACTTCTGCGAACTGAACCATCCGGTGCAGATTCTTCGCGGTGAATCCCCGGCCAAACTCCCTTTCCAATTGTCGCCCCAGCGCGGCGACAATCCTCAATCCATACTCCGCGCGCTTCTCCTTGAGGATGTCCTTACGAATCCGGCGGCCAATGTGCCAGTAGAGCGCGACCAACCCGGAATCCACCGCCCGCGCGACCTGCTCCCGCGCCGCGAGGATGAGTCCGCGCACAAAGCCACAGCCGGAAATTTCTTAGAAAGTTTGGTAATATCTTGATTTCCCAAAATCTCAATTGAATGCTTAAACCGAAACTTCGCATACTTTTTCAGTTGAGTCAGTTCTTGGCGTTCAGCGTTAGTAACCAACATCAAGCTCTTGAACCCAGGAGAAATGCGCTGAATTCTCCTGAATAGCATATCCATGAAGCTCCTTGAGAGAGAGTATTTGACCTCAACGACACATATTCCAGGAAGGTCACGAATTCCTTGGGGAGCGATGGCGTCGTAACCGCTATACTTCGAACCTGCTTCAGGGCCAATCAGCAATTGTTTTCCAGAAGCAACGACTTCTGCTCTTATCAAGCTTAAAGCCAAGCGTTCAAAGTCAGATGCACGCCTACCCCTGAACCTGACAAGCGAACGAGTCCCGCCGCCCAAAAGTGGATCAATCACATATTGCATGACATTATGCCGTGTTAGTTGTTAGCATTTACTTTACACCTTCGCGTAAACCTCCGCGCCCTTTTCCACGAACTCCTTCGACTTTTCTTCCATCCCCTTCTTCAGCGCCTCTTCCTCGGCGATGCCTTGTTCGGCGGCGTATTTGCGGACGTCTTCGGTGATCTTCATCGAGCAGAAATGCGGGCCGCACATGGAGCAGAAGTGCGCGGTCTTGGCGCCGTCCTGCGGCAGGGTTTCGTCGTGGAATTCGCGCGCGGTCACGGGGTCGAGCGCGAGGTTGAATTGATCTTCCCAGCGGAATTCAAAGCGCGCCTTGGAGATGGCGTTGTCGCGGTATTGCGCGCCGGGATGACCCTTGGCCAGGTCCGCCGCGTGCGCCGCGATCTTGTAGGTGATGACGCCGTCTTTCACGTCCTTCTTGTTCGGCAAGCCGAGGTGTTCCTTGGGCGTGACGTAGCAGAGCAACGCGCAGCCATACCAACCGATCATCGCCGCGCCGATGCCGCTGGTGATGCGGTCGTAGCCGGGCGTGATGAACATTTTCATTTCGGGAAAAATCTTAACGCCCGGCCGCAACATTTGCAATCCAACGCTCCTTGAACATTCGATGAAAAACAAATTCCACGCGCTCAAAAAATTGTGCGCCGCGAGTCAACCGAAACCGTCCGTGCCATCAATGTGGCGTTGCCGGGGGCGGAGTTGGCGGAGTTGGCGTTGAACCGCCGCTGCCGCCACGGTCAACAATCACCCGTGCGCTCAAATAGCCCGCGTAAAATTCGGGATTGGATTTCTTGAACTTCGTCATCAGCTTGTCCAGACGATTGCGGAGAATGCTTGTGACGCTGGCGATTTTATCCGGCAACGTCGTCGTTTGACCCGCACGATCCGCGACCGCCGTGCGCGGTGCGGTTTTGATTCCATGAAATTGCGTCGTCAGAGCCGTCAACGCCGTCACGTCCGCTTGCAAGATCCCGTAATCCGCCAGCGCCGCCAGATTGGTTGTGGCCAGACCCGCGACCCGCGTTCCCGTTTCTTCCAACTCGTCATCCGAAAGTTTGTCCAAAGCCGAAAGCGTGAGTTCCACTTGTGCCGCGAGATTTGCGTCGCTGTTCACTTCCGCCAACGCCGCAAGCTGGCTGGCAATCACCAAAATCTGTTCCTCGTAATCGTGACGCACTTGCGCCTTTGCACCCGCCGCGCCGCTGACCGGCGTTTGCTGCTTGCCCGCCGAACTGTTGATGTCGGCGATGCCGTCATCCACATCAGTCACAGTGTCGCCGATGGCCTTGACGCCGTTCCAGATGGTTTTGTTTGTTCCCATGTAAGCCGATACGGTGCTAAACATGCCGGTGCGATTTAGTTGGTCTCGATTCATAGTGGTGCGGAAAGTTTGTGAATCCCTCCGCGACGTGTCAACCATCTATTTCTTACAGCCGAGCGTGTGTCCCGATTATCCGAACCGCGCTCGCCCGACTGTGAGCATCCGCCACGCAAACCGGAGCGTTGTCCGCGAGACGCCGGGCGACGATTTCCCGACCCGGAGCAACGACCGCGCAAAGCCGAGAGCCGACCGCGCCAGCCGGAGCATGTTCCGCGAGAAACCGAGCGCAGTCCGCGAGAAACCGAGCGGTCATTTCTCGACACCGAGCGCCGTCCGCGCGACCCGGAGCATGAGTTTCTTGCAACCGAGAAGCTGATTATCAGCTATTTACGCGGTTTTCCGGCAAAGGTAGCGCGGGCGTCTCGCTTACATTACAGTGAACACATGAGCGTTGGAACTTGCAAACTGTGCAAGCTAGACAAAAAACTTGCAAAGGCGCACATCATTCCACGGAGTTTCTGCCTTCGAGCTAAAGGTGACTCAAACCAGTTGCTTGAAGCTAGGCAACACGACGTTAAAGATGTCGAAGACTGGCAGAATGGCATTTGGGACGACCAAATTCTTTGTGAAACCTGTGATGGTGGCTTTTCATCATGGGATGGCTACGCGTTCGAGCTTCTTGGAAATCCGCCTGGCAACGATAAGCTTCCTCAAAATGACTCGGAGATGCTGGCTTTCATTATCAAGGACATTGATTATGGTCTGCTCAAACTTTTCATTTTAAGCGTGCTGTGGAGGGCGTCCGTGAGCAGCTTGCCTTTCTTTTCAAAAATCCAACTTGGAAAATATGAGTCCATAATTGCCGACATGATCCGAAGCCAAAACCCTGGCAGCTACGACCAATTTCCGATTGGGCTTGGCCGGTTGGTTGGCCAGCGTTATCCAAACGCCATGTTTGCGCCCTACCAACAGCGAACCCCTGAAGGGATTAACTTCAACGTGCTATTTCTCCCCTCAATCAAAATCATGGTCAAAGTGGATCAGCGCCCGCTTCCACAAATACTTGAAACGGTCGTCTTGAGGCAACAACCGGAGAATGTGGTAGTGCCAATGACCTTACACAAAAACGAAATTCTTACGCTTCACGAAGGGGCAGAGATTTTTAGGCGGTGGCGTTCTAAACGATAGCCGTCGGATTTTCTATTCTAGCGGAAACCGTTCGGAGACGAACTCATAGGCGGCACATTCCCACACCCATTGGCGACACTGTCTTGTCAGGCGCAGCCGGTGGACTGGGTCTTCTATGAATGCAACTTCCAAATCGTTGCTGGTTTGGCGGACAAGCACGAGCCGGTAGGCTTTTCCTTTCTGTCTGGCTACAGCTTCCTCGTTGCTTGTCATGGTGAATGGCTGACCGGGGTAATCAATGGATTTTACTTCGAGGAAACGTTCCTCATTATCGGGTGTGGTTGCTTCAATGTCGTAGCCAAGATTCTGACGACTAACATCCGTGGCCTGCCAACCCCGCGCCTCAAGCAGTTCCAACACTTGCTGTTCAGCAGCACGCCACGGTGTCAGGCTCAATCGTGTCGGTGTTTCAGGCGAGACTGATTCCGGCGATTGTTGAACTGGAGACGGTGAGGAATCGCTAGGGACAAGTTTTTTGGCGACTTGCGAGTTTGTCACCCCCTGCACTAATCGGTTGAGATGGGAAGGAGTGCCAGTTTTCTCTGTGACCATATCCAGAAAATCCTCCGCCAGTGGTTTTTCGCTCCGCTTCGCCTCGCTTAAAGAAACAGGAACGTCCTCGCTTGGCCAGATGCGCCAAGACTCATCTACGGACGATGCTTCAATTTGTTTTGTGGCGTGGAGATTGGCGATATGTGCTACAACTTCGGCAGCACCGGCAATAGATGGTTCGGTTTTCGTAAGCCCGGACGATAGTTCGTCAAGCTTCGCCTCTTTCGCGCCCAAGAAACGCAACAGGCTGGCAACGCCGTCCACATCTTGCAGGGCGCGTGGCACAGCTTTTATCCCTGCCGCTTTCGACAACTTCTCAAAGTCTGCCGCGTTTAACCAAACGGGGCTGAGAAACAAATCGGTGAACGTATCCTTTGCTTCGTTCTTTAATGCAGCAACGAACTCGGTTTTGAAACTGCGCCGCTGGAGCGCGACCATTCCCAAATTTGAATAAGGTATTAGTGCTGCAAACAGCTTTTCAGATTCTATCGGGGCTGTTCCATTCAGGCATTGTCCAATTAGTTCCAAAAAGAAGCGCGCCATCGTGCGGATTCCATTCAGGGTGCTTTCATCCAAGACCACCCTTGTGCGTGATGGATCGGTGCTAATGTCTCCGTTGATTTTGAATGCGAATCCAGTCGGTTCATGTGTTGGCAAGAAAGCATGGACGACCGCTTCTGGTTCGGCGAGGCGGCTGACTCCTCCTGCGTCATGCACAAAAGCAAATGCAAATCCATCACGCTCCATGACGCTCCACTTCCTGAAGCCATCCGAACTTGCCAGCCGCAAAGATTGCAGTCCTGGCGCGTCAGTCTGGCGTTGAACGGTGACAACGGTTTCGACCCTAGACTTTAGCTGCATCTGGCGCACGTTGCGGAGAAACAAAAGCGAGCTTGGATCAAAAGCGGCGAATTCCGATTCAATGCTGCTTCCGGTCAAACCGTCGAATACAAAAATTGTGTTAAAGCGGTCAGCAATCAAACGGTCGAGTTGGCTGTCAAATTCCTTGCGCTCGGCGGGCAGCAGCGAGTGCGGAATCCGAATCAACGGAACACGACTCGCCTGCGGGACATCCGCCGTTGTCCTTTGGCGCGAAAAAGTCGCTTGGAGTTCGCCGCTAATTACATGGACAGTTTTTGCCAACCCGACAACTGATTTGAAGCCGATGCCACGGAAGCCGATGGCCTCACCACGATGCTTTGAGGACGCCGCGCTACGACAGAGACTTTCAAACTCGGATTCCGTAAAGCAGTGACCGTTGTTGGCGGCAAACAGAAATCTGCCGGCGCGCAGAACTGTGAAACAAGAAGCGCCCGAGTCGTCGGCGTTCTGAAGAAGCTCAACGAAAGCTCGTGCATCGTAGCTTTCCGCGACGTATTGTTCGAGGCCAGCTAAATCCGACAGCAATGTTGGAGACTTGAGAGCCTCTTCCAGAAGTGATTTTCGGACTCGTTCAAGCATAAGAATTCAGACGCGTTGGGGATATATCCTCACCTTAACAACTTCCGCTCCAGCGTTTATATCAAGGTGGAATGCCTCAAATCCGTAAAATTTTTCGGGAGCAGACAAGTAGCATGTCCCGGTATTAACAACCCTGCCCTTTGGATCATACAAAGTGATTGCAACCTTGAGGTGCTGGCCAATCTCAAGACCCTCTCGCGGATGAATCTCGCCGCCCAACCTTATGTAGTGGTGTCCTTCAGGTGTCACGATGAATGTCGCGAGTAGAGCCTCAAATCTAACATTCTCTCGATCTTCAAGAGCGTCGAGGCGTTCGATCAGATAAGTGACATCTCCGTCATCGGGTGGCCAATTCTTCTTCTTCGGCATGGACAGATTGAATCAAAATGATTCACCGGAAGCAATTCCCACTTCGCGTCTTTGCGCCTTTGCGTTGAAAAGAACCTCACGCCTTCGCGTAAAGCTCGTTTCCCTTTTCGGCAAACTCTTTGGACTTTTCTTCCATCCCTTTTTTCAACGCTTCTTCCTCGGCGATGCCTTGCTCCGCCGCATATTTCCGCACGTCCTCCGTTATCTTCATGCTGCAAAAGTGCGGGCCGCACATGGAACAGAAATGCGCCGTCTTCGCTCCGTCTTGCGGCAGGGTTTCATCGTGGAATTCCCTGGCCGTCACCGGGTCAAGCGACAGGTTAAACTGGTCTTCCCACCTGAACTCGAATCTGGCTTTGGAAATTGCGTTGTCGCGGTATTGCGCGCCCGGATGTCCCTTCGCCAAATCCGCCGCGTGCGCCGCGATTTTGTAGGTAATCACTCCATCCTTGACATCTTTTTTGTTGGGCAATCCCAAATGCTCTTTCGGGGTCACATAACAGAGCATCGCGCAGCCATACCAACCGATCATCGCCGCGCCGATGCCGCTGGTGATGTGGTCGTAGCCGGGCGCGATGTCGGTGGTGAGCGGTCCGAGCGTGTAGAACGGGGCTTCGCCACACCATTCGAGCTGCTTGACCATGTTCTCCTCGATCATGTGGATGGGCACATGGCCGGGGCCTTCGTTCATGACTTGCACGCCCTTGGCCCACGCGCGTTTGGTGAGTTCGCCCTGCGTTTCGAGTTCACCGAATTGCGCGCGGTCATTCGCATCGGCAATCGAGCCGGGGCGCAGTCCGTCGCCGATGGAGAACGAAACATCATACGCGGCCATGATGTTGCAGATGTCGTCCCAATGCGTGTAGAGGAAATTTTCTTTGTGATGCGCGAGGCACCACTTCGCCATGATGCTGCCGCCGCGCGAAACGATGCCGGTCATGCGGTTCGCCGTGAGCGGCACGAAGCGCAGCAGCACGCCGGCGTGAATGGTGAAGTAATCCACGCCCTGCTCCGCCTGTTCGATAAGCGTGTCGCGGAAGAGTTCCCACGTGAGGTCTTCGGCACGACCATTGACTTTTTCCAGCGCCTGATAAATCGGCACCGTGCCGATGGGCACGGGGGAGTTGCGCAAAATCCATTCGCGCGTGGCGTGGATGTTTTTGCCAGTGGACAAATCCATGACGGTGTCCGCGCCCCATTTAATTGACCAACGCATCTTTTCAACTTCTTCCTCGATGGACGAAGCAACGGCGGAATTGCCGATGTTGGAATTTATTTTCACCAGAAAGTTGCGGCCAATAATCATCGGCTCATTCTCCGGGTGATTGATGTTCACCGGAATGATGGCGCGACCGGCGGCGACTTCTGACCTGACAAATTCCGCTGTAATCTCTTCCGGGATTCTCTGTGGAAATCGGGAGAACACGGATGGCACGAATGAATTTGTGATTTCGGATTTACGATTTACGAGCTGGCTGCTTCCAGCGTGCTGCTTGTCGAGAACGTTGCGCTTGTTGTCATCGCGTAAATCGTCAATCGTCAATCGTAAATTGGCCCAGCCCATGTTCTCGCGGATGGCGATGAATTCCATTTCCGGCGTGATGATGCCGGCGCGGGCGTATTGCAACTGCGTGACGATTTTGCCCGCCTTCGCGCGCAAGGTGCGACGGCGATTCGCAGTGAGTCCGGGAAATTCCACTAGACGATTTTTCTCCGCCGCACTGGCGAACTCGGCGTGTTTGCCGGAGAGATAGCCGTTGTCCTGCGGCTTCACTTCGCGACCTTCGTATTCCTCCACGTCGCCGCGTTTCAAGATCCAGTCGCGGCGCAACGCGGGCAAACCTTCGTCGGACGTGCCGGTGAACGTGGGGTCACCCCACGGCCCGCTACAATCATAGACGCGCACGGGCGCATTCTTCTCGATCGCACCGGTGTAAGACTTGGTGTCGCTGACTTCGATCTCGCGCATCGGCACGCGGAGGTCGGGATGGATGGTGCCGGTCACGAAAACTTTTTTACTGGCGGGCAGTTGTTCGCTGCTGTGCGGCTCAAAGGAATCTTTGTTTGCGATCATAAATTTGCTTTGGTTCTTGGGTCTGGCGTCTGGGTTCTAGGAACACAAAAGCGCGTTAATGATCCGGGGAAAACTTTTGAAGGTTGGCCCAAATGGCCCTCCGCAAGGAGTTCCTACGCCAGCATTACCTGGATCAGGTTCTGGGTCTTTCGCGTTCCGCGCGAAACTCTCAGCCTTCGTCGTCCCTGCGGACGGCCGGTTGGCTCCCCATGTGTGACC
>Ga0209483_1002512_pt1 | contig 12787 bp, 15 predicted proteins | sample NGEPerA_FD_184508 | JGI IMG/M metagenome (GOLD analysis project Ga0209483, IMG submission 184508) | Arctic peat soil microbial communities from the Barrow Environmental Observatory site, Barrow, Alaska, USA - NGEE PermafrostL2-A... | ecosystem: Environmental > Terrestrial > Soil > Wetlands >... | reverse complement strand
GTCTGGGAGCAATATGATCACGTGATTCTCGGCAATACCGTGCAGCGTCCCGGCGGCGACGCCGCTGTCGTGCGCGTGCAGGATGGGCCGAAGGGACTGGCGCTGACGGTCGACGTCACGCCGCGTTATTGCGAGGCCGATCCGCATGAGGGCGGCAAGCAGGCGGTGGCGGAAGCCTGGCGCAACATTACCGCGGTCGGCGGCCGCCCACTCGCCATCACCGACAATCTCAATTTCGGCAATCCGGAACGTCCCGAGATCATGGGCCAGTTCGTCGGCTGCCTGAAGGGCATTTCGGAAGCCTGTCGCGCGCTCGATTTTCCCGTCGTGTCCGGCAACGTCTCGCTCTACAACGAGACCAACGGCCGCGGCATCCTGCCGACGCCTTCGATCGGCGGCGTCGGCCTGCTCGACGATTTCACCAAATCTGCCAGCCTTGCCTTCAAGGCCGGGGACGAGGCGATTCTTTTGATCGGCGTGACCCACGGTTGGCTCGGCCAGTCGGTGTACCTGCGCGACATCTGCGGCCGCGAAGAAGGCGCGCCGCCGCCGGTCGATCTCACGGCCGAGAAGCGCAACGGTTGTGTGGTGCGCGGCATGATCCATGCGGGCACCGCGACCTCGGTCCACGACGTATCCGACGGCGGTCTTTTGATCGCGCTGGCGGAGATGGCGATGGCGGGAGGCGTCGGCGCGCAGCTATTGGCGGCGCCGGCTTCGATCGTGCCGCATGCCTGGTGGTTCGGCGAAGACCAGGCCCGCTACGTCGTTACGGTGCGCGCCGAGGATGCTGGTCGTGTGTTGGCGAAGATGAAGGGCGCCGACGTGCCCTGCGTCCGCATCGGCACCACCGGCGGCGAGACGATCGCAGTCGCTGGCGAGCCGCCGGTTTCGATTTCCGCGCTCAAGGCCGGCTTCGAGGGCTGGCTACCGGCTTACATGAACGGCGCCGCGGGCTGAAAGGGACGCGGCTTCCCCCTCGAATATCTCGTGAGGTTGTGCTACATTGTAGCCCAAGGAGACTGACCCATGACCAATACCGTTGTACGGGCGAGGATCGATGAGCACGTGAAAGAGGAGGCCTCCGCCGTACTGGCGACTATTGGGCTCACGGTGTCCGACGCCTTCCGCTTGATGATGATGCGCATTGCCAAGGACAAGGCTTTGCCCTTTGAGCCTTTGGTCCCCAATGCGGAGACTGTCGAGGCGATGAAGGCCGCCAGAAGGGGCGAACTGGTAACCGCCGGCTCGACTAAGGCACTCTTGGCGACCCTGAATGAGGACGATTAGATATACCAACCGCTTCAAACGGGATTATCGACGCGAAAAATCCGGCGTGCTCGGCAAAAGGCTCGATGCGATCCTCAAGCCAGCCATCGACCTTCTGGTGAAGGATGCATCATTGCCGGCCCGCTATGTCGATCATCCATTGGCTGGTGAATGGAAGGACCATCGCGACTGCCACATCCGGCCCGATCTGATTCTCATCTACCGCAAACCCGACGCTGAAAATCTGGACCTCGTTCGTCTTGGCTCTCACAGCGAATTGGGTCTGTAACGTTCATAGCACATGCGTCGCGCCGGGGAGCTTGCGCAACGCTGCCGTGGCGGCCCAGCTCAACGCGAGCGTCAGCACGAACACGATGACCGCCTTGATGATCGCAGTCAGCTGCATCACGGGCGCGAGCGAAATATCGTACAGCGCATATTGCAGCCACAGCACCGGGACGTAGTGAATCAGATAGATGCCGTACGCATTGTCGCGCAGCGGATCGAGAGTGCTGGAACCGTCATTGGAAAAGCGCAGGAACAGCGCCAGGATGTTGAAGGTCTGCGCCGCGCTGTAGGACACGAAGGCCAGCGCATAGGCAATTTCCCACCACAGCGGTTGATGGTCGACGTCGGGCAATACCGAGTGCTTGACGTAGATCAGCGCCATGATGGTGCCGTAGGTCATGACGGTCGCCGCGAACCACACCGGCCAGCGCCGCGCCATTGCGCCGTCGCCGGCAAGAAGGCCTTTGTCGAAGGGTACCGCGCCGATGCCGACGCCGGCCAGGAAGTACAACAGATAGAGCAGGATCCGGCTTGCCTGAATGGCGAGCGGGCCCACCGTGAACCATCGCGACGCGCCGAAGTAGAGCACCGACGGCAGATAGACGGCGATCGAGGCGATCAACAATGCACAGAAGAACAGGCCGGGGCGTGAATGGCCCGCAAGCGACAGCCGCCCAATCGCATCGACGATACCGGGGGCTGCGCTGTAGACGATCGCCGCAATCACATCGAGCGCCAGCAGCACCCAGACGAACCAGGCCGGTCCGCTCGGCCACGGACCTGCCGTGACCGTGGTCCACCAGAATTCGGTGAAGGAGATTTCGGGATGGTAACGTAATGACACCGCGTAATAGGCCACTGGCATCAGCAGCAGCGCGCAGATCACGAAGGGCAGGCCGAGGCGCCAAAGGCGGTCGCGCAGGAACCAGCCGGCGCCCTTGCGCCGCAGGCTCGGCCACACGAACAAGCCCGACAGGAAGAACATCGCGGCCATGAAGAAGCTGTCGTTGAACACGACAACGCAATCGAAGCCGAGGAAGGACTGCGTGTCGGTGTGGCCGAAATAGGTGTAGGCGATCACCGAATGGTGGATCAGCACCAGCATGGTGATGAAGGTGCGGGCGCGGTCCAGCGCGGCGTTGCGCGCCTTGGCCGTCGGCGCCGCCCGAGCTTGCGCCGGCGCCAGCGAAGGGGAGATGGTGGTCATGCGAGACCCGGCAGCGTGATCGTCAGGGGATGTTGCCGCCGGGAACCGGATTCAGCAAGGCCAATTGTCGCGACAATCCCGGATGTGGACGGGGCATCGGCCGAATCCCGGCCTGCCGATGGAACCAGTTCCACCACCCGAAGTTAGACCCCGTGATTTCCAGATCGCGACCGCTCACCCGCGGGCGCGCCGTCGGAGGTATAGGCGATGACGATTCTGAAATGGGCGCTGATCTTCTTTCTCATCTCGGTCGTCGCGGGCATCCTTGGCTTCACCGGTGTATCGGCGGCGTCGGCCGATGTCGCCCGGATCTTGTTCTATATCTTCGTGGTGATCTTCCTGGTGCTGTTGATCCTGGGGCTTACGATCTTTCGGGTGTAGCGAGCCACCGGCCCAATAGAAGCCGCGGCAATCGCTACGTCACTTCCTCGATCTTGACCTTGTCGGGATAGAAGGCGAGGTGCCCCGTGATTTCGGCCATCGCCGGAAACGGCGTTTCATAGGTCCAGATCGAGTTCTCGATCGTCTTGCCGCCGGCCTTGATAGTGAAATAGTTTGCGTCGCCCTTATAGGGACAGTGCGTCACCCGCTCGGTACGCTCCAGCAGCGCCAAATTCGCATCTTGGCGCGGCACATATTGCACCGCCGGATAGCTTGCTTCCTTCAGGGTCAACGCATGCGCGGTGTCGGCGATGACGACGCCATCGGTGGAGACGCGGATGCGCTTCGGGTTCGCTGTGATGGTGATCGGGTGGTCGGGACCGGGGAGTTTCATAGTCGGCTCTCTTTGTTCAGCCCGTTGTGATCGTGGGCGGGCGTTCCGGGCGGCTTTGCAGGGATCGGACACGTAATATAATGCGACGAGGCGTGACGTTGAAGGGTGGCCGCGCTAGGTTCTGACCGACCCGGCGTCCGCGCCGGTCGCGATTCGGACCGCTGATGGGAGAGATACCGGGATGCCGATGGACGCCCACGATATCGAATCGATGATCAAGGCGGCAATTCCGGACGCCGAGGTGACGATTCGGGATCTCGCCGGCGACGGCGACCATTATGCGGCGACCGTGATCTCGGAATCGTTCCGCGGCAAATCGCGCGTCCAGCAGCACCAGATCGTCTATCAATCGCTTCGGGGCCAGATGGGCGGCGTGCTGCACGCGCTGGCGCTGCAAACCGGGGTACCTGGCGGACCCGGGGTACCGGAAAGCTAGTCCGCTCCGGCGGCAGGGGGCGCGATGGCTGGGGACAATGAACGCGGGTCGTTGTTTCGTCCCATTGTGCCGAACCAGCATGCGCGCGTCACCTACGCCGAACTGCTGTTCGACCTGGTGTTCGTGTTTGCGGTCACGCAGATCTCCCACAGCCTGATCGGCCGCTTCACGCCCTTGGGGGCGGTGCAGACGACGCTGCTGTTTCTCGCGGTCTGGTGGGTGTGGGTCTACACCTCCTGGATCACCAACTGGCTCAATCCTGAACTGACCCCGGTTCGGATTCTGCTGTTCCTGCTGATGCTGGGCGGGCTGGTGCTGTCGACCTCGATCCCGAAAGCCTTCGAATCTCGGGGACTGTGGTTTGCGAGCGCGTATGCCGCGATGCAGGTCGGCCGCACCCTGTTTTGGCTGCTGTCGATTCCGCGGGCCCGCACCTTGGGGCGCATGAACGCGATTCGTATCCTGGTCTGGCTGTCGGTCTCGGCGGTGTTCTGGATCGCGGGCGGCGTTGCGGCGGGCCATGCACGGCTAGTCCTGTGGGCGATCGCGCTCGGCATCGAATATGTCTCGCCGATAGTGCGTTTCTGGATCCCGAAATACGGCGCATCCGCGGTGGCCGACTGGGTGATCGAGGGCGGCCACATGGCGGAGCGCTGCGCCGGCTTCATCATCATCGCGCTCGGCGAATCCATCGTCGTGACCGGGGCGACCTTTGCTGATCTATCCTGGACGCGCGAAACCGTCACGGCCTTTGCCTCCGCTTTCGTCGGCGCGATTGCCATGTGGTGGATCTATTTCCACAAGGGCGCCGAGGCCGGCTCCGAGTTGATTTCCAGATCGAGCGAGCCGGGGCGGTTGGCGCGGCTTGCCTACACCTATCTGCACATACCGATCGTCGCGGGCATCGTTCTTGCCGCGGTCGCAGACGACCTCGTGCTGACGCATCCGGCGGATCGCGCCGATCCCAATACCGTATTGAGCGCAGTCGGCGGACCGTTGCTGTTTCTGGTCGGCACCATCCTGTTCAAGCACACTATTCGCGGCTGGCTGCAACCCTCCCACGGCGCCGGCATCGTAGCGCTTGTAGTCCTTGCCTGGTTCGCGGGCTCGCTGTCGCCTCTGATGCTCTCGATCCTGACCTCGGCGATCATGGTTGCGGTCGCGGTGTGGGAATCGCTGTCGCTGCGGTCGGCCGCGGGCGAACGGCCGCGGGAAAAGGTTCAGTCGGAGGCGACCAACGCGTGAACCGAGAACATCGAGGCAGGGTCGGTCCAGGATTCGCGCGGCGTCCAGCCGCTGCCGCGCGCCAGCGCCGTGAAACGCTCCAGGCTGTATTTATAGCTGTTCTCGGTGTGGATGCTCTCGCCGGCGCGGAATGAAAAGGTCCGGCCCAGGATCCGCGCCGTCTGCGCCTTGCGGCTGATCAGGTGCATTTCGATGCGGTGGCGGTCGCGGTTGTAGATCGCGCGATGGGTAAAGGCGCCGGTATCGAAATTGCCGCCGAGTTCGCGGTTGATCCGGTGCAGCACATTGAGGTTGAAGCGCGCGGTGACGCCGGCCCGGTCGTTATAGGCTTCATACAGCACGCGCTCGTCCTTCTCGAGGTCGACGCCGATCACCATCTGCGCGCCTTCGCCGAGAATGTCACGGGCGCTGCGCAGGAAGCGGCAGGCTTCATGCGGCTCGAAATTGCCGAGCGTCGATCCCGGGAAGAATCCGACCTTCGGCATGGTTGCGACGGCCTCGGGCAGCGTAAACGGCGCGGTAAAATCCGCCGCGACCGGATAGACGGCAAGCGCAGGGAAATCCTGCCGCAGGGCCTCGGCCTGGGCTCTCAGGAAATCGCCGGAAATATCCACGGGGACATAGGCATCGAACGCGGATTGTTTGAGCAGCAGGCGGACCTTGGTGGTCGCGCCGGCGCCGAATTCCACCAGCGCCGCGCCCCTGGGGATGATCGAAGCGATTGCGTTGCCGTGCTCGTGCAGAATCGAAAGCTCGGTCCGGGTCGGGTAATATTCCGGCAGCAGCGTGATCTGTTCGAACAGGTCCGAACCCGTCGCATCGTAGAAATATTTCGGCGACAGCCGTTTCGGATGTTGCGACAAATCGCCGATCACCTCGCTCGCGAACGCCGAAGTCCGCTCATCGAATTGATCCGCTTTGGCCAAAGCGGAGGCATGCACATTCATGACGATCTCCCAAACACGTTTTCGGCGCGCGCTCAAATTCGATTAATCAGGTGGCGTAGTCGGCGAGGCGCAGTCCCGTGAACTGCCAGCGATGATGGGGATAGAAAAAGTTGCGATAGGTGATACGGCTATGTCCGTCGGAAGTTGCAAGCGATGAGCCGCGCAGCACCAGTTGGTTGACCATGAACTTTCCGTTGTATTCGCCGAGCGCGCCCTCACTCGCCCGGTAACCCGGATAGGGCGAATAAGCGCTGCGGGTCCATTGCCAGACGATGCCGAAGGCGTCGTTGAGCTGGCCCGCGCGCGCGGCGACCTCCCACTCCATTTCGGTCGGCAGATGCTTGCCGCTCCAGCGCGCAAAGGCATCGGCCTCGTAGTAGCTGATGTGGCAGACCGGCTGCGACGGGTCGACCGGCCGTAGCCCGCCAAGCGTCATGATCTGCCATTCGCCGTCGATCTCCCGCCAGTGGCCGGGCGCGCGCCATTCCTCGTTGCTGACGGCAGCAAACCCGTCCATCAGCCACAGCGTCGGTGTCGCGTAGCCGCCGTCCTTCATGAAGGCCAGCCATTCGGCATTAGTGACGAGGTTGCGGCCAAGCTTCACCGGCCCGACCAGTGCGCGGTGAGCGGGCTTTTCATTGTCGAAATGAAAGCTGTCGTCGGTGTGCCCCACGGTGTGAATGCCCTCCTGCAGCGTCATCCATTCGTTTTCTGTTCGCGACTGGGCAGGAAATTGCCAGGCCGGATCGTAAGCCGGCGGGATCGGATTTTGCGCAAACGCGTGCAGGATGTCGGTCAGCATCAATTCCTGATGCTGCTGTTCATGATTAAGGCCGACCTCGACCAGCGGCACCAGTTTAGGGAGCGCATCCTCGCCGGCCTCGTGGAAGAATCTGACCACCGCGGCGTCGACATGTCTGCGGTAGGCGGTGATCTCGTCCGCGGCCGGCCGCGTCAGATGGCCGCGCTGGTGGCGGGCATGGCGCGGGCCGGCGCTCACATAATAGGAATTGAACAGATAGGCGTAGTCCGGGTGAAACGGCGTGTAACCCGCGCAATGCTCGCCGAGCAGGAATTGCTCGAAGAACCAGGTGGTATGGGCACGGTGCCATTTCGCGGGACTCGCGTCCGGCATCGACTGGATCAGCTGATCTTCCGGCGAGAGGGGCGCAGCGCGGCGCTCGGTCTCGTTTCGCACCGCCAGATAGGCCTCGGCCAAATCCTGGGCGAGGTTGCCGGAATCGGAGAACAATGACGGGCACGAGGCGACAACGGCCGCGGCGGATGCTGGTTTCGTCACGGTACACTCCGGTTCGCAGACAGAACGCCGCGCCCGCGGGCGGGTTCCCCAGGAATACTCTGTCCTAGATAGGGGGTCCCGACGGGGAAAAAAGCCTCCCGGGGCCACGATGTTGGCGCGCTCAGCCCCGGCCGCGCCCCCTCGGGGAAAGCCGGCCGGGCAGCCCGGCGCATGCCAGCTCCTCGCCATTTTACTTTGGATGCACAAAGGTTTGGGGTACATATATGGCATGTCGAGTGCATCGGGCTGGCGCCAGCCCGGAAGGCCATGCGGCTAGCGGGCCGTACCGCAAAAGGAAGCGAAGATGAGCATCGAGCAATTCATTGACAACGAAGTGAAGTCGAACGACGTCGTGCTGTTCATGAAGGGAACGCCGCAGTTTCCGCAGTGCGGGTTTTCCGGGCAGGTGGTGCAGATCCTCGACCACGTCGGCGTCGGCTACAAGGGCCTGAACGTGCTGGAATCCGCCGAACTGCGCAACGGCATCAAGACCTATTCCAACTGGCCGACCATTCCCCAGCTCTACGTCAAGGGCGAGTTCGTCGGCGGCTGCGACATCATCCGCGAGATGTTCCAGGCCGGCGAACTGCAGCAGTTGTTTGCTGACAAGGGCGTCACGGTCAGCGCGGCGGCCTCCGCCTGAGTTTAGCGGCGCGCCAGATCGGCCCGGCGCGGCTCGAAATCATCGTAGCCGACATCACGACCCTGCGCGTTGATGCCATCGTCAACGCCGCGAACAGCTCACTGCTCGGCGGCGGCGGCGGCGTCGATGGCGCCATCCATCGCGCGGCCGGACCCGAGCTTCTGGCCGAATGCCGCACCCTGAATGGCTGCGCGACCGGCGACGCCAAAATCACCCGAGGCTACCGCTTGCCGGCGCGGCACGTGATTCATGCCGTCGGCCCGGTCTGGAACGGTGGCGGCCGGGGTGAGGACGAGGCGCTGGCTTCGTGTTATGCGCGCGCGGTCGAATGGTGCCAGGCCAACGGCCTTGTCTCGGTTGCCTTTCCCGCCATCTCCATCGGGGTCTATCGTTTTCCGCCCGCGCGTGCGGCGCGGATTGCGGTCTCGACGACGGTAGCTGCTCTTGCCGCGGCGCCCGCGGTTTCCAAAGTGATCTTCTGCTGCTTCTCGCAAGACAGCGCCACCCCGCATGAGCAGGCGTTGAGCGAATTCGGCAGCCCTTGCACCGATTGAGCGGTCGTCACGCCTTCGGCGCCGGCCAGCCGGTGATCCAGGTGATGACGGGAAATGGCGTCAGAAACTGCAACAGACAGGCGACGATCACGACGGCCACCGCATAGAATAATGTCGCGCGCAGCACGCGATTTCCGAGCGGCGGATAGGGCGGCCGGTTGTTGGCGGGCCAGGCGAACGTCTCTTCCCAGTCGCGCTGGGAGATGTGGGCCGGCCTGATCCGCTCCAGCGGTACCCAGGCGCGATAGGCCCCGATGCCGCGTTCGCGCGCGATGGCGCTTCTCAGGTAAAACAGGTTGTGGCGGCCGGCAAAATCGACCATCGCAACGATACAAAGCCGCGCCAGCCAGACAAGGAACGATCCGGCGAGATAGACATAGGCGATCATGAACCCGAAGGTCAGCCAGGACCGGGTGAAGGATTTTACGGTGAAAATCGTCGAGACCATCTGCAAGGTGGACTCGACGAGTTTGTCGAGACCGGCAAAGATTTCGCCGAACACGGATTTATCGTCGGCGGCCTGCAGCCAGAGAATTATTCCAATGACGATGGCGAACTGGACCAGGGGAAATCTGACGATGCCTCGTATCGGGGCCGAAACCAGCTTGATCATTCCGTGTGCGCTCCCGGAGGCATAAGGAAGTTATCACGATTTCGGTTCCTTTGGATGCGCGAAATGGGCAGGCCGTGGCCGGCGGCCCTTGTGCCGAATGAGCCGGCCAGTACACTCCGCTCTCGTATTGCGGAGAGGAAACATGAATTCACGGCGTCTGTTGCGATCGTTTGCCTGCGCGGGATGGCTCATGTTCGCGGCCACATCCGTGAGCGCGGCGGGCACCTTCGATATTCCCGCAGGCGCGCATTTCAACCCGCAGAAACTCGAACGGGTCAGCGACTATCTGCGCGACCAGGTGGCGCAAGGCAAGATTCCCGGCGCGATCCTGTTGATCCAGCAGCACGGCAAGCCGGTCTATCACGAATTCTTCGGCGTGCGCGATATCGCGACCAAACAACCGATGACCGACGACACGATTTTCCGGCTGTTTTCGATGTCGAAGCCGATTACCTCGGTGGTGGCGATGCAATTGATCGACGAAGGCAGGCTGAAACTCGACGATCCCGTCGCCAAATACATTCCGTCCTTCGCCAATGTGAAGGTCGGCGTGGAAAACAAAGCGGCCGACGGCACCAAGACACTCGACCTGGTGGCGCCGAAGCGGCCGATCACGATTCTCGACCTGATGACCCAGACCTCCGGAATTACCTATGGCTTCTATGGCGACAGCCTGGTTCGCAAGGCCTATGCGGCCGCCAATATCTATGCCGGTGACTTCGACAACGCCGAATTCGCTGAGCGGATCGCAAAATTACCGCTGGCCGAGCAGCCGGGCTCGCTGTGGGACTACGGCCACTCGACCGACATTCTCGGCCGGATCATGGAGGTGGTTTCTGGGAAATCCCTGCTCGCGATCGAGAAGGAAAAGCTGCTCGATCCCTTGCACATGACCGAGACCACCTTCTATGTCACCGACCCCGAGAAACAGAAGCTGATCGCCAAGCCGATGCCTGGTGACAGCGACTTCCGGGTCGGCTTCACAGGCTATGCCGACGTGCCGATGAAGTGGGAATCCGGCGGCGGCGGCATGGTCTCCTCGCTGGCGGATTTCGCCCGCTTCTCGCAGATGCTGCTCAATGGCGGCGAGCTCGACGGCAAGCGCTATCTGAGCGCCAAATCGTTCGAGAACATGACCTCGGACCATATCGGTCCGAATTCGGGGGTCGACCGTGACTACTTCTATTTCCCCGGCGACGGTTTCGGTTTCGGGCTCGGCTTTGGCGTGCGCACCGATCCCGGTAACGCGAAGCCGCCGCCAGCGGGCTCGCTCGGCGAGATCAAGTGGGACGGCGCCAGCGGCTGCTATTTCGTGGTCGACAAGAAGCAGGACATGTTTTTCGTGCTGCTGGAACAGACCCCGTCCGAGCGGCAGAAGATACAGCCGATGGTCAAGAAGCTGATCTATGAAGCGATGGAGAACTGACGGTCTTATGCGCCGCCGCAGCGTTCTGGCGTCGCTTGCTCTCGCGTTCGCCGCCGCATGGCCTGGCATGGGCCGGGCGGAAACGTCCGGTGTCCCGGCGGAAGGGTCCGTCCGCACGAAATTCCAACCGGTCGGCGACTATATCCGCAACGAAATCACAAGCCGCAAGATTCCCGGCGCCATACTGCTGATTCAGCAACACGGTCAACCCGTCTATTCCGGAAATTTTGGCGTTCGTGACGTCGACAGCAAGCGTCCGATGAGAGCGGATACGATCTTCCGGCTGTATTCGATGTCGAAGCCGATCACTTCGGTCGCCGCCATGATGCTGGTCGACGACGGCAAGCTCGCGCTTGCCGATCCCGTCGCAAAATACATCCCGGCCTTGACCGATGTGAAGGTCGCGGTCGGGAACATTGACGGAAACGGGAAGCCGGCGCTGGTACTCGAGTCGCTGCAGCGGCCGATCACCGTCGAGGACCTGCTGCGTCATACCTCGGGCCTCACTTACGGCTTTTACGGCGACAGTCCGGTGCGGAAGCTCTATGCGAATTCCGATCTGTTCGACGGCGATTTCGACAACGCCACGTTCGTTACGCGGATTGCAAAATTGCCGCTGGCCGAGCAGCCGGGAACGCTGTGGGATTACGGGCATTCGACCGATGTACTCGGCCGGGTCATCGAAGTGGTGTCCGGGCAATCGCTGTTCGAATTCGAGAAGCAACGGCTGCTCGATCCCCTGGGGATGGAGGATACGTCCTTCTACATCACCGACGAGACCAAGCGGGCCCTGATCGCCGAGCCGCTGCCCAACGATCGCTTCGCCAGTCCGGTTGCCGGAATTCACGATCCGATGACACCGCGACGCTGGGAATCCGGTGGCGCGGGCATGATCAGCACGATCGGCGATTACGCCCGCTTTGCGCAAATGCTGCTCAATGGCGGCTCGCTCGACGGCCGCCGCTATCTTAAGGCGGAGACGGTCGCGTTGATGACCTCGGATCATATCGGACCGGAAACGAAAATCGCGCGCGATTATTTCTATTTTCCGGGAGCAGACAGCGGTTTCGGTCTTGGCTTTGCCGTGAGGACCTCGCACGAGCCGGATAGGGATCTGCCGCTCGGCGAATACCGCTGGGATGGCGTCGGCGGCACGTTCTTCTTCATCGACCCCGCCGACGACATGTTCGCGATCTGCATGATGCAGTCGCCGTCGCAGCGCGGAAGGATCCAGACAGAATTGAAGGCGCTGATCTATCAGGCGCTGGAGAAGTAACGCTGGCAACGACCGTCATTGCAAGCGAAGTGAAGCAATCCTTCTTTGCAACGGTCAAAATATGGATTGCCTTCGTCGCTACGCTCCTCGCAATGACGGGATCGCGAGAGTCTAAGCCCCGCGCACGATCTCGCGCACCAGCCCGACCGTTTCCTCGATCATGCCGGCGGTAACGTCGAGATGGGTGCAGGCGCGGATGCGGCCGTCCATCATGGCGAGGAATACGCCGCGCCGGCTGAGGCCCTCGACCATCTTCTGGCCGCTGACGCCTGTGCCATCGGGCTTGAAAAATACCAGATTGGTTTCGGGCTCCTGCACCTCCATGCCCGCGATCTGCGAAAGTCCGCGCGCCAGCGCGCGCGCATTGGCGTGATCGTCTGCGAGCCGGTCGACATGGTGGTCGAGCGCATAGGTGCAAGCGGCCGCGCAGATGCCGGCCTGGCGCATCGAGCCGCCGAGCCGCTGCTTCCAGCGCCAGACCTCGTCGATGAAATCGCTGCTGCCTGCGATGACGGCGCCAACCGGCGCACCCAGCCCCTTGGAAAAATCGATCCAGGCGGAATCCCAGCCCATGGCCATGTCGCCTGCGCTGATACCTGTAGCGACGCAGGCGTTCAACAGCCGGGCGCCGTCCATGTGGGTGGTAAGCCCATTGGCCTTTGCGATCTCTACGATCTCGTCGAGGGCTGCCTTCTTCCAGATTGTGCCGCCGCCGATATTGGCGGTCTGTTCGACGCTGACCACGGTCTGCGGCGGCTGGTACCGGCTGCGCGGGTGCAGGGCCTTACGGAGCGTGTCGGGTGAGAAT
>Ga0209483_1002511_pt1 | contig 12789 bp, 16 predicted proteins | sample NGEPerA_FD_184508 | JGI IMG/M metagenome (GOLD analysis project Ga0209483, IMG submission 184508) | Arctic peat soil microbial communities from the Barrow Environmental Observatory site, Barrow, Alaska, USA - NGEE PermafrostL2-A... | ecosystem: Environmental > Terrestrial > Soil > Wetlands >... | reverse complement strand
GTGCGGTAGCACGGGGCGGAGGGGGCGGCGGAGTATATCCCTTCTTCACATAGTCACGTGGTGGTGGCGGCATATTCGGGTTGTTCAAAGTCTTTCCTCCAGCCATTAGGGTTTCAAGTGCGCTGACAAGTTTTCGAGTGCAAAAGTCATCCATGACAGCAGACCGAGAAATAAGAGGCCAATCCCAACGTAATTGCACCAGTCTGTGATTGGCGAAAAGTGATTCTTAGGCCGTTGGTAATCTCGACTCTTCAACTCTTCCATGCCGGTGGCTATGTCGAAAATACAAGCCTTGTGACTGAACAAGAAAGAAAGCATCACACTGAGGAGTCCGAATGAAAAGAGTTCCCAAGCGGTTCCCAGCCACTTCAAGGTGTAAGCCTGTGGATTTGGAGCAACGTTTTTGAGAAAAGCAATCGAGGCACCGAACACGGCAGACCCGAATGCCAAAACCGCTTGGTCGAACGTACGAGCACTCTCCCGAGCGGCATCAATCAGTCCCTTGCGCTCCTCCATATATTGCACGTGGTCTCTATCCTGCTGTTCGAATGAGTTTTCCGGCATGTAGAAATTGTATGCCCGCTCGCTCGTCTGCGGAAATTGGTGGATTGTGCTGACCTGAGCGCTGACCTCACTCGCCGCCCTTGAATTGCGTGAACTCGCTGCGGCCTACGTCAACGCCTCCGGTGATGGGCGGAAAATTTGCACGATGAAGCCACACGGCTTTATGGCGGGTGCTGCCTTTGTCCTGCCAGATGGTCATCTGATGTCCGAACAGCCGCTCTAGTGGCTGGCGTGCCACCAGAATCTTCGGTATTGGGTTGTCCATCCGCAACAAACGCCGCAAAGACGGGGAATTCTGGCCGTTCTGGACAGGGGGAAATCCAAGAGCAATAATGACTTCCAACCGTTCACGGCGTGAACCAAGTGCCACATCTTGAGGATGCGGCCAGTGTGGCTGTCCGAGCGTCAGACTCCGTTCGATGCCAGACCGCATGTCCTCAATGCAAGGAAACGATGCCGATAACTACTCGTTTGCGACAAAGTATTGCAGCTTTCACCGACCTGAATCTTACCCAATCTGGGACTCCCGTGTTGACGAATATATGTGGCAACTCAGGAACCACGAAAAACACAAAAGGGGCGGCTTCAGGCAATTCAAGCGGAAGGAGCTTTGGAACTACCCCATGTTTAAGAAGATCATGACCGAATTCAGGGATCACTACGGCCTTCGAGAATTAACGTTCAAACAGATTGACGGATTTCTATATCACGAAGGTGGAAGACTGCTCGAATCTAAACAAAAGGAAAAGCGGTCGCAGTGAGAGGAGATTGAATTATGCGCGGCTTTCCAAATTCGGCTCTCGAAATCAGACAAAGTGCGGAGCGATTGGTCAAGTTCCTTCGAGAGAATATTCAAGATACAAGCGGACGGCAGGAGTGGTCGTATTATCCATCATGGCTAATATTCTGACTAAAACTGCCGAATTTATAATTGAAAATATCTGAATATATTGGCCCTAAGAAAAAGAAGATGAGCTTCACAGGCTACATACTTTATGGAGATAGTGAAACGGCCATCTTTGTCCAATCTTCGGACGGATACGGGGATGCGAATATCTCTGAGCAGGCCGAATTCACAAACCCTGCTTAGTCTGAACACGTAGTCGTGGTCTTCGGCTAACTTTATTTCTTCATCAAATCCGCCGACTGATTCGTGGACTTCTTTCTTGCAGAAGATGCAGAAACCGGGCGCATGGGGGGAAATCTTTTTCGTTGTCCGAAGATATAAATTAACCGCTCCGTGCAGGAATCTATCAATTTGTCTGTCGCTTAGAGGATCAATCAAACATGTGGCGACGGAAAAATCGTGTTTTTGTATTTCCGCCATGGTTCTTTCCAGAAAATCCCGCGGCAGGATCACGTCGGCATCCAAAAAAAGCAGCCATTCGCCCTTGGCGACTTTCGCGCCGTTGTTGCGGCCACGAGCTGGCAATCCACCCTTGACCACCCTTGCGCCGGATTTCAAAGCAATCGACCGTGTGGCATCAGTCGAATTGTTGTCAGCCACTATGACTTCAAAATCATTGAATGTCTGCTCTTTAAGGGACTTCAAAAGATAGGGCAGGAATCTTTCTTCGTTAAAAGTTGGGATGATAATGCTTAGCATGTAGTTTCGCCCAAGTATTTAGGTGATGGGTTGACCGGAATTTCCGTTTTGCCTTTCGGCTGCGAACCAATATACCATCCGTTGCCGCCACGCCACTTCGGCTGGCCAGTGAAACCGGCTTCAACGCACCGAGGAGTTTGTGACCGGCAGCGGGTCGCTTCTCTCCTTGGCACAATCAGCCCCTGAATGGGGGATGTAACAAACGAGAACGGAGCTTTCCAGCCTTCCGCTCTCTCCGGTTGAATTCATTGAAATTCCGGCGATTCATCGTGACACTGAGGTACGCCCAAACAAGACAGCCGACGATTACTAGGAGAAACCAGTCCATGGCCATGGGAGAAACCTCTCCATGCCCACCAGCATACGCCGATTCTCGGCCAGTGGAGTAGGGTGGCGGTAATATCTCGGCTCGACTTATCCAATTGTCATCTCTTTAGGATAGCCATCATCCGCGCTCCATCCCTTTCTAATTTCCTTGCATCCAGTGCACTCTCGACCTCCTTACACTGATCGGGAGTCAGAGCATGTCCACATCTACACACCCCACTCTCTAGGCTCGTCCTCGTGAAGGAGACCATCGTCTTACAAATCGGGCAATCGAACTTTGCTTTAACACTCGTCATGATGCAATTCTTCACTAAATAACCGACTTTTCGCAAGACGATTTCGCGGAGCAACGACGGTGATTTCGAGAATTTCTGGACAGAGCTAAACCACAGAGCAATAATCAACTTGCATCCGCTAAGCAAATGGAATCTAAATGCGGCTCCTCGTTGCCATCACCGACTCGGATTGGTTCGACTACTTGGCGGAGCTTCGCCCAGATGTCTAACATATCTATCTGGTTGTGCGTCGGAGGCAAAATGCGGACTGTGCAAGAGGGAGTGAGTCGTCGCGCCGTCATTGAAAGCTATGCGAAGTACGACTATCAAAAGAAACGGAACAGCGAGACTTTACCGGATTTCGACACTTGGAATTGGTCAAGCGCAGATGCGATTGACGAAGAACTATGCCGGGCAGGTCTGAAAACCGGTATCCCTGCTGGCTACCTGTCATGGAATATGGTTCAACTCACGATTCCCAATTTTCGTGAATGCGCGGTCGTGGTCAACATTTTCTCCGAACAGCGCCATCGCCAGCTTGGGATCATCGAGCAGAATGGGGGGCTCATCAATTGGGAAGAGAAGCTTTTTCAGCATCTCGGAACTCGTCCAGCGCCTTCGTGGTACGACCATATCAAGCTAGGCGAAGTTACGGACCTTCCCTAACTATCAGAAATGGCACTGCCCCGAACTTGAGGGGGATATGCGCTGGTTGCCCTGTGTGAAAGGATGTTGGGCTGAGGCAATTCCGTCTCTTGTTCGGGCGGCTCGGGCGACAACAGGTTTGCCCATCCGGGGGAGCCACCAGCACAAACGGCCCACAGCCCCGACGAAAGACAACGCGGCCCGTCACGGGTCAGATTAGAGATGCATAGTGCGGAAAATGATCTCCTCAGATCTAACCCTGTCGTTCGTGTTTGCTGCTATTGCTTGGGGTCTATTTGAGGTCAAGGAGTGGTTGATTCCCACACCTGAGCAATCGTCCGCCGATTCGGTTGACCATGTGTGCCTCCTAGGTCACCGCCTCTTAGAGACTGATGATCAATTCTCTAAGGGGTATAAAGACTCAACCGTTAACCCTCAATTCGAGGCTGGTCACCTAACGGCTTTGTCCTATATTGACGACCGCCCATTCAACGTAGCTTTCCCAGACTTTGCAAGTAAGTTCGGCGCACAAATCGGAGACACGATAACGCTGGATGCCAGAGACAGCAGAGGTCACCCCGTGAAGTTGCTACAGGCAGAATGGAAAACTCCGAATTGGACCTTGTTTCTTTATCAGGTTATCGACATAGGCGACCACAACAGGGTTAAAACAGAGGTAGCCCTTGGAGCCAATTCCTTCACTACCATGACGCCAAGCAAAACAATAGACACAAGTGATAACTAAGGAGCAGAGTTCTGACAAACTAAAGAACATGAAAGATGGTTAGTTGGCCTTAGACCCTTTGTCACGTCACAACTCGGTGTTCGAGACAATTCCTGTGCACGCCCCTTCAATCACAAATACTGAAGTGCTTCTGGTTGAGCCCCCGAGGACTTCCCCACCAGACAAAGGTAATAGGAAGTCGAAGGGTAGAGTGGCACGAAAAATCGACTTTGCGAAACGGGACGCAAACAACCACCGGCTTGGACGATGCGGAGAGGAGTGGGTCGTCGCATTCGAAAGAAGCGGCTCACGGAAATGGGGCGGAAAGACTTGGCTGAGCAGGTTGACGGGATAGCAGACCGACTCGGGGATGGCCTTGGCTACGACATTGTTTCATTCGATGAGAATGGGGACGAGCTTTTCTTGGAGGTCAAGACCACAAACGCCAGTATCCTGACGCCTTTCTTTATTTCTCCGAACGAGATTGCTGTGGCGACCCGTGAGCGCGATTCGTATCGGCTCTACCGCATATTTGATTTCTCTACGAGCCCCCACGCTTATGTTCTGTCTGGAACCCTCGAACACAAACTCACTTTGAAGCCTCAGGTGTACAGCGCGATGCCGACAAGCACCTGCCAAAGCTGAACACTAATGTAATGACGAGAAGAGATAACTCTGCATGCAAACGGTCATGCTCTTGTAAATAGCGGTACACAGAGAAATGTTCAATGCTAGAAGGGAGTTTACCGAAATGACTGAACACCGCAGCCTTTCCCTCACTCGGCCATTAGCCTTTTTTGATTTAGAGACCACGGGAACGATTTTGGGGATAGACCGGATTGTGGAGCTTGCCGTTATCAAATTGTGGCCCAACGGAGAACGAAGCGAGTACGAGTGGCGTTTCAACCCAGAGATGGCCATACCTGAAGAGGCTACCCGAATACACGGGATACGTGATGAGGACGTAAGGGACAAGCCGACGTTCCGTGACTCACTTGGTGAGATTCGCGAAGTCTTTCGCGATAGCGACGTTGCTGGGTTCAACATCGCACGATTCGACATGCCACTGCTCCAAAGTGAATTAGAGCGTGCGGGTGTGAAAGCCTTTTCCAGTCGAAATATCGTTGATGCTATGACCATATTTCATCTGAAAGAAAGAAGAGACCTTTCGGCTGCACTGCGATTTTTCTGCAATAAGGATATTGAAAACGCCCATTCTGCACTCGCAGATGTTCGCGCCACGGTTGAAGTGCTGGAGGCTCAACTTTCGAGATATGTTGACTTGCCAACTGCTGTTACCGAGTTGGCAGCGGTCGGCAACGGCGGTGATAGCCAATATGAAGACTCAGGCCGTTGGTTTGTAAAGCGCGGAGGAAAGCTGCTCTTCGCTAAGGGAAAGCATTGCGGAAAGTCTATTGATGATGTGGCCCAAACCACGAGCGGCTATCTGGAGTGGTTGAAGAGCCTAGACGACCTTCCAGCCGACACAGCCCAGTGTCTGCAAGATGCATTGCGCGAAATTGCGCTAAGGAACTTACCCAAGAGAGACGGCTCCAGCGGAACCAATTCTGACGTGATATGAATCTAGGCCGAACACGAAACCGAGAAGCTCGACGCCATCATCATCTGGGTGTGCTGGCGACATGTGTACATGTAAAGTAAACCTCCATCGGTTTCCCCAATCTGCTTGACTCGTTGAGGATACGGGACGTGCCTGATTTCTGGCCAAGCTTTCCCGGACGACTAACGAGGCTTCCCTTTCCGATGCACGGGGAGTCGTGACGCCGGGTATGCAGCACCACAAACGCTGTCGATGCCGGTACTTCGACTGGCTGAAACATGAAATTGGACTTTATCGTTGATTGAAGCGTCTAATTGGGGAGTACGACATAATCTCTTCCTCGCCTCTAGCTGATGACGGCTTGCTTCAGACGAGCGCCTCTCACAACCAACGAGCAAGCGATTGGAGACAATCATGAGCTTGGGACATCAATCAGAAGTACACAAACACCTATTCGCGAAGCGTCCGTTGTTCTCGCACACAATGGTCGAGGACAATGCTCACACTATAATCGTCGAGCCGATGCAGGATGAAGGGCCCCGCTTAAGAGAACCACCTGCAAAGCGTGAAGAGCCGACGAGTACTCACTCTAGCTCCTAACCGCGAATCCCCTTGCATGGACGATGCCGGGGGATTTGTGTTTGATGACATTGAGAGCAGATTAGAACTTCGTGTCCACAATGCCCACGTGCTTGGCCCACTCTTGGCGCTTGGTCTCAAAATCGGGGCCTACTTCGGGTAAGACTCCGATGTGCTCCCTTGTGTGTATCTCTATTAAAGTAGATACGTGTTCTCTTCAGACCACCGAAATCAATAAGTTCATGCTCGGTAATGTCGCTATCCATACTGCCGGGGCGAACGCAGGTTTGATAAGCGCCCCAGAGCCCCATGCGGTTATCCCTCAACAATCCGAGCTTCTCTTCATATGAAAACCCTTCGAAGGTTTGGTTCAGCACTACTCCAATGGACTCCAAAACCACGGTACCAAGTGTTGTTGGGTTGCGATAGTTCACGGGGTAATACCTCAAATTGCGTTACATCTGCGCCTTCGACTTGCTTTACGAAGAGGACAAGCAGAATCTTAAAGGCATGAGTTCCATGAAGGGACAGTCACATGGGCACTATTCAAGGGGGAGGCCATAAAGACTTTGTCATTGCAAAAGATTGCTCGAAACCTGATGAAGTTCACGCCGCCTATCATTTTGGAGGAAACGCACACTACAAGGCGTTGCTTTTAAGGCGAACTTGCAAGCGATAACGATGGGAATTGCCGCCGGTCCCCGCCAAGGTCTACGATGATTCAGGGACAAGCAATCATGGACGCAATCGAAGCAATCAAGACCCGCCGATGCATTCGTGCATACACGGAACAAAGCGTTGCGCGAGAGATTATCGAGGACGTAATCGACTGCGGTCGTCTTGCCGCGACCGCACGAAATGAACAGCCGTGGGAATTCGTGGTTCTGACCGACCCCAACCAACTACGGAGTATCGCCAAGAAAGCCGAGTACGGGCGCTTTATCGCTAAAGCCCCGGTATGCATTCTCGTTCTGTGCAAGGATACGAAGTATTACCTTGAAGACGGCTCTGCTGCCACTCAGAACATCTTGGTAGCCGCCAAAGCGCATGGGCTGGGCGCGTGCTGGGTCGCTGGCGACAAGAAGGAATACGCCGACGAAGTCTGTCGTGAATTTGGCGCTCCGAAAGGATACAAGCTGGTCAGCATTATTCCTATCGGCCACCCGGCAGAGCAGCCGCATAAGATGAAGCGGCCTCTTCACGAGCTTGTTCACTGGGGCAAGTTCTAGCTGAACTCGTATCGCGGGTGCTGCGGACTCTGGCAATCTGCTCAGCCTTCATTGCCGACTCGATGGACTTCGCGATTTCAGGCAAGCATGCATCATCCGGCAGGTCGAGCGTCGTGATCCGGTCACTCTCCCGAAAACCTGCGAGGTTCGAGTTGCGCGGGGGAACGTCGGTGAGCATGGGTTCGGAATTCTCTTTTTGACGGCACAATTCTACGCCTCGTCGCCTGTTGGTGGCATCGGGAAGGCGTGGCTGCAAGGTCGCGCCCTTCTGCTATGATTTTCCCCGAGGACTTGACAGCCCTTTGCGTTATGAAGAAGAACCAACAGTCTCGGAGTGGATACGTACCCGGCGAAAACGAAGCGGAGCATAACGCCGAAGCGACTCGCAGGTACCTAGAGGCCGTGGCGCTAACTAATCAGGAACGGGAGCTCGTTTTGCAGGAAGTGCTCTCGAAGCCCGGTACTGAAACACTCCCCCTCGCAGAGCAGGAGTTCTATGAACTCTCCATTGAGGAATCGGATGATGTGTTTAGACCCGGCTATGTCGTGAAGAAGACCCATGCCCAATGGAGCGAAATCGACGGTCAGGCCATGTGGGAAGAACCGGAATGGGAGCGTTGGCCGACGCTTAAAAAGGCCAAGGAAAGATGCGAGGAGTGGAGGAGGGCGCTGGCCGCGAAGGGGTTCGTGCTTTCTGATATGGACTTGTGAGGAGTATATCTGTGATTTATGTTCCTGCTTGTGTGCATGAAATGACTCGGACTTTTAATTCTTCTGTGTGGCACGCACTTATTATTCTCACCCCTTTTGGGGTAGTGATGTCCTTGCTCATCATTTACAAAGCGTGGAAGTTTAAGAACTGCATCACTTCTTTGACCCTAAGCACAATGCGAACCTACTTCTTCGGCAAGAAGGGGCATACTTACACCTGTGTCTCGCCAAAATTCCATCGGCCTGTGTTTTCATAGCCTTCCAGCTAGCACGATTCGGGCGATCCAGGCGGCTCTTAACCGTTAAGATATCGAGACATCTATTCAATTTCTCGACCGGATGGAGTTTTGGCGAGGCACAGCTTTCCAGGCTTCGTTCCAGGTGGCCTTGTTGGCAGATTGTCCATGTGAGCCCTCAGAAAGTAATTGATTCATCTTCATGATGAGAAGACACGAAGCGGACTTTTAAGCACGGTAACAGGCCGTAGTAAAAGCCACTTGGGCTTGACACGTCTGTCTGTGACTCTACCTGTAGCTTGATGTCCATCTATTCGCGCGAGCGCAGCGGCCACTAGGTACCCACTGACCTCACAGATCTCCCACTGATCGGCTTGGTGCAAAAGGGCTGCTAAAAGCATCCTTGAGGCTGGTTCCATTTCCATTCCGGCCACTCCTGACCGATTCATATGACTTATTTGCTGCCGCTTACCGTGCTCAAAAGTCCGCTTCGCCCGGAAGATGGGTTGGCGACTGAAGCACAGACCATGCTGAGCAGACTGCCTTCCGTTGTGGAATGCAATCTCTGAGCCGCTTGGGCGGAAGCCAACGCAGCCCCGCATTCGCCTTGCTTTAAGGACTGGCGGGCTGACTGACGCAAGGCGTAGGCGTGAGCCGCCAGCGACATCAGCGCGGTGAGGTCGGCACCGCAACGCGAGCATCGCGACGAGCCACGAAAACGAGCGCGGCAGACCGGACACGTTGAAGGTCGCGAGAAAGGGGGAACAAGGCCGTCCTTCATGCGCGACCCTCAACAAAGAACAGCAATTCACGCAGATCGTGAACGGCTTGCTTGAGGGCGGCGCCATCTCGACTTTCGATTGCGGATTCGATCGCCTGATTGAGGTCGATCACTTCTTCGCGGTCCTCTTCGTGGACTTTGTCCAGCAAGAGGCGAGAGCGCTCGACGATCTGACGGCCTTCGTCCTCGTCCGCGCTCCAATCTCCCTCGGCCACCGAGTCTTCTGTCAGCGCGGGCAGCGTTGCGAAGGAAGCCTCGATTTGCTGATCATCGTCGGCATCCAGCAAGTCTTCATCGTCCTCAGAATCATCGTCGGCCTGCCGGGTGGCAAAGAGGGTTTCAAGACGCTTGCGTGCCGCGGCAATCTCGCTTTCGCTCCTGGCTTCGAGGGCGCGAGCAATAGTAATGTTCTTGGACAGTCCCGACTTCTTCTCGATGGCAGTGACATTGAGGATGCCGTCCAGATCCAGGCTCATGCGGCAGAGCACTTCATTGAAGTCTCGCATGGGAGTCAGGCCTGTGACGTTGAAGTTGCCGACCAGGATGTTGCGCAGCGCATCTTCGTCCTCGCCTTCAAACACGCGGACATCGACCTCCTCCTGGTAAGGATGGCTGGTATAAAAGCGCTCGGAGCGGGTAACAGGCAGGGGTGTGTTGCGCCGGATGATCGGTTTGTAGCAGTGCGGATAGGAGACTCCGCCTCGCTCTCCCAAGAAGGAAACGCCGAAAGAGTATGGGGTAACATCGACCAACACCCGCTCGACCTGGTGGCCGGCCAGTCTGGATGCCATCACACCGGCGCCCAGGGCCACGCACAGGTCGGGATGTATCTCCTCGCGCGGGATGACGCCGGTGCGTTCTTCAATCATCCGAGCCACGAGCGGAGTGCGTGTCGAGCCGCCGACCAGAAGAATCGCGTCCAAGTCCGAGGGGCTTTTGCCGGCATCCGCGAGCGCCTTCGAAATATGTTCCAGTGTCTGCTCTACCAGGGGGCGGATCAGGTCTTCGTACTGTTCGCGCGTAATCTCCAGTTCCAGATGCAACGGCTTTCCATCGACGGTGGCCAGCGCTTCTTCGCGAACAGTCACCTCCGGATCGAAACTCAAGCGGCGCTTGGCCTCCTCGGCGGCCCACCAAATGCGCGCGCGGGCCACCGGGTACCCACTACGCAGATCGATCCTGTGGCGGGACTGAAACTCGCGGAGCAGGTGCTCGGCAAGCAGATCGTTGAAGTCGTCGCCGCCCAGGTGGTTGTTGCCATGACTGGCGAGCACCTCGGTGACATCGCCTTCAAGCGCGACGATCGAAACGTCGAACGTGCCGCCGCCCAGATCGTAGACCAGGGCGGTGTGCCGGCTGCCTTCTCCATAGGCCAGACTGGCCGCAGTCGGCTCATTCAGGATGCGAACCGCTTCCAGGCCCGCGAGGCTGGCTGCTTCACGCGTCGCCTGGCGCTGGGCATCGGAGAAATAGGCAGGGACTGTGATCACTGCCTTTTCAACGGGCCGGCCCAGCTGGCTGCCAGCCCAGGCAGCAAGCTCACGCAGGATCAGCGCAGAGATCTCCGGCGGCGTAAACTGGCGATCGCCCAGTGAGACGGTCTCGCTGCCGCCCATCTTGCGCTTGATGCTGCGCACGGTTCGCTCGGGATAGAGCACCAACTGGTTGCGGGCCGCCTCGCCCACAAGCAGTTCGCCGGACGGGGAAAGTCCCACCACCGAAGGCAGCATATTCTTCTTGCCCGAACCAAGAATCGCGACTTTGCCATCGACGAACGCCGCGACCTCGGAGTTCGTGGTACCCAGATCGATGCCTACAATCAAATCGTCCATTGCGCTTCCACCTTCAAATCTTATTTGCAGACCGCGCCACCTTGACCTGGGCGGGGCGATAAACCTCGCCGTTCCACTCATAGCCGTTGCGGTAGACCTCGACCACTGTCCCTTCCGGCACAGAGCCGTTGACCTCAATATCGACAGCCCTCATGCGTTGCCCATCGAATATCTGCCCCTGGCATGCAATCCGGTTGACGTGGCAAGCCACGAGCGCCTCGTCCAGGCTGTCCAGAGTGAGGACGTAGCCGTGCGAGATGGCTGCCATAATTTCTTGCGCGTGGCGCGCGTAGCTTGCGCCCAGGCCTAGCCAGCGCGCTAGCCGCGGCAGGCGTGAGGGCGCGAGCTCGTCGACGGCGCCGCGGGCGGTGTTGCCTCCACGTTCAATGCGGTCGCGCAGATCAAGAAGTGCATCGACCTCCTGTTTTCGTGCCTGCTGCGACTCAGCTTGCGGAATTCGAGACTGCTCAGCCGGTGCGGTCTCGGCGCCTACGCTCGCAGCGGCGGCCGCGGATGTCTCCTGACTCCGGGCGTTCTCCATCAGCGTCTCATGCAATTGCTTGAACGTCCGGCCCTGCAGCCGGACTTCCTGCGCGAGTGCGGTCATGGATGCCCACAGAGAATAAAAATCGCAGCCGTCTCCAGGCGTAGTGCCTTCGAGCGACGGAAGCGGATCACCGTTTTCGAGCGCTGTCAGTAACTCGGACGTCAGCCCTTGCGGCGGCTCCTCATCGGTCAGGGCTCGCTCAAGGTGCCGATCCAGCCACGCCTCGAAGAGGCGAACGATCCGCTCGCGTTCTTCCGGTGAAAGCCTTACGGAGGAGGTGTCGGCATTCATTTCCATTTATCTTTCCTTGAGTACAGCCAGCCAGGGAGCGGGGCCAACAAATCGTCTGTCATTGTCCGTGCCTTCCAGCAAGGATTCCAAGCTCACATTCGGGTCTATGGAAAACAGCGTGTACTGCGCGCGCCGGCGCCGGTCGCGGAGTAGATCATAGGCATTCCGCACCTGCTCAAACTCGGCGGGAGACCGGTCCGGCGGAAACTGCTTGAGCTTGGCCAGATAGGCTGCACGGACACGCTCATCATCCGCGTTCAGGCTGACACCAAGCACGGCATACGGATCGGAACTCGGAAGCTTCTCTTGGTCCATCGTTTTACCCTAAAACAAGCGGCGTTGCTCCGGCACCGGAGCCTTGGCAGCTTTTCCTGCTTTTGCGGATACGGGCGATCCCGGCTTGGAAGACGTCTTGCCCAAAATCCTGTCGAGGGCAGTTACGGGGTCCTCTCCGTCAGCAATGGCATGAGTGACCTGCAGCGCGATTTCGGGAGGCAGCGTGCTCAGGAATTCCTCAAACCTCTTCATCAGTTTCTCGAAGGCCGGGGGCGCCGGAAGGTCAAAGTCATCCTCGTCGTCGAAATCGTCTTCCGATTCATCTTCGTCTTCCTCGTCCCACTCGTCGTCATCATCCACCGGCTCGCCGCGCCGGGCCCGGCATTTGGGGCAATCGCATAGAGCAGAGCCGAGTTCCGTCGAATATTTCGGCTCACGGTAGCGCTCGTAGACTGGAAACTGCTTCGATTCCTGTTCTTCTTCGAGGATCTCACTCAACAAATGCATGCTTTCCGTGTTCATCCCATTGATAGTTGCCATCGAAGGGATGGTCTCGTCCTTGGGTGCGAGGTCCAGAGCGTCACGAAGAACCTTACGCAGACGGG
>Ga0209483_1002510_pt1 | contig 12789 bp, 4 predicted proteins | sample NGEPerA_FD_184508 | JGI IMG/M metagenome (GOLD analysis project Ga0209483, IMG submission 184508) | Arctic peat soil microbial communities from the Barrow Environmental Observatory site, Barrow, Alaska, USA - NGEE PermafrostL2-A... | ecosystem: Environmental > Terrestrial > Soil > Wetlands > Peat... | reverse complement strand
CGATGCGGTATTTCATTTGGCCGCGGCGGTGTCTGCCGAATGCGAGGCCAACTTCGAACTCTGCCTGGGCACCAACCTTGACTCCACCCGTGCGCTTCTCGACGGCATGCGCGCGGCCGGCAATGCGCCACGCTTTGTGTTTGTCAGTTCCGTCGCGGTCTTCGGTTCCGACCCCGGCCTGCCCATGCCCGCCGTCATCCGCGACGACACGCTGCCCACGCCGCAATCGTCTTATGGAATTCAGAAATTCATCTGCGAGCAGCTGGTGGCCGACTACACGCGTAAAGGCTTTATCGATGGGCGCAATGTGAGGCTAATGACGGTCGTCGTTCGCCCCGGCCAGCCCAATGGCGCGGCCTCCGGATTTCTTTCGTCGATCGTGCGGGAACCGTTGAACGGTAAGCTTGCGGTCTGTCCCGTATCGCCGGGGACGAGGGTGGCCCTGGCGTCACCGGCAAATACCATTGACGGAATAATTGCGATAGCTGAGGCCTCAAGAGAGGCCCTGGGCGGCCGCAACGCTGTCAACCTTCCAGCACTCACGGTCAGCGTGAACGAGATGCTGCAGGCCCTTGAAGTGGTGGCCGGACCTTCAGCGCGCGCGCTCGTCCGCTTCGAGCCGGACGCAACGATCGCCCGCATCGTCGGCGGCTGGCCGGCGGTTTTTGACGACTCCCGCGCCAGGCGGCTCGGCCTCAACCCGAATCCCGATTTCATTTCCATTGTCCGCGAATACATCGACGAATGCGCACTGCGTGTGTCGCAGTTGGAAACGGGAGCGAGTCGATCGACAACCTGCGCCGACCTTTCCGGCGCATTATCATAACCATCGCAACCCAATAAGGGAGTAATCATCGTGCCTAATTTTGCAGCCAATCTCACCATGATGTATGGGGAACACAGCTTTCTCGATCGCTTTGCTGCCGCAGCTCGCGACGGCTTTACCGCAGTTGAGTATCTGTTTCCCTACGAATATCCCGCGGACACGCTGGCCGCTCTTCTCAAGGAACATGGCTTGAACCAGGTCCTCTTCAATGCACCTCCGGGCGATTGGAAGGCGGGTGAGCGGGGCTTGACTGCCCTGCCCGGGCGCGAGGCCGATTTCCGCAAAGGCTTTATGAGCGCACTCGAATACGCGCGCACTCTGAAATGTCCGCGCATTCATACCATGGCCGGCATTGTCGCGGCCGGGGCAGATCGCGCACGGATGCGCGAGACATATGTGGCCAACCTCGCCTGGGCCGCCGGAAAGGCACAGGCGGAAGGCGTCGATGTGCTGATTGAACCCATCGCCCAGCGCAACATGCCCGGCTTCTTTCTGAACTATCAGGATGAGGGTCACGCGATCGCTGCCGAAACCGGCTGCTCTAACCTGAAAATCCTGATGGACCTCTTCCATTGCCAGGTTGCCGAGGGCGATCTCGCGATTAAGATCCGCAAGTATATTCAGGACCCGAAGCAGACCAGGGTCGGCCATTTCCAGATCGCGGGCGTCCCGGAGCGTCACGAACCTGACACGGGTGAAGTGAACTATGGCTACCTCTTTGACCTGATCGACGAAGTCGGCTATCAAGGCTGGATTGGCTGCGAATATACTCCGAAAGCTGGAACATCCGAAGGTCTGGGCTGGTTCAAGAAGTTCGCAGCCGTAGTTGCTTGAAATATCTGCGTGGACATTGGCTTAATCGGCACGGTGCGCGTAACTCTACTCGATTTATTGTCTTGCATGGTGGCCGCTTGAGGACGGGAACCTCGGGCGCCCACCGTTCGATTGGGCCTGAGGAGGTTCATCGAAAGAGCGTTCCAATGAATTCGCTCCGTCTCGCATGTTTTTGATGACAGGCGCCGTAAGTTCATGTATATATTCTCTGAACGGTTGCACCCGCGACTGCAAAGTTTCATTCTTCCCCAGGCTTTAACCGTTAAGACCGATGCAGCCGGGCAGTTCATTAAACGCATTTTCACAAAGTGCGACCTTCCCCATTCCTTTAGGATTTTTTGGGCCGTCAAGGCGTTTTGAGAGGAACAGCCAGAGGTTGATTCTTCCTGTGCGACAGCTTTGACTGGATAGTCTTTCCCGACCTGCCTTGGAAAAGGACATACTGAGTCCGCGTCTGCGGCCGGCATGTCCGTTGCGCGACTAGGATGGATGGAACAGTGATCGGTATGCGACTTGCCCACTGATTTGGTTCGTTGCGTGACGCGATTTTGGTTGATGGAGATCGGCCAATGACTGGTTGGTTGTGGATGGAGTCTTCGAGAGGTCTGCGAAGCCGTTCGGCTGGCAAAATGAGCGGGCGGTTTGCGCCGGTATTTCTTCTAGGATTAGCCGCGATAAGTCCTTGCGCACTTGCGCAGGTCCCAACAATTACCAGCATCACCCCGAACACAGTAACTGCGGGCGGTCCGGCTTTCACTCTGACGCTGACGGGAACGAATTACAGCGGCACGTCCACAGTGAGCGTGAACGGTACCGCGCTTGTGCCGTCGTCGGCGACCGCGACTCAATTGCTGGCCACGGTGCCGGCCCAATTGATTACGACGGCAGGACAGCTACCGATTCAGGTGATCAATCGCGCTGCTACCGGCGGCCCACTTCCCTCGAATACAGTGACGCTGACAGTGGGCCCGCCAGCGCCTGCGCCCATTCTCATCAGCGCGGCACCGGGGTTTCCGGTACGCGGGGAGAGCCAGGTACAGATGACACTCGTGGGCGCGAATTTCAGGCCCGGTGCAACGGTGGTAATTTCGCCGCCGCTGGCTTCGCTGAGCGCATCCACAGGCAGTACGCAAGCAGCAGACGTGCGCGTACTGAGCGTGAAGCTGGTGAATTCCGGGCTGATGACCGCGCGCATTGACGTAAGCCCAACGGCGGTCTGCGCGCGATTGACGTGTTGAACGCGGATGGCACGAGCACGGCGGTTGGGATCGGAATTGCCGCGGGAGGAAGCTCGCAGCCGGCGCGTGTGCAGGCGGGCAGCTCGCTGGGCGCGCCGGTGACGGTTGTGAACCTGAGCCTGATGCATCCGCGCAACGGAACCGTGGTAATGCGCAACCAGGAATTATATGCAGATGCGATTCTAGGCGGCGCGGGATCGGGAACCGTGATTGGCGAGTGGGTATGGGACGGAAATGTGGTGGAACAATTTTCCGCTTCGTTTGTGGGTGGAACAAGCACCACGATTACGACGCGCCAATCGCTGCCGACTTCGTTTCTTGGACCGCACAGGCTGCAGTTGCGCATGGTGCAGCCAAACCAGGTGGCGAGCGTTCCCATTACTGTTGTGGTGAATCCCGGAAACTGGCAACTGGAACAGTTGGTGCTGCCGGAGTACGGAGCGGCTTTTACATCGGCCAATCCACCATCGCTTTTGTGGGCTCCGGTTCCGGGCGCCGAAAAATATCAGGTGGGCTTTACAGATCAGCCTTACATGAGCTCGGTGGAAAGGTGGTTCGATGTTGTGGACAATCGCTGGGACGTGCCTGCGGAGGTTTGGCGGGAATTGCCGGCAGGTCCGTTTTACTGGACGGTGCGCACCATCGACTCGAACGAAGTGCCGCGACGGCCGTTGCCGCTTCGAAGCATTAGTCGGGTTGCCGATGGCGGATTGAGCGCAACGCATCCGACGCCCGCGCGCACGGCGGCTGGGCATACGCTGCTGGAGTGGACACCGGGGTTCACGAACGGATATTACTTTGTGACCATCAGCCGCGACTTTGCGGGGACGCAGATTGTGCGGCAGTATCTGACCAAGGACGCGAACCTGGATTTGCGCGTCGTGGAAGCGAAGCTGCTGGCGGGGATGACTTACTACTGGCAGGTGGATGCGATTTCGCCGGCTGGACAGTTGCTATTCTCCGGACCGGTTCAAAGTTTTGTTGCAGAGCCGGGGCTTGGTCCGCAGTCGGGGCTGAGAGCGCCCGAGAAGACGATGAATGCGAAGCCGATTCTGCTGGCTTCGCTGGGGGCGCCAGTTGCGCTGCCTGGAGCGCCCGATCTGTCAAGCGTGATTGGAGGTCAGACACCGGCGCCGGGGAGCAGCACAAATCAGTTGCAGCCGCCGATCGCGGTGAGCTTTCAATCGCCGGTCAATCCGGCCGACGTGAGCCTGATGGTGGATGACGTCGACATCACTACGCTGGCGCAGATATCGGAGTCGAAAGCTACATTCACACCGCCTCTGGCATTATCGGGCGGAGAGCACACGGTGAATCTGAGCTTGAGCAGCGATGCTACGACGTGGAAGTTTACCGTGGTTGCGCCTGCTGCGCCTGCCTCTTCGCAGGCTCCATCAGGGCCTACGCTCGTACCAGGCACGGATTCGGAAGCGCCGCCTGCTACAGCGTCGCCGAGCACCATGCCGACAGCAGCGACCGTTGCAACAGCACATCAATCTGCAGCAAAGACGCCGGCTCAGGAGAAGACTCCGGCGGCTGAGAAAAACAAAGCTGGCCCTGTGCTTGAAGGACAGGTCGGCGTGAACACGCAGTGGGTTTCCGGCTCCAATCCGCCGGATACAAATGCAGTGTCGCTTGCCGAACACGTGACGTATCAGAAGGGCCCGTGGCACATGGAGGCGAATGGCAGTGGCCTGTTGAACTCGGTTCTCAATCCGCAGGTGCAGCGGACTAGCAAGGGACAGGTGAACGAATATGTGTTCCAAGCCGGTTACAAGGGGGAAAGCTGGGGAACGAATCTGCGCTTCGGAATTGTAACTCCCGCACTCTACACCGACGCGCAGTTTGTAACTGCCGCAACGCCGCGCCAGGGTGCTGAATTGACTTTGAAGACTCCGGTGGGCACGCTGGGGGGCTTTGTGAATACGAACGATACCGCTCTGGGAGGCGGCGCAGGAATCAACTTTCATCAGCAAATTCAGGGCGCGAGTTACCAGGCTCCATTGCCCAAGTGGGCGGAGCTACGGGGAATGTGGCTGAACGCAAAGGATACCGGAGCACCAACTACTGTGGGCTACGATTCGATGGGCAATCCGATTATTCTGCCCAATCCGGTGGCGCCGGTTTCTGCCGGGGATGCGATGGGCGCCTTGCTGAAATTGCATCTGGGCAAGAATTGGCTGTGGACCTCAGAGTACGCAATCAGTTATGACAATGCCAATCTCTCCGATCCCACATCCAAACGGCAGTTCGGACGGGCGTGGCGAAGTGCGATTGCCGGGCAGGTCGGTAAAGTGAATGCGAGTGGCGATTTTCGCGAGTTGAATGCTAACTTCGGTACTCCGGCGAACCCGAGCCTGACGCAGTCGAGCCAACCAAATGTTCGCGGCGTGGATGCTTCGATAGGTGACACAACACGAGCTGGTAACTTCGGGATGACTTATACGTTTCTTGATAACAATGTGCACCCCAAAACCACCGCGGAGTTACGCATGAATAGCTTCGACGAGACTTGGACCAAGGGACTGGGCGTGAAGACTAACTTATCCGTGGAAGCACGTCAGTCGCTTACCGGGACGGGGGCGATTCCCGCGGCCTTGCAAGGGATGCCACCTGCGCAGACTGGCGCGCAGGATTTGCGAGACCTCTATGGGAGTATCACGGTGAACCGCACCTTCGGCGCTGTGTCAATGAATGCAGGAGCAACGCGGGACTGGAATCGGAACAACTATATGCCGAGTGCGGACACTATAACTTCATCGATCAACGTGGGGGCAACCCTCACTGGGCGGGGGTTCTTTCAGTTGAACATGCAGGGGAATGTGAACTGGGTTGCGGCGGATAAGCTGACGGTTGGGACCTCGCGCAACTACACCGTGAATGTGCAGCCGGCTTTTATATGGAAGCGTCCGGGGCTGCAGGTTTCACCGCTGATCACCTTGACGAAGGGCCAGACGCAACTAACTGGCGGAACCGAGACGAGCGATACCTTCACCGGGCAATATGGCGGTCAGTTCTCGTGGACGATGCCGGGCAAGATGAAGTTCAGCACCTTGACCGCGCAAGGGAGTTACAACCAGAATCACGACAATATCGCTTTGCTGGATAGGAATACGACACAGTTGCTCGTACTTTGGACCTTGACCTGGGGCCACAAGCATACGTTCTGAGGTGTAAGTGGCACGATGAAATGGGAGAGACATTCTGCTCCTTGCTTGCCTGGTGTTGTTGGCCGGGACGAAGGCTTTTGCGTCGTGCACAAGATAGTTGTCGCGATGTTGATAGCGGCGGTGTTCAGCGTATCGTGTTCGGCACAGAATAATCGGCAGGTGCAAAGGACACCTGGACAATCACCACAAACATTACAGCAAGGTACGCAGCAACCTACACCACCGGCCTTTACATCGTTCAACCCTATGCAAGGGAGTGCGGGCTCAACTGTAACGATAACTTTCAACGGTGCTAACTTTGTTGCACGCGCAATGAGCTTGACGTTCTCACCGTCGCAGGGGATCAACGTGAGCGGATTGAAAGTTACCTCTTCCGCACAGATCACGGCGCAGGTACAGATTGCCGCCAATGCGCAGTTGGGCGGCCGTCAAGTATTTCTTGTTGATGCGGATCACGATCTACGGATCCCGACGCCGTTTATGATCACGGCCGCTGCACCGAATAACTGCCCGCCTGGAATGTTTACACCTGCAGGGTGTGTCACAACACAAAACGCTGCACCTGCGCTCCGCGGGTTTACGCCGGTCCAGGGAACGCAGGGAGCGACGGTTGCGCTGACATTTTTAGGAATCAACTTTATTTCGCCGGCCGCGTTGCAGTTCACACCAAACAGCGGGATTACGGTGCTGTCTGCCACAGTAACGAATGGCACTCAGATTCAGGCACAGATTTCGATTGCACCGAATGCTTCGCTTGGCTCGCGCAACGTTATTGTGACTGTTGGCGGCCAGACGCGGCTGACTGCATCGAACACCTTCACTGTGATGTCCGGCGCTCCCACGGCACGGGTCGCGCCGATGCAGATTCTGCGCGTAGTTCCCAACCAAATTGCCGCAGGCAGCCAGAATGTGGACTTGACTCTCGAAGGAACTAACTTTGTTCCCGGCACGCAAGTCACGTTCACCATCGGGGCCGGCGTTCCTGCGAATGTGTTTGCAAACGGTCCGGCGCGCTATATCAACAGCACCGAAATGCACGTGAGCGTCAATGCGTTGCCCTCCGCGCTGCCAGGAGGCCGCGACATCAATCTGCAACCACCGGGGCAGGCTGCGTTTCAGAGTGGGGCTCGCGTCAATGGCCAGTCTGGCGCATCGACGCAGCAGGTTGTAGTGGGCAAAGGAATGTTGAATGTTCTGGCGGTGAAGCCATCGGGGCCGCCGACAGTGTTGAAGATTCCGCCAATCACTCTGCAGAAGTTTGCCCAGGGAGTTATAAGGCTGGATGCGCCGCTCGGTGCTGTAACGCAAAGCGACCAATACGAGACTTATGCAGTTCCTTTGCTGGATGACAATGCAGTTTTTAAGTGGCACGAGCAGAATCCGGGGCTCGCTGACTATTACGAGTTGCGGGTTTACGCCAAGGATGGCAAGACGCTGCTGGCAACACAAACGATCACGGGGAAGAAAACTCTTGCGCTGGGCGCGCCCGGAGGCTTTATCAATGTGGTTCCAACGTACTACAGGCCTGATCCCGGATTTCTGAAGACGGTGTTGGAGCCGACGCGGAAGTTTGTCTTCAGCGGGCTTCACACTGTCGGCGTTGTTGGCCACGCTGTGCTGCAGTCGAACGCCGGTTCGGGAAGCGGCGCCAATCCTCCGGCCGTTCCGGACCAGTTGAATGGAAAACTGAGCCAAGGAGATCTTCAGTGGGAGGTAGCGGGCTTCCACACCTACAACAAGAACGGTGTGGCGACGCAGCCGCAGTTGAAGCAAGTCAGCAATGGAGCGGCGCAAAACGCGAACTCGCAACTGAACGCTGCTAATGCGCAGAATGCGGGCGGAACTGTCGACGTACAGGTGGAGATATCGGATCGCTGGCCGTTGATGGCTCCGCTCGCGCCCACTGGACTGGCGTGCAGCGGGACCGGAATAACTACCGGGAATTTACAGATTCAGAATTTGTCAAAGACAAGTAATGATCCCAACAGTTATGTGGGCGATAAGTGGTCACTAGGTGGAACTATCGATCTCTCGCGCTCACCTTATCTGCCCGACTTCACTTCGCAGACTGCGGTTCCACCGGGCTCGACATGTGGGAATCAATGTCTTGTCAAAGATGTTACGCAGGTCGATTTCAGCAATGTGTTTGTGGACTGGGGCGATGGAACGGTTGTGCCTTTGGCGGCACCGCCGGTTTCTGCGAACGTAACTAACTGGGACCCCAGCCAGCCTGTGGCTCTGCCCACTAACGCCACCAGCACGATGCGGCACGCGTATCAGGTCACTGGCGGTTTCACAGTTCGTGTTTACCAGATCTCAAGCGAGGACTTGCAGCATGTAAGCGAGTCGGCGATCTCATCGAGCGTGGATGGTCCGACGACGCCGTTCCTGCAGACTGCGCTGCTGTCTAAAATGGCTTCGCAGGGCGGCGTAAGCAAGAGTGGGCTCACGCTCATAGGAGTGCAAACAAATTTCCAGCAGATTCTTTCGCAAGGCAGTGGTAGCTCTCCTGCTTCGCAAGCGGCCGGCGACGCCTACATGCTCTATTGCCAAACATTGAATATTACCGTGCCAGAAGACCTGGCTGCAGATGGGCCGCTGCATCTGAAGGGCATCGAAGATCCGGACTTTGGCGCTTATGATATTTCCCGATTCAAAACTCCCGTGCTCGATCATGTTGCTGCGGGTAGTCAGGTCGGGAGGCCCACTCCACCTTCGGAAATTCATGCTGAGCGTGCGCAGACCGGCCCGCCAGCAGGCGCAGGCAAGCCGGACGCGCATGGCCAGGTTGTATTGGAACCAATACGGGCCGGGGGTCAGCAGCCCGCGGCGATCTGCAGCAGTTGCGACGATGGAATTGATGCGATAACTTCGCTGCAATATTACGGACGCGGCTCGGTGCGGGTGACATGGGTCGTCGATGGTGTTCAGTCGCAGCAGACGCTCTCCATCGGCCCGTCGCAGGCACGCAAGAATCTTACACGTCAAGGGTTCATCACGATCCAGGGCGCGGGAATGATGTTTCCGGTTCCGATTCCCGAGCCACCGATCATCATTTCCAACAGCAAGCCGATTGATTCGCCCGGATTGCAGATACAGCCACTGGGCAACCACAACGTATTGGTAGAGGCCGATGTTCTGCCGCGGCCCACGGCGCCGAATCTCTCCAACGCAGTGAGCAAGGCATTAGGGTCAATGATGCCGTCGGGGCTTGCGGCCGGCTCATCGGCCGTGAGCAATGGCGGCACAGTTACGCAGGCGGGTCCAAATATCGCTGAAGCGCAATCGCTGCTGAACACGCTGGCACCGCCGGCAGGGAGCAATCTGCCGCCGTTGAAGATCGGCTTGCTTTCCGGTTCGAACAAGAGCGTCTCCGGGCTGGGAGCGGTGCAGTATGTGAACGGTCCGCTGCAGCAGATGGTTTCGCAATTGGCCGGTTCCCTTCCCGATCAGCATGTTGAATCGAATACGAAGATTTACGAGGTTGTTGCTTCCGATCCGAGTGAGCCGTGTAAGTTCCTCTTTTCGGTCAGGAGCGGTGGATCATTTGAGATAAGTGGGATTCAGAATCATGTTACTCAGCAAGGGGGCACTTACAGCGGAACGGGTAACCTGATTCTTCATCTGGCGAACTCAAGCAGCGGAGGATATGACGAGTATCCTCCGGTTCCGGTGCAGATTAGTAACTGGAGCGTTCCAGACGGGCTGCATGTGCAGACAGGGAGCATTGATGTATCTCCCAATGTGGCGCTGGCTGCCAGCGTGCCGGGATTACAGGGAAGCATTCAGAGGCTGAGCGGGCAGGCGGGCGGAGAGTTGGATGCAACGCTGAACGTGTCGCTCAGCGACGACACGCTGCGCGAGCCTGGCGAGTTGCCCGTTGCGTGGAGCGGCGTGCAGGCGGAGTTGCGTGCGAACGGCGACTGGATCAAGGACGGCCTCACGCTTCCGAAGACGCTGATCGGCTGGAGCGCGTTCACCATGCAATCAAGTTCTGTGCGGCTTGACCTGAGCCATCACGATGGTGACGCGGCCGGCTCGTTGTGCGGACCGCTGGGTGGAGCCGATTGGGTGGGTGTGCGCTTCCCGAGCCTTGCGATTACGCCGTACACGATGAATCTTGTTTCGAGTTCGTCGCTGCAGCCGACGGTTACAGACTGGGGGGTGACTGGAAGCGGGCTTTGCGGCGCGCTTAATACCGGGCCATTCACGGCAGGGCTTGGCAAAGGATCGGTCAGTTTTCAATCGATCAATGCTGCGGCGTCGAATGGGAACTTTACCGCGCAATACAACGGCATGGACGTCTATGTTCCGTGGCTTGTTACACATCTGAAAGGGAATGCAACGCTGCAGTCGGGCGGGGGCAAGCAGGCTAACATCAGCTTCCCGCTCAGCAGTCCGTCAGTTACCAAGAGTTATGGCAACTTTGGCTTTACTGCCAGCAATCTGAAGTTAACCGAGGAGCAGAATGTTGGTTGGGTGGTGCAGGCGAATACACATTTTGTCTTCTCCGCTCAGAACAAGACGTTTTCGGCGTTCGACCAGATCGTCAATTTTGGAATGGATGGGCGCGGATACTTTGCGCAGGGTAATCAAGCAAAGGATATTTCGCTGGGCGGAAGTTCGACGCTGGGTCAGACGCCTGTGGATCTTGCCTCGGTTCACCTGACGGCGCCGCCCTCAGGGCCGCAGGTACTCGCGGTGCTGTTCAGCACCAACGTGCATTTGTCAGAGGTGATGGCGGCGGCAACGGCACAGGTGAATTATTCCGTCGATAACAGCGGAACTAACTACACGGCGACGGGACCGTCGTTTGCGCCATTCACGATCGATGTTCCGTATCCTTCGGGCCAGCCCAGTGCGGATGCGAAAGTTCATCCCGTGTATTCAGGATCGGGTGGGTCGGGTGGAGACGAGATTTCGGGTTCGGTTGATCTATCTGAGTTAGGCGGTCCGCCCATCACTGGGGAATTCAGGCTGGGATATCAGGGAGGGCATGATTACTGGCTGACGCGCATTACTTATGCGCTTGGTCCTACGGGGTTACCTATCATTTCGGTGCCGCCAGTGATGAACCTATATCGAGTGCAGGGTGGACTCGGTCATAACTTCCCTATCAACGCGTTTGAGGATACAGGGTCGCTGAAGGCGGAGCTTCCAGTGATGGATAATTCATTCCTGTTCATGGCGGGGATTCGAGTGGGAATGCCGGACCAGTTCACTTATACGCTGGACGGGGATCTTGCGATCAAGGCCGGCGGTCAGGATGCCGGTGCGCGCATTGACTTTCATGCCTGGCTGTTAAAGATGGCCGACAGCGGGAATGGGGATTTTCAGGGCTATCTGCAATATGCCGGAGGTAACTTCGATGCACGGCTGTGGGGGCATCTGAGTCTTCTCGGCGGAGTTGCCGCAGTTGATCTGGGCAACAGCGCCAACAATGCTGCGGTTGATATGCACTTTGGACCGAGTGGCCCATGGCACGTTGATGCGGGCAAGCAGCAAGGGCCGCGGATCAGCGGTCAGTTGCTGGATACTACTGCGAATATGTACCTGATGCTTTCTGATGCGGGGCTTTCGATCGGAGGCGGAGAAAGCATTAGCCTGGACGTCGGCGACGACTCGGTTGCATCGGCGTATGTGCGCGGCGACGTTGATATTGGATTGACGATTACTCCGCAACCGCATATATCGGGGGATTTTTCGGCCAGTGTATCTGCCGGAGTATGCGTTGACAGCGTGTGCGTGAGCGCTGGAGTTTCGGCGCAGATTCATGCCGAGGCGCTGCCGCTGGAGGTGCAGGCATCCGCAAGCATTGGGTTGCCGTGGCCGCTGGGATCGATTTCATTCTCAGTACATTTGTGAGCGGGTGATGGCTAAGAGATGATTGGTCGCGTAAAAATTCGCTTGCTGCTGTTGGCTGTGCTGCTGCTCGCGGATCGTGCCGCGATTGCGCAGCAGGCCAATGGCGCGATGTTTGCTGTTTCTGATGGGAAGGGGCAGATTTCGCTGCTTTGGTTTCCACCGCCTGCGCAATGGCCGGCGGGGGGCTGGAAGTTATCCGACTCGACGGGGCAGACGCTGGCGGCGAAGATTGCGATGGCGGATGAGAGTGCGTTGCAGGCACTTTCGGTTGAAGATGCGGATGCGATTCGGCGTTTGCCTGCGGTGATGGCAACGCATGGTGCGAGTCCGAAGCGGGCGCAGTTGTTCAATATCATTGGGTTGAGGGCGTTGACTGATCCGGCTTACGCGCGCGCACTGGGGATTGCGTGGAATGGACAGAATGTTTCGGCGGGCAGTCGAACGTATACCGTGCAGGGGCTCGATGCGAGTGGGAATCCGGCTGGGCCGCAATTGACGAGTGCGGCGGTGGATGCAAGCGTGGCAACCGCATTGCCGCCTTCGCCGGATGGAGTGCAGAGCAAGTCGGATGAGCGCGGGGTGCTCCTATCGTGGCCGCCGCCTGCGGAGAACAGACAGTTGCCTGCGATCGCATATGTTGTGGAGCGGGATGGCGGCGGGGAGGCGGGCGCTGCCGTAACAGCGAAGCCGATCGTTCCTGGAGTGCGGTGGGATGCGAAGATTCCGCTGGTGCTTGACAGCAATGCTCCGCCAAACGAGATGCTTACTTATCGGGTTTACTGCGTGGATGCGTTTGGGCGACGCAGCACGCCGGCATCGATCAAGATATTCTTCCCGGACTTTCATGCGCTGGAAC
>Ga0209483_1002508_pt1 | contig 12793 bp, 9 predicted proteins | sample NGEPerA_FD_184508 | JGI IMG/M metagenome (GOLD analysis project Ga0209483, IMG submission 184508) | Arctic peat soil microbial communities from the Barrow Environmental Observatory site, Barrow, Alaska, USA - NGEE PermafrostL2-A... | ecosystem: Environmental > Terrestrial > Soil > Wetlands > Peat... | reverse complement strand
GCCTTCGAGGGACTTTTGACGCCGCAGTTTTTCAGCGCGCTGGCAGCTTCAGGTGCGCATCGCGTCGCATAGTGCGACGTCGGACCGAGGCCGTTCGGAGCGGGGCAGCTAGTTCCAACAGCACGATTGAAGCGGGCTTGGGCCTTTAGAGCGGCTAGAACGCCCGTTCTTGCTCCGTTGGAATCCGCCCGTGAATCGGCCGAGGAGATGAGTCGCTCAACACCTGATGGCGATCGAGCGAAAATGGTGGCAGCCTTTGCCTAGAGCGTTAGGCGCTGGTTGCACAGGCGCGGTGAATTCGGAGGTGGGGAAGATGACGATCGAACTCGAGAGCGTTGTAGACGAGCTGAGCAATGTGCTTGCGCTCGAACACGTGAATGTTCAAATACCTGATCAGGCAATGGCCCTCGCGTTCTACGTCGACGGACTCGGGCTGACTCGGGACCCAGAGCTCATGACCGGCGTGGTGAACATGTGGATCAACATCGGGCGCAGTCAGTTTCACCTGCCTACCGGGACGCCACAGGTTCTGCGCGGTCATGTCGGCCTCGCGCTGCCGGGTCGCGAAGGTCTACTCGGCCGCTTGGCGGGCCTAACTAGCGAGTTCGTCGGAACTGACTTTGCGTTCGCGGAAAGCGAGGAGTTCGTCGAGGTCACGTCGCCGTGGGGCAATCGATTCCGCTGCTTTGATCCTGACGGGCAGACCGAGCGCGCTATGTCCTACGTGGCGTTCGATGTGCCCGTCGGTGCGGCGGGCGGCATAGCCCGCTTCTACCACGAGGTGCTCGGCGCGCAGACCGAGTTGGATGAGGACGAGGGAGTCGTCGCCAGTTGCGCGATGGGCAGCCACCAGCGGCTCGTCTTTCGCGAGACCGACGCGGACCTAAGCGACTACGACGGACATCACGTGCAGGTCTACCTTTCCGACATCGATGGGCCGTACGCGAAGTTGGAGGAGCGGGGTCTGGCCTATGAGAAGGTGGAGCACCAGTACCGCTTCAAAGACATCGTCGATCTCGACGATGACAAGGTGCTCTTCACAATCGAACACGAGGTTCGAAGCACCGGCCATCCCCTGTATGCCAGACCGCTCGTCAATCGCAGTCTGTAGCTCGTTGCGCTCGCCGAAAGGGACGAAGTGCAAGCGGTCCAGCTAGTCCGGCAGGGCACCTTCGAGGTGATCGAGGTCGGCGTCCCGGCCCCCGAGCCAGGGCAAGTCCTCGTGCAGATGGAGTCGGCATCGGTCTGTGGGAGTGATCTGCGGACGGTCTTCGGCGGCCACGTCGTCGCGTTCCCGCTCACACCTGGTAGGCCGGGTCACGAGGGAGTCGGGACGATCGTTGAGTCGCGATCGGCAAGTTGGGCGGTTGGCGATCGCGTCCTCACTGTTCCGATGCCCGGCGTCGGGGCCTGTTTCGCCGATCTCCAGGTCGTCGATGAGCGATTTCTCGTGGCACTCTCGACTGCGGCGTCTCCGCATCAGATCGTCATGGCGCAGCCACTCGGCACCGTCATCAACGGCTTTCGCCGTTACTGGCCGACCGGTCTCTCCGCGGATGGTTGCACCGCAGCGATACTCGGAGCTGGAACCGCCGGCCTCTTTGCCTTGCAGCTCGCCAAGCTTGAGGGTTTCTCTCGTGTCATCGTCTGTGACCTCGAACCTGCCCGGCTCGAAGCCGCCGAAAAACTTGGTGCCGATGTCGTCGTGCAGGCGCCGGAGCGATCGTTTGTGGACGCGGTCCTCGAATACACCGACGGCGCTGGCGCGGAGCTGGTGATCGAGGCCGCGGGATTCGACGCGTGTCGGGCGGAGTGCATCTCGGCCACCCGCTATCTCGGGCGGACGGGCTTTTTCGGGCTGCCTGAGCATGCAGGAGCAGTTGGCTTCCCGCTCGCCGAGGCGTTCGCGCGCGGCTGCACGATCGTGATGGCGGGGAACGCGCAGATCGAAGAGGGACTGACGTCGTTCCACGAGGCAATCGAGCTCATCGAGTCCGGTGCCCTCGACGTCGGTCACCTCCTCGAGCCCCGCTACGCGCTCGACGACATCCAGTTGGCGATGGATATGGCACACGAGCGGCGCGCGCTGAAGGTCTCCTTCGAGCTCGGCTAGCGAGATTCCGCCACGCCGGATCGCGCGCCGCGGCCCGCGTATTCGCGCTCTCTGCCTACCGAGCTAACCGCCCTCCGGGCGGCAGCCGGGTTGCGGGGCCGTGGCAAAGTAGTGCGATGCGGCTCTACCTCAGCTCCTATGGACTTGGGGACAACGCCGCGGCGCTTCGGGAACTCGCCGGGGGTAAGGCCCGGACGGCGGTGATATTCAACGCCCGCGACGCCTACCGCGGTGAGCGACTGAAATATTTCGAGCAGGAGTTTGCGGCGCTTCGCGTACTTGGGTTCTCTTGCGAGGAGCTCGACCTGCGTTCGTACTTCGACGACGAAGACGGTCTCCGGGCGCGGCTCGCGAACTATGACCTTGTCTTCGCCGTGGGCGGCAACACCTTCGTGCTCGCCAGGGCGATGACCGAAGCGGGCTTTCGAGCAGCCATCCGCGAGCAGCTCGTCGAGAATCGCATCGTCTACGGCGGCTACAGCGCGGGCGCCTGTGTCGTTGGTCCAGACCTTGACGGATGCCACTTGATCGACGAGCCCGATGCCGTCGCCGACGGCTACGCTCCCGACGTTCGACCCGAGGCACTCGGCTGGGTGCCGTGGCGAATCGTGCCGCACTGGCGATCCGAACATGAAGAGGCGCCGCTCGCTGAGTTGGCGGTTGCGCACTTGCTCGAGGCGGGTCTGCCCTTTCAGGCGCTTCGCGACGGGCAGGCGTTCATCGTCGACGACGGCGAGGCTTATCTGGCGTAGGTACCCGTTGGCGCGAATCGTTATCGCACCTGCGCCGCGCGCTGATCAGACGAGCATGGAACGCCGCTAGTCGCTCGCGACCAGGATGTCGCGAGTGATCTCCATCTGCCCGAGATGCTGTGCGAGCTCCTCGAAGATGTGGACGAGCGCCGCGCCCTGGCGTTTACCGAGTGGCAGTGCCGCGTCCGCGGGAGACACCGCGAAATGGAGGGGGGCGTCGAGCTGCGCGGCGTCGACGTCGACGCGAAATTGCACCCTCGCGACGTCGATCTTCGCGACGAGCGACTCGACGTCACCAGTTGCTTGAAACTCGGCCTCGCGGTCGCGGACGACCTCTCTCCCGGCGACGAGATGTCCCGCCCAGGAGGTCATCACGCCAAGGCAGTGCGTAACGATGCCGAACGCTGAATTCGCGCCCGGAAGCTCGGGGCGTTCGGAGGCGTGTTCGTCGCCGAGCTGGCGGAGGATCTCCACCATCTGATCAAGCGTCCGATTGACAAACCAGACGTAGTCGTCACTCGAGATCATCGCTTCTCCTTGTTCTTGTCCATCGAGGTATCCCAGTTCTTGTCCATCGAGGTATCCCATTCCGCCGAAGAAGCGACCCGCGCCACACCAGATGCGGTCATCCCACCGTAGCTTTGACGAGAGAACCAGATCGCGTGACGGATACGGCTCGCCGACGTCGTCGGGTACCCGCTCGAGTCACGAGGAACGGGTCGCCTGTGACCGGATTCGAGTCCAGTTGTGGGCGGGAGCCGGCAACGACCGCTCGGTCCCGGGGCCGGCAGTCTCGAGAGCCTCGTTGACATCGGTGGCACGACCTGCGGAGAGGTGGCGACGTCACGTAGCTACGCGGCGCCGGCGCTCGTTGGCTAGGCGGTCGCCGAGCTGCTTGTGTTGGACGCGATCCAACCCGCCACAAGGACGAGACCTGCGATGAACGCGCAGTAGAGGTAGAACCAACCTGTGTACGAGCCGGCCACGGTGACCTGGCCCTCGATCGCCTGGGCAGCGGTAACGCCGAAGTTGCTAAGCGGCGGAAGGGGCTGTGCAAGCGTGGCGAACACCTGGGCGGCAAGGGGCACGAGCGCCCCTGCCAGAACGGTGACACCGACGAGGGTCGGTCGCCAGGCGATCGCAACGACGAGTACCGCGACTATCAGTGCCATGGTGATGACGTTGCCGACGATGATCGCGCCGGGGTTGGCGAAGATGTCACCAGCGGTCGTCGTCTGTGCCGCACCCGTCGTCGCGGCGGTCACGGTGTAGCTGTCCCAGGGCAGCGCGAACGCGACTGCGGCACCAAGCGCGCCAATACCCCCGGCTACCACGATCGGGCGGCTCCACGCGACGGGTCTGCCTCGTGGAGCGGGGGATCGAAGCGCCAAGAGCGCGACAGCGCTACCTGTGGCGCAGGCGATCCACCCGGCGAGTGAAAGGTACAGGCCAGCCCCCGGGTTCTCACCGCGACTGACGCTCGCGGTCAACACGTCGGTGAGGAAGAAGCCGAACGAGATGACGCTGAGGCCAACGCCAACTCCGGCGGCGCCTCGGGCGAATCTGCGATCGACTAGGAGCAGTGCCGCAACGAGCGACCAGCCGAGCACGTAGGCGATGTGCGGGACGAGCTGGTCCGCCTGAGAGCCGAGGCTCGTCCCACCGAGGTAACTCGGGAACATTCCGGCAACTCCGAGTATCACGCCGACGAGGACGACTGACGCCGAGAAGAGGGCGGTCTGGTTCGCGGCCGGCGACGTGATAGGCGAGGCGTAACCACCGTCTGGGACGTTCTCGAGCGACCCGACGCGCCGTCGCGCGGCGAACCAACCTTGCATTGTCAGCGGGAATCGCTCGATCAACTCGTCGGTCGGCGATCCCGTCTCCCAGACGCCGTAGAAGTCGGGTCCTCGTACGAGTGAGTAGGTGCCTTGGTTAGCGATCTGGTCGGGCCGGAAGGGGATTGACGGTTCTCGCACCGCTTCGTCAACATCTAGCCCAGTTGGAAGTCCTGCCATGACTTAGGAATACAGGACTTCGCTGAGGATTTGCTGAGCAGTTGCCCAGAGTTCGCGGTGGTGGCGAAGCAACGGCGTGCTAGCTTGCCGCCGTCAGCCAAACTCTGGCGTCTCGTGCGCGAGAAGAGCTCGAACGTCTCGGCGTTCGACGGAGGACCTCGGCGTCTCGGTGCCGATCTGGCCGTCTACAGGCTACGTCATAGAGGCCGATACCTCTATCGGCGTCTTCCTGCTCCGCTTGGTCGCGGGCGCAGCGAGCGGCTTGTCGCGATCAGCTTCGCCACCAACTTTGCTCGTGGCAGGACTCAGAACCGGGGTGGTTGAACTACATGGACCAGGAGATCGGCGCCCAACCGCTCCGCCTCTACGTCATCTCTGGTGCCATCGCGTCAGTGCTGTTCATCGCCGGGATCACAGTTCACCCAGGGGGAACCTCGGCCTGGGTCGGATTCGACAACATCGGCCAGGCGATCACGCCGCTCGTGGCGGCTTTTGTCTGCGCCGTAGTCGCTCGTCGCCAAAGTGGGCGATCTCGACGTTCGTGGACGTTGATCGGCCTCGGAACCCTGTCGTGGGGTGTCGGTCAGGTGATCTTTACGGTCATGCTCGTCGGCTTCGGCGAGACACCGCCGGTGCCGTCGATCTGCGACCTCTTCTTTTTGTTGTCACCGACGCTTATCGTGCTCGGCGTACTCGGGTTCGTCGACACGCCCTCGGTACTGCTTTCCTGGGCCCGCGCGATTCTCGAAGGATCGCTGATCGCATCGGGCGTGCTCGCTTCAGTTTGGACCGTGTTGCTCGCGCCCGCGATCGCAACGTCGCATCCTCCGCTCGAAGAGCAGCTGGTGTCGCTCGCGTACCCGATCTCTGACGCGATCGCGCTGACCGCGTTGCTGTTCGTGCTCAGTCGAAATCGGGAGCGTGCGCTCGGCAACCTGGGCTGGCTCTGTGCCGGAATGGTGTTGCTCGCGGTCGCTGACTCGTACTTCTGGTACCTCACCACCGTCCAAGACGGTGGCTCCATCTCACCGACCAATGCAGGGTGGTTTGTCGGCTTCCTCATGGTCGGGGCAGGCGCACTCGCGTTCGACCGGCATCTAGCAATCGAACGCCAGGCACCGACAACGACGGAGGGATCGGGAGCTCGACACAGTGCCGCCGTCCGCGCCCAAGAGGCTGGTGGCCGAGCGATCGTTCGTCGGTTCTGGCTGCTCGCGACCATTCCGGTTCTTGTGGCGGGTGTCGGCTTGAGCATCGCTTCGACGAACCACCTCATCACGAGCAACGGGCGGATCGATCACACGGGCGTGTGGGTCGTCTTTGCCGTGGCGATGCTCGCCCTTGTCTACGCACTGGTCGTCGTCGCGGAGAACCACGCCCTGATAGAGAGCCTTGAGCAACGTGTGCGAGCACGGACACTTGAGCTGATCGGCCGTGAGCGGCACTTCGACGCGCTCTTCGAACGATCCTCCGACATCGTCATGGTCGTCCGCGCGGACCTCACGATCACCTCCTTCTCCCAAGGCGTCCGAAACAGTTACGGCTGGCGGCGAGAAGACCTGGTCGGGCGCAACCTCGCTTCTTTCGGAGCGCTCTTCGCGCCGCTCGTCGATGCGATCCGTCGGCCCGTGCCGAGCAGGGTCGAACAGGTCGTCTGGGAGCTGAACGACGCCTCGGGCCGTCTCCGCTACGCGGAGTCAAACGTCGCCAACCTGACTGGCGACGCGGACGTGCAGGGATACGTGATCAACACCCGCGACATCACGAGTCAACGTCTCTTGGAGGTCGAGCTTCGACACCAGGCATTCCATGACCAACTGACGGGTCTCTCGAACCGGGCACTCTTTAACGACCGAGCCGAGCACGCACTTGACCGGGCTCGCCGTCTCGGGACGAGGGTCGCTGTCTTGCTCGTCGATCTCGACGGATTCAAAGACGTGAATGACAACCTCGGCCATCAAGCAGGCGACGAGCTCTTGCGCAAGGTTGCCGATCAGCTCGCGGCGGCGGCCCGCACCGGCGACACCGTCGCCCGTCTCGGAGGTGATGAGTTCGTCGTCTTAATGGAGGACCTTCTCGACACCGAGGACGCAATCATCACCGGCGAACGGATGCGAACCAATATCTCGCTCGCGACGGTCTCAGAGTTCACCGACCGTCACGTCACAGCGAGTATCGGCGTCGCGATCAGCGGTCCCGATTGCAACACCGCCGCCGACCTGGTCCGGAACGCTGACATCGCGATGTACAGCGTGAAGGCCGACGGCAAAGATGCCGGACGCCTCTTCGAGGTCTGGATGCGAGACCAGGCACTCGAGCGATTCGAGCTGCAGACCGAGCTCGCCGGAGCGCTCGAGCGAGGCGAGCTCTTCTTGGAGTACCAGCCGTGCTTCGAGCTGGCAACGGGCAAGCTCGCCGGCTTCGAAGCACTGCTGCGCTGGCAGCATCCCGCCATGGGCCTGATACCGCCCGACATGTTCATCGGGATCGCCGAGGAGTCGGGGCTGATCGTAGATATCGGCCGCTGGGTGCTCTATGAGGCGACGCGCCAGCTCGGTGCCTGGAGCCGCTTGCTCACGCCAGGCAGTGACTTCACGATGGCCTTTAACGTCTCGTCCCGCCAGATCCGCGACGACGCGCTCGTCGAGCATGCCAAGCGGGCGATCGCCTCGGCGGGGGTCTATGCCGACCGGGTCGTTCTCGAGATCACCGAAAGCGTGTTGTTGCGGGAGCCGGCCGAGGTTGCCGCGATGCTGGCGCGGCTAAGCGATGAGGGGATGAGCATCGCGATCGACGACTTCGGGACCGGGTACTCATCGCTTTCCTACCTCCAAGACCTCCCGGTCGACATCTTGAAGATCGACAAGAGCTTCGTCTCGCCGATCGACGGCACCGCCACGACTGGCTCGAAACTGCTCGGGCCGATCTTGAATCTCGCGCACTCGCTTGGCCTTCGGACCATCGCCGAGGGTGTCGAGGAGGAGTACCAGGCGGAGTTCTTAACCGCGAGTGGCTGCGACATCGGGCAGGGCTTTTTGTGGTCGGGCCCGCTCGCGGTTACCGAGGCATGGGATCTCCTTCGACGCGCCTACCCCTCGTCCTCGCCGATGGCTTCGATCGAGAAGTAGCGAACGGCCTGTTTCCGAGCTAGTGCGTGGGCGGGATCGACTGCGCGAACTTAAAGGTGTTGTCCGGGTCGTAGCGGTGCTTCACCTCCGAGAGCCGGGCGAGGTTTGACCCGTAGTAGGCCTTTTGGGCGAATGACCGTTGGCATCACTGCGCCGCGACTACTGCCCGCCAGCAGCCCGGCGGCGACTGCCGCGACTGCACTGGCGCTCAGGCGAAGAAACGTTCGGCGGTCGATCACGGTCACGACTTGGGCACTCCGGGCACCGGCTTGGTCACGTCCACCCCGCAACCCGAGCGTATCGACGTTGAGTATCGTCGAAGGCTTTTCGGCCTGCGTTAGCGGTGCGCGGGAGTGCCTAGGTGGGCCCGAGGGGGTCACCAACTCCCACGAACCGTCAGCGGCGTCTGGCCGAGCTGACCGTCGCGACCTTGGCTCATGGCGATACCCGCGTTTCGTCGCTGGCGAAGACCTGGCACCTCACGCACGCCTGCAGATAGCGTGGATGAAAAGGCGAGACCGCGCACGGCGTCTCACGCCCAGCACCGTCCGTTACGCGAGTGCTGTCGCGCGGATGTCGAGAGACGGAGGGCACAACGAGCGCGCGACCCCCGATGCCCCTCAAATCTGGCACCTGGTATGCCGTTAGAGGGTTGTGACGGACTTCGCGATTCAAGGCAGCTCCTCCCGCTCGACGGAGGGGATCGGAGCCTCCTTTGGCAGCGGCGCCGACGAGGCACCACGCCCGCAGGCAGGTGGGCATATGACAACTCTCGTACAACAACGACGCGGAGTTGCCCGATTCCGCTCACAGTCGGACAAGTGATGTACCGCAGCGCTCGGAGACCCGTAGCGGGAGCGGCGCTGGCGCTGACGATGGTGATGGGCGGCCTCGGCAGCGTCGCCGCGAACTCCGCGACGGCAGCTGTCACGAGCGGAGTGCTCTCTGGTCGAGTGACCCAGCTCGACGGCAGCGAGGTCGGCTCGGTCTGCGTTGCGGCAATCCCGGTTACCGCGGCTTCGGGCGCGAAGATTCCCCGCCGGGACTTCATCTTCACGCGTTCGGAAACGGGCGCAACGAATCCCAATTTCACCTTCACCAAGTTGGCGGAGGGCTCCTACTACGTCGAGTTCTCGCGGACCTGTGCCCCGAATGGCCCAAAGGCACGAGCGGCCGCGGTTCCGGGGCTCTTTCCAACCTCGTACTACGACGGCTCGACGAACGGCACCGTCACGCACGCTCAAGCGGTTGTCGTAGCCGTAAGTCCTGACAAAGCTGCGACCGGCATCGACGTCGAGCTTGGTGTCGCGGGGGCGTTTCACTGGCCTGCGGCCCTTTGGAAGTCACCGACAGGATCGATCGCGCAGAGTTCACCGACCGTTGGCACCTACAACGGTAGGACTATCGCAGCAGTTGGTTCTGAGAACGGAATGGTCTACGTTCTCGATGCCGCGACCGGCAAAGAGCTTCCGGGTTGGCCGTCCGCGATGACAGCGCCGGCTGGAAAGCACGCCGCGATCGAGTCCAGTCCTGCGATCGCGTTCTTGCACGGGCCGAATGGCGCGCCATCGATCGTCGTCGGCTCCGGGTCGACCTGGGTACACAACTCAGTTGGGGAAGTCGAGGCATTTTCCATCACCGGGCAGCGCGAATGGGTGTTCGGCGTCGGCGCCGCGCCAGGTACGGCGGTCGGCGTTATCTCATCGCCTGCTGTCGGTGACGTGACCGGCAATAGCCAAAGCGACATCGTCTTCGGCTCCTGGGATCATCACGTGTACGCGCTGACACCCTCAGGCGCGCTCGTGCCGGGCTTTCCCTTCAACAACGCGGACACGATCTGGTCCTCGCCGGCCCTTTATCGCATGCCAGGACAACACGAGGAAGACATCTTCCTCGGCTCGGACGCCTCGGGCCTCGACGGTTGCGTCGGGGGTTGGGTCGGCGACTATCGCTACCATCACGGCGCGCTTGTTCCGGTGTGGCGCGACTGCGAAAAGCAAGCCATCTGGTCCAGTCCCGCCGTTGGGACCCTCGAGGGTCAGCTCGCCGTCGTGGTCGGGACCTCGTTCTTCTATCAGCCTTTCCCCTCTGGCACCAATGAGGTGATCGCCCTGCGGGCGAGCGACGGCGCCACGCTTCCCGGGTGGCCGGCCAAGACAGCAGGCCCGGTTCTCGGCTCGCCTGCGATCGGCAAGATCGCTCCAGGTGTGCGCGGGGTGGTCGACATCTCCTGGATGTGTCGGGGACCGCGACCAAGCGACTGTGCTCCGCCGAACGGTCCGAACACCTCGATGGCGTATGCGTGGAACGGAGACGGCTCGCTTCGGTGGTCCGACGTGCTCCTTGGTGGCCAGAGCTTCGCATCGCCCGTCCTTGTGCCGCTCGAGGGAGAGACGAGCAGTGACGTGCTGGTCGGAACGACGAACGGGCTATACCCGATCGACGGTGATTCTGGCCGCTTCCTCGATCATTCGAACGAGTCCTCGGCGATCAACAACGGCTGTGAGGTCCTAAATGCGCCCGCCGTTGCCGAAGTGGCCAGCTCCTGGCACATCATCGAAGGCTGCGGCGGGCCGGACGGCCGCCCTGGCCAGATGACGTCGTATGCGCTGCTCGACCAACCGCCGATCGATCCCGCGTGGCCGATGTTCCGCGACAACCTCTCACACACCGGGTCGTAGGCCGCCTAGTTCCGAAGATCCCGTCGAGAACTCGGCCCCTTGGCTTGGTCGCAATGCGCCGGGGAATTTCGGACGAGATCGTTCACCGTTGCTGTTTGTCTGCTCGCGGCCGACGGCAGCGGACCGCGGCCGAGGCAAGGCACTCCCACTCCTGCCGAAATGTGGCAAGAATGTGTGCATGGCTGACGATCGCATTTTCGAATTACGTACCTACCGCTCCTCGCCGGGAAACCTCGAGGCGCTCTCGAACAGGTTCAAGGATCACACTATCGGTCTTTTCGCCGAACACGGGATCAGCGTTACGGGCTTCTGGGTCGCTCCAGACGAGGACGACCCGACTACAGGGGGGTTGGTCTACATCTGCGACTTCCCGAGTCGTGAGGCCGCCACGGCGTCGTGGGCGAACTTCCAGGCAGACGAGCGTTGGAAGGCGGCCCGAGCGGCGAGCGAGGTTCCGAACGGGCCCCTGACCTCCAGTGTCGAGTCGAGGTTCATGAGCCCGACGGAGTACTCACCGATCCGTTGAGTAACCGCTGAATAGCGACGCGAGCCACAAACGACTTCACCCCGGCCTGCGGCCGGGGTGAAGTCGTTTGTGGCGGTACTGCTCCCTTAGTGGAAGACGACCGTCCTGTTCCCGTTCATCATCACCCGATGCGACAGATGTGCCTCGACCGCGCGGGCGAGGGCGACGCACTCGACGTCGCGCCCGATGGCAGTGAGCTCATTCGGGTTCGCCCGGTGATCTACACGGACCACTTCTTGCTCGATGATCGGCCCCTCGTCGAGCTCACTCGTCACGTAGTGCGCGGTTGCGCCGATCAACTTCACACCGCGCTCGTAGGCCTGGTGGTACGGACGCCCTCCTTTGAACCCCGGCAGAAAGGAGTGGTGGATATTGATCGCTCGTCCATCGAGCCTGGAGACCATCTCGGGGGAGAGGATCTGCATGTACCGGGCCAAGATGACGAGAGCGACGCCGAGCGAGTCGGCGAGGTCGCAGATCGTGGTCTCTTGTTCCCGGCGATTCTCATCCGAGACCGGCAGGTAGTGAAAGGGAATTCCGTAGGCACCAACCAGCGCTTCGAAGTCCGGGTGGTTGGAGACCACGCCGGCGATCTTGCCGCTCAATGCGCCGATGCTCTGGCGGTAGAGCAGGTCATTCAAGCAGTGCCCGAGCTTGCTCACGAGCACGAGGACTGGCGGAGTCTCCAATGGACTATGGCTCGTGACCTCCATGTTGAAGCGACTGGCGAGCTCGCCAAGCCCATCTTCGAGACCGAGCTCGTCGCTGTCTGCGGCGTTGCTCGTAACAACGCGCATAAAGAACCGGTTCGTCCTCGTGTCAGCGAATTGCTGGCTGTCGTCGATGTTCCACCCAGCGCCTGCCAGCAGACCGGACACCGAGTGAACGATGCCGATCTGATCTGGGCAGGCGAGTGTGATGACGCGCTGAACCGGCTTCTGGTCCGCCATCGGATTCTCCGCCTCCTCGGTGCTTCTGCTTAGTAGCGGTAGTGGTCAGGCTTGAAAGGCCCGGCCAGTGAGACGCCGAGATACTCGGCCTGCCGCTCCGAGAGCGTGGTCAGGTGCACGCCGAGCGCCGCGAGGTGCAGCCGGGCGACCTTCTCGTCGAGGCGCTTTGGGAGCACGTGGACGCCGACCGCGTACTGGGTGCGGCCGTCGAAGAGCTCGATCTGGGCGAGTGCCTGGTTCGTGAAGGAGTTCGACATGACGAAGCTCGGGTGGCCGGTCGCGTTGCCGAGGTTCATCAGGCGGCCTTCGGACAAGACGATGACCGAGTGCCCGTCTGGGAAGACCCACTCGTCAACTTGTGGCTTGATGTTCACGCGCGAGATCCCCGGGAACTGGGTGAGCCCGGCCATGTCGATCTCGTTGTCGAAGTGACCGATATTGGCGACGATCGCGTCGTGCTTCATCTTCGACATGTGGTCCGCGGTGATGACGTTGAGGCTCCCCGTCGCGGTGATGAAGATGTCGGCGCTGTCGACGAACTCCTCGATCGTTGCTACCTGGAAACCCTCCATCGCTGCTTGCAGCGCACAGATCGGGTCGATCTCGGTGATCACGACTCGCGCAC
>Ga0209483_1002507_pt1 | contig 12794 bp, 9 predicted proteins | sample NGEPerA_FD_184508 | JGI IMG/M metagenome (GOLD analysis project Ga0209483, IMG submission 184508) | Arctic peat soil microbial communities from the Barrow Environmental Observatory site, Barrow, Alaska, USA - NGEE PermafrostL2-A... | ecosystem: Environmental > Terrestrial > Soil > Wetlands > Peat... | reverse complement strand
CCTATGCCCGGGGATGACGGGTGTTGTTTGCCGAACCACTTCCTGCAAGGCTAGGATCGTATTAGGAACCTATATGCCCTCCGACGTTACCGCCTGGTCGCTGCATTCACGGCTCAAAGAGGACACTATCGACATCGGCGACCTGCCGCTGTGCCGGGTGCTCGTCATCAAGGATGCGAACTATCCGTGGCTGTTGCTGGTGCCGCGCCGGCCGGATGCGACCGAAATCGTCGACCTCGAGGAGATCGAGCAGGCGCAACTGACGACCGAGATTTCCCGCGTCGCGCGCGCGCTGAAAGAAATCACCAAATGCGACAAGCTGAACATCGCAGCTCTCGGCAACATGGTGCCGCAGCTGCACGTCCATATCATCGCGCGGCGTACCAGCGACGCCGCGTGGCCGCGCCCGGTCTGGGGCGTCGTTCCGCCGCTCGCCCATGACGCCGAGGAAGTCCAGAATTTCATCAGTGCGCTTCGCCGCAAGATTTGGCTTGGGTAGGACATGACAGCATCCGAAAAATTTCCTCTGGGACAGCCGGGCTTCGTCGGCGACATTCTCGATCGCGCCGCGCATCTGCGCAGTGACGACGCCAAGCTGATAGCGATGGAGCAACGCAGCGATGCCCGCGCCTATGTGGTGCATCGCGACTCGCTGGTGGTGAAGCAGGCGGCCGACGGCCCGCGCGCGCTCCTGACCATCGACGAAGCGCAGAAATTCGGCGCCAATCCCGGCACGATTTTCCTGGGATTGCGCGACGGCGCGCCGCTGTTCGGCATGGGCATTGCGGCAGCCGCCGTGGAAAGCCTGCTACCGCGCGAGGACGTCAAGGTCAGCGAATTGCGCGGCATGGCGATGCAAGGCGTGGTGCCGCCCGAGCAACTGTCGGCGATCGCGATGGCGAAATCGCTGGTCAACTGGCACCAGCGTCATGGCTATTGCGCCAATTGCGGCACCCGAACCGCGATGAAGGAAGCCGGCTGGAAGCGCGACTGCCCGAACTGCAAGGCCGAGCATTTTCCACGCACCGACCCGGTCGTGATCATGCTGGTGACCTCGGGCGACAAGGTGTTGATGGGCCGGCAGAAGCATTTCCTGCCGGGGATGTATTCCTGCCTCGCCGGCTTCGTCGAGGCAGCCGAGACCATCGAGGACGCGGTCAAGCGCGAGATTTTCGAGGAATCCGGGATTCGCTGCACCGACGTGACCTATTACATGACGCAGCCCTGGCCCTATCCGTCGTCGCTGATGATCGGCTGCACGGCGCGCGCCCTCAACGAGGATGTCGTGGTCGACCGCACGGAACTGGAGGATGCGCGCTGGTTCGACCGCACCGAGGCGACCCTGATGATCAAGCGGGAGCATCCCGACGGGCTGGCGGGACCGCATCCCTTTGCCATTGCCCATCATCTGCTCGGCCGCTGGGTGCACGGGGGAAAGAACGCGACCGCATAGCGGGGAACGGCTCATGGCCCAGTCGATTAGTTCCGGATCGGGGTTCCGCGAGAGGGCGGAACCCGCATGACGGGCTCCGACATGAATTTCCGCGCCGCCGCGCCGAAAATACCGCCGCGCATCCTCTGCGTCGGCATGCCGGTGCGCGACCTGACGTTCCGCGTGCAGGGGGTCCCCGGGCGCGGTTCCAAGGAGAATGCCAGCCATTTCGAGGAAATCTGCGGCGGCAACGCGCTCAACGCCGCCATCGGGATCGTGCGTCTTGGCGGTCGCGCCTCAATCTGCGGGCCGATGGGCGATTCGCAGGAGACCTCAAGCCGCTATATTTTCGAGCAGATGGCGCATGAAGGCATCGATACCGGGCATATCGTTCACATGCAGGGCCTGGTGACGCCGATATCGGCGATCATGATCGACCCGAGCGGCGAGCGCACCATCGTTACCTTCCGCGATCCGGAATTGTGGAAGGTGCGACTGCCTCCCGCCGATATCCTGCTCGACGATTGCCAGGCGATCCTGACCGAAAGCCGCTGCGCGGAATTCTGTACTGACCTGTGCGCCGAAGCGCGCCATCGCGGCATTCCCGTGATCGTCGATGTCGACCGCGCGATGTCGCTGCGCGAGGGATTGCTGACGGCATCGTCGCATCTGGTGTTCTCCAGCGAGCCGCTGCAGGAGACCGCCGATATGACCGATGACGGCGAGGCGTTGAAAAAGATCGCGAGGCTGACGTCATCATTCCTGGCAGGCACGCGGGGCCCGCGCGGCACGATCTGGCTCAATGAGCGGCAACAACTCGAGGAGACGCCCGCCTTTCCTGTACATACCGTGGATACGCTTGGCGCCGGCGACGTGTTCCACGGCGCCTTCGCGCTGGCCATTACCGAAGGGCAGGAACTGCGCGACGCCCTGCGGTTCGCCTCCGCCGCCGCGGCCCTGAAATGCACCCGCTTCGGTGGCGCCTTTGCTGCCCCGCAACGTGCTGAAGTCTCAGAGCTTTTGAGCCATGACCACACCCCCAGCGGGGCCAGAAGCGAGCATTAGGGGCTTGTCATATAAGATTTTTCTATATATGAGGGTGATTAGCCCCATAAATGGAACAAAGTTCTTCTCATGACCGAACTCGCCATCCAACTCCACGAGACCAACCGCCGCCTCGACGCCATCGATCGCAAGATCCTGACCGTGCTGCAGGAGGATGCTTCGCTTTCCGTCGCCGAGATCGGTGACCGCGTCGGGCTTTCCTCGACGCCGTGCTGGAAGCGCATTCAGCGGCTGGAGGCCGATGGCGTGATCCTGCGCCGGGTGGCGCTGGTCGACCAGAACAAGATCGGGCTCGGGATCACCGTCTTTGTCTCGGTCGAGAGCGCCGATCATTCGGAAGCCTGGCTGCGCAAATTCGCCGAGGCGGTCAGCGCCATGCCTGAAGTGATGGAGTTCTACCGGATGGCGGGCGACGTCGACTACATGCTGCGCGTCGTGGTCGCCGACATGCAGAGCTACGACGTGTTCTACAAGAACCTGATCAGCGCGGTGCCGCTGAAAAACGTCACCTCGCGCTTCGCGATGGAGAAGATCAAGTCGGTGACGGCGCTGCCGGTGCCGGCGGCGGCTTGAGCTCCCTCCTCGCTCCTCCCGCAAGCGGGGGCGAGGTAAGGAAGAGTCAAATCTTCTGATTATATTCCCCGACCTCGGGATGCGTCCGCAGCACGGAATCCATCGCCTCGAACAGGTCGTGCATGCGTTGTTCCGAGACCGGGCTTTCGACCACCACCACCAGTTCCGGCTTGTTGGAGGAAGCCCGCACCAGGCCCCAGCTGCCGTCCTCGACGGTGACGCGCACGCCGTTGACGGTAACGAGATCGCGGATGTTTTGCCCTGCGACTTTGCCGCTCTTTTTCTGCAATGCCTCGAAATGCTTCACCACGCTATCGACCACGCCGTATTTGGTCTCGTCGGCGCAATGCGGCGACATGGTCGGCGACGACCACGTCTTCGGCAGCGCGTTCTTCAGGTCCGCCATCGATTTGCCGGGCGCGCGGTCCAGCATCTCGCAGATCGCGATCGCCGAAACCAGGCCGTCGTCATAGCCGCGGCCGAACGGCTTGTTGAAGAAGAAATGGCCGGATTTCTCGAAACCCGCCAGCGCGCCCAACTCATTGGTGCGACGCTTCATGTAGGAATGGCCGGTCTTCCAGTAGGTGGTTTTGGCGCCCTGCTTTTGCAAAACGGGGTCCGTCACAAACAGCCCGGTCGATTTGACATCGACCACGAACTGCGCGCCTCTGTGGATTGCCGACATGTCGCGCGCCAGCATCACGCCGACCTTGTCGGCAAAGGTCTCCTCGCCCGTGTTGTCGACCACGCCGCAGCGGTCGCCGTCGCCGTCGAAACCGAGGCCGACATCGGCCTTGTGGGCGAGCACCGCGTCGCGGATCGCGTGCAGCATCTCCATGTCTTCGGGATTTGGATTGTATTTCGGGAAGGTATGGTCGAGCTCGGTGTCGAGCGGCACCACCTCGCAGCCGATCGCCTCCATTACCTGCGGCGCGAACGCACCCGCGGTGCCGTTGCCACAGGCCACCACGGCCTTCAGCTTGCGCTTCAGTTTTGGGCGTTTCGTCAGATCGGCGATGTAGCGCGCCGGAAAGTTCTCGTGGAATTGATAGGAGCCGCCACTGGCATTCCTGAACTCGGCGTTGAGCACGATCTGCTTCAGCCGCGTCATCTCGTCGGGGCCGAAAGTCAGCGGCCGGTTGGCCCCCATCTTGACGCCGGTCCAGCCATTGTCGTTGTGCGACGCAGTCACCATGGCGACACAGGGCACGTCGAGTTCGAACTGCGCGAAATAGGCCATCGGCGTCATGCAAAGCCCGATGTCGTGCACCTTGCAGCCGGAAGCCATCAACCCCGAGATCAGCGCGTATTTGATCGAGGCCGAATAGCTGCGGAAATCATGCCCCGTGACGACCTCCTGCCTGACGCCGAGTTCGGATATCAGCGCGCCCAGCCCCATGCCGAGCGCCTGGATCCCCATCAGGTTGATTTCCTTGCCGAACAGCCAGCGCGCGTCGTATTCGCGAAACCCGGTCGCCTTCACCATCGGCTCGGATTCATAGGCATAGGTATTCGGCACCAGCACGGATTTCGGCTTTGGAAACATTCAGAAGGCCTGTCGTCAAATGAAAGGGCGTCGCGCAGCCATAGCGAATGCATGGCCGCAGCGGAAGGCGGCAAAGGCGGTTTGTGAGGATTAATTACGGGAAACGGGCCGCACCGCGGCGCTACTGCTCCAGCACCATCTTGCCGTTGGCGTATTCAAAACGCTTCAGCTTCGACAGGAACGACAGGCCGAGCAGGTTTTCCGACAGCGCCTCGTCGGGCAGCACCATGGCGTCGACGTCACGCACGATGAGCCCGCCGACATCGACCATGGCAATCCGCGTGCGCGCCGCCTTGATGGTGCCGTTGGCGGTGGTGACGGTCGCATTGTAGTCGCCGCGCGAGGGGCGCAGCCCGAACCGCGCCGCCGAGCTTTCGTTCAGCGCGATCATGGAAGCGCCGGTGTCGACCATGAAGCCGATGCGCTGGCCGTCGATACGGCCTTCGGTCAGGAAATGGCCGCGGGAATCGCCGGGGATTGCGAGGCTGCGGCCACCTGATTGCCCGACGGTCTCGCCGGGGACAGGTTGTACGGACGCACGGGCGAGTGCGGGCGACGTCGTGGACATCCGGTCCGCCATCTGCGCCATCGTGGTGCCGAGAAACACCATGATGCCGGCAAAAATCATCAGGTTACGCATGACGCCACACTCGATGAACCAGTACTACACCACGCCATCGGCCAATCCGCGACGGACGGGAGACGACGTAGGCTGCCATTTTGACGAAAAGGATGAGCGAAGGGTTAACGGAGGAGGTCGTCATACGGGGGCTCGACCCGCGTATCTCTCTGCTTCGCAAGAACGCTTTCTTAAGCGATGGATTGCCGGGTCACGCCCGGCAATGACAATGTGGCTCACCTCTCCCCGTTTCTTCAACAGGGAGAGGTCAAAATTCGTAAAGCGAATTTTGGGTGAGGGGCGAGGCACGGGTGCTCATTGTTGTGCTCCTCAATTTGCTGGAACAGCCCCTTACCCCAACCCTCTCCCCGCGAAAAAGCGGGGAGAGGGAGTGATAGGTCTCACGTCCCCCGCGGTTTCACACGCCGTGTCGGCATGGCGCTGGCGGGATCCTCCGGCCAGGGATGGCGGGGATAGCGCCCGCGCAGGTCGGAGCGCACGGCCGCATAGCTGCCGCGCCAGAAGCCGGGCAAGTCGCGGGTCACCTGCACCGGGCGGTGCGCGGGCGACAGCAGTTCCAGCACCAGCGGCACCGCGCCCTTCGCAATCGAGGGATGGGTGTTGAGGCCGAACAATTCCTGCAGGCGGACGGCGATGGTGGGGCCCTGCTCGGCTTCGTAGTCGATCGCAAGCTGGGTGCCGGTCGGCGCTTCGAAATGGGTCGGCGCCTCGCGATCGAGCCGCGCGCGCAAATCCCAGGGCAACAGCGTCATCAGCGCATCCGACAGATCGCCGGCGGAAAATTCCTTCAGCGCGGTCTTGTCGTACAGCGCCGGCACCAGCCAGTTTTCGCGCCCTGCGGCGAGCGCATCGTCGGACAAATCGGGCCAAGAATAATGTGGGGTGTCGCCTTCCGCCTTGCGCAAGAACATCACGCGATCGCGCCATTGCTTCGCGGGCTTCGACCAGGGCAATCGATCGAGGCCGGCGGCGACCAGCCCATCGGCCAGCACCCGCGCGGTTTCGGCCGAAGGTTTTAGCGCCAGCGGGGCTTCCGACAGCGTGATCGCGTGCAAGGTCTTCTTGCGCCGCGCCCGCAAGACCAGCGCGCTTCGGTCGAACGAAATTTCGTCGGCACTCTCGATCTGGTCGGCGAAGTGCGACTCGATTTCGGCTTGCGTGATCGGCGCCGCCAGCAGAATGCGCCCCTGCGCGGCGGTGCCGGTCAATTCGGCCACCGCGATGTAAGGCGCGCGCGCCAGCGCGGACGTCTGCTCCACGGCGGCGCCGCGACCGTTGGCGAGCACGAAACTGCCATTGCCGCGGTTGCGCGCGACACGGTCGGGGAAAGCGAAGGCGAGCATGACGCCGGTGGATAATTCCCCTCCTTGCGGGGAGGAAGAAGAAGCGGCCACCTGCGCGGCCCAGCGGCGCGCCATATCCCGCGCGCTGGTTGCGCGTTGCGAGCGATCGCGGCGGAAGGAATCGAGCCGGGCATCGAGATCGACGCTGTCGCCGCCGAGCCCGCGCTCGGTGAGTATGGCGGCGATGTCGGCGGCCTCCTCGCCTGCGCCGAACGATTGCGTATCCACGATCATCCGCGCCAGCCGCGGCGGCAGCGCCAGCGCGCGCAGGCGCTTGCCTTCCGCCGTGATCCGGCCGTCGGCGTCGAGCGCGCCAAGTTCGCGCAAAAGACTCCTTGCCTCCTTCAGCGCTGGCGCGGGCGGGGAATCGAGAAACGCCAGCGTCGCGGGATCGCTGACGCCCCATTGCGCAAGGTCCAGTACCAGCGAGGACAGATCGGCGCTGAGGATTTCCGGCTGGGTGTAAGCAGCCAGCGAAGCGGTCTGCGGTTCGTCCCACAACCGGTAGCAGATGCCGGGCTCGGTGCGGCCTGCGCGCCCGCGGCGCTGGTCGACCGCGGCGCGCGAGGCGCGCACGGTTTCCAGCCGCGTCAATCCGATGTCGGGTTCGTAGCGCGGCACCCGCGCCATGCCGGAATCGACGACGATCCGGACGCCCTCGATGGTCAACGAGGTCTCCGCGATCGAGGTCGCCAGCACCACCTTGCGGCTACCCTTCGGCGCAGGCTGGATGGCGCGGTCCTGCACGGCGGCATCGAGCGCGCCGAACAGCGGCACGATCTCGATGCTCGCATCGTGGATACGCTCGGCCAGGAAATTCTGGGTGCGGCGGATTTCCGCGGCCCCCGGCAGAAACGCCAGCACCGAGCCGGGATCGGCGCACAGCGCGGTCGCGATCGCGTCCGCCATCTGCCGCTCCAGCGGCGTGTCGGCTCTTCTGCCGAGATAGCGCGTCTTCACCGGAAAGGCGCGACCCTCGCTGGCGATGACCGGCGCGTCGCCGAGCAAGCTTGCCACGCGCGCGCCGTCGAGCGTCGCCGACATCACGAGGATGCGCAGATCCTCGCGCAACCCGATCTGCGCGTCGCGCGCCAGCGCCAGCCCGAGATCGGCGTCGAGCGAACGCTCATGGAATTCGTCGAACAGCACCGCCGCGATACCCGTTAGTTCCGGATCGTCGAGGATCTGGCGCGAGAAAATGCCTTCGGTAACGACCTCGATCCGGGTTGAGCGCGACACTTTCGAACCGAAGCGCACGCGATAGCCGACGGTCTCGCCGACCCGCTCGCCGATCGTCTTCGCCATCCGCTCGGCGCTGGCCCGCGCCGCGATCCGCCGCGGCTCCAGCACGACGATCTTCTTGTTCCCGATCCAGGGTGCATCCAGCAGCGCCAGCGGCACCCGCGTGGTCTTGCCGGCGCCCGGCGGCGCGACCAGCACCGCGGCGTTATGGCCAGCGAGCGTGCGCGCAAGCTCGTCGAGCACGGCGTCGATCGGGAGGGGCGTGTCGAAGGAGCGGGGCAATGTCGGCTCGCATTCGGTTCTTCCCTCTCCCCTTGTGGGAGAGGGTGGCACGAACGCGCCTGGCGCGTTCGTGACGGGTGAGGGGTATGTCTCCGCAGATACCGAACGCGTGGAGAGAGACCCCTCATCCGGCGCTTCGCGCCACCTTCTCCCACAAGGGGAGAAGGGAAGAAAGCGCATCAGATCCGCTTTTCCGGCGGCCGTCCCACGCTTTCGTAGACAAACCCGTGCGCCGCCATGTCCTCGGGCCGGTAGATGTTGCGCAGGTCGACCACGACGGGGTGCGCCATTTCGCGCTTCAACCGCTCCAGGTCCAGCGTCCGGAATTGCACCCATTCGGTCACCACCACCATCGCGTCCGCGCCGCGCACGCAGGCATAGGCGTCGTCGCAATATTCGATGTCGGGCAATTCGCGACGCGCTGCCTCCATGCCGACGGGATCGTGTGCGCGCACCCTGGCACCCATATCGAGCAAGCCCGTCACCAGCGGGATCGAGGGCGCCTCGCGCATATCGTCGGTGTCGGGCTTGAAGGTGAGGCCGAGCACCGCCACGGTCTTGCCGCGCAGGCTGCCGCCCACGGCGCTCGCGACCTTGCGTGCCATCGCGCGCTTGCGGTTATCATTGACCGCGAGCACGGCTTCCACGATCCGCAGATGCACGTCGTGGTCGAGCGCGATCTTGACCAGCGCGCGGGTGTCCTTCGGGAAACAAGAGCCGCCGAAGCCCGGACCCGCGTGCAGGAACTTCGAGCCGATGCGGTTGTCGAGCCCAATTCCGCGCGCCACTTCCCGCACGTCGGCGCCGACCTTCTCGGACAAATCCGCGATCTCGTTGATGAAGGTGATCTTGGTGGCGAGGAAGGCGTTGGCGGCGTATTTGATCAGTTCCGCGGTGCGCCGCGCCGTGAACATCAGCGGCGCCTGGTTCAGCGACAGCGGCCGGTAGATGTCGCCGAGCACTTTTTGCGCGCGCTCGTCAGAAGTTCCGACCACGATGCGGTCGGGGAATTTGAAATCGCGGATCGCCGCACCCTCGCGCAGGAATTCCGGATTGGAGGCGACCACCGCGTCGGCCGACGGATTCACCTCGCGGATGATCCGTTCGACTTCGTCGCCGGTGCCGACCGGAACGGTCGATTTGGTGATGACCACGGTGAAGCCTGAAAGCGCGCCGGCGATCTCGCGGGCGGCGGCGTGAACATAGCTGAGGTCCGCATGGCCGTCGCCGCGCCGCGACGGGGTGCCGACCGCGATGAACACCGCATCGGCCGCCGCAACGGGCGCCTTGAGGTCCGTGGTGAAATCGAGCCGTCCGGCCTTGACGTTGGACGCCACCAGCGAATCGAGGCCGGGCTCGAATATCGGAATTTCGCCACGGCGCAGGCTTGCGACCTTGTCGGCATCCTTGTCGACGCAGGTGACCTCGTGGCCGAAATCGGCAAAACAGGCGCCCGACACCAGCCCCACATAACCCGTGCCAATCATGGCGATGCGCATGAAACAACCCGCCCCAGATGGTTAATGCCGATCTCGATTTCGAGGCGGTCTTAAAGCATTTGCGGGTCCGGGGAAACCCGCTGGATTCCCAAAAAACGGCATGTCATTTGTATGAATAAAGGAGATCGAAACCTGCCCGTCCGATGATGCGGCCACGCCGCGCCGAAAGGGAACAGCGATGACCATAAACGGCACATCCGCCGTCGCCGGGCGTTCCGCGCAAGACACGCCTGGACGCGTCGACTGGGTGGACTACGCCAAGGGCATCTGCATCGTCATGGTCGTCATGATGCATTCGGTGCTGGGCGTCGAGGCGGCGGCCGGCCAAACCGGCTTCATGCATATCCTGGTCGCCTTCGCCAAGCCGTTCCGGATGCCGGATTTCTTCCTGATCTCGGGCCTGTTCCTGACGCTCGTGATCGACCGCGACTGGCGCACCTATCTCGACCGCAAGGTGGTGCACTTCGCCTATTTCTATGTGCTGTGGGTGACAATCCAGTTCGGCTTCAAGGCGCCCTCCTTCGCCGCCGAGACAAGCTGGAGCCATGCCGGATTTCTTTATCTGGAGTCCTTCTATGAGCCGTTCGGCACGCTCTGGTTCATCTATCTGCTGCCGATCTTCTTCGTGGTCACCAAGGCGACGCGCAAGCTGCCGCCGCTCGTCATCTGGGCCGTTCTGGCGCTGCTGGAAAGCGCGCATATCGTGACCGGCTGGACTGTGATTGACGAGTTCTGCGCGCGCTTCGTCTATTTCTATTCCGGCTATCTGTTCGCCCATTACGTGTTCATGCTTTCCAATCGTGCGCGGGCGCGGCCGGGCCTTGCGCTCGCCGGGCTGGCGCTGTGGGCGCTGATCGACGGCGGCCTGGTCTATGCGGGCACCAGCGAATGGCCGGTGATTTCGCTGGGGCTCGGACTTTGCGGCGCTTGCGCGATCGTCACGATCGGCACGCTTTTGGCGCGCGCGCACCGGTTCGATTTCCTGCGCTTCTGCGGCGAGCATTCGATCGTGATCTACCTTGCGTTCTTCCTGCCGATGGCGACGACGCGGACGCTGCTGCTGCATGCCGGAACGATCCAAAGCATCGGCAAGATCTCGCTGATGGTCACGTTTGCCGGCGTGTTCGGCGCGCTGGCGATCTGGCGGCTGGCCTTGGCCGTCAGCGCCAATTTCCTGTTCGAACGACCCGCAGCCTTCTGGATCGCGCCGAAGAAGCAGGCCCGCGTGTTGCAGGCGGCGGAGTAGTTTTTCGCGATATCGTCGTCCCTGCGAAAGCAGGGACCATAACCACCGGCTCTCCTTGCAATATTCGATTGGGCCACAGCGCATCCAAAAAGGACGCTCTGTGGTTATGGATCCCGGCGCGCCACGCCCGGCCGGGACGACAGTTGTTGAAGCGGTCAAAAATCGCGCCTCACAGGCTGTCAATCCGCGCAAAAATCCCTAAGTTGCGGCCATGCCGACAACATCCCCAAAGGCCGCCCCGAAACCCGTTGCCGTCAAGGTCCTGGCGAAGGGCGACCACGTCTTTCTGGTCGACGGTTCGTCCTACATTTTCCGCGCCTATCACGCGCTGCCGCCGCTGACCCGCAAATCCGACGGCCTGCAGGTCAATGCCGTACTCGGCTTCTGCAACATGTTGTGGAAGCTGCTGCGCGACATGCCGCCGGACAACCGCCCGACCCATCTCGCTATCGTCTTTGACAAATCCGAGATCACCTTCCGCAACAAGCTCTATCCGGATTACAAGGCGCACCGGCCGCCGGCGCCCGACGATCTGATCCCGCAATTCCCGCTGATACGCGAAGCGGTACGCGCCTTCGACCTGCCCTGCCTGGAGCAGGCCGGTTTCGAGGCCGACGATTTGATCGCGACCTATGCCCGCGAGGCGGGCGAGCGCGGCGCCACCACGACCATCGTCTCCTCGGACAAGGATTTGATGCAGCTCGTCACCGACAAGGTGACGATGTACGACACCATGAAGGACCGCCGCATCGGTATATCAGAGGTGATCGAGAAATTCGGCGTTCCCCCGGAGAAGGTGGTCGAGGTGCAGGCGCTGGCCGGCGATTCTACCGACAACGTGCCGGGCGTGCCCGGCATCGGCATCAAGACCGCCGCGCAACTGATCGTCGAATATGGCGACCTGGAAACGCTGCTGTTCCGCGCCGGCGAAATCAAGCAGCCGAAGCGGCGCGAGGCGCTGATCGAGAACGCCGAGAAGGCGCGAATTTCGCGAAAGCTGGTGCTGCTCGACGACAAGGTCAAGCTCGATGTGGCGCTCGACGAACTCGCGGTGCACGAGCCCGACGCGCGCAAGCTGATTGCGTTCCTCAAGGCAATGGAATTCGCCACGCTCACACGCCGCGTCGCGGAGTATTCCCAGATTGATCCGTCGGACGTGGAGGCCGATGCCGGCAACAAGAGCGGCGCGAGTGCTTTCTCGTCTCTCCCGCTGGCCGACAAGGTCGACGAAAGCGGCAATGTTCCGCCCCAGCAGAGAACAGCAAATGGCGAACTGTTCGCAGAGCCACCGTCCCCCGCCATCGGCAGGGGAAGTTCGGCGAAACCGGGCGAGCGGCAGGACAAGGCCGCGAGCCTCAAGGGTACTCCCGCCGCTCTCGCCGCGGCGCGGGCCGAGGAGGCGCGCAAGACCCGGATCGACCGCGACAAATACCAGACCGTCCGCGGCCTCGATCAGCTCAAGGCCTGGATCGCGCGGGTGCCTGATATCGGCCATTTCGCGCTGGAAGCCAAGGCGAATTCGATCGATCCGATGCAGTCCGAGATCTGCGGCATCGCGCTGGCGCTCGCGCCGAACGACGCCTGCTACATCCCGCTCGGCCACAAGCAGTCCGGCGACGGCTCGGGCCTGTTCGCCGCCGGTCTCGCGCCGGACCAGATCAAGACAGCCGATGCGCTGGAGGCGCTGCGGCCGCTGCTGGAATCGGCGGGGATTTTGAAAATCGGCTTCAACATCAAGTTCAACGCCGTAATGCTGGCGCAGCATGGCATCACGCTGCGCAATCATGACGACGCGCAACTGATGAGTTACGCGCTGGATGCCGGCCGCAATGCGCACGCGCTCGACACGCTGGCCGAGAGGTGGCTCGGCCATGCCGTCATCAGCCACGGCGAATTGACCGGCAGCGGCAAGGGCAGACTGACGTT
>Ga0209483_1002505_pt1 | contig 12801 bp, 6 predicted proteins | sample NGEPerA_FD_184508 | JGI IMG/M metagenome (GOLD analysis project Ga0209483, IMG submission 184508) | Arctic peat soil microbial communities from the Barrow Environmental Observatory site, Barrow, Alaska, USA - NGEE PermafrostL2-A... | ecosystem: Environmental > Terrestrial > Soil > Wetlands > Peat... | reverse complement strand
CGAGCTGACCTGTCCGGCGGTAAAGCCCGCCTCCACCCGGCGCGAAAAATGAGCTGTAAATCCGAATCTCTCTTGTGTACACTCTGTCATCAAAGGCCGTTCCTTTTTCTGGTTTATAACTTCGTCTGACAACGCTGTTATGACAGAAAATACGGCCTTTTGCTATATATTTTTTTGCCAATACATAATCGCTCGTGAGAAATCCGGGTTAGTTTGCCATGCATGTTCGGGTGAGGGATGCAGGTGTAGGGGAAAGTTCCGGATCTCTTTGCGACGAACTTCCAGGATGCGCCGGGACGGATGGCGCCGGAGGAAAAGCTCTTGTCGGCGGCGGTAACCGTGTGGGGGACGATGTCGTTGTTCTTCCACTCGACTGTGTCGCCGACGTTGACGGTGACAGCGTCCGGTTGGTATTTGAAGCCGCTGATGAGGATGGTGTGGGTGGCGGCGGGTTTTTGACCACCCGCCGCGGCGCGCGCACACCAGGAGCCGGCAACAAGAAGCACCAGTAATGCTGTCCAGCGGATCGATTTGACTGCTCCGATATGCATTGTTACCCTCCGTTACTTTGCGCTGGCGAAGTCGGCCTGGACATGCTCGGCGTGTTCGAGGTGGCCCTGGAAGAGAGGAGCGGCGCCGTTGAGCGCGGACTTCAGGTCGGCGTTTTTAGCGTTGGGGATCAGGACGGTGGTTACGGCCCCGATGACGGCCTTGTGGTAGGCGACTTCGTTATCGATGTAGGCCTTGTCGAAGGCTGCGCCGTGGAGGGTTTTGAGGTGGGCCGTGGTCTCGGCCGCCTGCTTCTTGAGGGAAGCGGCAGTGGGGCTGTCGGCGGGGGTGACGTGCAGCTTGGCGCCGAGGTCGAAGACGGACTTCTGGAGGGCGGAGTGGTCGGTGACCATCTCCTGCGCGAAGTCGCGGACCTGCTTGTTGTGGGTCTTCGCGAGTGCGAGGTGGCCATAGTCGATGTCGATCTGGTTGGCGGCCACGACGATGCCGACGATCTGGGGATCGGTGGGCGCCTGGGCAACGGCTGCCGTGGCGAACATGCCGGCGGCGAGGGCGAGTGCAAGATTCATGCGGAACTTCATCGCGATTTCTCCTTGGAACAAAAGTTTGTGCCACACAAGAGAGTCGCGGGGGTGGGAATGGTTACAGATAAATGTTTTGCGGAAGCGTGTAACCTTTGCGCGCGGTGAGACTCTTGAGGACAGGGGTAATGCATGGTCGCGTTGGATGTTGAGGAGCGGTTACGCCTTGAGCCTCTCCAGGATGAAGACCTGGTGCGGCGGATATTGGCGGGTGAGACCGCGTTGTTTGAAGTGATCATGCGGCGGTACAACCAACGCATTTACCGGGCTGCGCGTGCGATTTTGCGGGACGACTCGGTGGCCGAGGATGTGATGCAGGCCGCCTACGTGCGGGCGTATGAGCATCTGGGCCAGTTCGGCGGCCACGCTCCGTTTGGTGCATGGCTTACACGGATCGCGGTGAATGAGGCGCTGGGACGATTGCGCCATGCGAAGCATTACGAAGAACAGGAAGGTGAAGGAGACAGAATGGACCGCTTTGCGTCGACGGCTCCCGACCCGGAACAAGCTGCCGCCAGTTCCGAAGCGAGGCGCCTGCTGGAATCGCTGATCGAAGGCCTGCCGCAGGGGAACCGCGCGGTGTTTGTGCTGCGAGATGTGGAAGGCATGAGCACGGCCGAGGCTTCGCAAGCGCTGAGCATTACGGAAGAGAATGTGAAGGTGCGATTGCATCGGGCGCGGGTAGCGCTGCGGACCGGGTTGTCGGCGTATGCCAGTCGCGAGACGCGGAATGCGTTCGCGTTTCATGCCGTGCGTTGCGACCGCGTGGTGCGGAACGTGTTCCAGCAGCTTGAGTCGTCGACGCTTTATCGCCAGCCGCGGACGTACGATGCAGGTATGGCGATTCCGGCATTTGGCGAGATCGTTGAGGCGATCGAAGCGTTTGCGGCGAGCGCGACGGACGTTGTCCGGTTGCAGCGGTTTGTGGTCGATACGATTGCGGAGAGGTTGCCGATCTATAACTGGGTGGGGTTCTATATGCTCGACCCGGATGATCCGTCGGCGCTGGTGGTGGGGGAGTATCACGGCGCGCCCACGGAGCATGTGCGGATTCCCGTGACGGAAGGGATTTGCGGAGCGGCTGTGGCTACCGGGGAGACAGTGGTGATCGACGATGTGTCGAGCGATCCGCGGTATCTGGCGTGCTCGATTGAGACGCGGTCGGAGATTGTGGCGCCGATTTCGGTGGGTGGACAGATTGTCGGGGAAATCGACATCGATAGCCACGACCTGGCAGCGTTTGGGGCAGATGACCGTCGGTTTGTGGAAGAATGCGCGGCGGTGGTGGGGCGGTTTATGGAGCGGAGCCGGTAGAACGGTTGCCACGGCTTTTTAGAAGCAGGTCCTTCACGATGCTCAGGATCACATATCCGTATTTGATTTCGCCGTTCAGGACGAAGGATTTGCGAGGGCGCCAAACGGGGCGGCCGGTGGGGTGGCCGCTGCGCTGGGCTCGCGGTAGGCCAGGACGCGCTTCATGTTTCCGGCGATTTGGTGGGCCTTGCGCAGGATGAACGCGGCTTGTGGCGGCGTCATCACCTCGTCTGCTGTCTCAGCGAAGAGGTTGAGCCAGCGGTCGAAGTAATGCTCCTCGATGGGGAGCTTGAAGTGCGCGAGCAGCGGGTTTCCCTTGTATTGCGCGGACGCGAGAAGGACGGTGGACCAGAATTCCTTGAGGAGTTTGAGGTGTGCGTCCCAGTTGTGGACGGCGTCCTCGAAGACGGGGCCGATCTCGTCGTCTTCGCGGACCTTGGCGTAGAAACGGTCGACGAGAGTGGAGATTTGTTCTTCGGTGGGGAGCTGCTCGGGGTTCATATCGCGACCTCTTCCGTTGTGGCGTGCGGGCCGCCGGCGGCGAGGACCAGAAGGGCGGAGTCTTCATGCGCTTCAATGGCGTGCGGTCTGGCGCCGTTGATGGAAACGACTTCGCCGGCTTGCAACTCACAACTGACGGGGCCTTCGTGGAAGGTGACGTGGCCGCGGATGGCGTAGACGGTGACCGGCGCCGGGGTGGCGTGCTCGGGGACAGCCTGGCCGGCGCGCAAGGAGAGAAGCAACATGCGGTAGCCGGGTTCGTTGATCAGGACTTTGGGGTAGAAGGCCTTATCTTTATATTCGATGAGGTCGTTGAGGTTCTGCTTTCGCACATTGTCTCCTTGCCGTTGTCTTAACAGTAGTCGCCTGGGGGGTGGTGACGCTATGACTCCGGTCACAGGTGCTGCAACGGCGAGGCGGGGGGCGTTCGGGAGAGAATGGAAGCATACCGATGAGCAAAAAGTAGAGGCGCTGCGCTCGACCCAGTTGTTCGCGCAGGTTTCGGCGGAAAAGCTGGAGATGCTGGCGGTGCGGGCCGGTGCGCGCCGGCTCACGCAGGGCGAGGTACTGTTTACCCGCGGCGGCGAAGCGGCTAATCGAAGTATCTGGGCATCGGATTGCGATCCTGGACGTGGCAGGTTTGCAGGCAAAGACGAAGTCGGATCGCGAGGTATAAAGGCTGCGGCCAACCGGCGGAGGCTGTGGAACGTCTCACTCTGCATAAGTGAATGCCTTCTTTCGCCTTCGATCTGTTGCAGTCTTGCTGCTGCTCTTGCTGCTTCCGTTGCAAGAGCCGGCCGGGGCGTACTCGCTGCTGACCCATGAGCAACTGATCGACCTGACGTGGAAGGACTCGATCGTTCCGCTGCTGCTCAGCCGCTATCCCACGCTGACGCCAGAGCAGTTGGAACATGCGCGCGCGTATGCGTATGGCGGCTGCGTGATCCAGGACATTGGGTACTATCCGTTTGGCGATGCTTCGTTTTCAAACCTGACGCACTATGTGCGGTCCGGGGATTTTGTCGTCAACCTTTTTCGCAATGCGGGCAACGCGGACGAACTGGCGTTTGCGGTGGGGGCGTTGTCGCACTATCTCGGGGACAGCGTGGGGCACTCGCTGGCGACGAATGTTGCCGTGCCGGTGGAGTTTCCGAAGCTGGAAGCGAAGTACGGCGAGACCGTGAACTTTGCGCAGGGCGAGCGGCAGCATGTCCAGACCGAGTTCGCGTTCGATATCAACGAGATTGCACATCATCGCATGGCGCCGTCGCATTATCTGGACCATGTTGGGCTACAGGTGCCGACGCGGCAGTTGGCGCTGGCTTTCTATCAGACGTACGGGATTGGCGAAGATTTCTCAGGGACGCGCGGGCGGCGGGTGAATGTGGGTGGATACCGGTTCGCGGTGAGGAGCTTGATTCCGCGGATTGCGTATGCCGTGACGCTGCTGCACCGCAAGCATGAGCCGGCGGAGACGCCGTCGCCGGAGTTGGTGGAGATTGAAAAGGAACTGGCGGTTGTGTCGGCGGACAACGATTGGGATGCCTACCGGCGCAAGGCGGGCATCGGGACCTATACGCTGGCCGGGTTGCTGTATATTCTGCCGAAGATCGGGCCGATCAAGCTGGTGGCTGTAAAGGGACCGACGGTCGATACGGAGACGAAGTATTTGCACAGCGTGATGGTATCGGCGAACGCGCTGCGGCATGTGCTGGCGCGGTTTACGCCGCCACCGGCGACTCGGCCGACCGCGGCCAAGGCGGCCGCTTCCGACACGCACTCCGAGCCGCCGCCGGGCCAGCCGCTGCCGGAGAATCCGGATGCGAGCCAGGACATTCCGCGCATGTCGAAGGACCCGCGGCACCCGCTTCAGAACCGCGACCTGGATACGGGCCGGGTGGTCAAGCCGGGCGGGTACTCGTTGACCGACTCGACGTACGCCGATCTGCTCCACCGGCTGGTGGTGCAGAACCAGCCGATTCCGCCGGGGATCAAGAAGGACATACTGGCGTTTTATGCGGACCCGGATGCGCCGATTACGACGAAGAAGTCTCCGCAAGCGTGGGCGCAGGTGCAGGCTGACCTTGTGGCGTTGCAGGGACTTTCGACCAGTAATGAGCCGGAGCCGTTCCCGACGTATGGGACGGACGACGATGCCGCTCCGCGATAGCCGGTGCAGACCGGCGACTGTTGGCACGGGCCGACGGGTTCCGCCAGAAGGTCTTCTTCTTCGTCAGTGAAGACTGGATCCGCAACCGTTCCACCGACACCCAGATACACGGAAGGATTTGGCGATCTGCCCCAGGCTCTGCTGATGGCGCGGGTGCAGGCTATATGGCCTATGGCCACTTCCCTCGGCACTGATCTCCCCTGGTTGGCAGATGTCTTGAATGCTCATCTCAGCTCTCTGTATAGGGACATCGGTACGTAGGTTGTGTGTGTCGAGGGGGCGGCCAGGGCACTCGCGCCTATCGAGTTCGCTTCTCTTCCGCGACACTGTAGCTCCCACCATTTTCCTGCACTCATGCCGAGCGATTCATCATTTCCAGCGCTGGGCAGCCAACCTTGCGTTAATCGGCTGGCCGCTGCTTCGTTTCTTTGGCCTTGTTGTGTTTGCCAGCATCTCCGCCGCGATGGTCTGGCGGTGTCGCAGCGCGATCGGAATTCTCAGCAACAGGTAACCTGCTCCGATCGGCCTCGGCCCAGATGGAACACAGGGGCGGCAGTTCACTCCTTTTGAATATCAGGGCCCTGTCGTGAACGTGGACACTGCCGAACTGTAGTAATCGTTTCCTGCAATGTCCGATAGATACCAGGTAGAGGGTGTCGTCACCAGGTCGTAGATTGTGGAGGAAGACAGCGCCGACACGGGAGAGAGACTGACCGTCTTGAAATCCGCCGACAAGGTGAAGGTCGTCGGGATGATGGCCTGGGTATTGTGATTTCGCAGCAGCACGTGGGCGCTGTCAAACAGGACGGGATCCATGGCCTCGGTGAAGGTGACGGAGAGTGGCGTAGCGATCGATACGTTGGTGGCGCCGCTGACGGGGACAAAACTGCTGGCCGCCGGGGCGACGAAGTCAAAGCCGGTACCGGTGGTGAAGGTGCTTGTGGTTGGAGTGACGGCGTTGCCTGCGTAATCGGTCACGCCGGCAACGTTGTAGGTGTACGTGGTGTTGGGCAGCAGCGCGGAGGGTAGCTGCACCACGACCGCCGTGTCGCCGATCTGTAGCGACGTGGAGATCGCGAGCGGACTGCCACCCTGCGGCGTGAGGGTGATATTGCTGAGGGAGTAATGCGACAGCGGCTCGTTGAACAGAAGCACGAGGTTGGTGCTGGACCATGCCGCTCCGGCGTCGTTCAGGGGAACATTGGTCGAGCCATTGGGTGGGTTGGCGACAAGCAACTGCGGACCGACGGTGTCGGGGACGCTGCCGGTATAGAAGTAGGGGCCACCATTGTTAGTTTGCGCGTTGCCGGTAAGGTCGAGGGCGCCATAGCACTGGTAGTAGTACTCGGTGTTCGGCGACAGATTTGAGACGGGTGTCAAAGTGACCGACATCATGTCCGAAGAGAACATGTAGGTCGTCGGAATCTTCGAGCTGGTGGCGTAGTCATAGACATAGACATTGGCTGGAGTGAAGCTGCTCTCATCCATCGGCTTGGTATAGCGGCAGGTAAAGATGGCGTTGGTGCCGATGTTCTGGGTGTTTCCGCCAAAGTCGTAGAGGACGGTTGCCGCGCTGAAATCGGGCAGGGCGGCGGTTGTGAACTGCGTCGTCAGCGGCGTAAAGGTGTTGCCCGCGTAATCGAGCAGACCGTTGATCGCCACATTGACGACGCTGGAAGGCGGCAGCGGGTTCGCCGGCGTGAAGTTGATGCCGGTGATGTTGCCCCCATTATTGACGAATGAGAAGGTGCCGAGGACCGGGTTACCGCTGATGGTGATCTGCACCGTGGTGGCGTTCACCGTGGTTTCATCAACGGGTTTGGAGAGGGCCAGCCGGATTTTGACGTTGGTTCCGACGCCGATCGAGCTATTCGGCGGTCCGATCTGCGCCGTCCCCGGGGTTGTGTCCGGCCCGGTGGAGGTGGGATAGAAGTACGTGGAGTAGCAAGCCGCCTGGATCGGAGTTCCATTCGTTCCCTTCATCGCTGCGTTGGTGCAGACATACGAGAGAGCGCCAGAGGTTAGCGACGTGGGCACGATGCGAATGATGTTCGGCGAGATGAGGTTGATCGACGCGGCGGTAAAGCCGCTAATGCTCAACCCGGCGTTGATTGTCGTTGCATCGATGGGCAGACTGTAGGCGATGTCAATCTGAGAGTTCACGGGAGCAAGCGACGAACCATACAGCGGGCTGACCGCGATCTGCTGCGGTGCGGCGTTGGAGTTGGTCGCCGCGACCATGTAGAAGGTGCCGCTTGTGCCGCTAAAGGTGTCCCCACTCACGTCGAGCACGTTCGAGAAGAACCACTGCACGACCGCACCGTTCGGGAATGGAACGCTCGGTGTGAACTGGACTTCGAGGTTGCTGGCAATCGCCTGTACCGTTCCAGGATAGACACTGCCGTTCACCGTCACCGTAAAGTTGCCGGTGAGCGAGGACGGATTGACGGCCCGATTGAGGTAGAGGGTCAACAGGCTGCCCAGTGGCACACCGGAGGCGTTGTTTGTTGGACTCGTCGTCTGCACGGCGCCGCTGCTGCTAGCGGCGTAAGAGGTCGTCGTGAAGACGCTGTTGAACTCGCTGGCCAGCGTGTTGCCCGAAGGATCGCTGACGCCGCCCGCGGGCAGACTGATGGTGTAGGCCGTTCCAGCCGAGAGCGCACCGGTGTTGAAGGTCATCGTTCGATCGTCAGCCGACATGGTCATACTGCCGTGGTTCGTGATGGTTTGTCCGGCGGAGAGGATAGCTTGATTGTTGCCGTTGACGCTGGATGGATTGATCGACTTGTTGAAGGTGACCGAGACTGGCACATTCAGTCCCACATTCAAAGCGTTGTTCGCGGGGCTGACCGAGATGACCTGCAGCGCCGTGTTGTCGGGCGATCCACTGATAACGGTGAAGAACACCAGTTCCTGGCCGTAGCAGGACCCGTTCAGGAATACTTCTCCCAGAACGTCGGTTGGGCCGCCGCACTCTCCGACGTAGATTTGTACGCCCGGCGCGTATGGACTGGTTGGGGTGAAGGTGACCTGGTTGCCGTTGACCGCATACGTCCCCGCCAGCGGATAGTTGCTGTTCCATCCCTGCATGACCTTCAGAGTGCTCGAGTTGACCGTGGTTGGGTCGAGGATCTGGCTGAACGTCAGGATAATCTGCTGCGTGGCCGAAACGTTGGGGGTGCCGAAGGGGATGTTTGTGCCGGTCAGGGTCAAGCCGGGTGTAGAAGCGGTGGCGGAAGTGGTGAATGTGCTGCTGACCGGCGTCACCGCATTCCCCGATGCATCCGTGAAGTTGGCAACCTTGACGGTGTACGTGCTGTTCGGACTCAGATTGGCCGAGGGAGCGAACGTGAGCGTCTGGTTGTCCGGCGAACTTACCGTTCCACCGATGACATTGTTGAGGTTATCCAGCAGTTGGACGGAGCTCTGGCTCCAACCGGTGGGGTCGATGGTTTCGTTGACCGAAACCAGTACGTGAGCGTTCAACGGAATGCCTGTGGCTCCGCTCACGGGGCTGATGGTGACGGTGGGCGGTGTAGTGTCGGGACCGGAGCCGGTATAGAAGTATTCGGTATACCCATTTCCGTTGTTGCCCGCAAAATCCTGATACCCACAGCACGCCTGGAAGTAGTACTGACTGCCGGCCAGGAGAGGGATTTGCGGCTGCAAGGTTACTGTCTTGGCGTCTGCGGAGAGAGTGACAGTAATCGGAATGGACTGGCCGGTGTTGTTCAGATACATACGGAAGGTGCTGGTGTTTACCGTCAGCGGGTTGAGTGGCTCGTTGAAGATGAATTTGGGCACAACGTTGGTCCCGACCGTGGAGTTAGACGGCGGGTTGAAGACGACCGACGAGGGTCCAACGAAGTCAACCCACGCCCCGGTGGTGAAGCTGAAGGTAACTGTCGACACCAGGTTGCCGGCTGGGTCATCCACGCCGGCAATCGTGACCAGGTAGGTGGTATTCGCCGTCAATGGGGCCGCGGGCACCAGATGCAGTACGGTATTGGCTGCGCTGAGGGAAGCTGTAGCGGCCACCGGATTGCCACCCGTCGTCAGCGTTACGTTGCCCAGAGTTGCAGGGTCGACGGCGCTCGAGAACTGTGCCTGGATCAGCGCGTTGATGCCTACCCCTGCTGCTCCGTTCAACGGGCTGACCGCGGTAACCGTAGGAGCGGTCGAGGCGCTGGCGAAAGCAGCGTAGAAGTAGTAGCTGGTGCCAATCAGGGAGTTGCCCGCCAGATCGGTGCCACTGTTAATGTAGAGGTAGTACTGGCGACCAGCCGCGAGCGGCGAAGTCGGCGTGAGGTAGGCGATGGATTGGTCGCCGCTCCACGTAAGCGTTGCAGGAATATTTACGCTCAGCGTCTCGTCCTGAATAAGGATGTTGCTGCTGCTGAATGTGGTGATATCCATCGACTCGCTGAACCGGATCGTCAGCGAAGCGTTGGTGGGCACCGTTCCATTGTTGGGGATGCTGGTGGACAGAACGGTCGGGCGCTGGAAGTCCGGTCCGGCCGCTGTCTGGAAGTGGGATGTGAAGGAAGCGGGATTGCCAACCCGGTCGAGGACGCCGTTGATGGTCATCGTCAGGTTGGTGTTGGCCGGCAGCGGAGCGTCCGGTGTGAAGGTCACGCGCGTGTCTGTGTTGTCGATGAAGTAAGTCCCTGTGAGCGGCGTGCCCGCATTGCTCACCTGGAAGGTGGTGCCGTTCACGCTGACCGGATCCATCACCTTGCTGAAGACCACTTGCGGACTCTCATTGACGCCAACATTTGCCGCGCCGTTGTAGGGCACTGCACTCACGATGGACGGTAGCGTGGCATCTTGAGTGGTACCTGTGTATGAGTAGAAGTCGTTGGCCTGCGCGGGAACGCTGGTCGAACTATGCAGGCCGGTGGTGACGTAGATATAGATGTAGCTGCTCGGACTGACGGGGCTCGTAGGAACGATGCGGACTTCATTCGGCTGCGGCATCGAGTAGGTTGCGCTGACGTGCAGGTTGGTGTGGGTGTCTAAGACATAGATATTGGTGCTGTTGACGGTCGACGGATCGAGCGGCGTATTGAACTGCACGTCGAAGATCGAGTTGAGCGACACAGGGTTGGCCCCATTCGCAGGCGAGGAGGCCTGGATGACCGGCACCGTGCTGCCGAGGCTGGCCGCGACGTGGAAGTAGCCGTCGGCGGCGGTGAACGGACTTCCGTACGTGGCGTCGTAGAGCTGGCTGGTAATCCACCACTGGACAAGCGCTCCGGGGGCAAACGGCGTGCTGGGTGTGAACTGAATGGTGTAGCCGTTGTCGAGTACCTGAACGGTGCCGGCGAGTGCCACGTTGTTCTGCGCGACCTGTAGCCCAGCGTTGACCGTCGATGCGTTGACGGGAAGGCTGGTGTACAGAGTCAGCGGCGAGTTGACGCTTATGTTGCTGGCGCCGTTGACCGGCCGCGCCGTAGAGATCGTACCGGACGTATTGGAGTCGTACTGGCTGGTGCTGAACTGGCTGGTGAAGCTGGCCACGCCATTGCCGGCCTGGTCCTGCAGGTTGGTGCCAATGAGAGCGGTCATGGATGCGCTGCTCGGCAACGGATAGCAGTTGAACTGGAGCGTCGTGTTGTCCGAAGAACGGGTGTAGCTCTGGCAATTGAGCGTGTTGCCGTTGTACAGCAGGAAGTCCGGGCTGGAGCTGTTCTGGTTGATGGTGTTGGGGTTGAAGGACCGGTTGAACGTCGCCGTCACCGGTGTACGCAGACCCACGTTGGTTGCGCCCGATGCCGGCGAGAAGGCCGTCACGTGGAACGGTGCCGGAGGCACTGTAACCGTGCTGCTGGTGGTGAACTGGACCAGTTGGATACTGTAGCAGCCGTTATAGGTATCTCCGGCGGTGTCGTACGGCCCGTTGCAATTGCCGACATAAATTTGTGTGCTTGGCGGGAACGGAGCGTCGGGCGTGAAGACCGCCTGCGAACCGTTCACCGCCCAGTTGCCGGCGATGATGTCGTTGCTGTTCCAGCCGACCATCACCGGCAGGGTGGTGTCGGAGACTGTCGCCGGGTCCAGAGGATTGTTGAAGTTCATGGTGATGGTCGAGCTGGTCGCCACGCCGGTGGTCCCATTACTCGGCGAAGCACTCACCAGCGATAGGCCGCCAGTGAGGCTGGCGCCGCAGGTCTGGATGCTGCCCTGGAGACGGAAGGCCTCGTAGCTATTGTCCGTCGAGCCCCATTGCAATGAGAGCGTGTTGATGCCCGCATTCAGCGACGACATTGGTAGAGCAATGTTCAGCGCGGTGAGGCTCTGATAGCTGCTGATGTTGCCAGTGATGAGGTGCCCGTTGAGCAAGAGGCTTCCGTTGTCATCGATCCCGGTGGCTCCCACAAAGCAGAGGTTGGAGAGACTGTAGCCGGTCAAATTGAACGATGTAGAGTAGGTGCCTGAAGTATTGCCCGTGACGCTGTTGGGATTCAACGCGATCCAGGACGACTTGGGACCGTTCGCCTGCCATCCGCTATACCAACCGGTATCGCCGGGCCCTACGACCTCAGCCGCCACGGGCGGATTCGCACCGACCGTGACCGTCCAGTTGGCATCCGGCGTGTTGTTCGTCGTACTGAGCGTGCCGCCGGAGGTGAAGCCGGTGGAGAGAGAGAGAGGCGCCACGGAGTTCGACGTGGTGAACGTGCTGATGAAGGTCGCGCCAACGTTGCCTGCCATATCGGTATATCCGCTGACCTGCACCGTGTAGACGGTGTTGGGCAGAAGGGAAGCGTTGGGGACGAAGTTGAGGGTGACCTGGTCCGAAGCCAACGTAGCGCTTCCGGCGATCACCGATCCGCCCGACGGCGTGACGGTCATCGCGTTGGCTACGGTCGGCGCGTTGATCGGTTCGCTGAAGTGGACCGTGACCTGTGCATTCAACGGCGCCGATGGCGCGGTGTTCGCCGGGTAGACCGAAGAGACCTGCGGCGGGGCCAGATCCGAACCGTTGCCCGTGATGAAGTAATACGTGCTTCCGTAGAGGTATACCCCATCCATGTCGTAGTAACCGCTGGACTGGGAGAAGGAGTAGGCAGTATCCGGCAGCAGAGGCATGACAGGTGCGAACGTAGCGCTGAGACCGTTCTGCGCAACGGTGACCGTGCCCTGAATGTACTTGCCGCTGTCGTAGTTGTAGAGGTGAAGCGTACTGGTGTTGATATCGATCGGATTCACGGGCTTCGTGAAGTTCATCGTGGGCACAAAGTTCGTACCCATGTTCGTCTGGAAGGAGGTGAAGTTCACAAAGGTGCTGCCATTGGTGGTGTCCGGTGCGCTGCCGGCGGTGAACGTGAACGAGCCCGGCGTGAGGGCATTGCCGGCGACGTCGACCAGCGGTGCGCCGTAGTTCACGGTGTACACCGTTCCCGGCGTCAGGGTCGCGGACGGGGTGAAGGTCGCAACGGTGCCCGGACCGCAATTGCAGTTGGTAGCAGCGTTCCAGCTATAGACTCCTGCGATGGGATTTCCGCTCGCGCTGACGGTAAACCCAGCTTGGGTGGACTGGTTCATGCTCGCGCTGAACTCCAACTGCATCGCGGCATTGGTCCCGACGGTAGCATTCGCGGGCGGGTCGGCGGCGATGACCGTGGGCGCCGCGGTGTTGGCGGCGTAGGTGGTGTAGATGTAGACCGCGTAGGTGCTCAACGCGTTTCCTGAAGCATCCTTCACCGCGTTGGTCATTTCGAA
>Ga0209483_1002504_pt1 | contig 12802 bp, 12 predicted proteins | sample NGEPerA_FD_184508 | JGI IMG/M metagenome (GOLD analysis project Ga0209483, IMG submission 184508) | Arctic peat soil microbial communities from the Barrow Environmental Observatory site, Barrow, Alaska, USA - NGEE PermafrostL2-A... | ecosystem: Environmental > Terrestrial > Soil > Wetlands >... | reverse complement strand
TACCCAATGGGTGCGCCATCTTTTGGCCCATGAAAGCGGACTGAGCGTGGCCGACGTCGAAAAAAAAGTCACCGGCCTGTTTTCAGACACGGACTTGAGCGCGCCGACCAGCAGCGGCAGCACGCTTTTCGACGCCCTGGTGATCCTTCCCTGCAGTTCCGGCACCTTGAACAAGATCGCCGTGGGCATCGCCGATACCCTGCTGACCCGCACCGCCTTGGTGGCCCTAAAAGAACGGCGCAAACTGGTGTTGTGCCTACGCGAAACCCCGGTCAGCACCCAGACCCTCCGCAACGCGGCGTCCTTAAGCGCGGACGGCGCGATCATCATGCCGATCATGCCTCCGTATTATATGCGCCCTTTAACCGCCGAAGCGGTTCTGGAGGGCTTTTCAAAGCGCCTCCTGCAGATCATCGGCCAATCGCGCGAAGATCTTTGGAAACCCGAACAACTCGAAATGGAGCCTTAAGTCCCCTAAGAACCCAAGCACTTCCAGGAGAACGCCGGCGATGCCCGAAGAAATCGAAGTTCCCACCGAACACCTGCATGAAACCATGGAAGAAAAAGCCCACGAAGGCGGCTTCAATATGCAAGTCGCGCTCAGTTCAGCGCTCATCGCCGTCTTGGCGGCCATCTGCGCCCTCTACGCCGGAGCCTTCGCCAACGAGGCCATGCTGACCCAGCTCAAATCCTCGGACCAATGGTCCTTTTACCAAGCCAAAAGCATCAAGTCCTCCGTGCTGGGCAGCAAAATCGACCTGCTCAAAAGTTTCAAACACGCGATCGACCCCCAGGACCGCGCCAAAGCCCAAAGCTACAAAAAGGACATGGAAGACATCAAGGCGAAGGCCGAGGATTTAGCCAATGAGTCCGGGAGCCTGCTCGCCAAACATGAACTCTTGGCGAAAGGCGTCACGCTGTTCCAGGTGGCCATCGCCCTCTCGGCCATCGCTGTCCTGACGAAACGCCGCTTTTTATGGGTGATGGGCCTTGTTTTAAGCTGCGGCGGCACGATTTTTTTAGTCCTCGGCCTGCGCTGATCCGCCGGCGATGACTTTAAGCCAATACCTCGCTGTCCTCGAAAAGAACGGGCAATTGCACCGTGTCCGCGCCGAAGTGGACTCGCGCTTTGAAATCGGAGAAATCGCCCAACGCCAACTGCGCGCAGGCGGCGGGCCGGCCCTGCTGTTTGAGAACGTGAAGGGATCGGAATTTCCGTTGGCGATCAACCTTAACGCCACGCCGGAGCGCCTGCGATGGGGGCTAAACGCCGACCCAGGCGCATTGGGGCAAAAACTGGCGGATCTGGTCAAAGCCCTGCAGCCCCCAAGCCTCAAGGCTTTGTGGAAACACCGTGAAGCCATCGTGCGGGGCTTGTCCATGCGCGTCAAACGCCTGGGGTCCAGCCCGGTGCAGGACGTGGTCGACCTCAAGCCCGACCTGACCCGCCTGCCCATCCTGCACTGCTGGCCGCAAGACGCGGGGCGTTTCATCACCCTACCGCTGGTGCACACGGTCAGCCCGCTCACGGGCAAAGGCAACTTGGGCATGTACCGCATGCAGGTCTACAATGGCGCCGAGACGGGCATGCACGTCCAGATCGTGCGCGGAACCGAGGCCCATGCCTATGAGGCGGGTGGCGTCAAAGCCGGGGCCGTCTTGCCTTGCGCGGTGGCCCTGGGCGGGGACCCCGCCTTGACCTTGGCGGCGATCTTTCCCCTTCCCGAAGACATGGAGGAGCTTCCCTTCGCGGGGCTCCTGCGCGGCAAGCCACAAACCCTTGTGCGGGCCAAGACCCAGCCGCTGTGGGTTCCGGCCGACGCCGAGTTCATCCTCGAAGGCGTCATCGATTACGGTGACCTCCGCACGGAAGGCCCCTTCGGGGACCATTTCGGCCACTACAGCCATGCGGGCGCGTACCCGACCTTTAAGCTCTCGGCGCTGACGCGCCGTAAAAACGCGATCTATCCGGCCACCGTGGTCGGAAAACCCCCCCAAGAAGACAAAGTTTGGGGCGAGGCCATCAACGCCTTCAGCAAACCCATGCTGCAATTGATGCACCCGGAAATCGCCGATTTCTGGACCTACTTCGAAGCGGGCTTCCACAACCTGCTCACGGTGGCGGTAAAACAGCGCCACGCCAAGGAGGGGGTCAAAACCGCCTTGGGGCTTTTAGGGCAGGGCCAGTTGAGCCTGTGCAAGGTGGTGGTCCTGGTGGACGCCGGCGTCGATCCAAAAGATTTCCAGGCCTGCCTGCGCGAGGCGCAAAAAAACTTCGACCCCCGTGAAGACGTCTCGCTGCTGCCGGGCACGCCCTTGGACACCCTGGATTTCACCAGCCGCACGATGAATCTGGGATCCAAGCTGATTTTGGATTTCACGTCCGGTCACGGCCTGCGACGTAGCCGTGGCCCTGCGGGAGGCCCGAAAGCGGAAAAAAACGGGCCTAAGGCCCGAGGCTTCGGTCCCGGTGTCGTGAAGCAGGCCTTCGGCGCTTCTTATGTCGATCAAGTAAGCTGGCAGGACTGCCTGTTGATCGTCAAGGTGCGCAATGGGGGCAAACCCTGCGCCGACCCCTTGGGCAAGCTCTTGCAGGCTCCGCTGGGCAGGCACAAAATGGTGGCGCTGGTCAGCGACGACGTGGACCTGAACGACCCGGTCAGCGTCTTATGGGGTATTTTCACGCGGTTTGACGCCGCGAGGGATATTCAGTTCACCCGGTCCAGCCTGCGTCAAGCTTGGCCCATGCACGAAGGCGTGCTGGGGATAGACGCCACTTGGAAGCGGGGCTACCCTGATCCGGTGGAAATGCCCAAGGACGTGGTCCGCAAAGTCGACGAACGCTGGCACGAATACGGTTTTTAAGAAAACCTAAAAAAACCGGCTTAAGAAGCCTTGACGGAACTTCTGTTCAAGACATGGATCGAATTGAAAGGTTCATGGGATTAGTCTTGAACAGAAGTTCCGCCAAGGCTTCTCGAATAGGTTTGATTCGACGCTAAAAGAACGCAACATTTACCGCTCCCCTTTCGACAGAGAAACCCATGGAAACGAGCGAACCCACCTTTGAATTTCGCGACCCCGCCTTAGAGGGCATCTGGGAAAAAGTCCGGGCCCGGAAACGCCTGTCCGAAGCGGAGGGTTTGGCCATGATCCGGACCCATGACGTCACCAGCCTCGGCAAGATGGCCAATTGGGAGGCGGAACGGCGGCACGGTAAAAACGCCTACTTCGTCACCAACCGCCAATGCAACCCGACCAATGTGTGCGTGCTGAACTGCAAATTTTGCGAGTTCGCCCGGCGCAAAGGCGAAGAGGGCGCCTGGGAGATGGACCGCGAAGAAATCCTGACCCACGGCGTGGGGGTGAGCGAGGTCCACATCGTCGGCGGCCTGCACCCAGACTGGAAGTTCTCGAAGTACCTGGAAATCGTGCGCGACTTCCGCCGGCGCTTCCCCCGCCTCGGCATCAAAGCCTGGACCGCGGTGGAAGTCGAATGGTTCGCCCGCCTGGACCGCCGCCCCATCAAGGACATCCTCCTGGACCTGCGCGAGGCCGGGCTGGACGCCCTTCCAGGCGGAGGCGCCGAGGTCTTCAGTGAGCGGGTCCGCAAAGAGCTGTTCTTCCCCAAGATCGGCTGGGACCAATGGAGCGCCGTGCACCGCGCGGCCCATGAACTCGGCATCAAGACCAACGCGACCCTGCTCTACGGGCACATCGAAACCTACGCCGAACGCATCGACCACATGCTCAAGCTGAGGCAGTTGGAGGACGAGGCCCCGGGCTTCATGGCCTTCATTCCGCTGGCGTTTTCCCAAGGCGACACAGGGATACCCGTGAACCGCCAGGGCGCGGTCGAAGACGTGCGCACCATCGCGACGGCCCGCCTGATGCTGGACAACTTCGACCACATCAAAGCCTACTGGGTCCTGCTCAGCCCTGACTTGGCCAGCCTGGCCCTTAATTTCGGCGCCACCGACTTGGACGGGACGATCGGCCACGAAAAGATCATGCATATGGCAGGCAACAAGAGCCCGGAAGGCCTCGCCCAAGAAGCCATGCGAACGCTGATCCGCGAAGCCGGAAAAACACCCGTGGAACGGGACATCTTCTACAACCCGGTGGAAGAACTGGTTGGGGCCTGATGAAATTCGGCACCATCCCCTTCGTCAACATGGCGCCCTACTACCATTTTTTGAGCGCGCGCTGGCTGGAGGACCACCAGGTCACCAGCGGAAATCCGCGGCAACTCGGCGTTTTGGCGAAGATGGGGAAACTGGACGCCGCGCCCTTCAGCTATGTCGACGGCCTCGAACTGGTCGAAAGCGGCGAATTTGAATGGCTCGGCGCCATGGGCATCGCCGGTTTCGGCCCCATACGCAGCATTTTGCTGGTAGGAGCCGTCCGCCCTTCGGACATCGCCGGCCAAAGCATCACCGTGAGCCCCCAAACGGCGACCACCGTGCGCCTGCTTGAAGTCTGGCTGCGCCAGCGTCACGGCATCACGGACTACAGGCTCTGCGGTCCCGACGACCCCACGGAGCTGCGCCTGCTCATCGGCGACGAGGCCTTGCGGCGTCAATTGGAATGGGGACGTTCAGAACCGCAAATAGACCTGAGCGCCGAATGGAGCGCCTGGACGGAGAAGCCCTTTGTCTTCGCCCGCTGGGCCGTGCGCAGGAGCATGGCGGACCGGGACAAGCTGCGCCTGGCCGTCAGCGTGCGGTCGGCGCTGGACCTGGCGCTCGGCGACCTGGACGATGTGGCGCGCGCGCAAAGCGAACGCAGCGGTTTGCCGCATGAAGAGCTGTTGAGCTACCTGAAGGCGATCCGCTACAAACTGGGGCCGGAAGAGTTGGCGGGCGCCAGGGAATTTGAAAAAAAATTGGCGCTTTTGCCGCAATAGTTTTTTATCGGCCATTCATTGAAGTCGTCTCGGCCCTTGTGACGTTTAAAAAGTGGCCGAACAAACGCGCAATAAACGGTTAAACGGCGAGGCGATCTTCCCCTTCTTTTTATCGATTCGACCTCGAACCACTTCTAAAAAAAACAGATATCAGCGCACAAGCCCCGGCCCCACAAGACCGAAATCATGGGCCAAAATCCCGCTGAATTTTTCCGACCCTTCCGAACATAGGTGATCCACGTCAAAAAAGTCGTTGTCATCGAAGCGGGGGTCCTGAAAATAATCCTTCAGGTCCAGGCCCTGCTGGGCGGCGAAGTCTTTCAGGCGGGCGAGCATCGCGGTCCGCCGGGCGGTATTGATGGCTTGGGCGTAGACCAGGGTCACGGGGGGACAGAAAAGGGACACCGTCACACCCCGGGCCTTGGTCAGGTTACTAACTATTTGCAGTTCCCCAAGGTTGGCGTCCACGCTGTCCAAATGAATCAGCGCCTCATGGGTGGCGGCGCGCTGGGCGGCGGTCCTGATGTTGACTTTGACATCGACCTCGTCGCCGCTGAAGCAGGGCAGGACGTCCTGGCCTCTGGGCGTCAGGACGGGGGTGCTCAGGCCCTGTCCGGTGAGGGCCCAGTGCAACGCGGTGTAGGGTTCATAGAACAGCGCGGCGCTGGCGAAACGGAAATCCAGACCTGAAAGGCCCTCCTCCGGCAGGACGCCGAATTCCCTGAAGTAGGCGACCGCGCGCCAGGACTCGGCCGTGCCCACCAACCGATAGGCTAGGCTTTGGTAAGAGACGCACAGGAGCACTCGCCTGAGCTTCGGCGCCTGGGGCAAGGCCCAAGCCAGCAGGTTCCGGTCGTAGTACAGGCTCTGGCCGACGTTCGCAAGGTTGTAGGCGTCCTGACCCAATTGAGACGCGTCCACCCCTTGCAGGCCCTCAGAGGCGCCCAGCACCAAGGTGCGCAATCTGGGCGCGACCTTTTGAAAGCCCATCCGTTTTTGGGAATAGCTGGTGGGCAAGTCACACAGCCTCAGCTCCAGCCAGCCGCCGAAGAGGACGAAGGGCAGAAGCACCAAGCACAATTTCGCGACGAAGCGCGCCCGGGAATCAGAATTGGGCATAGATGAACTGCTTTTGTGTGTAGAAATGGCCGAAGAGCAGGATGCAGGCCACGAGGGCCAAATAGCCGCTCCAGCGGACCCCCATCGGCAGCTTGCCGAGATCGACGTTGCGCCGGGCATGCTCGACCCACGCGATGGCGACCAAGCTTACCCCGACAACCCAGACATCCGGACCGCCCAGCAAGGGTTCTACAAAAGAACTAAAATCCCAGCGATCCCAGCCCCCCAGCAAACCGCGATAAAAAAGCGCGGCATTCTCCAAGGTTCCGGCCCGAAACAGAACGAAGGACAGCACCACCAAATTGAGCGTGGAAAACACCTGCCAATAGGGGAGCCACAGGGCCTTGCCCCAGCCTGTGCGCTTTTGCAGCTTTTTCTGCCAGGGCTTGTACAGCACGGAACCGGCCATGAACATACCTTGGGCCAGGCCGAAAACCACATACGCAGCCGTGGCGCCGTGCCATAGACCCATCAAGAAGAACGCAATGAACAGCGCCGCGGCGAGGCCGGCGAGGCCGCCATACCGAAAGGCCATCTGTAGGGGCTCAAAGACGTAATCCTGGATGAAGTTGGACAGCGAGATGTGCCAGCGCCGCCAAAAATCCTTCATGGACCGGGCCAGATAGGGCTCATTGAAGTTGTCTGTCAAAGCGACGTTGAACAGCGACGCCGCGCCCAAGGCCATGTCGGTGTAGCCGGAAAAATCGCAAAACAGTTGCAGGGCGAAGATCCAGGCCCCTGCAAGCAAGACCGGCGCCCCCTGAGGGGCCAGGTCCTTGAACAGGGGATCCACGATCAGCGTCAGCCTTTCGGCCACCACCACCTTCTTGAACAAGCCCCAGCAAAAAAGGACCACACCGCGCCGGGCCAGATCCGGGTCCCAACGGTAGGGGGCCTTCAATTGCGGCAAGAGCGTCGCCGCCCGCTCGATGGGGCCCTGGACTATTTTTGGAAAAAAACTCAAATGAAGGGCCACCCATGCCAAGCTCGATTCGGCCTGGATGGTGTCAAAATAGACATCGGCCAGGTAGCTGATGGATGAAAAAACGTAATAGGAGAGTCCCAAGAACAGCAAGGGCTGCGGCACCACCAGGCGTCCCGGCGAGCCTGCCCAGGAAAACAAAAGATTGGCGGCTTGGGTCGCCAGCACCCGGTATTTGAGGGCGCAAAGAAGCAGTAGGCCGAAGGCTAGACCAAGCCGAAGAAAGAACAACTTGCCGCCCGGCCGTTTCGCCCCTTGAATGGCCACGCCTGCGGCCCAAGTAACCAGGATGGTGGCCACCAACGCGACGATCCACCAAGGCTGGAGGAAACAAGCGTAAAACACGGCGCCGGCCGCCAGCAAAAGCCAACGCGCGGCGCGACCATGGGAGGCATGGTACACGGCGGCCACCAGGGCCAAAAAGACGATAAACTCAATGGAACTCAGTCGCATACAGGCGAATCTTAGCCTATCGTTGGGCTTCAAGAAAGCCGAGAAAAATGGCAGGATGGTCGAAATTCATGCGCTGAAGGAGACGGCCCTTTGAACCTGCTGATCAAGGAAAATCCAGGCCCCCAAAGTCCGGGAGAGCTCTACATGGCCTTTGGACCGGACCATCGCGTCGTTAAGTTTCGCCCAAGCGCCGGGGGCCCGCAGTTTCTGGTTCACGTGGTCCGCGGAGAAGACCGCCTTTGGCGCCAGGATTGTGAACCCCAGGGCTTTGTGGACGACGCCGAAGGCAGTTCCCTTTATCAGGCCCTGCGAAACATCATCGACGCCTGCCCGACCCTGGAGGAACTGGAGCCATGAGCGACCGGCATCCCCTGGATTACCCCTTTGACCCCCAGGAACTGCTGCGCAAAAAGAAGTCCCTCAAGCGGGCGCTCATTCCGGCGCATGGGGGCGGAACCTTTTTGGACAAAAAAATCGCCATCCTCGGGGGATCAACCACCTCGGAAGTAAAGGACCTGCTGGAACTGTTCCTCTTACGCGCCGGGATCCGGCCGGCCTTTTACGAGAGCGAATACAACAAATACCATGAGGACGTCCTGTTCTCCGCGCCCGAGCTGATGGAGTTTAAGCCGGACCTGGTCTATGTGCACACGTCCAGCGTCAACATCGGCGCGTGGCCTACCCTAAACAGCGGCGAGACCGAGGTGGACCGGCTCTTCGAAGGCTGCCTGGCCTCCTTCAAGACATTTTGGGACCGCATCGAAACGACCCTACGCTGCCCGGTGATCCAGAACAATTTCGAGGAGCCTTGGGACCGCCCCTTGGGGAACCTGGACGCCTGGGACCACCGCGGCCGCAGCCATTATGTGGCGCGCCTCAACGCCGCCTTCGCCGCCGAGGCGCGCAAGCGTCCGACGCTGTACCTGCAGGACCTGCACTACCTCGCCTCCGAGCACGGCTTGCGCTCCTGGCACGACCGGAACCTTTGGTACCTGTACAAATCCGCCCTGGCCTACGAGGCCATACCCGACCTGGCGTACAACCTGTCCCGCATAATCGCCGCGGTCTTCGGCCTGAGCCGCAAATGCCTGGTGCTGGACCTGGACAACACCCTCTGGGGCGGGGTCATCGGGGACGAGGGCCTCCAAGGCTTGCAGCTGGGTCCGGAAACCCCGGAAGGCGAAATATTCTCCGCCATTCAGGCGTACGCCAAGACGCTCAAGGAACGGGGCATCATCCTGGCGATCTGCTCCAAGAACGAGGACAACACGGCGCGCGAAGGCTTCAGCCATCCCGACACGGTCCTGAGCCTCGACGATTTCACCGGTTTCAAGGCCAACTGGCTCCATAAACCCGCGAACATCTCCGCTCTGGCCGCCGAGATCAACATCGGCGCCGACAGCATGGTCTTCCTGGACGACAACCCCGCCGAGCGGGCGATCGTGCGGGGCCAGCTTATGACGGTGGCCGTGCCCGAACTGGGGCCGGACGCCTCCGGCTATCTGGACGTCCTGGACAGGGCCCGCTACTTCGAAACCGTTTCTTTGTCGAGCGACGACCTACAGCGTTCCGCCCAATACGCCATGAACGCCAAATTGGAACAAGCCGGGACCCAGTTCGCCGACTATGACGAGTTCCTAAAGCATCTGCAGATGCGCGCCGAGATCCGCGGTTTTCAAGCTCTTTATCACGACCGCATCACACAACTGATCAACAAGAGCAACCAATTCAACGTGACCACCCGGCGCTACACCCTCAACGAAGTCCAAGCCGCGGCGGAAGCCCCGGACCAAGTGACCCTCTTCGGACGCCTCAAGGACCGCTTCGGCGACCACGGCCTGATTTCGGTGGTCATGGGGAGCGTCCATGGGAACGACCTTAAAGTCGACCTCTGGGTCATGAGCTGCAGGGTGCTCAAGCGCGGCATGGAACACGCCATGCTGGAATCGCTGATCGCCGCCGCGCGAACCAAGGGGCTGGCGCGCCTCCTGGGCTCCTATGTGCCGACCCCAAAGAACACCATGGTCAAAGATCTTTTCACCGAGCTGGGCTTCGAGAAAATAAAACGCGACGACGACGGCAACGCGGAATTCGTCTATGCCCTCAAGGGCCCCGGCGCGCGGCCCCGCCACCACATCAGCGTCAATCCCCGAAACTAGGCCAAGCAAAGGAGCGAACCATGGGAGTCCGTGATCGTCTGCAAAACGTGTTCCGGGACGTCTTCGACGACGACACCATCGTGCTGACCGGCGCCATGACCGCGGACGACATCGCCGATTGGGATTCCTTGACCCATATCAGCCTGGTGGTCGCCGCGGAAAAAGAATTCAAGACGCGCTTTATCCTCAAGGAAGTGAAGACCCTGAAGAACGTCGGCGAATTCATCGCGATGATCCGGGAGAAAACCGGTTCGGATGAATGACCTGCGTTACGACCAGTTGACCCTGGGGATGCGGGCCGACTTTCAGACGACGGTCAGCGCGGACAGCGTCGACGGCTTCGCCCGACTCAGCGGGGACCATAGCCCCCTGCACATGGACCGGGATTTTGCGGTCGCGGCCGGGCACCCGGACCGGGTGGTGCACGGCATGCTCAGCGCCTCCCTGTTCTCCACCCTGGTGGGAGTGCATCTTCCCGGCAGGAACGCCCTCTTCCATGGGATCAAGGCGTCCTTCCACCGCCCGATCTATCCGGGCATGCCCCTGAGCGTGGGCGGGGAGATCGTGTACCTGAACGAAGCGTACAGACAGATAGAAATCAAGGCTTCGATTTTGGGGCCCGACGGAAAAAAGCATGTATCGGCGGTGTTGAAGGTCGGGCTTACAGCCTGAAACGGTTTCCTTACCTAAGCTTTAATTGGGCCCTAATATTCTTCCGGTTCCAGCGCGCATCATCGGCATAAATAGGCCCCAAGCCCGGCGTTAGGGCGGATTTAAGTTCCTCAAAAAGATCGGCTTTTTCGGTGTAACGCCCCTCTTCGTCCCGCGTCATCATCTTGTTGAGCACGATCTGCACGTCGTTGATGGTCCGCCAGGAGAAGCCCCGGTCGCGCAAATAGGCTAGATACCACATGCCCGTGTCGGCGTCGACATACACGGAATTCTTGATGGTGGAGTAGATCAGGCTCTTCTGGCGGCTGGCCTCCTGGCTGTCCATGGTGTTGTGCTTCCAATTGTTGCCGTCCCCCACCAGCCCGAACTTTTCGCGCTTCTGATACACGGGCGCTGTGGGCATGTAGTAGAACTCTTTGAGGGAATAGTAATCGAGCTGGCCCTCTTGGATGAAGCGGATGTTGTCCTGGATCGTCTCGGCCGTCTCCCCCGGGAAGCCGATGACAAAGGCCGCGAAGGTGGAGATGCCGACGTCCTTCAGCATGCGGGTGCCCCGGCGGTACTGCTCAACATTGGACTTCTTGTCCATGTTCTTGAGCACCTCGTCGTTGGCCGACTCGATACCCAGGTACACGCCGTCGCAGCCGCTTTCCTTCATTAAACGGGCCGTTTCTTCGTCGCAATACTGCGCCCGGAAGAAGGAATACCAGCGGAATTTGTACTCCTTCAGGATATGGAGTATCTCTTTGAAACGCTTCACGGGCAGGTTGAAGGTGTCGTCGATGAAGATGAGGGCGTCCACCGGGTTGTCTTTGATGTGGTCCAACTGGTGCCGCAAGGCGTCCAACTCGGCGTACTGAAAACCCTTGGCGATGACGGGATAGGTGCAAAAGGCGCACTTAAAGGGGCAGCCTGTGGAGGTCCGGATCTGGAGCGTGTTGCAGCCGTTTTGGTGGGGGATCTGGGGCCAGGGCATGTCCTCCCTGCCAAGGTAAGGCTCGATCCATTCGTCAGGATTGGCGTGGAAGACGCCTTGCTCGTCCAGATAGGCGACGTTCTTGACGCCGCCCACTGTCCTATCCCGGATGCCGTCCATGAGGCGGGCCAGGTCATTCTCGGAATTGTAGCTGTAAACCGCATAATTGATGCCCAACTTGGTCATGGGCGCGCGCAGGGACTCCACCCCGCGGTTCAAAAAATGGTCGTTGATGTAGGCCCCGCCCAACACAATCCTGGCGCCGGGCGCCTGCTGACGGATCTGGCGCACCATCCGAGCGATGACGGACCAATCGAGAATGTAGGTAGTGGAAATGCCGATAAGAGGCGATTGCTGGCCACCGATCGCCTCGATCAACTGGTCGAATTCGGAATCAAAATTATGGACGATCTTGCAGTGGTAGCCGGCCCGCAAAGCCTGGCTCACGGCCAGCGCGGAATTCAGGCTGTTCAGATTCCAAATGCTGAGCAGTTCCCGGCGCTTAGGGTAGGGCGACTCCAGCCAATATTCGCCATAAAGGGCTTTGTTGACGATGTCAAGGTAGGGGCGAAAACCGCCGTCAAAATAGGTCATGCGCAACTGGACCAGGTCTTTATAGAGCTCAGCCCGTTCCAGGGGCAGATCAAGGTACTTCTTATAATCAATAATTTCGTTGCGGCCTATCATGATCAAGTCATAGGGCCCCGTGTCCCGCACAGGGCCGGCCAGGATCCGAGGTTCAGCGCTGCTTGTCAACATACCGGTGCGCACCAAAAATCAGGGAATGCCTCAATGGAACGCAATCTTGACCTACGTCACTATACCAACAAATGATCCCGCGACTCAATCCACCCGCTTCTTGACCACCCACTTATCCCCGCTGCGGCTGATCACATAACGCCCCAGAAACTCTATTTTATCCAAGCGCGGGGCTCCGTAATCGTCCCTCACCGGGAACTCGGCCACATCCACCTTGAACAGGACGGTCCTAGGGCTCGCCGTTAAGCCTTCGGTCTTGACCAGGTCAAGGGCTGCGGCAGTCAAACTAAATGCCTTACCGGCCTGTTTGATGGCGGCCCGTTCGGCGAAGGCATCCCAAATGATATGGACATAGGCTGCCTTGGGGCTGACGACAATCTGGTTCCTGGGCACATCCAAGCCCGCGACTTTGACCGTTCCTGTCACATTCCCGCCTACTTGCATGTCTTGGGCGCCGAGCGCGGTGCCGCCCATAAAAAACGCCAACATCAATGCCAAAAATTTCATAGCTTATCTCTCTAGAATAGCGTGCCGCCTGGGGAGTGGAACTTCGATTCCTGGAAATTTTTTCTATTCTATGCCAAATGATTTCTCCATGAAACCCCAGTCCACAAAGCGAATTCCCGAAAACATATAGGCTAACGACTAGTTAGACACGCGAGTCGACACCTCGTATCAATTCCGCAGGGCATACCTCTTAAAATTATAAATTATTTGCTATATAATCATTTTGTAAAATTGAAACTGATATTGACTACCTAAAGCATTTATTCCAC
>Ga0209483_1002503_pt1 | contig 12811 bp, 11 predicted proteins | sample NGEPerA_FD_184508 | JGI IMG/M metagenome (GOLD analysis project Ga0209483, IMG submission 184508) | Arctic peat soil microbial communities from the Barrow Environmental Observatory site, Barrow, Alaska, USA - NGEE PermafrostL2-A... | ecosystem: Environmental > Terrestrial > Soil > Wetlands >... | reverse complement strand
TGCGCGGTCTGGGGAAGACGCTGGGCTTCGACATCGTCGGCACGTTCACGCAGAAACGCGTCGCTTTCGACACGACAGGCTATCTTGGGGTTGGTAAGCGGCAAGAGCTGCGCCGCTTCGTCGAAGTCGAGCACGAACCCGCCCCCTCGTTGGAGGCCCCTAGCGTCAGGAAGGCGCCCAAGAGCGGAGCGGCAAGAGCGAAAGAGGCGGTACGATCGGCTGCCGACCCCGAGACCCGCCGGGCCGATGTCATCATCGTTGACCATGAGATTTCGCCGTCACAGGCGCGCAATCTCGAAATAGAGGCCGGCTGCGAAGTCATGGACCGCACGATGGTCATCCTGGAAATCTTTCATCGGCACGCGCGCTCGCCTGCGGCGCGTGCCCAGGTGGAGATCGCGCGCCTCGGATACATGGGACCGCGGCTGCGCGAAGCCGCCAAACTGGCGGGGCCGAAGGGACGTCAGCGCAGCGGTACCGGTGGCCGGGGCGCGGGCGAGGCACATAGCGAGCTTGACCGGCAGAAGATTCGTGAGCGCATCAAAGAGCTAAAGCAGGAAATCGCCGCGATGGATGTCGAGCGCAAGACACAGCGCGCGCGGCGGCAAGGAGGCCAGGGACTGGCACGGGTGGCGTTGGTGGGATACACGAACGCCGGCAAGTCGACCTCGATGCGTGCGCTCACCGGAAGCGACGTGTTGGTCGCTGACAAGCTCTTCGCGACTCTCGATACCACCGTGCGCGCGCTCCATCCCGAGAGTGTGCCAAGAGTGCTGCTCAGCGACACGGTCGGTTTTATCGAGAATCTGCCGCACGACCTTGTCGTCTCGTTTAAATCGACGCTGGAGGAGGCAAAGGAGGCTTCATTGCTCCTCCACGTCGTCGACGCCAGCGATCCCGGCTTTGAACGGCAACTCGAGGTCACCAACAAAGTGCTGGAGGAGATTGATGCGCAGGCTGTGCCGCGCATTTACCTCTTTAACAAGATCGATTGCGTAGGCGACGTGGAAGCACAGGCTGCAATGGAAGCCAAGCTGCGAGAGAAGTATCCCGACTGCATGGTGTTGAGTGCGCGACGAAACGGCGACGTTCAGAAGTTGCGAGCGACATTACTGGCGTTTTTCCGGCGCGATCTCGTCGACGCTGAAATATTTCTTGCGTGGTCGGAGCAGAAACTGCGCAAGAACCTCTTTGAAACCTTCGAGGTGCTGGAGGAGCGCGCGGACGATGCGGGGACGTTCTTCCGCATTCGCGGCGAGTCGGAGATGGTCAACGTTTTGCGTACCCAACTCGGCCGGACAACAGACCTATCAAAGAGCGGTTCATGAGTCACGCTTGAGGCGAGGCAAAGATTGCATTGGCGACTCGCAGACGGCCAGCCAAGCTTTCGTCGCCAGACATTTGCGTCGTTGCGGGACAGAAGCGGCCGCGCAGATCGTGACCAGCCTCACTTCTGCGGAACGCCGGCTCAAGCTATTCTAAAGAACCATGGGTGGAGATTTGCAACATGGCGAAACTCGTCTTTGGACTGAACCAGTCGTTGGATGGCTACGTCGACCATCAGGCATTCAGTCCGGGCCCTGCCCTCTTTCGTCACTTCATCGAGCAAGCGCGTGGCTTGACGGGCAGTGTGTACGGTCGCCGCATGTACGAGGTCATGCGTTATTGGGACGAAGACCGTCCGGAGTGGGCCGCGGAGGAACAAGACTTCGCGGCGGCGTGGCGCAGGCAACCGAAGTGGGTCGTCTCGCGCACGTTGAAGTCAGTCGGACTTAACGCCACACTTGTCCAGGATGACATCGAGACGGTGATACGTGGGCTGAAGGCTCAGCTCATTGGGGAGATTGAAGTTGCCGGACCGGACTTGGCAGGGAGCCTAACCGATCTAGGTCTTATTGATGAGTATCGTCTCTACCTCCATCCCGTCGTGCTGGGTCGCGGCAAGCCCTTCTTCGCCGGCCCCCGACCGCCGCTCCGCCTTGTGACCAGCGGGCTCATTGGCGAGGACGTGATCAGATTGACGTACGTTCCTGCTTGATCGCGCGACGCCCCGCGCTGCAGCAGCGTCTAAGGCCGGGGCAGCTGTTGGTTCGGTCGGCAGAAAAACCGACAGGAGAACGCATGTTTGACCACGTCAAATTCGGCGTCCGCGACTATGCAGCGAGCAAAGCGTTTTTCCTCGAGGCACTTGAACCGCTTGGCGTAGCGGTTATCTCGGAGGGGTCGCCGTCGTACGGTGTCGAGCTTGGTCAAAAGGACGGCAAGGCCTCGCTGTGCCTGTACCAGACCGACCAGAAGCCTGCGCATCTTCACGTCGCGTTCGTCGCCGAGAATCGCCAGCAAGTCGACGCGTTCTATCGCGCGGCGCTGGCGGCGGGCGGCAAAGACAATGGTGCGGCTGGTCTGCGCCCGAACTACAACGCGAACTACTATGCAGCGTTCGTCATTTGTCCGGACGGCCACAACATCGAAGTGGTTTGCCACGAACCCGAGGCCTGACCTGCTCCCTTCCGTCAGCGCCAGCGCGCGCCTGGTTGCTTGATGTAGTGACGATGAACGTATCTCCACGGGATCACCAACGGCATCAGGACGACGCCAAGGCCGATGTTGAAAAAATCCTCGGTGAAGGTCGATGGCAATTGGCCGGCCGACCATTGCGGCAATCCGTAAGCCACCATCCAGATGGACTTCCACGCGAACTCGAACATCAGCAGCGGCAGCGCTTCTTTTCTCGCAGGAATTTGCGCTGGATTCGCTACGTGCGCGACGCACGCCTCGCCGGCGCCACGAGGGCGAGCATCTCGTCCATAGCTCTAACCTGTGCGGGGGAGAAGTAATTACGGCGCAGCGATTGCAGGTATGGCCCGAATGCCTTGTCGATCTGAGGACCGAACCGCTCGAAGATCTCGGCCAGGTACATGTCGTGCCGGATGAGCGACTCGGCCATGGTCACGATGGCCTGGTTACGGGTGTAGGCGGCATGCACCCCGCCATACATCTGGGCGGTAAGCGCGGTCGTGAAGTCGGTGGTGATCGTGAACAGGTTATCGGCGTTGCCGATGCGGACGCCGTTGCCTTCGTGCAGGAAAACGCGCACGCCCTTGTTGAACTGGAAGCGCTGAGCGTCGCTTCCGAACAGAATGATGAGGATTCGCACGCCGCGGGCCGCGGCGACTCGAAGATCGGCACGATGGGCGTTGATGACGTCCTCGTGGGCCTTGATCCACACATGAACCTTCGCTGCGCGAACCATCTCGGTGATCTTCGCACTGACCTGCTCTTCGCCATCGATGTTCAAGACGAACTCGCGGCCGTCCTGCGATTGCGTTTTCTGAAGTTGCGATGCCAGCCGCTCGCAGCGCGCCGTCGTGTCCCTGGCGATACGCGCGAGCATCTCGGCGGGTTCCACCGGCACATAACGGATCGGTGACTCGCTGATCGGCTGAACTGCTCCCTTCTCGGTACAGCTTTCCAGCGCAGCGTAGGTGTTGGCGCGAGGGAGGCCGGCTGCCTTGCTGATCTCGTAGGCAGTCGCCGGGTTCGACCCCAGCAGCGCAATGTATGCGCGCGACTCGTAGTCGGAAAAGCCCAGCTTCTGAAGGTCGGCCACGAGCAGGTGCGGCTGGCGACCGCCATGAATGCGCGCAGGAGAGACGACCTTGACGGAGGGGCGGGCGACACGCAGGGAGGCGACTTTACGCATGGCTAGAATTCTTCAACGGTGTAAGCGCATTATCGAGTTTCCCGCCCGCTGCGTAAATCGAAACCGCGCGCGGGTGGCTGTAAAACAGCGCAGGTAGTTGCTCGCGCTACTACCTTGGGCTAGAATCGAAGTCGGATGTGAGGACGTTTGACCGTGGCCTTCGAACCCCTGCTCTTCGAACTTGAACAGCGACGCGCCAAGGCGCTCGCCATGGGCGGGCCCGACAAGCTCGCCAAGCGACGCGCGCAAGGTGTACTCAACGCGCGCGAGCGTGTCGAATACCTGTTGGACGCGGGCAGCTTCGTCGAATCGGGACAGCTGGCCACATCCTATCGGCCCGAGATGATGGATAGAAGCCCCGCCGATGGCAAAGTGGCCGGCTTCGGTGCCATCGACCAGCGCCCTGTTGCGGTGGTGTCGAACGACTTCACCACGCTTGGGGCGACAAGCAGCGTGGTCAACGGCAAAAAGATCCGTCACGTGCGCAATGTGGCGACCAGCTCGGGTATGCCGCTCATCCTGCTCGGCGAGTCGGCCGGAGCGCGTATGCCCGATCGCATGGGAGCCGCCGGCCGCGCGATCCTCGGGCAGGATCCTCAGGAGTACTTGCGGGATCGGCGCACGCCGTGGATATCGGCCCTTCTCGGCAGCTGCTACGGTTCATCCACGTGGTATGCCTGCCTGTCCGACTTCGTGGTGATGCGCAAAGGAGCCACGATGGCGGTCGCCAGCAGCAAGGTCACCGCGCTGGCGATCAAGCAGGCGGTCGACCCGGAGGAGCTTGGCGGATGGAAGCTGCATACCGCGGTCACGGGCCTCGTCGACGTCGCCGTCGACACCGACGAGCAGGCCCTCGACACGGTCAAGCGGTTCCTGGCCTACCTGCCGTCGCACAACGGCGAGGCACCGCCCCTCGCACCCGTTCCCGATGGCTCGGACGAGCCCATCAAGGACATCCTGCAAGTCGTTCCCGAGTCGCGCTCGGCCGTGTATGACGCACGCGAGGTGGTCTCGCGTGTCGTCGATCGTGACAGCACGTTTGAGATGAAACCGCGGTTCGGCAAGTCGATACTCACCGCACTCACGCGCATCGACGGTCGCACCGTCGGCATTCTCGCGAACAACCCGATGTTCAAAGGCGGCTCGATCGACGTCGACGCATGCGCGAAGGCGACTTCGTTCCTTGTTCTGTGCGATTCATTCAACATCCCGATCGTGTTCCTGGTGGACCAGCCGGGATTCCTGATCGGGATGGAAGGCGAGAAACGCGGAGCGCCTGGCCGCATCATGAACTGGATGAATGCGCTGTCGCTGGTGACGATGCCACGTGTTGCCATCACGCTGCGCAAGAACTTTGGGCAGGCGTACCTCAACATGGGTGGCGGACGCAATTCCGACGAGGCCGCGGCATGGCCGAGCGCTGACTTCGGGTTCATGGACCCGGCGACCGGCGTAAACGTTCTCCACGGACTGCGACGCGAGGACGATCCTGCGCGCTTCGCGGAACTGATGGAAGAGATCGCGAGGGACAGCGCGCCGTGGCCTCTCGCGGGCCTCTACGAGTCGCAGGCGGTGATCGACCCGCGCGAAACGCGCGACTATCTCAAGTCCATCCTGCGCATCCACAGCCGTCGACCCACTGGTGGCGTGGGTGGCCATCGGCTGCAATACTGGCCCACCAGTTACTGATATTGCGCTCGCCGAGATACACGCATGCCGACCGTTGAAGTGCCCAGCCCCATTACCGGCACCGTGTGGAAGATCGTGGTCAGCGTAGGCGACCGCGTGGCCGAGGACCAGCCGCTCGTGATCGTCGAATCGATGAAGATGGAAATCCCGATTCCTGCACCCGAGGGCGGCATCGTTGACGCCATCAAGGTTGCCGAGGGCGATACGATCTCCGAAGGCGATGTGGTCCTCCTGCTCAGGACGGACTGAGGCGCTTGGGGCTTGCGATGAGGCGGCCGAATTCCGGCGAGCGCGCGCTGGCCGCGCGAGCGTTCGCTGCCGCGCGGCAGCGCGCGTCGCATGCGGTGGACGAGCTGACAGCGAAGGCACTCATCGGAAGTTTCGGCATCAGCGCGCCGCACGCGCTGCAATTGGCAGGCGCTGGCGACATCGCGGCGGCGTTCGCGCAGCTTTCGCCGCCGCTCGTGATCAAGCTGGTGTCGCCGGACGTGCTGCACAAATCCGACGTGGGCGGCGTACGCCTGCACTTGCGCGACGCCGATGCGGTGCAGGACGCGATGCAGGCGATGCGCGAACGTGCTGACATCGCCGGGCTTCGTATCGAAGGATTTCTGCTCGAGGAAATGGCCCCTGCGGGCCACGAACTGGTCGTTGGTGCGTTCCACGATCGCACCTTCGGGCCGGTGGTCATGTGCGGGCTCGGAGGCGTCTTCGTCGAGATTCTGCGCGACGTGTCGTTCCGCATTTGTCCGATCACCGAGCTCGACGCAGTCGAAATGATCGGCGATTTGAAGGCCGCGCCGATCCTCGACGGTGCACGCAGCGGGACGGTCGCCTCGAGCGCCGCGGTGGTGGACGTGCTACTGGCCGTCGGCGGCGAAGACGGGCTCATGGCGCGCTTCGCCGCGGATATCATCGAGGTGGACATCAATCCGCTGATCGTTTCGTCGTCCGGCGCGATTGCAGTGGACGCGCGGCTGGTGGTGCGCGCGGAGGCCGGCGATGCCTGATGACGCCGCATTCGACGCCGAGGTTGTCGAACGGTTCGCGCCGCTGTTCCGGCCACGCACGATCGCGGTGATCGGCGCGTCCGAAAAGGGAACCGCGCAGGGCAATGCCTTCATCAGGAACCTGCGCGAAGCGCGCTTCGATGGCTCGATCTATCCCATCCATCCCACGAGCACACAGCTTGAGGGCTTGCCGGCGTACCGGTCGCTGGCGGACGTACCGGAAGTAATCGACTACGCTTATGTCGCCGTGTCTGCGGAGCGCGTACCGGGGGCGCTCGCATCGGGCGCGGGACGCGTGCGCTTCGCCCAGGTCATGTCGGGCGGATTCGGCGAGGTCGCCGGCGGCGAGATTCTCGAGCGGCAGACCGTCGACGCCGCGCGCGAGGGGGGCATGCGCCTGCTGGGACCCAACTGCATGGGCACCTACTCGCCGGCCGGCCGCATGACCTTCATGAGCGGTGGCGTCGGCGAGGCAGGCAACGTCGGCGTCCTGTCGCAGAGTGGCGGCCTTTCGCTGGACATGTTGCGCCAGGGCCGCGATCGCGCGATTCGTTTCAGTGGCGTCATCTCGCTGGGCAACTGCGCGGACTTGGGCGCTGGCGACCTGTTCGACTACTTCCTGGCCGATGCGCACACGCATGTGATCGGCATGTACCTCGAGCACGTCGCGGATGGACGCGCCTTCTTTGAACGGCTGCGCATGGCGCAGGGGCGCAAGCCGGTCGTGATCCTCAAAGGTGGCCAGACCGACCAAGGCCAGCGTGCCGCGACGTCGCACACGGGTGCACTCGCCGCGGCGCACGAAATCTGGCGCGGCATGGCACGCCAAACGGGCGCAGTGCTAGTCGATACGCTCGCCCAATTCATGGACGTGCTCGCGGCGCTGCAAGCGTATCCGCTACGCAGCGTCGTGCCACGTGGCCACGTCGTGCTGTTCGGCAACGGCGGCGGCGCAAGCGTTCTCGCGACCGACTACCTCGCGGCACGGGGCCTCCAGGTCGCACCGTTCGACCCGGCCACCGCCGAGGCTCTCGCGGATATGCGGGTGTCGGGCACGAGCTTCGTGAATCCGATCGACATTCCGGCTAACGTGCTGCAGCGCGACCACGGCGACCTGGCGCGGCGCATCCTGGCGACGATCGCCGCGCGCGAGGCGCCCGACGCGATCGTCGTCCATCTCAACCTGCCGGTGATTGCAGGCTATCGTCATGTCGATCTCGTGGGCGAATTGCTCGACGTCGTGATCCGGCTGCGCGCCGAGCTCGCGTCTCGCACCCACGTGCTGCTCGTGCTGCGCACCAACCGTGATCAGGCATGCATCGAGCGGGTGCGCGGCCTGGCAACGCGGCTGATGGACGCCGGTCTGCCGGTGTTCGACGAGCTCGCGAACGCCGGCGATGCACTCGTCGCGCTTCATCTGCTCGAACGCTTCCGTGCGCGTGGACGCCCCGCCGCAGCCGAATTGCATGCATAGAGTGCTGATTGCCAACCGCGGCGAGATCGCGTGCCGGGTGATCCGTGGCTGCCACCAGCTCGGCCTCCAGGCCGTCGCTGTCTATTCCGATGCTGACCGCGATTCATTGCACGTTGCGCTGGCGGACGACGCTGTCCACGTCGGTGCCGCGCCCGCGCGTCAAAGCTACCTGAATGCAGATGCGATCCTGGCGGCCGCAAAGCACTCCGGCGCCGACGCAGTCCATCCAGGGTATGGCTTCCTGTCGGAGAGCTCGCTGTTCGCGCGCGCCGTACTAGCCAGCGGCCTCGCATGGATCGGGCCGGAACCGGACACCATCGACGCCATGGGGGACAAAGAGCGGGCCCGCAAGCTCGCTGCAGCGGCCGGTGTTCCCGTATTGCCCGGTAGTCGTCGATTTGCTGCCGGCGACGTCGCGGGCCTCGCCGAGGCCGCCAGCAACGTCGGCTTTCCACTGCTGGTCAAGGCGGCCGGCGGCGGTGGCGGAATCGGCATGTCGAAGGTGGTCGATCCCGCGCGGCTCGCTGCGGTCGCAGAATCCACGCAGGCGCTCGCGCAGCGCGCTTTCGGCGACGGCACCATCTATCTGGAACGCTATGTCGCCGCGGCGCGTCACGTCGAGGTCCAGGTGTTCGGGTTCGGCGACGGGCGTGTCATCCACCTGTACGAGCGCGACTGCTCGATCCAGCGCCGCTTCCAGAAGATCGTCGAAGAGACACCAGCTCCCGGCCTGGGCGAGGCGGTGCTGCAACGAATGTATTCCGCGGCGACGGCACTCGCGGCCGCGGTGCGCTACAAGGGCGCCGGCACCGTGGAGTTCGTCGTGGACGCAAACGACCATGCGTTCTACTTCCTCGAGATGAACACTCGCATCCAGGTCGAGCATCCGGTCACTGAAATGACGACGGCCCAGGACCTAGTCGCGCTGCAGCTGCGACTCGCGGCCGGCGACGATCTGTCCGCCGTCACGCAGGACAATGTCACGCGTCGCGGACACGCGATCGAATGCCGCCTGTACGCCGAGGCGCCGGAAAAGAACTTTATGCCCTCCCCTGGAACGTTACGCGTGCTCGTCTTCCCTTCCGCAACACCGGACGTTCGCGTGGATACCGGTGTTCGCGCAGGCGACGTCGTAACGCCCCATTACGACCCCATGCTCGCGAAGATCGTGTGTCGTGGCGCGACGCGCGACGAGGCGATCGCACGCACAATCGGCGCACTGCAAGAACTGAAGGTCGAGGGCCTGCGCACGAACAAGGATTTTCTGGCGTCAGTTGTCGCGCATCCGGCATTCGCCGCCGGACGCGTCCACACCGGTTTCGTCGACGAGCACAAGGGCGATCTCATCGTGACAACACCGGCATGAGCACATCTCCCGAACCGTTCGACGAAAGCGTCGATGTCATCGTCGTCGGTTATGGCTTCGCCGGCGGCGCGGCCGCCATCGCGGCGGCGGATGCCGGCTGCCGTGTGTTGCTCCTCGAGAAGATGGCGGTGCCCGGTGGCATCTCGATCTGCTCGGGCGGCGGACTGCGAATCGCGAACGACCCGGTCAAGGCGCTGGCCTACCTCACCGCAACCAACGATGGCACGATCGAGGCACCGCTGATCGAACGCTTCGCGCAGGAGATGACGGAACTGCGTGGCCGGTTCGAGCGTCTGGCGCAAATCTCCGGTGCCACGCTGAAGATCGTCGAGCGGCCCGCCAACTATCCCCTTCCCGGGTGGGACACGTTCAACTTTCTCGAGGTCGAGCAAGTCCCGGGCTTCGACCCGCGCGCCGAGTTTCCGCATGCCCGGTCGTTGCGCGCGGGCATCAACGCATTCAAGGTCGTCTCTGACAACGTGCGCGCGCGGTCGTCGATCGAGGTGCGGTACAACGCGCCAGTGGGACGCCTCGAGCGTGACGCGGAAGGTCGCGTGTGTGGAGTGTTCGTCGCCCTCGGCGAGCGCACCCGGCGCATCGGTGCGCGCCGCGGCGTCATCCTCGCGTGCGGTGGCTTCGAGGCGGATGGCGCGATGCAGCGACAGTACTGGCAAGTGCACCCGGTGCTGCCGGCAGCGACGCGTGGCAACACGGGCGACGGACTCCGCATGGCACAGGCGCTCGGGGCCGATCTTCGCCACATGTGGCACTACCATGGCAGTTACGGCTTTAGACATCCGGATCCTGCGTACGTGTTCGGCATTCGCACCAAGAAGCTGCCCGACTGGACGCCCGGCGTGCTGTCGACCAACGCGCAGCTCTCGTGGATACTCATCAATCGCGACGCTCGCCGCTTCATGAACGAGTACGAGCCTTACGCACACGACACCGGTGCCCGTGCATTCGATCGCTTCGATCCGGTGACGCAGCGGCTTCCCGCCGTGCCCGCCACGATGGTCTTCGATGAAACCCGGCGCAAGGCATACCCCGTCGCGCGATCGTTCATCAACGACCCCGACATTGCCTGCTACGACTGGAGCGAAGACAACCTCAAGGAAGTCGAGATCGGAATCCTCAAGCGCGCGGACACCGTCGACAACATCGCGAACGCGCTCGGGGTGGACGCGAAGGTACTGCACGCCACAATCGACGAGTGGAATGCGCTCTGTGGAACGGAAACGCCCGATCCATTCGGGCGACCCGCCGCGACGCGGGCACCGGTGATCGATCCGCCCTTCTATTTCGGCCACGTCTGGCCGGTGGTGTCGAACACCCAAGGTGCGTTGGCACACGACATCGAGCAACGCGTGCTCGATCCCTATGGCACGCCGATCGAAGGACTCTATGTCGCGGGAGAACTCGGCAGCATCTGGGGCTATTTGTATCTGTCGGGAGGCAATCTCGCCGAGTGCTTCATCAGCGGCCGCATCGCAGCGGAGCACGCGGCGACGCGGGTGGCTTGAGACCGCACGCGCCTACTCCATCGGAATGTTTGCGTCCTTGATCACCTTGGCCCAACGGGCGATCTCCGCCTTCACGTAATCACCGAAGGCTGCCGGAGATTGGGGTCTCGCCTCGACGCCCTCACCCGCGAACACCTGCTGAAGCGCGGGCGAGGCGACGACCTCGTTGATCGACTTGTTGAGCGCCGCGAGGATGGGCTCGGGCAGGTTGGCCGGCGCGAATACGCCCCACCAGATTTCCAGCGAAAAGCCGGGAATGCCCGCCTCCGCGACCGTAGGCAGGTCGGGTGCGAGCGGCGAGCGCTTTTCGCTCGTGACGGCAAGCCCGCGCACTTGTCCCGATTTGATCAACTGAACGACCGGAGGCAGTCCTGGCAGCGCCATTTGAACTCGCCCGCCCATCATGTCCGTCAATGCGGGACCCATGCCCTTGTAGGGAATGTGCGTGAACCGCACGTTTGCCGCCGCGGCCATCATCTCCGTGCCGAGCTGATTGATACCGCCAACGCCGGCCGACCCGTAATTGATGGCGCCCGGATGCGCCCGCGCATAGGCGAGGAGCTCGGGCATCGTCTTGGGAGGGAACGCGGTTCCAACCACCACCGCCAGCGGCGAGGCGCCGACGAAGGCCACCGGTTGCAGATCCTTGAGGGGATCATAAGGCAGCGATCGCTTGATCGCAGCATTTGTCGTAAATGACGAGGACACGAACAGCAGCGTGTAGCCATCCGGCGGAGCCTTGGCCACGATCTCGGTGCCGAGCGTGCTGCCGCCGCCGCCACGATTGTCGACGATCACCGATTGCCCCAGTTTCTTGCTCAGCGCCTGTGCGAGCGCGCGGCCGACGGTATCGTTGCTGCCCCCCGGAGCGAAGGGAATCACCATCCGGATGGATCTGGAAGGAAAGGCATCTGCGGCCATGGCGGGCGATGACAGTCCCGCGAGTATCATGAACGCCACCGCGAAATGCCGTACACGTTTTCCGCGTACAAAATCTGCTGCAATCTGGGTTAGTCGCATTACGCGTTTCCTGAATCGTCGTCTGTCGGATCGACCATGATAGCGTACCAACTGGGTGGCGTTCGTTGCGCGTTGCAGCACAACATCGCCTGAGGTGCGCGAGACGACCGAGTGGTGAATGAAGCTTGCGCGCGCGGAAAATAGACATGAGATGCAGAACCCAGTTGTGCGCCTGGTCGTTCAGATACTCCTGCTTGGACATCATATAGGTCATCGCGCCCGATTCCAGCGGCGGCAACGCATGACTTGTGATGGCATCCTTTATCCCGGCGATCATCTCGGACTTCGAACGCCCTGCCAGAACCAACTCCGTGCGCTTTATCGTGTACGGCAGGATCGAGCGCACCGCAGGGGAGTTATAGCAAAGCGGCCCGCGCATATGCGGATTCCGGAATTGCGGGAAGTCGTAGTGCGACATCCATCCACGCTCGACCGCACAAACGAATCCTTGCTTCCCTTGACCGCGGTTTCGTAGCCATGGGGCGTCAGCACGAGCACCGTCGCCTTATCTGCGATGCGCAGAACAATGCCGCAACGACTACCGAAAGGGTATCTCATCTCGTTCGAATCGATGTACCGAACGCGTCTGAGGCGCCTTCCGCCGGCGGGAATGTCCGGTAAAGTAGCCGGCAAGCATGATGGAGAAGACCACGGGACGACGTTGACGAGGCGCCACGCACGACGCGCATAACGCATCGTCGCTAACGCCCAACCAGGCGGCAGATTCGTTGGAAAAGCCCGGCCCGCTCTGGAATGGTTGGTCAAGGGGGCCGTTCAGAGTTTTCAAGGAGGGTCTCATGGCGGAGAGCGACAAGGTGTTCGCGGGCTCGATCCCGAAGTTCTACGACACGCTGATGGTCCCCCTGATCTTCGAGGCCTATGCCACTGGCTCGGCCGATCTTGTCGCCGCCTCCTCGCCCCGCTCGGTGCTTGAAACGGCGTGCGGCAGCGGCGTGGTCACGCGGGCGCTTGCGCCAAAGCTCAGCGCCGACGCGCGCTATGTGGCGACCGACCTCAACCAGCCCA
>Ga0209483_1002501_pt1 | contig 12830 bp, 15 predicted proteins | sample NGEPerA_FD_184508 | JGI IMG/M metagenome (GOLD analysis project Ga0209483, IMG submission 184508) | Arctic peat soil microbial communities from the Barrow Environmental Observatory site, Barrow, Alaska, USA - NGEE PermafrostL2-A... | ecosystem: Environmental > Terrestrial > Soil > Wetlands >... | reverse complement strand
CTTGATGACCTTGATGGCCACCAATCCATTTTCGCTGCCCCTCGATGCCGCTGCGTCCGCTCGATTTCAAAAACAACCCCTTTTGCAGACATCTCAAATGTAACGTGATTAAAAACCGAAAACTGATTAACTCTTTTTGAAAATGAAAAAAATAATTCTCTCGGTTCTTGGCGGCAGCTTGTTGCTGGCCGCGCAAACCAACGCCCAGACCCTCATCAACGGCGCAGGTTCGACGTTCGATTATCCGGCCTTCACCAAATGGTTTGAGGCCTACACCAAACTGGATGCGAACGTCCGCTTCAATTATCAATCCATCGGCTCCGGCGGCGGATTGCGACAATTGATCGTCCAGACGGTGGACTTTGGCGCTTCCGACGCGCCGATGAAGGACGACATGATAGCCACCGCGCCAGGAAATGTTTTGCACTTCCCGATTGTGGTCGGCGGCGAGGCCGTTGCTTACAATCTGCCCGGGAATCCGAAATTGAAACTGGATGCTGACATTGTCTCGGGAATTTATCTCGGCAACATCACGAAATGGAATGACTCAAAAATCATCGCGCTTAATTCTGGCGTTTCCCTGCCCGATTTGGGGATTGTGGTTGTCCATCGTTCCGACGGCAGCGGCACGACGTTCATCTTCACCGATTACTTAAGCAGCGTGAATCCGGTTTGGGCGGACACGTCCGGCAAAGGCACTTCCGTGAAATGGCCGGCAGCCGTCGGCATCGGCGCCAAAGGCAATGAAGGCGTGGCCGGACAAGTCAAGCAATTGGCGGGCGCGATTGGCTACGTCGAACTGGCCTACGCCAAGCAAAACAACATGACCTACGCCACGTTGAAAAATGCGGCGGGCAATTTCGTTGACCCGACATTGGACACCGTCAGCGCGGCGATGGCCACGGCAAAAATCCCCGACGATTTCCGGTTCTCCATCGTCAACGCGCCCGGCGATCAGGCATATCCGATTGCCGGCGCGAGTTGGGTGATCATCTATGAAAAGCAAAAGAAGGCCGAAACCGGCAAAAAGCTGGTCTCGTTTTTGAAATGGACAATTACCGACGGCCAGAAAATTTCAGCCACGCTGGATTATGCCCCGTTGCCGGACGAAGTCGTGCAGCGCGAACTGAAAGTGCTCGACACAATTAAATACTGACTTCTCTCCCCCGCCCGATATTTTTATGGGCGTGAGCCGGACGAAGGCGAATTCCTCCCGCTCTTCGTCCGTTTGATTTTAACGGCGGCGGAAAATTATGAACGGCAACGCGACAACAGTTAAAACGATGGAAGCAAACGCCGCAGGGCAATGGGGCGACCGCGCCTTCAAATGGCTGACGCTGTCCATGGCGTTGTCCATTTTCGTTTTGATCGCGCTTATCGGTTATGAACTTGGCAGCGGCTCGAAACTCGCACTCCAAAAATTCGGCTGGCGCTTTTTGGTCACAAACGATTGGGATCCGGTCAACGAAGTCTTCGGCGCGGTGCCGTTCATTTTCGGCACGCTCGTTTCGTCGGCCATCGCGCTCCTCATCGCCGTGCCCATCAGCATCGCCACCGCCGTTTATATCACCGAACTCGCGCCTCAATGGCTGCGCCAGCCGCTCATCACATTCATCGAACTCCTTGCCGCCGTGCCGAGCGTGATTCTTGGCCTGTGGGGAATTTTTGTGATGATTCCATTTTTGAGCGCCACCGTTTTTCCAGGGCTGCAAAAATGGTTTGGCTTCCTGCCTTTTTTCAAAGGCCCGATTCTTGGGTCAAGCATGCTGGCGGGCGGAATCATCGTCGCCATCATGATCATTCCCATCATCACGTCCGTCTCGCGCGAAATTTTGCGCTCCGTTCCTGGCCTGCAACGCGAAGCCGCCTACGCGCTCGGCGCGACGCGCTGGGAAGTCACGCGCATCGCCGTCTTGAGCTACGCAAAAAAAGGATTGTTCGGCGCGGTGATTCTCGGCCTCGGCCGTGCGCTCGGCGAAACCATGGCCGTCACGATGGTCATCGGCAACACACCGCAAATCGTCCCGTCGCTGTTCGCGCCTGGCTATACGCTGGCCAGCGTCATCGCGAACGAATTCACCGAGGCCACGGGCAACACCTATTTGAGCGCATTGTTTGAACTCGGCCTTGTGCTGCTCGGAGTGACCGTGCTCGTCAACATCTTCGCGCAACTGCTTCTGAAAACTTTCGCCGGTCCAAGTGTGAAACCACAGCACTGAAATGAAATTGTTAAATCGTTATATCGTTGAATTGTTAAATCGTAGCACTCGCGCGATGCAAAACCGGTTCACGATTCAACAATTCAACGATTTAACAAATTAGAAATGACCGCACCCAACCATAGCTGGCGCAAGTTCAAGAATGTTTTGATGCAAGTCGTCGCGGGCGTGTGTGCGATCATCGTCGTCACGCCGCTGCTGCTGATATATTACCATCTCGCACGGTTCGGTTTCAGTTCACTCAATCTGGCATTCTTCACGCATTTGCCAAAGCCCGTTGGGGAACTCGGCGGCGGAATGGCAAATGCCCTCGTCGGCACATTTATTCTGCTCATTCATGCCGTGATCATCGGCGTGCCGGTCGGCGTGCTCGGCGGCGTTTATCTTTCCGAATACGGCGGCACGCGATTCAACTGGTGGATTCGTTTCACCGCCGACATCATCAATGGCGTGCCGTCCATCACCTGGGGCATCGTTGTTTGGGGGCTGCTGGTGGTGCCGATGCACGGATTTTCCGCGCTCGCGGGCGGCGTGGTGCTCGGCCTGATGATGATTCCGCTCGTGATGCGGACGACCGAGGAAGTTTTGCAGCTCGTGCCGGGCGGCTACCGGGAAGCCGCGCTCGCGTTGGGAATTTCAAAATGGAAAACGATTGTTCAAATTGTGATTCGCACCGCGCTCAAGGGAATTGTCACCGGCGTTTTGCTCGCGCTCGCGCGCATCGCGGGCGAGACCGCGCCACTGCTCTTCACCGCCTTTGGCAATCTTGGCTGGGCGCACAGCTTGACCGAACCGATAGACACAATACCGTTGCTGATTTTCAATTACGCGATTTCACCCTACGATGACTGGCACCGGCAGGCCTGGGCGGGCGCGCTCGTGCTGCTGCTGCTGGTGCTGTTCATCAACGTCGGCGTGCGTTTCCTGACGCGCGACCGCTTCCAGCTCAAAGGCTGATTTCATGGCCATCACCTCCAAAAATCCCCCCGCGCTGACCGCCCGCAACCTCTCGGTTTTTTTCGGCGCCAACCAGGTGTTGAAAAAAATCTCGCTGGACATCGCCGCCAAGGCCGTCACCGCCATCATCGGGCCGAGCGGCTGCGGCAAGTCCACGTTTCTCCGCGCGCTCAACCGGATGCACGAACTAAACCCCGAAGCGCGCATGGAAGGCGAAATCCGCCTGTGCGGTGAAGACATTTACGCGCACAACGTCGAGCCGGTCATTGTCCGCCGCCGCGTGGGCATGGTCTTTCAGAAATCCAATCCGTTTCCGACCATGTCCATTTCCGAAAACGTCACGGTTGGTTTGCGTTTGAATGGAATGCGCGATAAAAAAATTCTGGCCGAAAGAATCGAGCAATCGTTGCGCATGTCCGCGCTCTGGGACGAGGTGAAAGACCGTTTGCACGCGCCTGCGATCAGTTTGTCCGGCGGCCAGCAGCAGCGGCTGTGCATCGCCCGCGCGCTCGCCGTGCAGCCGGAAGTTTTGCTCATGGACGAACCGGCGTCCGCGCTCGATCCGCTGGCAACATCGAAAATCGAGGACTTGATTCTGCAATTGAAAAAGGAATACACCATCGTCATCGTCACGCACAACATGCAGCAGGCCGCGCGCATCGCGGATTTCACGGCGTTTTTATACCTCGGCGAACTCATCGAGTTTGATGCCACGGCCAAAATTTTCACCAACCCGGCGCAGAAGCGGACGGAAGATTATCTGACCGGACGGTTCGGTTAAAACTCGTCGTCTTAATCTTAATCCTGATCGTAATGCCGGTTTGATAACGATTAAGATTAAGATTAGGATTGTGATTAAGATTTGAATTTATGGAAAACCATTTTGAAATGGGTTTGGACGGGCTGCGGCAAAAATTGCTGACGATGGCCAGTCACGCCGAGACCGCCGTGAACCAGGCCGTGCAGGCGCTCATGCAGCGTGACCACGGCCTCGCGGTGAAAGTCCGCGCGGACGACAACGTCATTGACGCCTTCGAGGTGGAGATTGACGAACTGGCGATTCAACTGCTCACCAAGGCGCCGCTCGCCAGCAACCTCCGGCTGGTGACCGTGGCGATGAAAGTTTCCCAGAACCTCGAACGCATCGGCGACGAGGCCACGAAAATTGCCAAGCGCGCCCGCGACCTGGCGCAGGAGCCGCCGGTGAAAATCAATCTGGATCTGCCGCGCATGGCCGGCCTCGCGCTCGCGATGGTCAAGGATGCGCTCGATTCGTTTGTCCAGCGCGATTCCGCCGCCGCCCGCGCCATCATCCCGCGCGACAAGGACGTGGACGCGCTCAACAAGGAGATGCACCAGTTGCTCGCGCAGCACATGATGGAAAATCCCGACACCATCGCGCGCTGCCTGCACTGGATCGTCGCCACCAAAAGTCTCGAGCGCATCGCCGACCACGCCAAGAACATCGCCGAGGAGGTGGTTTATCTCTGCGAGGCGCAGGACATCCGGCATACGTTGAAAAACTGATTTGACCGGAGCGGAATTTTGTTCTTTGCCTCCCGGTTTTTTTGTTGTTTATCTCCCGGCATGAATTTTTGGCTGGTAAAATCCGAACCCGAAACCTACGCGTGGCCGCAACTGGTAAAGGACGGCAAAACCGCGTGGACCGGCGTCCGCAATTTTCAGGCGCGGAACCATCTGCGCGCGATGAAAAAGGGCGATCTCGTTGTTTTTTATCACAGCGTGAGCGACAAGCAGGCCGTCGGCCTCGCGCGCGTGGCGAAGGAATTTTATCCCGACGCGACGGCCAGGGAAGGCGACTGGTCCTGCGTGGATTTGGCGCCGGTGAAGCCGTTGAAAAACCCGGTGTCACTTGCCGCCATCAAAGGCGACAAGGTTTTGAAAAAGATGAAGCTGGTGAAGCAGCCGCGCTTGTCCGTGACGCCGCTGACGCCGGCGGAATTTGCGCGTCTGCTGGAACTGGCGGCATAAATCGGGGATTCAAATATCCGCGACCAAATCACGGACGCGAATGCCAAGGGCTTTGGCAATACGCAGCAACGCATGGAGACTGATCCATTGTTCTCCTCGCTCAATTTTACCGGTATAAACCGGATGCAGGTCGGCTTTTTCCGCCAATTTTTCCTGACTCATGCCAGCTTGATCGCGGTATTTCCTGATGGTATCACCAAGAATTTTTAGGTTTTGTCGCTGTCGCGCCATGGCGTTCAGCAAAGCAAGGTGTCAGGAAACTATGAACACCCAACATGGGTTTATTTTTTGCATTTTTAGCTTGCATTCGATTTGGGAAACAATTAGTATTGCCACCAGTTCTTAAAAAAACACCATGAGAACAATATGTGCAGTTTTAATGGGCGTCATTCTTGGCCCGGCTTTCAACCTTCACGCCGTGTCCGCCCTATTATCGGCCCAACCAGCGGCGGAAGATTCCATCGTCAGCATAGTCGCGGACGCGTAGGGCTTGCCGTTGGTGCCACCGGATCAGGTTCCGCAATTTGGGACTTTCTGGGTTGGCGGTGCCGGCGCCGCCGGCACCGCCGCGCCGTTACCCTGCCAGCCCATTGATCCAAGCCTGCCGATTTACGCCATCGCCGAGGGACAGTTTTTGGTGGCGGACACGGGCGGTGAACCGGCGGCCGGCAGCCCAACGGCGGCGGCGCTGACGGCGCAGGCGAACGCGCTGGTCAATCTGATCACGCAGATTCAGACGGCAACGGCCAGGCAGCGGATGCGGGCCATGGGCATGGATGTTCCTTCGCCGGGCGGGGATGGTTCTGGCGATGGCGGCGGCGATTATTCGCCGGCTTACAGTGGTGTTACCATCAACACAAACTTATTGTCCCTGGAAATGGTCGCGGTCACCAATCAGACGGCGTCGCTGGTGATTCATCCGCCGTGGGATGTGACGAACGAGGTGTATGACCTGCTGTATTGCACGAACCTGTTGCCGCCGATTGCCTGGCAATGGCTGTTGCGCAGTTATCCAGACCAGACGAACCTGCTGGTTCCCAACGCCACCGATGCCCAGGGCTTTTACCGGCTTAGTTCGGCCAACGACCTGATAGCGACCGATTCCCGAGGAACCAACTTTTGGCTCATGTTTCCGAACTTCTTTTACAACCCTCCCATTGGGCTTTCACTTTACATCTCCAGTCCGGTGGCAACGACCGGCACGATCACATTTTCGGGGATCATGTCCAACAGCACCGTGGCGTTTGTCACCAATTGCGGCGATATGGCGCTCAATGGCACTTATACGCTGACCAATGTCCCGGCCCAGGCAAAATTAGATTGGCAGCAAAATCTTCAGTTTGATGCCGCAGACACCGGGTATGTGATGGGCACCAATTGGCTGGCTGCCGACACCAGCGGCAGCTATTTGGGTTTGATTGAGTATGACAGCGGCACCGGCGACAGCCTCCTGGCGTATTACAAATTTGGAAGCAACCCGAATGGCACCACCAATGACTGGATGGTAGATCAAGATGCCGAGCCGCAGCCGCCCGCCACGAGCTGCCAGCAATTTCCCGTGAGCCAGAGCTTCACCGTGCCGGCTGGCGGCGGAGTGACCAACATTGCCATAGACAGCGGCTTGATGACGCAAGCTTACGATGTGGTGGGAAGCAATAGCTTTCAAGTTACCGCCAGCCTGCCGGTGTCGGTTTATGGAATGGATAATGCTCCGGCCACCAGCGCCACCTTCACTGGTTATCCGACGACGCTGCTGGGGACCAACTATTGCCTCATGGCCCGCGCGGCCGGGATTTATGACGGGCGTTCCGAATTCGCGATGGTAGCCACGACGGACAACACAACGGTGACCATCACGCCCTCCTCGACGGCAAATCTGCCGAACCACACTAATCCGTATAGCACCAGCTTAATGCAAGGGCAGACTTATCAAATCCAAAGCCAAAGCGAGACGGACGACGTGACCGGAACCTTGATCGCCTCGGATAAACCGGTTGCCGTGTTCGCTGGTGCAAGTCTGGCCTTTGTGCCTGACAGTTCCACCCCCTAGGGAAATCCGCTGGTGCAGGAGCAGATGCCGGTGGACTCGTGGGGCAGGCAGGCGCTGGCGATTTCATTTGCCGGACGTGCCGGGGGAGATACTTACCGCGTCCTCGCGGCAGCGAACAACACGATAATTTTCACCAATGGCGTGGTGGCCGGAACCAATCAAGCAGGGCAATTCCTGGATCTGATCATTGACGGGCCGGTGGAATTTCGAGTCAGCCAGCCCATTCAAGTCGCGCATTTCGCCAATGGATCAGGTTTCGATGCCAATAGCAGTTTGAAGTCGTATCCAGACGAGGGCGATCCTTGCGAGATATTATTGCCGCCCGTCGGGCACTATCTGATGACGAATATTATGGCAACGCCTGAAGGGTATGATACAAATTACTTGAACATTATTGCGGCCTATTCTGCCGTAACCAATACGCTAGTGGATGGCATGGCCATAGCCGCCACGAATTTCATGGCCATAGGTAACAGTGGTTATTATGGTGCACGACTTTTGGTGACGAATAGCGGTGTCCACACCGTGACCAGTTCCCAGCCAGTGGAGGTTGAAATTTATGGATTCGGAAATTTTGATGCCTATGGTTATTTTGGCGGCATCGTCAAATGACAATCTAAAATGGAAAAATTAAACCTATATGAAAAAAACGATCATTATTAACGCCATCGCTCTGGCTTTTGGACTGCTAACTCCTCAATTTGGTCAAGCGCAAGGAATAGTTTATTTGTCTAACTTGGGTCAGCCATCGGCTGGTAGCCAAACAGTTGGTAGCAATTCATGGCTGGCAACAGATTTTCATACCGGAACTAACGCTGGCGGATATCTACTCAACTCCATTCAATTGGCATTGACAGACGGCTCCGGAAACCCCAGTGGCTTTAGGGTCATGCTTTACGCGAATGATGGCAACCCCTCGGGTGCTTTTCCCGGAAGCAGCCTTGGCAGTTTGGCGGGTTCTTTGAATCCGTTGGCCGGAGGAGTTTATGCCTTTACCGATGATCCGAATATCATGCTGTCGGCCGCCACCTATTATTTTATCGTGCTTGCTGCCGGAACTGCGATTGGAAATGGTGCATATAACTGGAGCACTGCGAACGTAGGTTCCAGCAGTTCTTACAACCCGAGTGGCGGCTGGATCAATGGTGGTCCTGTTATGTATTCCAATAATGGCTTAAGTTGGGGTTCGGTGTCAGGTGCGTTTCCTCAATATGCCATAGACGCCACGGCCACTCCCGAACCGGGTGTCTTAAGTCTGTTCGGCTTGGGCAGCCTGGGCTTCCTCTGGCAGCGCCGTAAAGCAAAGACGCTTTGCTAAAATAACGGCGGATTTTTCCCGTTCAAGCGGGATCAAGAATGTCAGCTTGTCCTCGCTGAATTTGCTTTCGCCCGCAGGCGGGGTCTGCTAGAAAACCGGCGTGCGCAAATTCCTGATTCTTTTAAGCCTGTGGCTGGGTTTGACCGCGAGTGTTTTCGCGGCGGAAACGCTGTCGTTGACGGACGGCACGTCCGTGTCCGGCGACATCGTGAAGTTTGACGACAACGGCGTGATGATCCATGCTTCGTCGGAAATTTACACGAACATCCAGTGGTCCCGGTTTTCACAAGACAGTTTGAAGCAACTCGCGAAGGATCCGAAATACCAGGGATATGTCGAACCTTTCATCGAGCCAACCGGATCGGCGCGCCCGCCCAGGCCGGAAATCAAGGTCAACCCGGTCGCGCGCATGGAGCGACCGGAACATCCGTCCATCTTCGGCGGGCTGGTGCATTCATCGGTGGGCCTGTTCATCCTGCTGGTGATTTATGCGGCCAATCTTTACGCGGCATTTGAAGTGGCGGTGGTGCGCGGCAAACCCATTGGCACGGTGGTCGGCCTTTCGGCGGTGCTGCCGTTGATCGGCCCGATCATTTTCCTCGCGCAGCCGGTTAAAGAAGTGGAGGTCGCGCCAGAGGAATTGCCGGGCGAAGGCACGCCCACCGGAGCCGCGCCAGGAAGTGCCGCGCCGGGATCGCCAGAAGAGGAGATACAAATTGTCTCCGCCTCCTGGCAGCCGTCGCAGGAGGAAAAAAAGCCGCAGCCGCAGGTGTTTTCGCGCGGCCGATTCACGCTCAACAAACGCTTCATCGAAACGAAATTCGCCGGCTTCATCGGTGAGCCGAAGGGCGATGCCAAAAATTTCACGATGGAGCTTAAGACCTTGAAGGAAACCATCGCCGTCGAGTGCATCAAGCAGATCGGCGCGACCGAAGCGATTTTGGAAACTCCAAATGGCCAGGTGACGGTGCCGTTCGCCGACATTCAGGAAATCAAACTCAACCCCAAGACCGCTTGAAATACCGCAGCATCCTCCTTTTTGGCGCCCCCGGCGTGGGCAAAGGCACGCAGGGAAAAATCCTGGGGAGCATCCCGAATTATTTTCATTGCGCCTGCGGCGACGTATTCCGCAATCTCCGGCCGGAAAGCAAGCTCGGCAAAATTTTCGTCGAATACTCCGGGCGCGGCCAGTTGGTGCCGGACGTGCCGACCATCGAACTCTGGCGGGATTTCATCGAGAACAGCACGCAGATCGGCCGTTTTCATCCGGAACAAGACACGCTCGTCCTCGACGGCATTCCCCGCAACGTGCCGCAGGCGAAAATCCTGCACAGCACGCTCCAAGTCACCGCCGTTTTTTACATGCGGTCGTGCGACGAGAAGAAACTCATCGCCCGCATCCAGCGCCGCGCCATCAAGGAAAACCGCCTTGACGACGCGAACCTCAATGTCATCCGCGACCGCCTGCACGTTTATGAAAAGGAAACCAAGCCGGTGTTGAAATTTTACGGACGCAGGCTCCTCCACAACATCAACGCCGACCAGTCGCCCGCCAAGGTGCTCGCCGACATCCTGCGCTTCGCCGTGAAGAAATGACCGCGCTGCATGGCTCCGCTCCGGATCATTTTCATGGGCACGGCGGAACTGTCCTGCGCCAGCCTGGAAAAACTTTGCGGTGACCAGCGTTTTTCCGTGGTCGCCGTCGTTACGCAGCCGGACAAACCCAAGGGCCGCGAACTCCGGCTCGCGCCGTCCCCGGTGAAAGTTATGGCGGAGAAATTAAAGCTGCCCGTCCTCCAGCCGCCCACGGCGCGCGACGAAAAATTTATTGGCGCGCTCCGCGAACTCAAACCGGATTTAATGGTCGTGGTGGCCTACGGACAGATTTTGCCCCGGCGCATTTTGGATTTGCCGCCGCATGGCTGTCTGAATGTCCACACTTCGCTCCTGCCGAAATATCGCGGCGCCGCGCCCATCCAATGGGCCATTGCCAACGGCGACGCCGAAACCGGCGTGACCATCATGCAAATGGACGCCGGCCTCGACACCGGCCCGGTTTTGTCCGCGCGCCGCGCGCCGATTTTGCCGGCGGATGATTCCCGGATCCTGCACGACCGCCTGGCGCAAGCCGGCGCAGAACTGCTCGTGGAAACCATTCCCGATTACGTTGCCGGAAAAATCCCGCCCCGTCCGCAGCCGGCCGAAGGTTCGTCTTATGCCGCGAAGATCAAAAAGGAGGACGGCCGGATTGACTGGAGCCAGCCAGCGGTGCAAATCTGGAACCGCGTGCGCGCCTTCACGCCATGGCCCGGCGCTTTTACATTTTTGAAAGCGGAACCGAAACCGCAGTTGCTGAAAATCTGGAAAGCCGAAGTCGTCCCAAAGTCCGGCGCGGCGGGAATCATTTTATCCGCCGACAAAACCGGCCTTGTGGTGGGCTGCGGACAGGACGCGCTGCAGATTCTGGAATTGCAGCGCGAAGGCGGCAGGCGTCTGACGACGGAGCCGTTCCTCGCCGGATTTCCGCTTAAGGCGGGCGGGAAATTTGAACAGTAAGGACGCGCTGCCGCGCGTTTAGTGCGACTTTTCCGTTCAATGGCCGGCGTGGCGAAGAAAAAGTTGAATGACATGGCCCACCCAAACGCCTTCAACCTCGGTTCCTATGGCCGCGCGGAAAGTATTTTGAAGACGGCGCGGTAATGCGCCGGGAGGGGCGCTTCTTATGCCGTTCAGCAAAACCAATACTTTGGCCAACGGGCAAAAAAACAGTTGGCAGCGTGCGGATTTAAAGCAATTCCATAAATAATATAGCTTTACAATTGGTGGAAGGATGCGAAGGTGTGGGGATGAAAGCCATTCCGGTGCCGCTGCGCGAACGCATCTTGAAGCTCTACGACCAAGGCAAGAGCACGGTTGAGATCGCGGCCTTCAGCGGCTATTGCGTGGGGTTGAGCCATAAAAAAAACGCTGCGCGCCGCCGGGCAGCACCGCCCCGACGTGGCCGAACAAAGGGCGCACTGGCATGAACAACTGGCGGCGGAGTCCGCCGCCCGGCTGGTGTTCGTGGATGAAAGCGGTGCCAACACCAAGATGACCCGTTTGGGCGGACGCGCCCCTGTCGGCGCAAGGCTCGTCACCCATGTTCCGCACGGACATTATCAAATCCGCACGCTCATTGCCGCCGTGCGCCTGAACGGGGTTTGCGCCCCATGGCTGTTTGAAGGGGCCATGGACGGGGAGGTGTTTTTGGCCTGGGTGCGGCAAGGATTGGGCCGACCCTCCAGCCCAATGATTTGGTGATCATGGACAACCTGGCCACGCATAAGATGGCCGGTGTGCGCGAAGTCATCGAGTCTGCCGGAGCCAGACGCCGGTATTTGCCGCCCTATTCCCCCGACTTCAACCCCATTGAAAACATGGGGAGCAAAATCAAACAGATCCTCCGCAGTCTGGCACCGCGCACTGGTGCGGAACTGCTTGCGGCTTCCGCCCACGCTTTTGACGCCGTTTCCACAGCCGACTGCCACGGCTTCTTTTTACACGCCAATTACGCTATATTATTTATGTAAATGCTCTGAGTGCGACGAATATTACATGCCGCGTGCGTTACGGTTCCATTGTCTCAACTTGGTGCCTGCCGCTTTGCGTCTTGGCATTAAATTCCGGCTGGATCGTTGCACCTTTATTGGCGCCAAAAATCTTTGACCACCGCCGCCACGCGCTGGATTTGCGTCTCGGTCAGCTCCGGAAAAATCGGCAGGCTCAAGCACTCGCGCGCGGCCTTTTCCGCGTTCGGGAAATCGCCCGCCTGGTGGCCGAGGCTCGCGTAGCATTTTTGCAGATGCAGCGGCAGCGGATAATGCAGCGCGCAACCGACGCCGTTGGCTTCCAGATGTTTTTTCAGCTCGTCACGGCGCGGATGACGGACGACATAAAGATGCCACACACTTTCGGCGAACGCCGGCTCGTGCGGCAGTTGCAGCGGCGTGTCCGCCAGCAATTCTGTGTAACGCGTCGCCACACGCTGGCGTTCGCGCGTCCATTTTTCCAGGTGCTTCAATTTGATGCCCAGCACCGCGCCTTGAATGCCTTCCATGCGGTAATTGAACCCGATTTCGTCGTGATAATAGCGCACCGCCGAGCCATGTTCGCGCAATGATCGGGCGCGTTCAGCGAATTCCACATTGTTGGTGACCAGCGCGCCGCCTTCGCCGCACGCGCCCAGATTTTTTCCGGGATAAAAACTGAAGCAGGAAATTTCTCCGAACGTGCCGACGGTTTTGCCATTGTATTT
>Ga0209483_1002499_pt1 | contig 12836 bp, 9 predicted proteins | sample NGEPerA_FD_184508 | JGI IMG/M metagenome (GOLD analysis project Ga0209483, IMG submission 184508) | Arctic peat soil microbial communities from the Barrow Environmental Observatory site, Barrow, Alaska, USA - NGEE PermafrostL2-A... | ecosystem: Environmental > Terrestrial > Soil > Wetlands > Peat... | reverse complement strand
AATGGCTTGCTTCCGCCGGACCTGCTGTTTGTTGTCAGCGTTGCCGACAGCGATGGCGCGATTGTGGACAGTACACGCCCTTCGGCGCGACAAAGCGTCGCCACGCAGGATTATTTTCGCACGCAGATCAACGCTGACACGTTTTTTATCGGACAACTGCCCCGGGGCGCCACCGGCGACGCCAAACTGCAATTCAGCCGCAGATTGGTCAATGAAGGCGGCACATTTGACGGCGCAGTAATCGTCTCCGTTGATGCTGACTATTTCGTCAGTGGATACGAGTCCGCGAAACTAGGGATGCATGGTGTGCTCGGTCTGCTCGGCACTGACGGAATTTTTCGTGTGCGACGTACCGGGGATGCGGTGTATTCGGGCGACAGCGTCGACTATGCATCCCTCGTACCTGGACCCGACGCCGTTGAGACTGAAGCTACGGTATCGCGCAGTAGCTGGGACGGTGTCCGGCGCTACACCAGCGCGCGCGAACTGTATGGCTTTCCCCTCGCCGTACTCGTGGGGCTTTCGGTCGATGAACAGCTGATTGCTGCACAAGAGGACCGCGCTACCTCACTGTGGTGGGCGCTTCTCGCGACCGTACTGCTACTCCCGACCACCGCAATTTTGTATGTCATGACGTCGCGACTTGCGCAGAGCCGGTTGCGAGAAAGCGAAACAAAACTGGAGCTGTCGCAGCGCGTCGAATACCTGGCGTATCACGATGGACTCACCGGGTTACCTAACCGAAGCATGTTTAGCAAACTGCTGGCGCAGAGCATCAGTGAGGCGCGTCGCTACGACCGGCAATTGTCCGTCGCATTTCTGGACCTCGACCGCTTCAAACAAATCAACGATACACTGGGACACGATGCCGGGGACCAATTGCTGCTGGAGGTCGCGGGCCGTCTGCGCACCTGTGTGCGCGAGAGCGACACCGTCGCGCGGTTGGGCGGGGATGAGTTTGTCGTGCTGCTGCCCGCCTTGGGCGACGGCAAATACGCCGCGACCGTAGCTCAGAAAATTCTGGCGGTCATCGCCGGTCCGTTCAATCTGACCGGGCACGAGTTTCGCATTACCGCCAGCATCGGCTTGAGCACCTTCCCCCAAGACGGTGTGGACGAACAGACACTGACCAAGAACGCTGATATTGCGATGTACCAGGCCAAGGAAGAAGGCAAGAACAACTTCCAGTTCTACTCGGAGAAGCTGAACGCTCACTCGCTCGAGCGGCTCACACTCGAATCGAGTTTGCGTCATGCGCTCGAACGCAAGGAATTCCTACTTCACTATCAGGCTAAGCGCGACATCGTCAGTGGCCGCATAACCGGCATGGAAGCGCTGCTGCGCTGGCAGCATCCCGATCTCGGCACCGTGGCGCCGAAGAAGTTCATTCCGGTGGCCGAAGAAACCGGCCTCATCGTACCGATCGGCAAGTGGGTCATGCGAACCGCTTGTTTGCAAAACGTCGCTTGGCAAAACCAAGGCCTGCCGCGGCTTAGCATTGCGGTAAATCTCACCGCAAGGCAGTTCGCAGAGGAGCACCTCCTGCAGGATGTGCGCTCAATACTGGCGAGCACTCATATGGATCCGAACCTTCTGGAGCTTGAGATAACGGAAAGCATGCTGATCCAGGATGTCGAAAACACGCGCCGGATATTGAGAGGCCTTAAAGCCTTGGGCGTGCGCATAGCCATCGACGATTTCGGCACAGGGTACACGTCACTTGCAACCCTGCAGCGGTTTCCGCTCGACACCATCAAGATTGACCGCTCATTGATCCGCGATCTCGCCGGCACCGCAGAAGACACCGGTCTTGCCGATGCCATTATCGCGATGGGCAAGAGCCTAAGCCTAACCGTTGTAGCGCAGGGCGTGGAAACCAAAGATCAGGCGGAGTTCCTGCGCACACACGCGTGCGACGAGTTGCAGGGGTTTTATTTTAAGCGTCCGCTACCGGCCGACCAGTTCACCAAGCTGCTGCTCGCTCAGGCCACAGAAATCACCTATATCGGGGAACGTGCGGGGCTCCGAAGCGGTTAGCCGTTGCCGACAAAATAAAACCCGCTCGCCGGACCTGGTCGCAGCGAATGTCTTTCAGAAGACAAAATCGATTGTTGCGCTGACTATATTGACTGTCCCACCGGGCTGAAAATCGGACTGGGCGTTGACCAGTGTGCCAGATGAGTCGGCCCCGATGCGGGTGTAGTCGTACTGCATCTTTAGATCGATATGTTTCGCGACGTCCCAGCGTCCCCCGACAGATACGGTGCGCTGCACATGATAGGTCCCATGCAGCGTTTCCACTAAGCCCGCGTTTAACGCGGCAATTGTACTGCCAAGCTGCGGCGGATAGTTTACTGCAATCAGTCCTGCAGCCGGAATCGTTGGTGAGGATATCTGCGATACGGTCATATAGGGCGTGAACCGGTTTACCCTGTATCCCGCGCTTACATACCAAGCGCTGTTCACACCGAGATAAGAATGCGAGCTGATTCGAGTCCATTCGCTCATTGCAAACCATCCCCCCGGATCGTAACTTGCCCCGACGGTTACAATCGACACCGCTCGGCGATCTAAATCATAGCTGTCGGCGATCTCAATTCCGGGTGGCCCAAACTGCCTGAATACGGCAAACAGGGGGAAATCTGGGGCTTGCGTCGCCTTTGTTTCCAGATAACTTATGTGGAGCAGTGCGGCTGCGTATTCCGCAGTTTCAAATACACCCCACAGATTCCTAGTGGTAACTCCTGCACTCGGGAAATCAAGCTTGTACTCGGGCCCGTACGCCGCGCGCAACGTGTTTCTAATGGCACCGAAATGCATGCGGTAACTCAGGTCCACCCCATCATTATTGGTGACGGGCGCGACACCGTACACTTCCTCCGGCGGCCTGACCCAAGGATTAGCGTAGCCAATCTTGCGTACGTCCGAGAACATGAAAGTCGGCAGTTCGATACGCCCTAGACGAATTCCGAAAGCCGGCGTCACTTGATATTCGATATTGACCCACTCCACGGTTGGCTTGTATGTGTTGTCATAACCCTGTTCCGCAATTACCTGTACTACTGCCGAAAGCTGTGGTGAAAAAGCGGCACTCAGTTGGGCGCCAATGCGGCTATCCACGTCGACGCTCCAGTTGTGGGAGAAGCCTGCGCCGTTGGGCTTGAATTCGCTGGACGTAAAGTCGGCCTGATGTTCACTAGAATGCGCCACGCCGGCGGTACCGAAGCCGTCGAATGAGAACATCGAAGGACCCGCACCGCCATTGTCGGCCCATCCTGATTGCCAGGAGACGCACGCAAAAGTACAAAGCAGTATCTTGCGTGCTGCACGCAGTACAAACGTAGCCGTACTCAAGAAGCCTGCAGTAGCAGGGCGATCGGCGTTTACCGCACGCGGCCTATTAGCCACTGACAATCTATACGCCATCAGGGCAGAGCTCTGACGCCGTCATCCAAAAAGCTCGCATCCATGTACCCGATCGCCTCCGAATCGGACGCTACCCGCGCTCTCATTTCTATGCTGTCAGTTACCTCTTTCGGCGGTTGCCTCCTGCCGGTAAAGATAACCTTTGCCCAATATGCCTTCATATGCGGCGGCGATTTGCCCGCAAGACTTTCGTAAAAACCCGCGCGCGCGGCAGACCGCTCAGCTTGATCAATCGGAACGGCCAACGTGCCGTTTGTAAAGCGATTTGCCCTCCCCATGATCGCGCCCTTCGCCGACACTACGACTACAACATTTGGCATTGCAGCTTTACTCACCAGGCACCACGCCAATGCGATTGCCGACAATCCGGCGCACCCCAAAAAAAGCCGCTGCGCGATCGATTCACAAGACAAAGTCCATGGCGATGCTAATGAGGCTGACCGTGCCGCCGGGTCTGAAATCGGGCTGCAGATCAATGAGGGTGCCGGATGAGCCGGCACCATGTACGGTGTGGTCGTATTGGGTCTTTAGATCGACGTTCTGGTGTAAGTCCCAGCGAAGGCCAACGGCCACCGTTCTTTGCACCGGCACAGACCCGAGAACACCGTTTAACGCTGCATTTAAGCCGGTGGCCGGCGCGGCTAAAAAGGGCGGCAGCTCCGCTACGGGCAGGCCGGGGTCAGAGGTGTTACTGTCCCCTTTCAAACGGCCGTAGGTCAGGTAAGGTATAAATTGCCCCACCCGATAACCGCCGGTTGTGTACCAGCCGCTGCGCGCGCCAAGCACCGAGTGCAATTCGGTCAGGCCCCCTTCGCCCATCACGAACCATTTCCCGGGGTCGTAAATGGCACCGGCGGAGATGATGCTGGCCTGCCTGTTGTATTCGTCGTACTTCTCGGCTATTGCGTTGCCCTGAATGCCGAATGGTCGGAAGGCGCTCATAAGCGAGTGCAGGTCATCGACCGTTATATGTGCCAGTTGGTAGGTCATGTGCGCAGTCATCGCGCCATACTCGACGGTATCATCGAGCACCCAGCTCCGCCTCGCTTTCCCGAATGCACCATACGAGAGTCTCTCAACGTACGACTCTGATGCTGTCATTCACCTGGCCTTCCTCGATATACCCAATCGTGTTGGGATCCGCTGCGATGCGCTTCGTCAAATCCGTGACACTACTGAGCTCTTGGGGCGGCTGGCCGCGACCGGTGAAAATGATCTTTGCCCAATAGGACTTCATTTGCGCCGGTGATCTTCCCGCTACTTTTGCGTAGAACTTCTCACGATCCGTTGAGTCTTCAGCTTGATCTATCGGGACAATCCGCATGCCGTTGGGAGCACGGCCCACCTTACCGAGAAATATTTCAGCCAACTGAGCGTTGCTCAGAGTCGTAATGGGACTTTTGGCAGAAACCACTGCGACCACGTCCGCGATTGCTGTTTGGCTCACGAAAGCCAATGCCAGCGCCGCTGCGATGGCTCTGAACCGCACGACCCGCATCGCGATGCGCGCGCTCACCATACAAAATCGATCGTTGCGCTGAGAAGACTGAAGCTCTCTCCCGGCCTAAATCCCGGCTGCAAATTGGTGAGAGTCCCCGACGAGCCCGCACCCACGCGGGTGTGGTCGTATTGCACCTTGAGGTCGACGTCTCTTGTGAAATCCCAGCGAACGCCGAGAGAAACCGTGTTCTGCGTTGGCGCCGACCCGAGGATCGAATCGAGGCCGACATTCAGGCCCAAAGCTATGGGTACCAAATCAGGAGGCAACAGAGCGATGTTTACGCCTGGATTAGACTTTGGACTCTCGGCAGTCAGCACCGCGTAATTCACAAACGGAGTCAGCGACCCAAACCTGTAGCCGCCGCTCACGTACCATGAGGAACTCGTGCCCAGAACCGAATGCAGCTCCGTCTTTCCCCATTCTCCAGCTAGAAACCACTCGCCGGGGTTATACATTGCACCGAGGCTGGCGAACCGCAGCGGCTTGTTGGCCTGATCAAATTCGTTCGCAATCGCGGCGCCTTGGGATCCGAAGAGCCGAAACGTATCTATAAAGGTGTTGAGGCTATCGATGGTTAGATGGGCCTCCTGATACGCGGCATGAACGCTTGCCGCGCCATACTCCAAAGTGTCGCTGATGACCCACTGATTGCGCGCTTCGGAGCCGCCGCCTTGGGGCTGGTTGTCCGCCGTTCTTCCGTAGGTCGCTACCAGAGTTTGTGTCAGGTCTCCGAGCTGCAATCTATAGCTAGCGTCTAAACCATCGTTGTTGCTTACAGGCACCAAGCTGTAGGTTTCACCCGGCAGCCGCACCCACGGATTGCTGTAGCCTACGTTGCGTGAATCGGAGAATAGAAAACTGGGCAGAACGATTCTGCCGACGCGAAAGCTCACGTCCGGAGTCAACTGATACTTGAGGTTCGCCCATTCCACTTTTGGCGTATAGGTATTGTCATAGCGCTGAAGTGAGATGAGCTGAAACGTTGCCGAGAGCTTGGAAGTGAGGTGGGCGACGACCTGGGCCCCTAATATCGTGTCAACATCGGTACTCCACGAATGCGTGTAGCCTGCACCGTTGGGCTTAAAGATGCTGCCCGTGAAGTCGGCACGGTCTTCGCTCGAATGCACCGCGCCCGCCGTACCGAAAGCGCTGAAGACGAATGGCGGACTATATGGAGCGGCTACATCGCCGCCCGTGTCGGAATTGGCCGGCGCACGAGCCGGATTGCACATCACCATGAGAAGAACGATGGCAATCCGTTTATTCGACATGCGCTCGGGAGATTTCGGTGTGCGGAGTGGACCTTCATCGCTCTTCAGAGGGCGTCGGCGCTGCCTTCGCGCACGCCTAAGCATCGTGTCATTCGCGCTGAGTGCCGCCCTCCTGTGCCCACGTTCTTGTGTCACAGGAACGACGACGATCAATCGTAACCATTCAACGCCAATTGCGGTGTGCGCCACGTATCATTGACACACATGGTCATACGATTGAAATTGATCCTATTGTGATGGGCAATATTTGAAGAGCGCGCACGAACCTCCCGGCGCAACGTCCGGAGGTACGAACTTGCCGCACTCAGCTAATAAACCTGCAGCGACTCCTGCTCTACTACGCTGCGACTTAGCAACCGAGTAAAATCGCCGGCGACGATCGGGTGGCTGAAGTAGAAGCCCTGCGCCTCGGGACATCGATGCTCGCGGAGGAAGTCGAATTGCTCGCGAGTCTCCACGCCTTCGGCAACCACAAGCATGTTCAAGCTTTTGCCCATGCTGATAACAGTGCTCACAATACTAGCGTCGTCCGCGTCAGTCGTGAGATCACGGACAAATGACTGATCGATCTTCAGCGTGTCAATGGGGAAGCGCTTCAGATGACTCAAACTTGAGAGGCCCGTGCCAAAATCATCGAGCGCAAGTTGCACCCCTAAGTCTTTGAGCGCGCGCAATGTTGTAGCGGTCGCCCCGAGATCCTGCATGAGAACAATCTCATTAAGTTCAAGTTCCAGATAGCGCGGGTCAAGGCCAGTTTCGGCCAGAATGGCGTGCACACTGGCGACGTAATCCTTGGACCGCAGCTCCGCCGCTGACGTATTGATCGCCATACGTATCGGCGGTAGCGCCGCCTCCTGCCAAGATCGTGCCTGTAGGCAGGCTTCGCGCAAAACCCAACGACTAATCGGAGCTATGAAGCCGCATTCCTCGGCTATCGGTATGAACTGCGCTGGACCGACGAGTCCTCGCTGCGGGTGGCGCCAACGGATGAGCGCTTCGGCGCCGACGATCGCACCCGTATCCAAATTCATTTTTGGCTGGTAGTGCAGCAGGAACTGTCGCTGCTCCAATGCGTCGCGTAGCGCACCCTCGAGGGACTGCCTCTCTAGTGCACGGACGTTCATGGCCGGCTTAAAGAATTGGTAGTTGTTGCGCCCGCTATCCTTGGCATGCAACATCGCGAAATCCGCGTGCTTCATTAAGGTATCAGCGTCGTTGCCATCGTCGGGGTAGATGGCGATTCCAACGCTGACTGTGACAGACAAGTCGTGATGGTCGACGGCATGCGTTGTACCAAGTGCGCTAAGTATCTTCTCGGCGCTGACGATCGCGTCACGGGGATGGGTCACATCGGCGAGCACTACCACAAACTCATCCCCCCCGAATCGGCTTACGGTGTCCGATTGGCGGGTGCAGCCGAGCAGGCGCTGCGCCACCGACTTCAGCATGCCATCGCCGATGAAATGGCCGAGCGAGTCATTGATGTGCTTGAACCGATCGATGTCCAGATACAGCACCGCCAGTTTTTGGTGGTGACGATGAGCTAACGCCATCGCCTGGGTCAGCCGATCATTCAGCAGCATCCTGTTCGGCAGTTCGGTGAGTGCGTCGTGCTGGGCAAGGTAAGACATCCTCGCCGACAGCGCGCGCTGCGCGCTTACGTCGTGGAATACGATCACCGCACCGGTCACCTGGCCGCGGCGATCGTGTATCGGCGCTGCGGAATCTTCTATCGCCGATTCGAACCCATCCCGCCGCACCAGCACGCAATTCGGCGTGAGACCGACAGTCTTATCCTGCCGGATCGCGAGCAGCATTGGATTCTGCAGCGCAGCGCGAGTCGTAGCATCGATGACTCGGAACACCTCCTCAAGGGCGCGACCTGAGGCCTCCTCCCGCGACCAACCCGTCATGCGTTCCGCGACGACATTAAGGTAGGTCACGTGGCCCCAAACGTCGGTGCTCATGACCCCGTCGCCAATGGAGTTCAAGGTTATCTGCGCGCGTTCTTTTTCCTCGAATTGCGCCTCCGCGTTCGCCGCGCGCTCCACCATGTTGACGAGAGCCTTAGGCAGAAGCTCGCCGTCGAAATTGCTTTTCAGCAGATAGTCCTGCGCACCATGCTTTACAGCTAGCTTGGCGACTTCCTCATCTTGCAATGCGCTCAGGACCAGGATTGGGATTTGGGGGGCAGCACGGAACAGCCGATCGAAGGTCCCTATTCCATAGCTGTCGGCTAAGCATAGATCCGCCAATACTGCACAAATCCCACTGGGCCGGTACTTCTCTTGCTTACCCGCGCGCGCGAGCAGTTCGATACCCTCGATACAATGTCGCACCCACTCGACTTGAAAAGTTCCGTCGCTTGCGTAGATCAATGCCTCGCGAATTGCAGTGGCATATGACAGATCGTCCTCAATAAGGAGTATGTTTTGCGACATGAGTTCCTTCTGCTACGCCAAAACCTCGCCAACTATATTGAAGCGGCCCTTCTCAGCATCGTCTGTACGCTATCGAACACAAAAAACTAGACCTACGTCCCACTGGCCGCATAAACAATCACTATGTTCGGTAACGCACGGAAAACAGTCGTACGGCGGCGTAAATCCCTATTTATAGACAACGCAATCGAGTACAGGACGCAGGATGCGACCTGATTGAGTTTGAGTGCTGTGCAAAAGGAGGTAGATTGCCCAACGAGCGTTCGAGGTTTCTGGATAGAACCCTGAATTCGTACACTCCCCGCGCCCTGCCACGCTCCTAAGTTATTGGAAGTGAGGGCTCAGCTACGAATTCAGCTTCAACCCGTTCGTACGTATCCCGTATGAACGGGTTTTTTTATTTGGCCCTGCCAGGAGAGCACGCTGCAGTGCGGCATGAACCACGCGGATAAAATCGGTAAGTCCCGCATGCCGGGCGCACGGCGCTTTGTTCGCTGCCGTGCATATGGAGCGCGAAACGGGATATACTCGCCACACGGTTCGCCAGTGAGGCGCGATTCGATGCCGGGGATAGCGTTCCCGCAGCAAAATCACATACTGGATGCATTGCCGGAAGCCGAGCGTGAACGGCTATTCCCGCACTTGAAGCTCGTGGAACTCCCGCTTGGTCTGGTTCTGTACGAGTCGGGTGATGCTTTGCGGCATATTTATTTCCCGACTGACTCCATCGTCTCATTACTCTATGTTCTCGAAAATGGGGCGTCAGCCGAGATATGCGTCGTCGGGAACGATGGCGCAATCGGTGTTGCACTGTTTATGGGTGGCGAAACGACCACAAGCCGCGCAATCGTTCAAAGTGGCGGCTTCGCCTATCGGCTCACCGGCCGGCGCCTCAAACAAGAATTCGAACGACAGGGGGAGATGATGCACATCTTGCTGCGTTACACCCAAGCCTTGATAACCCAAATGGCTCAGACCGCGGTATGCAACCGGCATCACACCGTGGACCAGCAGCTCTGCCGCTGGCTGCTCTTATCACTCGACCGGTTGCCGGACAATAGGCTGTTCATGACCCAGGAGCTCATTGCCAACATGCTCGGGGTACGACGTGAAGGAGTGACCGATTCGGCCGGCAAGCTGCAGAAGTTAGGAATTATCACCTACAGGCGCGGCCTCATTACGGTACTCGACCGTTCCCGGCTCGAGGAACACTCTTGCGAGTGTTACAGCGTCGTAAAGAGGGAAACCGACCGCCTGTTCCCGGCGCGGCCTACGCACTGAAGAGGCAGGGCTTGGATTGAATCTCTCGGTGTGCGCCAACGCACCGACCACCTGTTAGGAAGGGCCTCTACTGTGGACTGGCTTACCTTTGGCGTCTGCACTCCAAGAAATGCCCGTTCGAACAGCCGCGGCAGTGGCCCCGCTTGGAAATCGACTGCTTGCCGCGCTTCCGGCGACCGAGTGCCGCAGGCTCATGGCGCGTGGTGACACGGTCGCGCTCACGTTTGGAGACGTGCTCTGCGAGACGGGTGATCACATTCGCGATGTCTACTTCCCCATAGAGGGCTTTATTTCGCTGATTACGTCGGTCGACAAGGATTCAAGACTGGAGGTCGGGTTGATCGGCTCGGAAGGCATGCTTGGTGTCTCATTGCTGCTCGGTATCGCGGTCTCGCCGTTAAGAGCCTTAGTGCAAGGCGCGGGATCTGCGTTGCGAGTCGACGCGAAGGATTTTGCGCGCGAGGTTAAGCGCAGTCCGGTGTTTGGGAAAATCCTCCACAAGTACCTTTACGTTTTGATGTCGCAGCTTGCACGTATGGCCGCCTGCTCCCGTTACCATCTGGTGGAGGCACGCCTGGCGCGCTGGCTCCTCATGACGCGCGATCGCGCCCACTCGAATGATTTTCGGCTTACGCAGGAATTTCTTGCCTACATGCTAGGCGTACGGCGCGCAGGCATCACCCACGCCGCAAGTACACTGCAGAAGCGCAAGCTCATCCACTACACCCGCGGCAGGATGACCATTCTTGACGGACGCGGCCTGGAAGGGGCCGCTTGTGAGTGTTACGCGAATGCCGAGGGCATGTACAAGCGGCTGATGAATTAGACCTCGCGGCGGCGGGGTGCGCCGGCGTCGTCCTAACAGCACAAAGTTCGTGTCCTGCCGTGCCGAAGCCGTGAATCACAAAGCCTTCGCGCGCGGATTCCGCGCCCTAGTCTGCCGCTAGTTGCACTCGCACCCAATCCTGAAATTGCCGTACAAGATATTCCTCTGGCATCACCACGCCGTGTCGGTACGGTCGCGCGTGCAAACCTTGCTGATTGAGCTCGCAGATCTGCGCATCCTCACTCATGACGCGATCCGCAAAGTCCGTGGCATTGCGCATGTCAAAGCGCGAGTCGGCAAGCGTCGCGGGTGCAAAGAGATATTCCACGCACATTTCCGTCTGCTCAGGTCCGAGTGGGCGCAGACGCACTATGCGCACGTAGTCCGGATGTCCGACTATGAATACAGACGGCAAGCTCGTGACATAGACGTGCGCCGCTTGGCGATCTTCTTCATTAAGGCCGGGCAATGACGCCCCTATCGCCTGACCATTTGCAGACCAAGTCGAAGCTCCGTGCTTTAGGCCGCCCTTAAACTTGGGATCCTTGCTGTCTGCGTATTGGCGCCATTTGGGATCATCGCGCTCTTCTAATAAGCCACGACCAAAGATAGGCACGAGCTGCGACAGTTGCGCATGCACACCCGGACAATGCAAACACTCATTGTAGTTCTCCCAAAACACTTTCCAATTGCATTGCATCGTCTTCGTGAAGACGTGCCCGCGACGTAGATTCTTCAGCGCCCAGTGATCCAGTCGGTTGAGTGGCTGATCAAAATTCTGTTGTAGCGGCGACGGATTGTCCGTGAGCGCAATGAAAATGCAGCCGCCCCACTCTTGTACCAATACTCTGTACAGCGGGAAATCGTCAAGCGCGAATCCTTGCGCTTGGCTCTTGGATGAGGTGCGCAGGAGCTTTCCGCGCAGATCATAGACCCACGCGTGATAGGGGCACACGATTGCCGCAGTCTGAAGACGGCCCTGCGCCTCGCGGCAAAGTGCGCTGCCACGGTGCCGACAGGTGTTGTAAAACCCTCGCACGGTACCGCCCTCGTCGCGCACCAACAGCACGCGTTGATCGCCGATCTCAACGGTGCAGAACGAACGCGGCAAGAGCAGAGCCTCACAGCGGCCGACATAGATCCAGTTGCGATACCAAATACGCTCGAGTTCGCGCTGGTAATGTTTGGCTTCGAAATAGTACTCCGCGGGCAAGCCGTCTTGACGCTGCGTTAGGCTGTTGTGGTCGGTTTCGTGCTCGGTGTGCGTGTCAAGTAGTTCCATCGAATCCCCCATCTTTCTTTTTGTGGCCTCGAGAGCGCCCCACTGCGGACGCCGGCAGTAGTCGGATGCGACCGCCCGCCGCGTGCTCACCGCGTACGATCCGTCTTGTGGTACGCGCCCAGCCACGCGTCTGATATGTGCGCGCCAGCTGCACGTTAAGGCGCGCTTGCATCGTCGAGTCAAAATACTCCAATCGAGACCACGTGTCTCGCTGACTGCCAGGTTGAGGTTCCGTGGCTCGGAGATTCGCTCGGCCGGTGGCGGCCAGAAGAGCCGCTGCACAGATGCAGACGCTCGTTCGCTTGCACTTAGTTCGGATTCCCGTGCGTACCCGCAACGAGCTACATTGTCGAGCACTGCGCTAAAATCGAGCGCGCCGGCGGCCGTGATCGCGCTCGTACTACGAACTTCGCGTCTTGATAGCGAGAATATCATCGCCCTTTAAATTCACTGCAAAACCCGCGCTTCGCAATCGAATCGCTACTTCATTCTGAAGGTTGCGGCCGCGCGAGAATTTGTTCGGCGTGCCAGTGTAATGAAACAGCCTGCCGTTGCGCTTCAGCACCCGTGCCAACTGGTCGTAAAAAATTCTCGAGTAGAGTTCTCCGGCGATAGCGAAACGAGGCGGGTCGTGCAGAACGGCGTCAACCGACTCGTTCGGCAGAGAGGTTATAAGCGTCGTAATGTCCCCCCTCGTCAGCGTTAAAGGACAATGCTGTTGGCGCGACCAAGCACTGTCGGGCGACCAAGGATTAAGGCTGCGTAACCAGATCACGTCCGGATTCTTTTCGTAGGAGTGGATGCGCGC
>Ga0209483_1002496_pt1 | contig 12851 bp, 9 predicted proteins | sample NGEPerA_FD_184508 | JGI IMG/M metagenome (GOLD analysis project Ga0209483, IMG submission 184508) | Arctic peat soil microbial communities from the Barrow Environmental Observatory site, Barrow, Alaska, USA - NGEE PermafrostL2-A... | ecosystem: Environmental > Terrestrial > Soil > Wetlands > Peat... | reverse complement strand
AGAGCGGAACATCCATGACTTCCTGCGCCTGAAAATGCCCCGCAGACCTGATCCGTTGGCAAAAATCAGTCGGCGCTCACCAAAATCCAGCCCACACATCCCCCACACACCTCAGCACACACAGCTACCCCACTCTCATCAGCAAAAAACATCACATGCTTACCTCTCGTGAGAAATGCGGGCTAACCCCGCGCGCGACATCCACAGGACTGTCGAAGTATCAACGTTGTGGGAAGTACCACAGAACGCGGCTCCCCCGCCCCTCCGTTCAGGCGGTCGAAGAGCAATGTTGCGGCTTCTCGCCCGAGCATCTCGGCAGGCTGACGAACAACCGATAGGCCTGGCGTCAACATGTCCGCCAACTCGAAATCATCGAAGGAAAGCATAGGCACGTCCTTACCAGCCGTTTTTCTCAATTTTCGCAGACCACGCAAGGTAAGCATGGTGCAAACCCAGTTCAAGGTGAAAACAGCATCAGCTTTGTGAAGGCCAAATACCTGCGCCTCGAGCCATTCGGGAGTCAACATGCTCTCGTGCTCAACCAAACAAACTCTTGGTTCAAGAGACGCTGCTTTCATCCCCGCCCTGTAGCCAGCCAACCGTTCCTTGCAGGTATAGAGGTGAGCCCGCGCACCAATGGCGACAATCCTGCGCCAGCCGTGACTCGCCAAATGCTCCGTCGCCTCTCGTGCACTGCGGCGATTGGTCACGGTGACAGAATCGAGGTCAGCCTTTCGGAGCAATTGATCGAACGTCACAACATGGACGCCGGCGGGGATGATATCGATGAAAGTATTCTTTTGGCTGTCGGCCGGTGCAACCACCAAGCCGTCTATCTGCCGATTTGCCAAACTCACAATTTCAGACCGTTCCACTTCGACGTCGCCCCCGGAACTCGCGAGAATCACCACATATCCGTTGGCCCGTGCCACTTCCTGAACGGCATGCACCGCATTGGCGGTGAATGGATCGGAGAGATTTGGCACAATCATTCCAATCGCTGCGGATCTTTGTGCCTTTAGCCCCCGAGCCAGTTCGTTTGGGCGATAGGCGAGCCGCTCCATCACAGCTCGAACCCGGGCAACCTTCTCTTCGCTGACATTCTTTGAGTTGTTGAGGACCCGAGACGCTGTCTTCAACGACACGTCGGCCTCTCGCGCAACGTCTACCAGCGTGGGAGCCTGATTCCTTCTAATAGCCATTTCTGAGCCAGTCCAGTCGGGAATTCTAGTGAAGTCTACCCTCTTCTGCGCCCGCTGTAACAGCGAAAACTCCAAGGTCGGTCCCCCGAGTCTCGGGGTACCAGAGCCAAATGACAACGATTTGCAGGAGCATCATCAACGCGAAGATATAGAAGATTCGCACAGATGATGCGTGTTGCACGCTCGGAAAGACAGAAATCAGAATAGCATTTGCGATCCAATGCACCGACGTGCCATATCCCTGTCCGAGTCCCCGTATTCCCGGCGGAAATAGCTCGCTAAGATATACCCAGACAACCGTCCCTTGAGAAAACGCGAAGAACGCGTTGTAGGCGACGAGAATGGACAAGTACAGCAGTGGAGCGGAGTGATGAGGTATAGCGACGGCCAGGGTGAGCAGGCACAGAGCCATTCCAGCAGACCCCAGAAACAAAAGAGGCTTGCGCCCCAGGCGGTCCACGAAAGCCATACCAAGCAACGTTGTGGCCAGGCTGAGGCACGAGATGAGGACCGTATAGGTATGTCCTGTGGAGAAATCGATCCCTGCGCTAGCGAAGATTTCCAGCATGTACAGCAGAAGAATATTAACTCCAGAGAGCTGGTTGAAAACTGCGATGCTCGTCGCTAACAGGATTGGACGTAGGTTCCTCCGGCGGAAAAGCCTCCCCTGAACACTTTCCTGTGGGATCGTCAGGGGACCTTTGTTAGAGTCGCGATCTGCACGATTGGATCTTTCCTGTGGCAAGAACCGCAGCAGCGAGAGGAGAGCGGTTGCTGGGACCGCCCCCAATCCCAGAGACCACTTCCAAGCGGCACTGGACGCCGCCAGATGTATCGACACTGCGCCGACCGAAAATGCCGCTATGACGCCTGCCCCGACCTGCACCTGAAATACGCTAACGACCCGCCCACGTATGGCGATCGGCGCAATCTCGGCTAGATACAGCGGACACCCGACAGTGAGTCCCCCAACAGCTATTCCGCCCAGAACTCTCATCGCAAGGACAAGAACCCACTCGCTTGAAACAGGCAGCGTGATACATATCGCGGCAAGCGCATAGAGGACCGAACACCCTGCAATCAGATTGCGCCGGCCGACCTTATCTGCCAAATGGCCCGCGAGGATAGACCCGACAACGGTACCCCATATCGATGACGAAATCGTCAAGCCGAAGACCCAAGGCGAAAGTCCGAATTGGGCCCTGAGGCTCTGGGTTACAGCAGAAAGAGCTCCGAGATCGTAACCGAAGATGAATCCACCCAATGAACCAACGAAGATTGCCACGATCAGGCGCTTATTCAATTGGGATACCTGCGTCTTTCAGTCCACCGAGTTGATTTCATCATAGTGGGGCTGGCATCGTTGAAGAGGCGACGCGATTCGAGAAAAGACATTACGCGAAATCAGTCGACACTTTCGACAAACAGCATTGGGCCGGCAGAGTCGCTCTCCCTCCCTCACTCCCGCGAACGCGTTTGCATCCGGCGCCTTGCTCGATGTTGACATCGACAAAACAGATCGTATAGCTTTCAAGGCTGATAGACAACGTTGTCTTTTGTTTAGATTGTGGTCGGTGAGCAGAAGGTGGAAGGACATGAGTGTCCGGGGCCAGCTCTCTCGCTTATGATTGCATCTCGTTGAGGATCTCCCGCCAGTGCAACCCGAAACCGGGTCGCATTAGCGTCGATACAACGCTCCACGGTTGAACAGCAGGGGAGAAACTATGAAGCACGTCTTTTTCACTGTCCGCGGCAAAGAACGAAATGCCAGGATAGCGGCATTCTGCATTGCGGCATCGCTGCTTTCGTTTTATCCGAACATCATCACTTCTCAAAGCCCATCCGCCACGAATCAGATTGTGCCTTACTCTCTGCCCGTGGTGCTGCCTGCTTCCAGGAAGTCGCCGAAGGAAGACCCCGCAGCGCCTTATACCCCTCCTGTTATTAGCCTGATCAAGCAGTTGGAGCCGCATAGTCCGCCAACACCCGCGGAGTTGGCGAACGCCTCTTTGCTCCTGTCGACCCAGGGCGGAACGTACGACCACCCAGAGGGATCGAATCCGACATGTCACAACCTCGCCAATGTAAGCGTGAAAACCGTTACGACTCCACGAATCATGCCGCTGTGTTTTTCTGACGGGCTCGGTCTGAATGTCGATTCGGGACCAAACATCGGGAAGACTACAGGCTTGCCTTCCATGCTCATGCTGGCCTCCTCATTTGACCGTGAACTGGCCAACGCCATGGGCCAGGTTGAAGGCCGCGAAGGACGCAATCTGATGGTGACCGGTCTCCTGGGACCACAGGCTGATACCGATGTATTCATCAATTGGTTCCGAGGACACCATACGCCGGGCGAAGACCCATTCCTCAACGGCGTTATCTCAGCGGCCCAGATCAACGGCATCCAGGGCCAGGGTCTCATGTCGCAGGGTAAACACTTCACTGTCTACAACGGTTCGGACGGCAATTTTACTGACGTCCAGGACCAGGCTTTGCATGAAATGCTTCTCCCCCCCTATGAGGTCGCGCTCAAAGAAGGTGGAGCGTCGTCCATCATGTGCTCCTACCAAAAGTTCCGAGATGCATCGCCGTACCTGAATAGGGACGTTGACACTCTTACCCAACCAAGCCCTTTCCCGGGTGCTTCGACGAAGACCTGGCGGTTGAATGAAGTCCACTTCGCTTGTGAGAATCCCCTCCTCGTAACATACGTTTTGCGAAACCTCTGGGGTTCGAAGGTCTTCGTTGCCTCCGATTATGGTGCCGTGCATAGCTCTCATGGCTTTTTACAGGGCGATGACCACGAAGATCCCTCTGAGACATATTTCAGCAGCACGAATCCGGAAGGCGTTGAGGGCAACTCTGATCTTGGAATTGATTCGACCAGCAGCACCTGCGCCGACGTGAAGGGAAACAAGGTTTCTTGCAGCGAACCTGGAGCCGTACAAGTCGCAGGAATACCCGGGCCCGATTGTCCTGCGACCGGCTGTAGCGTTGCCAATGCCGCAGCAAATGGCACGCTTCCGTTGTCGGTATTCAACCAGGCTCTTGCGAGAATTCTCTATCAGGAGGAGAGGTTTGGGTTTCTCGGCTGCGACAACACTAGCGCCTCTTGCAAGAATCCCGGGGGAATGGGATCGGACCGCAGCGGGCTTGCACCGCTTTTGGATGGAGCAACAAAAGGTGCTCCGGAACTCGGCACAAAGAACGGCGATGCCGCAATCAGCGAGAGAGTAGCCGAAGAAGGGGCTGTGCTCCTCAAGAATGATAGGCAGACGCTTCCGATTACAGCTGGCGATCTAAAGGGAGGAATCGCCGTAAGCGGCGCTGGTGCTGAATATCTTATAGCGAACCCAAACAACGAAGGGGCCGCCGGGTTTGCCGATCGCAATGCGATCAACCCACTGCAACAACTTCAGGCGCTTAGCGGGATGTCAACGGCGTCTACATATACGCCGGCAAATTCGCCAACTGGCCAGGCAGTGCCGTGTGCTGTGCTGAACAGCTCGCCTTCGAGCGGCGCGCCCCCATCGACTGTTCCGGGGAAAGTATGTAACGCGCAAAGTGGTCTGCAACGCTCTTCGGGCACAGCTGCCGCGTCCCTTGCGGCCGATCGCATCGACAAGAAAGTCGACTATTCGTCCGTATCGTCCGGCGGACACCTGTCGAGAGGTAAAGTCTATCGCTGGGATGGCTGGTTGTATGTTCCAGCGACCGACTCTTATGTATTCCGCATTCAGCACAGTGCAGCGGTGCCCGACGCGAACGTTAGCTTCACACTGGATAACAGCAGAAAAACCCTGGTCGAATCAGCCTCGTTCTATCAGGGTCAATACTACGGCAACATGTCTGTTGTAGTTTCTCCGACAAACGCGGGATACACGGAAAAAGGCTTACGGAACCGGCAGTGTGCTTTGCCGCAAACTAAAAAATCGAGAACGCCGACGCCAGTTGTGACCTGTAGCGAGTCGCCGTCTATCGGTTGGCATAGAGTAACACTCACGTTCGACGCGGCGAGCCTTCCCGCTAGCTCCGATTTGAGCTTTCGCTTCGCCGTTTCTCGCACCAATGGCGACATCGCGGATGCCGCCGCGGATGCGGAAGGTAAAGCGCTCGCGTTGGTGTTCGTCGACGACCAGGCACGCAACGTCGTTCCGAATACACCCAGGCTTTCTTCGCTGGGTCCGAACCAATTGCGGTTGATTAAAGCTGTCGCGGCAAAGAATCCAAATACGGTGGTAGTTCTCAACACGGGAACGCCGATCGTCGTCAAAGAATGGATCAATGATCCCAACGTCAAGGCCGTGCTGAATATGTGGCAAGCCGGCCAGGAGGGCGGCACAGCGACGGCACGCCTGCTACTCGGTAAAGCAAATCCAAGTGGCCACGTTACGATAACGTGGCCTAAAGACAACGGCGATACAGTTCACGGGTATAACCAGCCGCGAGGACTGTATCCCGGGGACACGGCCGGAGCGCATCCGGAACGCCTCAACGGATCTGCTGAGAAGCCATCTACGGAATCCCAGGGGATTTATTCAGGTTACCGATTTTATGACCAACTCGGTTTGCCGGTGCAGTTTCCATTTGGTTTCGGCTTGTCTTATACCAATTTCAAATTCTCAAGCCTGAAGCTTAAGTCGAACGACGACGGCACAGTAACGGTGACCTTTGACGTCGCGAACACAGGACGAGTCGCGGGCGCGACCGTCCCGCAGGTTTACGTGGGTGCGGGGCCCGCTGTTGATCATGTGCAGCAGTCAGTTCGCTCATTACGCGGCTTTGATCGCATCTACCTCGAAGCAGGGCAGACGAAGCTGGTTAGCATCCGTCTGGATGGGCGTTCTTTTCAATATTGGAGCGAACCAGGTCAAAAGTGGATTGCGAATTACGGAAATCGCACGATCTTCGTTGGCGAAGCAGACGCGCCTTCTTACCTTCCACTTTCGGCCTCCATAACCCTGACGACAGCGAAAGGCCTGGATCACTAATGGGACGACCCCTACGCACCACTATTGTTTTTTCGTTCACCCTGAGTCTACTGTGTGGTTGTGCCGTTCGCAGTTCAAATCACAGCGCTGCCGCATCTGGCCTGACGGCGCCCTCAGTCTCATACCTTCAGCACTCAACAGACGCAGTCCAGCGATTACAGGAGTGGTATAAGCCATCGACCGGACTATACGAAACCACCGGATGGTGGAATTCGGCGAATGCAATTACCGTGCTCGCCGACTATGCACGCACGAGCAAGTCCGCTCAATATAATGCGACCTTCGCGAACACTTTTACCGAGGCCCAGAAGACCAATCCAGGCTTCATTAATAAATTCTATGACGATGAAGGCTGGTGGGCCCTAGTATAGCGACTGCATGAAGAGGTATATCGACAGATACTGGCGCGGGGATGGTTTTTGGTGCATGGTTTGGATGTGAGACCCTACCATCGAGTGGATGTTGCACTGTCGAAACGGGAGAAGCAGCGGATTGGGGAGATGTTGCGCAAGGGCCGTCAGTCCGCGCGAGTCAACCGCAAGTCGCCCGAGTTCGCCGATTTCCTGCTGGAGATCGCCGCCACCTACCCCAGGGCCGATACGATCCATCTGGTGATGGACAACCTCTCCACGCACACCCGCAAGCGGTGCTGGAACGGTTCGGAGAGAAGGCTGGAGGCTGGTTGTGGCAGAGGTTCACCGTCCACTACACGCCCAAACATGGAAGCTGGCTGAACCAGGCCGAGATCGAGATCGGACTCTTCTCCCGGCAGTGCCTGGGCAAGCGCAGAATCGCAACCATCGCAACCCTGACCACAGAAACAAACGCCTGGAACCGACGCATCAACCAGGACAAAACAACCATCGAATGGAAATTCACAAGAAAAAAAGCGAGACAAACACTCAAATACACCATCACGCGGTCAAAGTACTAGCATGGATCGATGCCTACGATCATACGCACGATCCGCGGTATCTCAAGATGGCAGAAACTATATTTGCCGATATGACGCAGGGTTGGGACGACACATGCGGTGGCGGTATCTGGTGGAGTAAGGATAGGAAATACAAAAATGCGATTGCAAACGAGCTGTTTCTTTCTGTAGCCGCCCATTTAGCGAGGCGTACATCGAGGACCGCGAGGAGCCAATATCTGAACTGGGGGAACAAAGAGTGGAGTTGGTTTCGGGCCTCGGGCATGATCAATGCGCAAAATCTGATCAATGATGGCTTGGGCCGCAAATCTGGGAAAACGGTGGGTGTGGGTTGCAGTAACAACGGCAGAACGACCTGGAGCTATAACCAGGGAGTCGTCCTCGGTGGACTTGCGGAATTGGCTGCGGTAGACCATGATCCATCGTTACTTGAATCTGCCCAGCAAATTGCAACCGCCGCGATTACTCTGCTCGTCGATAAAGAGGGCGTGCTGCACGATCCCTGTGAACCCAGGTGCGGCGCCGATGCAGTGCAGTTCAAAGGCATCTTCGTTCGAAATCTTGTTTTGCTTGAAAAGACGCGCTCGCAAAAGACCTACATATCTTTTGTCGACACAAACGCCGATGCGATCTGGAACCATGCGCAAGGACCTGGATTCCAACTCGGTCTGACGTGGTCGGGGCCCTTCGATTCTGCCAACGCTGCAAGCCAGAGCTCTGCGCTCGACGCCATTGTGGGCGCCGCCTCCTTGCATAATGGACCGCAGGAGAGGCTTCCCTGATCGAGCGCCAGAACTGGCTCGCAAGCGGCCAGTTCAAACTTCGAAAGGTGACACTCCTTCGGGACCGCACCAGTCATATCTCCGATCGATACGGGCTGGTTTCAAAAACTGCCATTCCGTTGGAGTTGTGCCAGTCGTTGGATGCACCGGGAACCCACTTCCCTCCTGGGACGCAATGAGCATCGCATCTTTCATCGCAGACTTAATCTCTGGCGTAACGGAAGCTGGTTCAGGTGAGAGAAACAGCGATGTGCCACTCCTTGCCACTATATCCATCCATTGACTCGTTTTTTTCCACTCGATCGAGGACGTGATGGCAACACAATCCGGGTCGATATGCGAGAAGGTACGATGCTGGGCAATTCGGTGCGCAAGCCCATTTACGCCGTAACGCCTGGTTCGCTCCCAATCGCGTCCACTCGTATCATCGCCGATCCGTTGCGACTCGAAAATTCCAGCTGCGAGGTGGCCCACCGTATTACAGCCAAGGATCGTTGTTCGTTCCCCTGCTGCAAGACGAATGGCTTGATAGAGATCGCGCACGATCTCAGCATTCGTACGCGAACGATCGTGAAAATGCCAACCGGAGCGCGAAATTTCGGTGCGCATTTCAAATCCCCATCGGCCGAACAACTCATACGTCGTGAAGTCATGCTTAACGAATTCGTATCCCCATTGCACCGCCGTGCGAACCGTCTTCATCGCTTCATCGAGAGCTTCTGGATGTGTAGGATCAAACGCCAGATTGTTGTGGGTGGCACTCTTGCCGAAGCGCGTATCCGGTAGCAACCAGGACTCGGGCGAACCGGCTCCCGCGCGGAGCGGCCGGACCCAAAGGCCAGGCCGTAGCTGGCGACTTCGAATCTGCGAAGCGAGATCCGGCATGCTGGGAAACCGGGTGGGCTCCTGCCAACCGTCATCAATCACAATGTGAGGACGAACGCTACCGGTTGGCGCGAGCGAAGCAATCAGGTCTGCATCTCGCAGTATGCCGGCGGCGGTATTCTTGCCATACGCGTAGTTCCAGTCATTGGCGCCAAAGATCGGCTCCACCGGTAAACGCGGAGCCGGACACATCAATTTGCAGAACTCTTGTCCTGCACGATAGATCGTTTCTCCCTTCGATCCCATGCGTGTGACGACCGTGCAAGCGTGCAATTCCCTGCTTCCTAACTCCGTACTCTCGCCTCCGTTGCGGAGATCGATGGACAACGTTATGCCCTCGGAATCACGCTGCCAGAAGCAAAATGCCGCGGGTTGGGTCTTCACTCCGTACCCATTCACACGATCTCCGTCAAAGGTGAGAAAGTACCACGGCATCACCCTCTCTGGGACCGTGCCCCGCCACTCGAGATCGCCGTAGCTTCTTTCCCAGTGGTCGCCAATGGATAGTAACGTCTCGCTCGTTCTGCCTTCCCAGCGAACATGTATATGAGTGAGATCCTTCCCTTCACTGATCACTCGAACTGGTAGCTCGCCGTGAGCGCCCGCTTGTGCAGCCTCTGCCGATACCCGGACCCCAGAACATGTCCAAGCCCGGTCAGCATGCTGCATGCTCACGATGCCCTTTGCGCCGAACCGGGCACTGACATGGTCGGGCCGTCGCAATAGGTCGAGACCCTGCTTCTCGGCACCTTCACGATGCCCAGGAACAATTCCGCTTCCAGACGCACCTGCTGGTATCGCCGACACAGCCGCCGCTGCCGCTGTTTTCAGAAAGTCCCTGCGGTTTGCTTTTCCGATTCCCATATACAGCCCATGGCCATTCATTGTTGATATTGAGCTTAGCTCGTTGCGCTAACTTGAAGCGCCAGCCCCCGGCTGGGATGGGAATGTGCGCCAGTTGGTTATTTGCATTTGACAACGATGTCATTGCCATCGACAACTATACACTTTGCACGATCCCGGACGTCAAGCAGATCATCGACACAAGGCCCGAGAGTATCGACGACCCCACACGGTGAGCATCGTCAATAGCGGCCCGAGGTGTCCGATACCGTGATCGCAGTTCTGCACCATTAGTGCTTGCCATGCGACGAAGCCTGCTGATCATGTGACGGGTCGCATCCTTGCCAGGAATGACTCACCAAGCTCGAGCGTTGACGTGAACGCTTAAGGACAACGCTGTCAGGTAGTCGGCGCTTTCTGTATACTTCGGGAATTCCTGGCGTTCAGCGGCAACTTGGAGAAACGAAATGTTACGACGTGATTTCATAAAGGCCACAGCCTCTACCCTGGCCGCCTCCACTCTGGTGACGCGCGATGCCTTTTCAGGCGAGGGCGAGCCTCAGTCGCGATACGTGTTCTCCATGAACCGCAATTGGCGCTTTCATCCCGCCCGGGTTGAAGACGCGCATCAACCCGGTTTCAACGATGCGGCATTCCAACGGATCGTGATTCCCCACACCAATATAAAGCTGCCCTGGCACAGTTTCGACGATAAGGACTACCAGTTCATCTCCACATATCGACGCCGGTTCCAATATCCAGCGGCCGCCCGCGGCAAGCGTGTCTTCGTCGACTTCGAAGGCGCCATGACCGCATCTACCGTCTGGATCAACGGGACCCTTCTGGGCGAATACAAGGGCGGCTTCACTCCCTTTTCCTTTGAGCTCACGCCGCATCTTCGAAGCAACACGGAAAACGTTCTCGTCGTTCAACTCGACTCCACGGAACGTGAAGACATTCCTCCCTTTGGCCACGACATCGATTACATGACCTTCGGCGGAATTTATCGCGAGGTCTCCCTGCGCGTTGTCCCGTCCACTTACATTGACAACATCTTCGCGCGACCGACTGCGGTTCTCAGTGAGAACCCATCGCTCGAAGTAGATTGCATACTCGCCGGAACGCCGGCAGACGGAAATCTCATGCTCCAGGTGGAACTGCGCGATGGGAAGAAGATGATCGCGAAGACCACTCAATCCGCGAAAATCGAAGGTGCCGGGGACCCGAACGCATCGCTGGATCCGGCGACGAGTGGGGCCGCGTATGCCAGCACTGAGACGACCACAGACCCTGGTCGACTGACCATTTCGCTTGAAAATCTCGGCCCCATCAAGCTCTGGGATCTCGAACAGCCCACCCTGTACACCGTCCAGGTTCGACTGATGCAGAACGGCAAGGAGATTGACAGCGATACGCGCCGAGTCGGATTCCGCGAAGCCAGATTCACCGATCACGGTTTCTCACTCAACGGAAGGATCGTCAAGCTGCGCGGCCTTGATCGCCATCAAACCTTCCCCTTCGTCGGACAGGCGATGCCCGCGCGCGTGCAGCGCAAAGATGCTGACATTTTGCGCAAAGACCTTCACTGCAATATTGTGCGTACCTCACACTATCCGCAGTCGCGCCATTTCCTCGATCGCTGTGACGAGATCGGACTTCTCGTCCTCGAAGAGATTCCCGGGTGGCAGCATATCGGTTCTGAATCCTGGAAGCAGACCTCGATCGACAATGTCGGCCGGATGATCCGCCGCGACTGGAATCATCCCTCGATCATCCTCTGGGGCGTCCGCATCAACGAATCCTCAGACGATCATGATTTTTATCTCCGCACAAATTCACTTGCGCACGCGCTCGATCCCACGCGCCAGACTGGAGGTATTCGCAACAACCGTCGTTCGGAGTTGTTGGAAGATGTCTTCACCATCAATGATTTCGGCTTTCCGCTCAGTGAGCCGAACCACCCTTTGTACTTAAATACCGAATTCGTCGGCCACACGTTTCCCACCAAGACGACAGACGACGATGAACGTCAGCGCGAACATACTTTGCGACATGCCCGCATCCATAATCAGCTCGCGTCCGACCCGCGGTACGCCGGTGGTATCGGGTGGTGTGCGTTCGACTACAACACACACTCCAACTTCGGTGCCGGCGATCGAATCTGCTATCACGGCGTTACCGACATATTCCGTGAGCCGAAAGCCGCCGCCGGCTTCTACAAATCGCAATGCGATCCTTCAGAAGAAATCGTTCTTGAACCGGCATTTCACTGGGCCAGCAGTGACGAATCGGTAGGGCTCACCAAAGCGGTTGTCTGCTCGAACTGCGACCACCTCAAGTTCTATCTACGCGAGAGCGGATTTGAAGCGAGCGCGTGGAAACTTGCCGCCGAACTCGACCCGGAACGCACGGAATTCGATCATTTGGCGTACGCTCCTTTTGTCTGGAACTACAACAGGTCTGACTTCCGGCAACTCGGGTTTCGCTGGGGCGATCTTCGCATCGACGGGTTCATCAAAGGCCGGCAGGTGATCTCCAAATCCTTCTCAGGACGCGGGGTCGACCGCAAATTCACGATTCGCGCTGACGACACAACTCTTTTTGCTGACGGCGCAGACTCGACCCGCGTGGTCTTGCGTGTGACGGATGAGTTCGGAGCACTCCGCACTTACGCGAATGACCCCATCATCTTCGCCCTCAATGGGCCGGCCGAGATCATCGGCGATAATCCCTTCTCCCTAATAGGCGGTACCGGCGCCATCTGGATTCGAGCCAAAGAGCGCCCTGGGACGGTTCGCCTTACCGCCAGGCATCCACGTCTCGGCACGCAATCGGTGGACTTCCTATTGCGCGCGGTCCCGCCTGAAGGCGTCTAGTCCCGAACGACAGGTTCCTGCTGCGTTGCCGATTGAATAACAGAAAGTGGGATCTTTCGCTTGCATTGTCTCTGATCAGAGGGTCTGACTATCTACTTGATCCAGCGACGTGTCCTTAGCGGCCCGTGACCATAAGATACGCAAATCGGTCACGTTGCGAAGCAAGAAATTAGCTTGCGGCGGCGCGGTGATGGCGAAGAAATCGGCGCGGTGGACGTCTTCAAGCCAGAGGGCAGGGCGCGGGTCGGGTGCAGAGGACGCGAACTCGACGTGAGAGACCTCGAGGTTCCTGAGATGGCGAACGAAGAGGCCCTTGGAAGGGGTGGGGCCGAAGC
>Ga0209483_1002495_pt1 | contig 12857 bp, 15 predicted proteins | sample NGEPerA_FD_184508 | JGI IMG/M metagenome (GOLD analysis project Ga0209483, IMG submission 184508) | Arctic peat soil microbial communities from the Barrow Environmental Observatory site, Barrow, Alaska, USA - NGEE PermafrostL2-A... | ecosystem: Environmental > Terrestrial > Soil > Wetlands >... | reverse complement strand
GTGCCCGAGCGCGTGGGATGCCTTGTCGATACCAGTGAGAGCCACGAAGGCGAATGCTGGGTGCTCGTCTGCAACTCTTCTGACAAAATGTTCGCCGATCCTGGCATCGATGTCGAGCCATCCGCTTACTCTACCGCGGAAATGTGTAATCGCGGTTCTGGCGACAAATGCAGCGCCGCTTCCGATCTGCCGCTCCGGAGGCAAGCCGCGGCGGATAACACTGAGCGCTCCGATACTCGACGGCTCCAGTTCAAAAATAGTTTCGGAGCTGGTGGCAAGATCGCTGTCGAGGCGCAGGCACTGGTAACCGATGTAGCTGCGCGCGTAGCTTGGCCAGCCACACGCGACGTGCGAGCGATCGTACCAGCGTAATCCCGGCAACCCGACGGAACCCGGGTGGCGACCCATCAGAAATGGCGAGTACGCCGGACCGGTGACGGACGGAAATACCGTCGTGACCGTGTGAAAGCCGCCTTCCGCACTCAGACGAGCCAGCGAAGGAAGTTCTCCGGCCGCGATGGCGGTTGCGAGCGTGTCCGGTCGCGCACCATCGGCGAGGACGAGAATTACGGACGATGAATGGTTCACTAGATTCGAGTATGGCCAAAACGACAGCCAAGCAATCTACGAAGGAATCGGTGCCCCCCGCAGCAAAGCCGACTGCGACGGTGCAATCCAAAGCCAGACTTTCTGGCGCAACCAAGGCTCCTCGCACCGCATCGGGAAAACGCGTCAATCCGCAAGTTCTGAAACAGGCAAGCGCGGCAGCCCTTGCCGGAACCCGGGAGCGCAACGAAGCGGGGCATCGCATGGCTGGCCGAACGCCGCCATCCGAATCGACGCCCGAGCGACAGCCCGGAGTGACACGAAAGGTCGATCAGTCCCTGCGTGACACTCCCGTGGACATGATCGGGAATACAATTACCGAAGACGAGAAGTTGCTTCAGGCGCCCAAATCGTCGGAGGATGGTTACACGACGACGGATCCGTGGCGCGTAATGCGCATTACCGCCGAATTTGTCGAAGGCATGGACGCGCTCGCCTCGGTCCGTCGCGGTGTTTCAATATTCGGTTCTGCGCGAACCTCGCCAGATGATCCGATGTACCAGGCAGCCGAGGAAACCGGCCGTCTTCTCGCGGAGGCCGGATTCACCGTGGTGACTGGAGCAGGTCCCGGTGTCATGGAGGCTGCCAACCGCGGAGCGAAGCGCGCCGGAGGGCGCTCCGTCGGCTGCAATATCGAGCTTCCGTTTGAGCAGGGCGCGAATCCCTATGTAGATACGCTGGTCAACTTTCGCTATTTCTTTGTCCGAAAGACGATGTTCGTGAAGTATTCGAACGCATTCGTCATCTTTCCGGGCGGTTTCGGCACTCTCGACGAGATGTTCGAGGCAATCACGTTGATCCAGACGGGAAAGATCTATCAGTTCCCGGTGATTCTGTTTGGGCGCGCCTACTGGGCGGGCCTGGTGCGGTGGTTGCAGTCAAGGGTTCTTGTGGAGCGGAAAATATCGCCAGGCGATCTCGATCTGCTCATCATGACCGACGATCCGCGCGAAGTCGTTGCGACTATCGCACAATCGTATCCCGCAGAAATGCGGACAGTTGAAAAGCGTGCCATATCCGCACGTAGTCGCAAGGCGTGAATGATTTGACAATTGCTGTTGTGGTGGTTCCAATACGGCGTTAATTCAGAATTCCAACTTACGTGACTTCGATGACAGATAGAATCTCGGGTGGACCAATTACCGCGTTCGTGCGCGAGCATTTTCGGCACTTCAACGCCGCGGCGCTCGTTGATGCGGCAGATGCGTACCGCACACATCTTGATGCTGGTGGCAAGATGCTCGTTGCCATGGCCGGCGCCATGAGTACGGCGGAACTCGGCCGCTCATTGGCAGAAATGATCCGGCAGGATAAGGTCCACGCGATCAGCTGCACGGGTGCAAATCTGGAAGAAGACATCTTCAATCTGGTCGCGCATGATTTCTACGAGCGCGTTCCGCACTACCGCGACCTCACGCCTGCCGATGAACATGCGCTCCTCAGCCGGCATATGAATCGCGTCACCGACACATGCATCCCCGAAATGGAAGCCATGCGTCGCATCGAAAGCGCGGTACTTGAGGAGTGGGTTGCTGCTGACCAGAAGAAGGAACGATTTTTCCCGCACGAGTTCATGTTCAAGATCCTTCGGAGCGGAAAGCTGAAGGGCGACTACCAGATCGATCCGAAGAATTCCTGGATGCTCGCCGCAATGGAAAAGAACATTCCGATGTTTGTGCCAGGCTGGGAAGATTCGACACTTGGCAACATGTACTCCGGGCACGTGATCACGGGCGATGTCAAGAATGTTCACACGGTTCGTACCGGTATCGAGTACATGATCGAACTCGCGGAGTTCTATACGAATTTCACGAAGAATAAATCACTCGGATTCTTCCAGATTGGCGGTGGAATTGCGGGTGACTTCCCGATCTGCGTCGTCCCCATGCTGCATCAGGATCTGCAGCGACCGGAAGTGCCACTGTGGGGTTACTTCTGTCAGATCAGTGATTCGACGACCAGCTATGGATCCTACTCTGGTGCTGTCCCGAATGAAAAGATCACGTGGGGCAAACTCGGCATCGACACGCCGAAGTACATCGTCGAGAGCGATGCATCAATTGTCGCGCCGTTGATGTTCGCCATGATTCTGGGGAAGTAAGCCATGCAGCCCGTGGCGAGACTCTTCGTAATGCTTGGCAGCGTGAACGCAGCGCTTGCAGTGATACTCGGCGCGTTCGGTGCACATATGCTCAAGGCAAGACTGTCGCCCGAGATGCTGAATGTGTATCAGGTCGGATCACACTATCATTTTTATCATGCGATAGGAATGCTGATCATCGGTCTTCTCGCCGCTCAGATACACAACGATGCCGCCGTCCAGCTTTCGGGCTTCCTGATGCTGGCCGGAATCGTACTGTTCTGCGGCAGCCTCTATCTGCTAGCAGTGACCGGCATTACGTGGCTCGGTGCGGTCGCGCCGCTCGGTGGGCTGGCGTTTATCGCGGCGTGGAGTGTGCTCGCGGTTGCAGCGCTTCGCGCAAAAACATCGATCGGGAGCTGACGGGACGAACAGCCCGTTAGCTGCGCGAGCCGCTGTCGAGTACAGCTTCCAATCGAGTCAGCAACTCGCCCTGAGCGGCGTTGATCTTACCGCGCGCACTCACAGTGGTGAACCACGCGCAGCGATCAACTTCAGGGAAGGTGATCTGCCGACCAGAGCCCCTTGGCCATTCGGTGGTCATCGTGTTGCTGACGATGCTGGCTGGATCTGCATCACCCTCCCACGCCCAGGCGTGCACAACCTTGCCTGCACGCTGCCGTATGCTTCCGAGGCTGATGTACGGCCCGCTGGGTGAGATGCCCGTTTCTTCCTTGAACTCGCGCAGTGCAGTAGCAAGAATCTCTTCTCCGGCTTCGACCCCACCCTTGGGGATCGTCCACGCGCCATCTTCCCGTTTCGCCCAGAACGGCCCACCAGGGTGGGCCAGAAGGAATTCCGGCTCACCCGATTCACCGCGACGGCGAAACATCAGAAGTCCGGCGCTGAGGTTGGGGCGCCGAGACGTATGGCTCATGGGTGGACGCTGGTGGAAGAGTGCGCAGGATCCCGAAGTATTGAATCCAAGTTAAGTGACATTCAGTTACTGTCTATACCTACGCCGCGGGACGACCTTTTGGTCCATCTCCTCTAACAGCGACCGGTGCGGGCGATTGCGTGTGCAGAACCGCAGCGGTCAGCGCGACGGGTAATCACGCGTTTGCGGGCGGAATTCCGGAGTTGTCTCCGTGCGATATTGCTCGCGAATCGGCTTCAGCGATGGCTTGCTGTGCCTGATTCCAGTCGATGATCGGCGCCACGTCGTTGTCGTCCAGTGCGAGTGACTCGAGGGCACGGCGGACTATGGCTTCGCCATCCGGGATTGCTCTGCCGAATTCAAGCTCGGCCTGCCGACACATCCGCTCCTCATCCGGCCGCTCGGCGGGATCTGACTGACCCAACGCGTACACGTGCGCGTGCATTCCCTCGTGCACGATCGACGACGCGATCTGTGCCTCGGTGAACTCCGGATTCACGGTGAACGTGAGCTCGACCAGACACGTGCGCGAATCGGGATAGAATGCAGCCCTGCATGGATATCGAACGACACGGATGCTCGAAAAATCCTGCGAGATCTGCGCGAATGTCTGAGGCTGGTATTGCTGGATCAAGCCGAGAGCGGTATCGAGTCGACGGAATACGGCCTCGGAGTCGATGTCCGCACGCGTGTTGGTGAGCGTGACTGGAATTCCGCGGAGCATACGCTTCTCCGTGGCCCAGCCCTGCAACGTGCGCATCGCGGAGATGCGCCAGCGGTCAAACAGGTCACTCAACATCTTCCCTAAACTTCGTCGCCTGCGGCGTGGCTGTCCACCCTGAGTGCTCGAGTCAGGGCTGTCCCAGGCCGCAAAAGCAGACGCGCATCCGGCTTTGCCGGATGCGCGTCCTCACGCATGGATGCTGCGTGCTTGCGTCGAATATCCTGTGCGTTAGCGTCGGCGCAGCGTGAGCTTGTTCATGTAGTGTCCGATGATCATTCCGAACGCGACACCGACCGCGACGCCAATCGGCAGCTGATGTCCTCCAGCCCCAATGGTCGCGCCCATCATGCCTCCGATGATGATCCACCGCCCGCGATTGTCAATCTGGTTTGCGCGCATAGCTCGCTCCATGCAAAGGTCCGTCCTCCCCAAGGGCCCTGAGCCGGCCCGGCAATAGACGGTGGGGCACCGCTCCACGTCACGCGGGTCGCAACTTCAAACTTTAGTATCGGCCGACGGGCCGTAAACGGGTGGCAATGGTACGTCATTAAGTCGCAAATACACGCTCAGCTGGCCACGATGATGGATCATATGACTCAAAATGAAGGATCTGAGAACGGCGGCGCGTGGAAGGGTCCAGATGGTCTTTCCAGCGCGCCGCAACGACCATGGCTCCATCATGTCGGAGTCCGACGCGGCCTCAATTGCGGCCCGTGCGCGCTGAACGTTTTCATCAAACGTGCGAATGAGGTTCTCCGTTGTCTCAAACACCGGAGTGCTGGCGCCGTTGCTCCCACTGGGCGGGCTCACGTCGAGTTCATCCGCTTCCATCGTGATGAGGCCGAGGCGCGGAAGATTTCCGATGTGCGACGCCAGTTGCCCCATGTTCCATGACTTCACGTGCGGCGTCCACTCTGCACGATCATCAGGAACGCGCTCCAGCATGGTGCGGGTGGTAGCCATCTCCCGGTCGAACTCTGGCAGTACGGTTGCAGATATGGACATCGGCTCCCCCGGATAAGTTCGTTCGTGGCGGGCTATCCCTTACCAGCCGGCGAATCGAGTTTGAATACTGGAAGCTGCAGCCCCCAGAGGATCGCCGCTAGACGTAACCCGACAATTACCAGCATTCCGATCAGCGATGGAATGGGCCGCGCCGCACCAAGTCTCCCCAGCGCGAAGTATGTCGCAGTACCAGCGATAGCAGCTGTGGCGTAAAGGCTCCCTGGTCGTAGCACCAGCGGAATTTCGGCGCTCAACACGTCGCGAACCAATCCGCCGGCAGAGCCGGTAATGGTGCCGAGCACGATTCCACTCACAGCAGGCAGCCCGGAATGCTCTGCGATCTGCGCGCCGGTAATGCTGAACAGCGCGAGGCCCAACGCATCAGCCACCAGAAGCGCCGAGTGTGGCGGACGACGCCAGCGAGTGTAGGCGACAGTCAGCAGCGCAGCTGCGGCAATTACCAGGATGTACCAGCCATTTTCGAGCCAGAAGATTGGCTGGCGCGCGAGCAGGACATCGCGAATCGTTCCGCCACCGATCGCCGTTGCCAGAGCAAGTACGATCACCCCAAGCAGATCCAGGTGCTTGCGTCCAGCGGCGAGCGCGCCGCTGACGGCAAAGACTGCCACACCCACAAAATCCAGAACTGCGGGAAGAGTCATCGGTTTACGTTGGGCATGTCAGTTGCGAAATCGAAAGCACCGTTGACGCAGGCTCTCTCTCGTTAAATGCTGACTCGGTACTTGTCGCGGAGGATTTTGATGTGATGTGTCGCATGTCCCGCAATGATGAAGGCAAGCGCTCTGGCGCTGACCGGAACTCCGCTCGCGACTCCCATTCGCGGCCACGCATCGTCATTCAGCTCGGCCATCAGTGCAAGCGTCGAGGCACGTGTCGCACGGAATGAATCGACAAGTTTCGAAATCGGGATGCTGTCGAAATGTGCGGCCTTGACATACGGCTCCGGATCAAAGCCAGCGAGCGGAGTGGCGTCCGCGCGCGCGATTCGCAGCATGCGATACGCGAACACTCGCTCACCGTCCGTGATGTGGCCGACCACTTCCTTCACGCTCCACTTGTCCGGTGCGTAACGATGCAGCGCCGCTGCGTCATCAAGTGCGCGAAGCGAATCCAGCGCGTGTGCCTGAGAGGCGAGCAGCGCAGTAATGTCCTGATCCGCAATTGGTCCGATGTACGTGCCGTAGTACGGTGCGTACTCGGCGGTTTCAACGCGCAATGCTGCACTTGAAGACATGACAGAATATCCGGTGAGAGTTGCTACCGCAGAAAGCGATCGGCAAGCTGGACCAAACGGTCATCATTTGCTGCGATCGCGGTATCACGCAATCGTCGAACGTGCTCATCCAATTTACGCTCGCCCCAATAATATCCAGTGGCTACTTCAGCGCTCGCCGTTTCGCCGGCTCGCGCCGCTTCCAGCAGGGCCGCTGCTGCCGCGGCATCAAAGCCTGGGTCGTCTCTTGGCGGCAGTGCGTAATCTCTTCGCGGAACGGAACCGCCTGCGTCCTCATTTACGAATGCCCGGGACATGCCTGGCTAGTCCTTCACGTAATAGTTCACGGTGGAGACCACGCGTACGGTCTTATCCACCTGACTTTCCTGAGTGATACCCTGAGCCTGATCTCGCGGCAGAATCTCGAAAACTCCCTGGCTGGCGGTCATGATCCCGCCGATGGAGCTCTTGGAGTCGCGGTCGGCTGACCGGCCGAGTTCAAATCCGCGACCGATCATTAACCCGCCGATCGCGATTCCAAGGCCAACGATTATTGCCGCGGTCGTTGTTTGCTGAACTCTCATCAAGGCAGGTCTCCAGATTTTTCGATTCAGTCAATCCTGCCGGCCGCCGCAGGAATTATCGAGCGCGCCCCCTGTTCCCACCGGGCCGTTTGGGTTGGCCACCGGCCTTCGGCTGGTTAGTCCCGGGCACGCCCGGTCGGCTCGGCCGCGCCGGCCTGGCAGAACGTGCCGAACCGGCGGTTGCTCCCTGATTGCCCCGACGATCCGCCTTGGCCGTCGCACGTGCCCGATCTTCCGCCTTCTTCGCACGGATCGCTGCAATTCGCTCACCACGCGGCACCTCCAGCTTCTGCTCCGGCCGCGCATTGTAATCGAAATCCGGCACGGTCACGCGGGGCAGGCGCTTACCAACTGCCTTCTCAATGTTGCGAAGATCGCCTTCTTCGTCAGGTGCAACGAAAGTGAAAGCGTCCCCGGTTGCATCTGCACGTCCCGTTCGCCCCACCCGGTGGATGTAATCCTCCGGCACGAGCGGAACGTCAAAATTCACGACATGGCCGAGTTCTTCCACGTCTATGCCGCGAGCAGCGATGTCGGTCGCTACGAGAACCTTGAACGAGCCGGACTTGAAACCAGCCAGCGCGGCCGTGCGCTGCGTTTGCGATCTGTTGCCATGAATGCGGTCAGCCTTGACGCCATTCCGGACGAGATAATCCGCGAGGCGGTTGGCTCGGTGCTTGGTACGCGTGAATACCAGCGCCTGATTCATGTCACCGTGATTGAGCAGATTCAGAAACAGAGCAGCCTTCAGTTCCTGGGATACAGGGTACACCGCCTGAGTGATCGCCGTTGGTGGAGCGGAGTTGCGCTCGACGCGAATCGTCGCCGGATTCGTGAGCATTTCACGCGTCAACGCCGCGATCGGTCCCGGCATCGTGGCGCTGAAAAACAGCGTCTGCCGTTTCGCCGGAAGGAACCGCAGCAACTTTCTTATTTCCCGCAGCAACTTTCTTATTTCTGGCAGGAATCCCATGTCAAGCATTCGGTCTGCCTCGTCGAGCACGAGGAATTCCAGCTTGTCGAGCTTGGCGTACGGGTGGCGCAGATGGTCGAGCAGGCGGCCCGGCGTCGCGACCAGAACGTCCACGCCGATCCGGAATGCATGCTCCTGCGGCGACATGCCGACCCCACCAAAGATCGCGGCGCTCGTTATCGGCGTGTGCACAGCGATCTCATTCAGGTGCTCCGCGATCTGAGCCGCGAGCTCGCGCGTCGGCGTTACGATGAGGGCGCGAGTCGTCCCGCGAGGCCTCGAAATGAGCTTGTGAAGGATTGGCAGCAGAAAAGCCGCTGTCTTGCCGCTACCGGTGGCCGCACAGGCAAGGACATCACGTCCTTCCATTGCGGGCGGTATCGAGTCGAGCTGGATAGGGGTCGGGCGAACAAAGCCCAGTTCCTTGAGCCCCTTCAGTAGGTTTGGATCAAGCTTGAAACTGCTAAATGACACGCGGAGTCCGTTTTTGAGGCAATCCTGAAAGTTAGCGGATCACGGAAAACGGTGCTAAAAGGCCTGCGGGCGTGTCTGATGGCGGTCTCTGGCACCGCCAAACTGGCAAATTGGCATCAGAAGCCCTTTGGGGTAACTTGAGGCATGACTACGGTGAGCCAATGAACACGCCCGAGGCGGAAACGCTGGCGAAAGTCGAAGTTCTGGCCGATCTCGAGGATGTAGTCCGCGATCTGATGATTTCGCACGAAGCCAAGCGGATACTCTGGTTCCCAAGCGAATTGCTCGACGCGCCACCGGATACTGACGCGGATAAGCACATCAAGGACCTTCGGCGCCGCGCCGAGGGGATCGAAACCCCTGCACGCGTCGCGCTGGCGCTGAATCTCCTCACGGAAGAAGGGCTTCCACATTTCCACAGATTGCTGGCTACGTATCTCGGCGGCGACACGTTCTGGTCGAAATGGACCAACATGTGGACCGCCGAGGAAGATCGTCACGGTGCCGTACTCCACGATTATTCGCGCGACAGCCTTGTGCTGAACAACCCGGTAGTCGAGAAGATGCAGTACGAGTATCTCAAGGCCGGCTTCGAACCGTCCTGGGACAAGGATCCTTATCGCGTCTTCGTGTACACCACCTTGCAGGAACGCGCGACGCAGGTGAGCCATGCCAACACCGGAAAATTGGCCGGTACTCATGAGCACCTGATTGGCAGTGTCCTCGCGAACGTCGCGAAGGAAGAGGCTCGTCACTACGTGTTCTACCGCAACGTATTCAGCGAAGTGCTGGCGCGCGATCCGAACCGGGCTCTTGAGTCCGCAGCCGCAATCATGCCGTCGATCGATATGCCCGGTGTCAACATGCCGCATTTCCGGGAGATGGCGGACGTCATCCGGCGCGCCGGAATCTACAGCCCTCGCGATTATCTCAAGATCGTTGAGGAGCAGATCCGCTACTGGGCGATCGATGCAGTAGAAGGGTTGAACGAGATGGGTAGGAAGGCTCAGGAAAGGATCATGTCGATTCCCGCACGTCTCGAGCGTATCGCCGATGCCATGGAGACGCGCAGTCGCGCCAAGACTTTCGCATTTGACGTTGCATTCGACCGTGAATTCGAGATGGAGTAGTCGCAGATCGTTTTGCGTCGGGCTTTCCAGTGTCCTGAGTTAGTAATCCACGGGGTGTTTCTTGCGCAGCTCACGGCGTGGAGTCGCCGCCCGAAGACGGCGCGCGCATTGTCCGATCGTGCGCGAATGATTCTGGCAAGCGCAGCGGAAGCACCTAATACGACAGTGGCCGAGGCCTTGGGGATCACGTTCCAGACCGTTGGGAAGTGGCGCGCTCGTTTTCTTACGGATCGCATTGATGGCTTGCGCGATGCACCGCGTCCCGGCGCTCCACGCAGCATCACCGACGGTGACGTGGAGCGCGTGATCCGCAAGACGCTCGAAGATCGACCATCGGATGCCACACAAACACACTGGAGCACGCGCACGATGGCAGAGGCGGCGCATGTGAGCCAGACGGCGGTGGTGCGCATCTGGCACGCGTACGGGCTGCAGCCGCACCGCGCGGAGACGTTCAAGCTGTAAACCGATCTGTTGTTCATCGACAAGGTGCGCGATGTGGTCGGACTGTATCTGGATCCGCCGGAGCGTGCGCTTGTGCTCTGCGTGGATGAGAAGACGCAGGTCCAGGCGCTGGATCGCACAGCACCCGAGATACCATCTGCACTTCACACCGACATCGAGTTCGTGGCTCAACCAGGTGGAGACTTGGTTCGCCATTCTCACTCAGCGGAAACTTCGGCGTGGCGTGCATCTAAGTGTCGCTGAGCTAGAGCGTGCGCTACTCGACCACGCCGCCGAAAGCAATGCGAATGCCCGACTATTTCGCAGGACCAGGAGTGCTGACGATATCCTGCAAAGTGTCAAGAGATTCTGTCTGCATTCTTCTAACTCAGGACACTAGTCGTCGAGCAGCACTTCAGGAAACTGAACGCACCGCACTTGCTATCAGCAGTCTACAACGGTACCGAATACAAGGACGGCATCCGAGTGCGAGCCGTCAGAGCAGCCCGGGAACAGCTCGCCGCCTAACGCGCGTTTCCACACCTATTGACGAAAGCTCGGTCGCGTTTCCTGAATGCACGAACCTTTTATTCGGTGCCTTGATAGTTACTTCCCCGGACGCACCACGCGCGCCGGACCGTGACCAGGTATGTCTTGGACGGGAGCATTCATGCGTGCACTGAGCATCGGCCCCGACTTTCGGTGTGGGCCCGCAACCGCTCCTCGTTCGTTTTTACCCTGCGTCAAGTTCCCGTATTTCTGTGAACTTACTTCCACAGTGTTGTCACTCTTAATCGTGATGGTTACGGGCGAGTTGTCATCTTCATGAGCCATCTCATACACGAACGCATTGAGGCGTGCACTGAGATAAACATTGTCGTCGAACGCGGCTGCCGACACGACAGCATAGCGATGAAGAGATCCAACCTGGCCAAGGTGAACGACGGCAAGGACTCCTGGTGGGAGTGGACGGTCCACAATCGCAAATGCCAACGGTTCGCGCTGACTTACACGCTTATGCCGCTCCATCAACTCAATGACCCTTGGATCAGCTCGTAGTGCCTCGGCCACAGCCTTCTGGTCAGGAGTGGGACCGTTCCAACGCATACCGCTCGGGCTCCCGTCGAAGGGGATATTCGCAATACCGGCTGGTCGTGGGTCGCTTTTGTCACTCATAGGAGCCGTCGGAGTCGTATTTATGGTTTTGTCCTGGCATGCAACTTCGCTTATGATCCCACCTAATATCACCACAGAGCATATAAAGGCACGCGTCGCAAGCGTCATGGCAACCTCGTGGATGTTATGTTCGATGTTGTTTGATTCTATACTGCCCCGCAAATACTCACTTCAATCGTCCCTTAGGATCCGTCGTTAACAACCAGATGCCTCAGCGACGCGCCAGCTACTTATTCGAGTCGGAACACCAATGTCGATTAAAATCGCCTCTCCGACCGATAGATCAGCAACGGCGAGCGCCACGCACAGGCCGCCAGTATATGTATTTGTCCCGAATAAGCTTATGTCGTACGCGCTGCCGCCAGAGTTATTCGCGATACCAGTGACAGTGATACCGTTGTACGAGCCCGCGAGGCCAAATGACGCCGGATATACACCTGCATCGGTGGCATTGGCGTCTCCACCAGGTTCGGTGCCGTCGCTGCCGCCACCAAGTGAAGGATCGTCGTAGCAATCATCAGGGGTGAGAAAGTAATCCTCGCAAGGAAACTCTCTATGCGGTCAAAGACCTAGTGCTCTCGCACCACTACAATAGAATAGGGCCTTAACACGAGCGGCATATTCGGAGGAAGAGTCGACTTCCGGGCACCGCTGTTCGGTTTGGCGAATCCATGGTCGCCATTCGGATGCCACTCGTACTCCGCGCTCGACAATCGCCACACGTCAAGTGCAGCAGTCGGAGTACTGAGCCCGTGTAGATCCACCGTCCACTCCTGCGTCGGATCGCGGTTCACAATGAGAACGGCGATGCGATTGTCTGGTCGATGAACCGCGTACGCATTCACTGGCACGCTGCTCTCCGATGCGCTTTTAACGATTGTAGTCAGAATCGAGTGCGTGCCACCGCTCGAATCCGCCCACAGAGTCGTTAACATCCGAGCAGCCTGATACGTTGAGTTTGGCGCGATGATGTGACGGTCATCGTCGGCGACGAACAGAGTGTTATCGCCCCAGCTTTCACATTTCGGGTTGCGGTCGAGGGCGCTTGGCTCCGTTCCGTAGAAGAACGTCTCTGCGCCGCCACGCGCAAGAAATTCAGCAACAGCCAGTGTATTCAGGATTGCTCCCGCGCGATTCATTTCCGATTCATTTGAAAATGCGGAGTAGCCATATTCAGTCATCAGGAGCGGTACACTCGCGGGGAGTCCGTCGCTCCTGAATTGCGCAACAATATCGTCGATCTGCGGAGCGACCTTTGCGAGTTGCGGAGCCGTAGGTGTGCAAGCCCTGTCGAACGGATAGAATTCAAACGAAACGAACGCCAGGTCACGAGAGTGCCCGAGCGCAGTCAGCGCATCGAGAAAATGACCGAACCACGATCGTTCGTCCGTGCTGTTCTCCTTCCACGACATCATCATCTTGGTTTGACCATCCTGTAGTGATGGTCCGCCAAGCGTAATCGTCGGATCGACAGAACGCAGCGAATCGGC
>Ga0209483_1002494_pt1 | contig 12859 bp, 12 predicted proteins | sample NGEPerA_FD_184508 | JGI IMG/M metagenome (GOLD analysis project Ga0209483, IMG submission 184508) | Arctic peat soil microbial communities from the Barrow Environmental Observatory site, Barrow, Alaska, USA - NGEE PermafrostL2-A... | ecosystem: Environmental > Terrestrial > Soil > Wetlands >... | reverse complement strand
TCGGTGAGGAGCTCGTTGCGTTCCGTGACACGAGCGGCGACGTCGGCCTGATCGGCAACCTCTGCCCGCACCGACGCGCCAGCCTCTACTACGCCCGCAACGAAGAGAACGGACTCCGCTGCATCTACCACGGCTGGAAGTTCGACAAGACCGGCCAATGTGTCGACATGCCGATCGAGCCACCGGAGAGCAACTTCAAGGCCCGGATAAAGGCCAAGGCCTATCCCTGCGTCGAGCGAAACGGGGTCGTGTGGACCTACATGGGCCCGCGCGAGACGCCACCTCCCCTGCCCGAGATCGAGGCCAACATGGTGGACGGGGCGCTTTGCAAGACAGCGATGGTCCGCGACTGCAACTGGATGCAAGCACTCGAGGGTGACATCGACACCGGGCACTTCTCCTGGCTCCACATCGGCCACGTAAAGCCCGAGGATGCCGAAGGCGATTTCCTTCGCTATCAGGCATCGGACCGCCACCCGAAGCTCTCGGTCGTCGAGACCGAGTGGGGCACGACCTACGCGGCCTTCATCGAAGCCAGCGAACAGAAGAACTACGTGCGCATGGCGCACTTCTTGTTCCCTTGCTACACGATGATCCCCCAGGGCGCCGTCATGGCGAACCGCGGTCTGCGTGCGTGGGTGCCGATGGACGACACGCACGTCATGTGGCTGATGATGACCGCTCCCCCGCTCGTCGACCTGGCGCTCAATGCGACCAAGGAAGGGACGGGCCTTGCAGGCAGGGCCGCATCGGCCGGAGGTGGCCGGCCCGACACGAGTGGGCTCGGCGAAGGCCCGCTCGCTGGAAACCGGGAGAACCCGCTCGTTCGCACGAACGACTGGTACGGACGTTTCCGTAGCCCGCACCTCGCTGACAACGACTACGACCTCAATCGAGACGAGGCTCGGCAGTTGACGAGCTACACCGGTCTGTCAAGCGTGACCATGGAAGATCACGTCGTCACCGAGTCCATGGGCGCGATGCTCGACCGCAGCGAGGAGAACCTGGGGACGTCGGACGCGATGATCATCCAGACGCGGCGCCGACTAATCGATGCGGCGCTCGCCTTCCGCGACAAGGGCGTCATTCCTCCAGGTGTCGATGAGCCCGAGGTCTACCACCAACGATCCGGTGGACTGCTCATCGACAAGGACGCGAACTGGTTCGAAGCAACCGCCGAGGCCAGACGCGCGTTCGTCGACAACTCGAGAGAGGCAATCGAGGCTTCGGTCCGTCCCTAGCATCGGACGGCGATCCTTAGCCGCCAAGCAGCAGTTCACAGGCTACACACGGCGCCTCCCAATTCGTGCGGCCAAGATGGCTCGCGAGTCGCGTTCTAAGCGACGAAGATCCCAAGTTGTGAAATCGGCTCTGTGAACCAGTTCATTTCGATCGCGCATGCGGCGGCCTAGCGTTATCTGCAGCGAGCAGAGATGAGATCATCAGGAGCCATTTGGATCCGCGGTCTCCGAAGGCGGCAGCAGGAACGGGGAAGGCGTGGCTGAGCAACCTGCGGAACCGCGCGCGGCGCTCGAAGCGATCGCGATCGCGTATCGCGAGGCGTACGTCGCGCACGACCCGAGCCTCGCCCCGCTGGCGCCGGGAGTGAGGTTCAGCGAGAACAACGTCGAGCTCCGGCTACCGGATGGCACCTGGGACGCGGTGAGCGAAGAGCTCGGTCCGGCGCTCACCGTCGTCGACGTGAACCGCGGGACGGTCGGGATTTTCACGGCGATTCGCACCCTCGATACTCCGGGCTTCCTGGCGATCCGGCTTTCCACCGAGGCCGGGCAGATCACCGAGTGCGAGCACATCTTCTCCACCGCGCGGAATCTCTCAGGGCCACCGACTCCGATAGGTGACGTCGCGGACTTTCGGCACAACCCACTGCTCAGCCTGCCGCTCGACCCGGCCGACCGTGCACCCGAGGACGTACTCGTCGCACTCGCTGACGGCTACTGGTCGACCCTTGAGAACAACACGGGCGAGATCCGCGGCACCGATTTCACCGAGGACTGCATTCGATTCGAGAACGGCAGGGCCTTTCCGGACGCGAAGGCGCTGTTTCAACTCGGCAGGTACCGATTCAACGAACGCGTTCGGGATCGAGCCTTCCTCCTCGTCGATGAAGAGCGTGGACTCGTCATGAGTCGGGCCTTCATCGACCACAAAGGCCTGCTAGATGAGTTCCAACTCACCGACGGCCGCGAGGTCAAGTCGATCTTCCGGGAGCCGCACAGTTGGCACATGCTCGAGCTGTTCAGGATCGCCTCGGGGAAGATCACCGCTATCGAGGCGACGTTCATCGCCGTGCCCTACTTCATGCCAACAGTCTGGTCTTGAGCTAGCCGAAGCTTTCCCGAACGGTTAGGCACCGTCGCCGCCTTGCCAGTGACTCAGTCACGAGCAGGTCCTGAAGTCGGTGGTGGAGCTTGGCATCGCTAGCTGAGTCGGGGACGGTCTGCGGCCGTGAACCAGGCGCCATGGACCTGAAAGTCGGAGAGGAACGGCAACTGCACGCGGGCGATCGGGCCACTTCCGAACAATCGCGTGTCGGCGATTACCAGTTCCGACGTGTTCTTCGAGAGGTCGGTCGCCACGCCGAGGAGGTACCCGTCGCCCTCCTCGGCCGAGGGGGCTCGCGGCACGAAGCGGCGAACCCGTTCCCGTTCTTTCCGAGCATCGACGGCGCGCCGTGGAATCCCGTGCGCGGAACCCCCGTCTTCCGTCGGATCACGATCGATCTCGCTAGCGACGAGGAGAGTGTTCGCGACGAGGTTCTCTTCGATGGGCAGCCCGTCTCCGACCTCGCCCGCATCGATCCACGCAGATCCGGGCTGCCGTTCCGATACGCCTTCACGGCCTTTAGCGACGCTCGACGCATCGACACGGCACACATCGGCCAGCCCCGGCGGCCGGTACAGAACTGTTACGGCATGTTCGACCTCTTGACGGACTCCTTCGAGAGCGTCTTCGCCGGTCCTACCCACACGCTCTCGGAGCCGATCAGAGATCACGGCCTCAAGAACTATCCGCCCCTCCTCGGTCCGTCCGTTCGAGCGCGTGGACGACTGCGCGGGCAGGACCTTTGAACCAGCGGACATCTGCCGCCTCGCCGTCTCGCGGCAAGACACCGTAGTAGTTCGGAAGACATGGATCCCATCCCCAGTGGATCGCGCCAGATCGAAGGCGCTCGAGACTCGTGGCGCACGGGAAGACCGGAATGATGATGTGCGTTTCCGTAAGGGCGATGTCGTGCACCATGCTCACGTAGGGCACCTTCAGTCGAATCTCGCGAGTGACCCTCCCTTCGTTGGAGATCAGGTACACCCGCAGGTCATCGGTCGCGAGACCACCAGCCTCGTAGCCGTGGCACACGAGGTCGCCAGTGACCCGATCCTGTTTTGGGTGGGCAGTGAACGTCGGACTGCGATATCTGCCGTCGAAGTCGTGCCCGACGCTGAGCGTTTCGAGCGAAACCGGGTCGATCTCGTAGGGGAAGGGCATCCTCCTTCGAAGCAAAGAGGCGACCCGCGTGCGCGAAGGGCGCGGTGTTCATCACCGTTCGAAGCTCAGGTCGTTCGAGATCACGGACACTCAAGTCATCGGTGTAGGGATTGCCGTAGTACCCGTACAGCTGATGCCCGGCAGCGAGATTCGCTTCGAAGCGACGCGTGCGGATCCACCTCCCGCGATACGCCACCCGACCACCCGCGATACGGAACGACGATATGTACCCGTCCTGGCTAAATGGCGAGTCATCGGCAAACTTCGGGGGCACCGCCCAGATACCTCCGACGCGGATGAATGCCCCGTCGAGCTCTTCTGGGATGCTTCCCTCGACGTCAAGATCAGGGAAGTCGCTCGAGCGACGCGACCTGGGCACGCAGATCGGCGACCGTCGTTTCGGGCTCCTCGTTCATGATCCGCTCCCCCACCGCGATGTGCGACTACTCGCGCCAGAACACGTACCCAAAGCGCTCACGCTGGCCGTGCAGGGCGTAGCACCTACAAGTGAGATCCCCGCGTTTCTGTGAGCCCACTGGCGCCCTATGTCATCTTCGCTGAATCGCGGTGAGTACCGATTGCCCAGTAAAAGCGTTAACCACCATAGGTGCAACTTCTAATCATATGAATTCTGTCAACATAGACACTTGCTGACCTGGATGGCTCTCCAGTGGACCTCGAGGTCGGTACTGCCCCACTCCGATGCCGAAGTAGCAGGCGCCGCCGCTATGCCATTTCCGGCTTGCATCCGAGATCGTGACCGCTTACTCGAATTGTCCGAGGCGCATTTTCGGGGCTCCAAGGTCCAAAACTGCTGGTTGATACGCTGGTCGCGGGCGAACTGCACGGCAGGTAGACAATCGGAGGTGCGTAGCGATGAGCAAACGAGCATCGGCGAAAGCGGACGTAGCCGCCGAAGTTGAGGAGTCGCCGCAGCTCTCGACCATGGCCGAATTCATAGACCAAGTACGTCGTCGACACGAGATCGACGGCGATCTCGACGAATTCGAGATGCTCCGGAAGGAGACGATGCTCACCGTACTGACCCTCGCCGGCCGTTTCCGAACCGACTCGGAGGCCGCGCACCGCCCGATGGGCATCACCTGGGCAGGGTTCCGGATCATGCACGTGATCTGGGCGCTAGGTGAGACCGAGCCGTACCGGATCGCAGTCTTCGCCGGCGTATCGCGGGCGAGCATCTCGAGCGCGCTCAACACGCTCGAGGAAGCGGGTTTCATCGAGCGCAAACGCGATCCAAATCGCGCCGACCGCCGACTCGTGAATATCGCCCTCACCCCGCGGGGCTACGACATAGTGGTCGAAGGGGTCATGATTCAGAAAAAGCGTGACCTCGCCTGGCTCGAGGTTTTCGACTCCGAGCAGCTACGGACCTTCCACGATCTGCTCCAAATTCTCTCGAGACGAGACGACCCGGCGCGCTAGCGAGGCGCCCGCAGGAATCCTGATCCGACAAAGTGCCCGCGTCGCCGAGGCGCGAACAGAGCCTCGCTGCTGCGGTGACGGCTGCCTGATCTTCGAATGTTCAACGCCGCGAGTGCCCATCACGGCAGATGGCCCGCCGCAAGATGGCAGAGCCGAACCGCTGCACGCCGAAAGGCCGGCCAGCATCTGAGCAACCAGCCGGTCGACATCTGAGCAACCAGTTGGTGTGAATTTGCGCGTGAGCAGGAGCGGCCTGCGTGCGAGGTGCCTTGCACTTCAGCCCCACCGAATGGTAGGAATTCTAACTAAGGGGACGGTCGTGGAAGCTGTTCACGCGCCGTGAATTCGACGCCCAGCTGGGTGATCGGGATTTTGGGGGAGGATCACCGCTATGGGCGTCGTGCTCGCTGCTCGAAGTGTCAGCGCAGGCTACTCAGGTGTACCGGCCATTCACGATGTCGACATCGAGATCAACACCGGAGAGATGGTTCTTCTCGCTGGGCCGAATGGAGCGGGCAAGTCCACCACGGTCATGACGCTCGCTGGCGCGATCGCGCCTTTGGTTGGCGACGTCGAGGTCGACGGTGAGAAGTGCCGGCTCCCGCTGTATCGCCGAACTCGCGGCGGCCTCGGTGTCATCACCGAGCAACGAACGGTCTTCATGAACTTGACCGTGTCGGACAACATCCGGCTCGGTCGCGGCAAACCCGAAGACGTGCTCAAGTACTTCCCCGAGCTCGAGAAGCGGCTGAAGGTGAAGGCTGGCCTGATCTCTGGTGGCGAACAGCAGATGCTGTCGGTCGGCCGCGTGCTTGCCGCAAACCCGCAGGTCGTGCTCGCCGACGAGCTGTCGCTCGGACTTGCACCAATCGTCGTAAAGCGCCTACTCAGCGCGCTGCGCCTGGCCGCGGACGGCGGAGCCGCCGTGCTCCTCGTCGAGCAGCACGTTCGCGTCGCACTTGACGTCGTCAACCGCGGCTACTTCCTCCGGCGTGGTCGGATCGAGCTGCACGGCACTCGCGAGGAACTCCGTCACAGCGATGAGGCGATTCAGGCTATCTACCTCTGATCGTATTCGCCGCGAGTTGCGCGGCGACATTCGATGGTCCTCGAAGTAGTTCGGCGTTCGACGCTCGAACGCGTGCAACTAGCCCTCGGACTGCGAAGAACTCTTCGGTTTAGTCGACCTTTTGGTCGCACCACGCTCGCGAGGCGGTTCGCGACCCAGCCAACGCGACCACCGCCGTCAATGCCGTCTGAGCTCCCCACGCCGATCGGTGTCAGCACCAACGGAGACGCCGCGCAACATCAATTGGCCGCAGGTGCATACAGATAGGCGTATCTTGATAAGTGCAGACGTGACACGGGATCTCGCGTCTTTCGGAGGTAGGGGGAACAAGATGCTCAGCAAAGAAGACAATGACCTCATCACCCAAACGGACCGGGGCACACCGATGGGTGAGCTTTTCCGTCGATTTTGGGTTCCGGCACTACTCTCAGAAGAGCTCCCTGGAGCTGACTGCAACCCGGTCCGCGTCAAAATCATGGGCGAGGACCTGGTCGCGTTCCGCGACTCCAAAGGCAAGCCGGGCGTCATCGACGCCTACTGCCCGCACCGCGGTGCACCGATGTTCTTCGCGCGAAACGAAGAAGAGGGCATCCGTTGCCTCTACCACGGCTGGAAGTTCAACACCGCAGGTGACTGCGTCGACATGCCGAACATCGCCCATGGCGAGACCGCGAAGAACCGGATGCACACCATCGCCTACCCGACGGTCGAGTCGGCGAACATGATCTGGGTCTACATGGGACCAGAGGACCGAAAGCCACCCTTCCCTGAGTTCCCCTACACAGCTGAGGTCCCCAAAGCGCAGGTGTACGTCACCCGCTACGAGATCAACTGCAACTGGCTCCAGGCCCAAGAGGGCGACTACGACCCGACGCACGCGATGTTCGTGCACTCGACGCTTGGTGCGAACCGCGACGTGGCGGGAGAGATCTTCGGTCCGGGCCGCATCGGAAGTGTGAAGCCGGAGGCGGCACTGCCGCGCAACACCGGGTTTGCAAACACCAACGTCGGGCTCATGTTCACCTCTGCGATGCCACTCGACGACGAGAAGATCGCCGTGCGCTCGTCGCATTTCATCCTTCCGTGCTTCTCACCCGCCGGCATCGCCAATCCAGGCCTCTTCAGTGCCAATATTCGAGTCCCCATCGACGACGAGCACGAGAATCACTTCCGACTTCGTTGGGCGCGACGTGAATTTACCGAGCAGGAGCTCTTCGAGTTCAAGCACGGTGGGTACACCTTCCCGCTGCATGAGGCTGGCACGTACCTTTCGCAGCAACGCAAGGACAACGACTACGGCTTCGACCCGGTGCTGCAGCGCCAGTTCAACTACTCAGGGGTCGTGCCCTTCCCGACCCAGGATCTGATGATGATCGAGCACCAGTGGGGTGCGATCGCGAAACGCGACCGGGAGCACCTCGTGGCCTCCGATCGAGACATCATCACGATGCGGCGACGTCTGTTGAGGATGGCAAAGGCCCTGGCGGAGGGCATCGAGCCGACCGAGCCGTTCGAGATGCGCGGGCTCCGCCAATCGCCGCCGGAACGCACCCCGGTCGTCATGTCGAGGCGAGCCCAGTTGAGCGAAGAAACCGTCACCACCTTCCTCGAGCAGCTGAACGCAACGCGTTACGCGGCAGCACCGGACTCGAATGAGGAGCAAGAAGAGATCTGGGCTCCTTCAGCTGAGGCAGCAGCAGCGAGCGAGGCGAGCCCCGTGCGCGGGCCGCTCGGCTAACCGATTGGTCGGTGCGACCGAAGCATCCCCGGGACCAACCCGCAATCGCGCGCGATGCTTCGCGTGTGCCGATAACGTTCGACGACTCACCTGCCGGCATCGACTGGGTGGAGGTAAAAGCCGACCTCGCTCGCGATGACTTCGACAACGGACGCTCGCCAGAAGCGCTCAAGTTATCCTTTGCCCGCTCCCAGCACGTGGCCTTCGCCAGGGACGGAAACCGGGTCGTCGGCGTGGCCCGGCTCTTGAGCGACGGCGTGTGCAACGCCTACCTGCTCGACGTCTGGACCGAGTCCTCGCATCGGCGACAAGGAATCGGATCCCGAACGGTCCGCATGCTCGCGGAGCAGGTGCCGGGCCAGCACATCGGCGTGCAGACTGACGAAGCAGCCGATTTCTACCGTTCGCTCGAATTCCGGCCTCAACCGGAGTTCATGTCGCTTGTCGTCGGCAACTGGCTCGACAATGAGGCGAACAGCAGCTGAACGCTCCGGCGTCTGGATCAGGCGGCATATACGAGACGATGCGCGCGTCGGTGCAAGTGGGGAGATGCGGGTCCTGCGAGCGATAAAGGCCGCAGGCTACTGCTCCTCGACGTCCTCGTCGGTCTCTATCGGCTCGAGATCCTCTGGTAGGCCGACGATGTGTGGCTGCTGGCCGAGGATCACGCCGGCAACACCACCGACCATCGGGACCGACGGCATCTGGTTCACGGCCTTCTCGGCAGAAAGCAGCTCAGGGTTCGACTCCTCCTCGGCGTAGGACGGGCCGGTATCTGGGCGTTCTCGACGTCGGAAAAGACTCATCGAGGCCACCTTAGCCCTGGTCCCCGGCATCGCTCCTCGCGACACCGTTGCCTCGCGAAAGGACCGACAGCGAGCCAGGTGGGACTGCCGGCCCAAGCCCGTGGCCGCAGGCGTATGCGCGCGACGCAACCCCGCGTTGCACCCGAAACAGCTCCGGAATAAATCGGCCGGGAGTCCCTTGCTCTACACCTAACGCGTGCGTACGATCTAGGACTGTCATCTGAGCCGTGACCACTCTCCGAGCGTGCGCGTCGACGATGATCGGTGGGGGGTCACCGACAACTTCATACGCCCGCGCGAGCTGGAAGCTTGCAATGGCTCATAGAGGAGATACCTGCGTGGCCCTCACTTGGAATCGGTCGATTGATTGGGACAGCGAAGACTGGCGCGGACGTGCTGCATGTCGCGACACTGACCCGGAGCTTTTCTTCCCCGTTGGCACGACTGGCCAGGCGGTTGAACAAATCGAAGCGGCCAAGACGGTCTGTCGGATCTGCGAAGCACAAAGCGCATGCCTGGAGTTCGCGCTCGCAACGAACCAAGAGTCGGGCGTGTGGGGCAACACCGCCGAAGAAGAGCGCCGAAAGCTCCGCAAAATCTGGCTCGCGAAGCAACGCCGCGCCTCATAGAACCTCGTTAGCCGGCTGGCGGCACGCGCCTCTCACCTGTAACGGGCCAGAACGCAGCTTCGCAAAGCCATAACCGCAGCCGTTGCAGTTGGCATCGGCGCCGGAGGAGCACGAAATGTCGAAACATCTCGCATGGGTTCCCGCGCGACAGCTCGGATTGCTCGGTGACCTCCCCGAGGACGTCGAGGTCGCCCCGATCCCCGACGACCCGCTAACCGATCCCCGAATCGGTGAGGTGGAATTCGTCGTCCCGCCTTTTGGGGCAGATTTCTCAGCGATCTTCCCGGCGATGACCGCCTTGAAGGTGGTCCACGCCCCGGGTGCCGGTGTGGACGCGTTCATCGACTCGGTCCCAGACGATGTCACGCTGTGCTGTGCGCGCGGTGCGAACGCGTCCGCTGTCGGCGAGTGGACCGTGGCGGCGATCCTCGCCGGCCTTCGCCACTTCGCATTCTTTCGCGACGAGCAAAACGCCGGTCGTTGGACGGGCAAGTCCCCTACCCAGCTCGGGGAGACGACGGTCCTCTTCATCGGATACGGCGCGATCGCGCAAAAGGCCGAGGAGCTGCTCACCGCTTTCGGCCCATCGGTACGCCGAGTCGCACGGCGAGCAAGGCCGGGCGTCGAGACCTTCGCCGAGCTCCCGGAGCTTCTCCCGACAGCCGACGTCGTCGTAGTGCTCCTACCCCTCACGCCCGAGACGGCCAAGACGGTCGATGCCAAGTTCCTCTCACAGATGAAGGACGGCGCCCTCCTAATCAACCCCTCGAGGGGCAAAATCGTCGATACCGGCGCATTGATCGAAGCGCTCGAAAGTGGCCGTATCACCGCGGTACTCGACGTAACCGATCCCGAGCCGCTCCCTGCCGGACATCCGCTCTTCTTCGCACCTGGGATCTTGATCACGCCGCACATGGCAGGGGTCACGAAGAACGGACCTCGAGGAACGTATCGCCTCATCACAGAACAGCTGAACCGCTTCTCCGACGGTCAGGAGCTGCTCAACATCGTGAAGGACGGCTACTAGCAGCACAACGCTTGCTGGTGCAGCCAGTTGGGTTGCGAGCGAACAATTGCGCCCTGGTTCTCGCCAATCGGTACTCTGGTTTTCGTGGACGATGCTTCCGCCGCTTCGCGCAGTGTGCCACCAGATGACCCCGATGCCTGGACGAGCGAGCAGTGGATCGCCTGGCTGAACGAGACCGACGCCGACACGCTCGCGGATCGCGACCGGCCTCCGGCAACCGTCGCCGGACGAGTCGTCCACTCGAGCGCGGGCCAACTGCTCGGCCAGTCGATGATCGGGCTGGCTCGGGCGATCTACGGAGCTCGCGCCAACAAGGCGCCGATCCTCATCAAGGCGAGCTCTGAACCAGAAGAGGACCGTGCCTTCACGCTTCATCTCGACTTCGACAATCCAGAGGATTCAACCGTCGTCCTCCGGCCAGATCACGAACCTCCGAGCTAGCTGCCACTTTGCCGCAGGCGACGCGCGAGACACCGGGACCTGGGAAGGCGGCACGCGATACCGTTTGGGCGACGTCGGAGATGTAGAACGGCAAAGTCTCTGACTAGGAGGTGGCGAGGATGTCCGAACGAATGCCGGCAGCGTTCATAAGTCACGGATCTGCCCGAATGGCGATCGAGAGCAATGAGCGGACGGAACTGTGGGCCGAGTTCGGGCAGTCACTCCCGAGGCCGAGGGCGATCGTCGTCATCTCCGCACATTGGTACATCAACGCGTCAGCCGTCACCGCGATGGCGAGGCCCCGGACGGTCCACGACGCCTTCTACCAGCCCGCCGAGTTCTACGACTATGAGTACCCAGTCGCCGGCGATCCGGAGCTCGCCGAGCACATCGTCGACCTCGTCCGTCCCACCTGGCTCGGTCTCGACATCGACTCCTGGGGCCTCGACCATGGCGCCTACACGATTCTCGCCCACGCATTCCCCGCCGCGGACATCCCGGTAGTTGAGATGTCGGTGAAGGCAGAGATGCCATTTCGCTACCACGTCGAGCTCGGAGCACAGCTCGCACCGCTTCGCGACGAGGGCGTGCTCATCGTCGCGAGCGGAACCCTCGTCCACAACGGTGGCGCGACCGACGCGGCAGCGCACGAGTCAGGCGACTTCGATCTGGCGGCTGACTTCGTCACGACGACACGCGAGATTTTGATGTCGGACCCCGACAAAGCAGACGAGCTCGAACACCATCGCGGCTACCCGATCTGCTCTCCCACGCCTGACCACTTCCTTCCCGTCCTCTACCTGGCCGGCCTGGCGGCCGCATCAGGCGATCAGGTGGTCCTTCCCTTCGACGACGCGGCTCGTGGACTAGGCCCGAGCTCGTTCGCAATCGGGGTTCGAGCTTTCGAGAAGGTGGCCTGACAGCCTGCTAAGCGGTGACCTGCGGGCGCACCTGCTCACCGGCGACGCCTAGCGAAGGGGAATGACCAGGCTCACGACCGCGCCGTCTTCATTCCGCATCGAGATCACGCCACCGAGCTGGGTGCGCACAAGGTCCCGGACGATGGCCAGACCGAGGCTTCGCGTCACGTTGATGTCGAAGTCCTCGGGAAATCCGACGCCGTTGTCGTGAACGACGACGGAGAGCCCGCTGTCGTCTCGCACGAAGCTGAGCTCGATCGCTGGATCGACGTGGTCGTCACGGCGAAAGCCGTGCTCGACGGAGTTCTGCAACAGCTCGGCGACCACGAGCGCGAGCGGGGTCGCGACATCGCCGGGAATGTCACCCACCTCGCCGACGGTTCGCATCGTAATCAGGCGATCAGCCATGTCCGAGTCGTGCGCGAGCTGGAGGAGCGTCGGCACGATCTCTGCGAAGTGCACCTGGTCGCCTGGTTCGGAGGCGAGAATCTCATGTACCGCAGCGATCGTGCGAATTCGGTGCTCTGCCTCGAGGAGCGCGTCACGTGCGCTCGGGTCGCCGACGCGTCGTGACTGCAGTCGCAAGAGGGACGAGATCGTCTGGAGGTTGTTCTTCACCCGGTGGTGCACTTCCCGGATCGCAGCGTCTTTCGAGAGCAGGAGGCGATCACGTCGCCGTAGGTCGGTGACGTCACGCACGAGCACTGCCGCCCCGACAACGGTGGGGCCATCGAGCAGCGGAATGCAGTGGATCAACACGATCGTCTCGGGTCGTCGCTCGACCTCCTCGATGGCAGGGAGTGCATTGGCCATCGCGCTCGAAACGGCGCTCGACTCGATTCCTGCTTCGGCGAGGGTTGAGCCGACTATCGGGCGGAAGACGCCGATGCGGTGAAGCGCGTTCACCGCGTTCGGCGAGGCGAAGCTGACGTGCGCCTCGGCGTCAAGGACGATCACGCCGTCGCCGACGCGTGGCGGGTCCTCCACGCCCTCGTCCTCGATGACGAACGGGAACGTGCCTGCGTGCACCATGCGTGCGAGACGACCGAAGATCGGCAGGTACGCCCGCTCGAGCGTGAGGCGGCGCCTACCACCAGACGCCGACCACACCCGGACGAGAACCCCGACAGTCTCGCCCTCGAACAGCACCGGGATGCAGCTCGCCCGACCCGGCACCTCGGTCTCTTCGGGCGGCCAGTCGCCGGTCGTGATCGTGCCAGTGCGCCAGGCCTCGAGTGCGAGCGGGAACAGCTCGGCCTCGATCACCCTGCCGGGAACC
>Ga0209483_1002492_pt1 | contig 12872 bp, 11 predicted proteins | sample NGEPerA_FD_184508 | JGI IMG/M metagenome (GOLD analysis project Ga0209483, IMG submission 184508) | Arctic peat soil microbial communities from the Barrow Environmental Observatory site, Barrow, Alaska, USA - NGEE PermafrostL2-A... | ecosystem: Environmental > Terrestrial > Soil > Wetlands >... | reverse complement strand
GTACTCCGAGCACGCCATTCTCCTTGCTGCGAATTCGAACCGTTGAACAGTCCGAAAACGTAGACGGAGGCTGGCGTTGCTCGCGTCAGGGGCCGGTCAGGGCACCCACGGATTGGTCACAAGAGCCGGAAATGTTCCCGACGAACTCGATCCAAACGGGTCTTGTTATCAACGCTGGCGACAAAATCACCGCGAGTGTGAAGTACGCGACCGCGACGTCGGTGTTCACTATCACCGTGAAAGACGTCACAAGCGGTCGGTCGTTGACCAAGCACGAACTCTGCGGAACTGGACTCGTCTGCAGTCGCAGCTCAGCCGACGTGATTACCGAAGACGTCGGACGATTCGGGAGCGGCAATTACTTCCCGCTCGCGAAGTACGGCACGATGCGCTACGCCGCCGCCGGGGTGATCGACACCGCCGGCAACACCGGAACAATCTCAGGAAGTCACTGGCTCAACGCCGCCGTGACCGAATCCAGCGGCGGAATCACCTACGCGACCGTCGGCCCGTTGTCATCTCTTGGGAATGCGTTCAGCACTACCTGGAAGCACCAATAGCCTCTCCGAACTCGGCGACTACGGCACCTGGAACCTCCGCCAGATGGTTCATCGACCGATGCCGGAATCGACCCATTCGATCCGGGGTGCCCCAGTCGTGCCATTCCGGGCGCAGGAAACTCTCGCGAGCAGCAAGGTCGGCGGATGGGCTTCTCCGGCGCACATAACGTTCGCCGGAGATCGCAGGGTCTGGGAGTGGCGAGGGATGTCAGCGCACCCCGATTCGGCGTTCTGCGCTCTCGTTCGGGGTCGTCCGTCACTTCTGCTTGGGGCCATCTTCGCCCTCGACCACGCGACCCCGAACCGGCAACGTCGACAAGGTCGAATAGACCAGATCAATTGTCACGGGCGTTAGCTTGATGCTCGCCAGTTCCGCGTTCGCGATGCGTCGAACCGGGACAGTGGCGCTCCAACTGATTCACGCGGGTCCGGGTGGAGACCTATTCGGACACCAGAGCGATGCAATCACAATTGGGTGCGGGCCCATCACTCAGCAAGGTTGGCCTTCATCCGCGGTGAATTTTCCTATGTCCGACTCGGAGCTATGTCGAATCCTGCGATTGCCAGAGCCTCCGGAGATACCCGGCCGGTTCACAGTGATTACAGAATGCGGGTTACAGAGATCGCGCACAGTCAGAGCGGTGGAGTCGGAGCAACTGGAGGATTCGGACGAACGCCAGATAGAGAAAGGACAGTGCCATGGTCCAGTCTCGGCGTGACCCCCATGCCGACGGTAGTCCAGCTGAGAGGGACCGGATGAGATATTCGGCACCCCCAAGCTCCATTCTCTGTCATCGCTCAGAGTGATTCCCACCAATTCGCAACGCTGATCGGAGATCAAGCGATTTCGGAGGCAGCAGAATCCATTCGCGAGGCGACCGACCGGCACGCCTCGACCAGGCTCGGCACGAACCGTTCGGCGCCGAGCACGCAGGCGGCGTGACTTGCGCGGGTGGGATGGATGGTGGCCCCGGGGATGGCCCGGGCCAGGTTGAGCTGGCGGTCGGGGGCGACGAAACGATCCTTGGTGGTCACCACGACCGCGGTCGGGACATCGATTTCACCGATCCAGGTGTGCGACGTGAAATGACCCATAGCGTGCATGGCCTGGAGCAACACGTGGGGGCTCACCTGACGCAGCTCGGCGACGGCCCAGGGAGCGATGCGGCCACGTTCGACCTCGTCCTCGACTTGTCGGGACGTGGGCACGGCGGCCGGGTGGTGGAATGGGCCGGGCAGGTAGCGGACGGCCCGAATCCCGTAGATGCCGGCAATCAGCGTGGAGTAGAAGGCGCGTTCGTGCGGCGTTCCCCCAAAGTTGCGGCTGGTGGCGCACAGCACCATCCCGGCCACCCGGTCCGGGTGGCGTCGCCACATCAGCTGCGCCACCGGTCCGCCCAGCGAGTATCCGACGGCAACGACCTGCTCGACGCCCAGCACGTCGGCCAAGGCGGCAGCGTCGTCTGCGCAGTCCTCCAGCCGGAATCGGCCGCTCATCGGGATGCCTCGCCCATGACCGCGGAGATCCATGCTGATAACGCGGAAGTCCTGGGCCAGGGCGGCAAAGGCCGGGAACCAGTTGAGGTACCCGGTCACCGCCAGGCCGTGCAGAAGGAGCAACGTCGGCGCCCCGGGGGGTCCGGCCACGTCCACCGCGAAGGTGGTGCCGCGGCCAGGCAACTCGACGAAGCGACCGGGTGGGACGGTGTCCGGCGCGACGGTGCGCATTGCCATTCCAAGGGTGTGAAACACCCTCCCTAGCCTACCTACAGCAGCGCGACGACTGATCCTGTGGGTTGAAGGGTCCAGAAACTCCCTGACCCAGGCAGACCAGGCGTCAGCACGCTCCCTGGACCCTGCTGTCATCAAAGTGCCGTTCCGGGCGCAGCAACCGAAGCAAGCACGGAGGCCGCCTGCCCCGGCTGCAAAGCATATAGAACCGCTCTCGGCAGCCGGTGCTGTGGGTGCCGCCGACCGCACCCGAGTCGGAGATCAAGCGCACCCGCTCGGGCGCCGAACAACGCGCCAGAACGACGGCGGCCGGACGCCGAAGGGCAGTGCAGAACGGCACCTCCGGCGCGCTCGCGGACGGCAAGCACGCTTGGCGTTGGGCGACGTTGCCCCCGCCGCGAACCGGCGATCTGGGGCAGGGGTCAATGGGCTCACAACAGGTAAGCCGCCAAAAGTAGGGCCGCATCACTGGGGGGGCGCAATTCGGGGGTCTACGCGGGCCCTATCGGGCGGCGCCACCCACAGCCACAGAGCGAAAGTACCTGCCACCGTTCCCGAGATGAACAGTGGGACAACGCCTGTGCCATGCCACATGAGTCCTGCCCATACCCCGGCCACCACAATCGCGAGGCCGGTGAATCCCTGGCAGATACCTTGCGCCCGACCCTGCAGGTCGGGTCCAACGAGTGACGAGACCCACGCCTTTCCGACTCCATCAGTGCACGCCGCGAACATCCCGTACGCGCACAGGATGATCCAGGCAACGACTGTGCTCCGGGTCAGCCCGAGGCCGATGTATCCAAGGCTGAAGAAGGCGAGCCCAACCGCGTAGATCCGCGATCGTGACAGCCGGTCGCTCAGCGCCCCAGCGGGGTAGCTGAAGGTCGCGTACACGATGTTGTAGGTGGCATAGGCCAAGATCGTCATGGCCACGGAGAACCCAATGGAGTGAAGCCGAAGCAGTAGCAGCGCGTCCGGGAAGTTCACCAGGCTGAAAGCCGTGAGAACAACTACCACGCGCCGGAAGGCAGGCGGTAGCGGTGCGAGGGTGGCCGGATTCACCGGGGGAGGAAGATCGGCTTCGGCCGCCTCTCGGGCTTGCAACTTGGCTCGGTCGCGCTTGGGGTCGCGTGTGAGTGCCACTAGCGCGACGCTCAACACAGCTGGGATCACGGCGATCCACAACAGTGGGCGGATCCGGTGATCGAGAGCCTCGTAAGCCATGAGCCCAATGAGTGGGCCGACCACTGCGCCCGAGGTGTCCATCGCCCGGTGGAAGCCGAACGCCTTGCCTCGCTGAACCGCGACAACTCCGTCGGAGATGAGCGCATCACGCGGCGACCCACGCATCCCCTTTCCAAATCGGTCGGCCGATCTGGCGACGAGGACAGTGGGCCACGCGGTGGCCAGGGCGATGAGCAACTTGCCAAATGCAGCTAGGCCGTAGCCGGCAGTGATCAGTGGCTTGCGGCCGATCCGGTCCGCCGCCCGCCCGGCGAACGGCGAGACGATTGCACTGATGCCGTCGGCTAGGCCCTCAATGCTGCCGAGAACAGCGGCTGGCGCACCGAGAACAACTGTGATGAAGATCGGGAGAATTGGGTAGAGCAACTCGCTCGCAGTGTCTTGGAGAAACGACACAAACGAGAGGACAAGAAGGTTCCGTGTGAGCCACGATCTTGCGGACGGTGAGTCGCGGGAGGGCTCCGGTGCCTCGGTCCCCGGTGGCTCGGTCATGGAACAGCCTGGCATCCCTCAGCACCCCGATGCGGCATCTGCTTCGAGAGAGTGGACCAGGTGCCATGCTGCCAGCTGCGGACTAGCCCCACAGTGCAATCGGATCCACCCGCGAGCTTCCATCGTCAATTCCTTTCAACGACGACGATCGGCCCAATGCCATCGGTATCGTTGGGTGATTCAACGTGGCGGCACGATCCGACAGAAGCGAGGCACCATGGCAGACGATCAGAAGTGGGAGCCAGTCGAGATCGGTGGAAGGACGGCAATCTCCAGCTCCCATGGCGTGTCACCATCCAGTGGCGCCTCGTCGGTGGCTTCACTCGAGAGTGGGCATGGTGCTTCCGACCCTCTGGCTCGAAGAAGGGATCGCAGGCATTCATGACAGGGAGTGGAGATCCCTCCGTGGACATGACGGAAATGGTGACCTGGCAGGTACCCGAAGGTGACATCGCCGGCGCGGACTCCTTCGTGAAGAGCTCGGTCGAAGCCACCAATGACGCCTACCGGCTTGAGCTCGTCAGGCAGGGACAGGGTGAGCCGGAGCGCCGCGCGAGGGAGAAGGCTGAAGCGGAGCATCTCGCCGACCTGCAACGCAAGCTTGATGAGCTCGACTGACGGTCCGTCGGCCTGATTCCACAAGTGCGGTGCAGCCCCACCGACCCGGTGTTCGGGGATACCCATGGTGCTGCCGTCGAGCGGCTCTGCTACGCCGACGAAGTCGTGCCGAACGATCCCTCTACAACGGCCTTGATCACCTGACCTCTCACTATCCAGAGATCGGCACGTCTGCTGACCAAGTCTAAAGTGATGGTCTGGCAGGTGCCATTCTGGGCAATGATCCGCGTCGTCTGATCCGAGGCCGATGCGAGACTCTCGGCAGCATTCAATGACTTGCCGACAAGGGAGCTTTCTGGCTCCGAAGCACCAGGCGCAAAGGCCGGGAAACACGCGAGCGTCGCTGCCCGAGTTCCGGCATCGAGACCCGCTGTAGCGCTGGGTGCAGCGGTGGGGCCTGTTGAACAGGCACAGGCGAGAGCTGCCACTGCCGTCAGTGCGATCCCGAATGGTCTCACAGGCACAAGCTAGACCCGCTTGCTTGGTCTGCCATGTGCAGGCTGCCTAATTCATGCCACGGCTGGCCGCCCACCCGGCGTTAGGGGGCAGTAGTTCGTTACTGGCAAACCAAGTGCAGCGGGCCAGGAACTGCGACTGCGGGACGAGAAGGAACCATCGGCTCGTTCGTATCGTCGAGAGACTCAGGTGATGGCGACGCCGACTGGCCCGCTGCCGTCCGTCACCGTCTTTACCACCGTGTTGGTGGCGGTGTTGATGACGCTCACGGTGTCGTAGTTGGTCACGTAGGCATACTTCCCATTGGGGGTGATGGCGACTCCTTCTGGTCCGCTGCCGACCGTCACCGTCTTCACCACCGTGTTGGTGAAGGCATTGATGACGCTTACGGTGCCAGAGTCGCCAGAGTTGTCGTTGGCCACATAGGCATAGCTCCCGCTGGGAGCGATGGCGACCCCGTATGGCTGGACCCCGACCGTCACCGTCTTCACCACCGTGTTGGTGGAGGCATTGATGACGCTCACGGTGTTGGAGCGGTTGTTGGTCACGTAGGCATACTTCCCGTTGGGGGTGATGACGATCCCGACTGGCAAGCTCCCGACCGTCACCGTCTTCACCACCGTGTTGGTGGCGGTGTTGATGACGCTCACGGTGTTGGAGTCGTCGTTGGCCACATAGGCATAGCTCCCATTCGGGGTGATGGCGATCCCATCTGGAGCGCTGCCGACCGTCACAGTCTTCACCACCGTGGTGGTGGCGGTGTTGATAACGCTCACGGTGCCGAGGACGCCGTTGTTGGTCACGTAGGCATACTTCCCATTGGGGGTGATGGCGACTCCAGCTGGCCCGCTGCCGACTGTCACCGTGTTGACCACCGTGTTGGTGGCGGTGTTGATGATGCTCACGGTGTTGCTGCCTAAAGAGGTTCGCGCAATACAGTGACAGTCTCGTCACAGCTTGAGACCGCAGTGACCGAGGAAGGCGAAGGCAAGTTCGGCGTCGGCCCCGATCCGGGTCAGCCCGTCCTCGGCGTAGACAGCGGCTTCTTCGATGGTGTCGGGGCAGAGGTTGGCGAGTTCGCTCGACTTCAGGTTGCCCCAGATGAGTTCCACCGGGTTCAGATCGTGCCCATAAGCGGGGAGCCGCTCAACAACGAGCCAGCTGCGTTGCGCCGCGATCCAGGTCTTCATGACCGCAGACCGGTGAGAGGGCAGTCCGTCCCAGATCAGGGTGATCTTGTCGCCGCCGAGGTGACCATGCAGGTCCTCGAGGAACTCGATGAGCGAGTCCTGGTTGTAGGCCCCGGGGCGCATGGCGAACACGAGCCACGCGTCGCTGCCGTCGGGGGCGTAGCCGACCGCGGCGGACATCGAGAGGCGCTTCCAGTTGAAGCGGTGGTGGAGAACCGGGGTCTTGCCCTTGGGTGCCCAGGTGGCCCTCACCGAGGGGAGAAGGGGAACCCGCTTTCGTCTTGGAAGCAGATCCAGGCCTTGCGGCGTCTGGCGTTTTTTCTACCTTGGGCCAGTCCTTCTTCACCCAGTTGGCGATGGCCTCGTCGTCACGCTCGATCGCCCGCCGGGCCGGGCGCTGACGGCTCCAGCCCATCTGGCGGAGGAGCCGCCAGACATGACCGGGGTGATAGGACACTTCGGTCTCGTCCTCGATCACCTCAGCGACGCGCTGGAGCGTCCACATGTCGGTGGGATATCCGTTGGCAAGCGGTCCCTTGGCGAGTCGGCGCTCGACCTTGCCAAGCGCGGCCCGGTCGAGTTGGGGAAGGCGACCGGCCCGGCCCGCCGACCGCAGTGCGGTCGTGCCTCCGGACTTCCACTCCGCGTGCCACCGGCTCACGCTCTGGCGGGACACCTCGAGCTCGCGGGCCACGTCGGCTTGGCTCGTTCCCTGTCGGAACAGTCTGGCCGCCTGTTTGCGCCGGCGCTCCATGGCGTCGAAGTCTCGAGCAGCGCCAGATCGGACCGTCACCATGGGCAGATTGAAAATACGAGCGTGATGGGCATGCGCACAGTATCTCACCATGCTGCACCTGTGTCACTGTAATACGCGAACCTCTTTAGATCAGCGTGATGGGGCGATTCTCCTTGTTGATCAGTTGACGTTGTGGCGTTCGATCATTCGCTTGCAGCCCAAAGACCGCTCTCGGGCACCGATCGCGGCAGTCGTGCTCGGTGAAGAACCCACGGCTCCGTTGGGGGGTCCTTAAAGTGGCTCCTCGGATCTGAGGGGGGCGGAGGGTCCCTAGTGACGTGGGAGGTGGCTGCCAGCGTGGCCGGATGGCCTTGCGACCGACCCTGCCCGCCTACGTCGAGACCGATCCGGTGGCGATGAACCAGATGACGGTCGGGCTACCCGATGTGGTCGTTGGAACGTCAGCCTCCGACGAGGAGCTCGAGATCCACGTGATGCTCGACTCACCGAGAGCGGCGTGCGCGTCCTGCGGTGTTCCCGCCCGATTCAAGGGCTGGCGTTCGGTGGTCCTGCGTGACCGGCCCTTCGGCGCTCGGACGTCTGCACTGTACTGGCACAAGCGTCGATGGCGTTGCGAGGACGAGGACTGCGGCAACGGCAGCTGGACCGAACAGGACGAACGCAACGCACACCCGCGGATGAAGCTGACCCGCAGGGCCGCGCTTTGAGTCACCGAAGATGTCGGCCGCAAGGGCCGGACCGTCAACGAGGTGGCCGAGGAACTCGGGTGTGACTGGCACACCGTCAACGACATCGTCGTCGCCTACGGCGAGGTCCTGGTCGACCTTCCCGATCGGTTCGCTCAGGTCCACGCCCTGGGCCTGGACGAGACGGCCTTCGTGCGCGCCGCTCCCTACTACCGGACCAACTTCGTGACCTCGATCGTCGATGTCGAACGCGGCCAGCTCCTCGACGTGGTCCCCGGGCGGGGAGGTGACGAGCCGAAGTACTGGCTGTGGTCACGGGGACGGACCTGGCGCGACGCCGTCGCCTACGCCACCATGGATCTCTCCGGTGCCTACAAGGCGGTCTTCGACGCCTGTCTGCCTGGCGCCACCCAGGTGGCCGACAAGTTCCACGTCATCAAGCTGGCCAACGAGCGGGTGGACGAGACCCGGCGCCGGGTCCAAAACGAGGTCCTCGGGCACCGTGGTCGCAAGGGCGACCCCCTCTACCGGGCCCGCCGGCTGCTCACCATGGCCGAGGAGCAGCTGGGGGATTCCGGCCGGGCGAAGATGCAGGGACTGCTCCGGACCGGCGACCCACGAGGCGACGTGGCCGTTGCCTGGGAGGCCAAAGAGGCCATCCGCGAGCTCTACGGCCACCAGGATCAGACCCTCGCCCTCGAGTGGGTCGACGCCCTGGTCGACGACCTGACCGACGCCGCCCGGCCGCCGGAGGTTCGCGCGTTGGGACGCACTCTCAGGCGCTGGCGCCTGCCGATCACCGCGTGGCACGCCTGCCATCTCACCAACGGGCCGACCGAGGCGATGAACAATCTCATCAAGCGGGTCAAGCGAGTGGCGTTCGGCTTCACCAACTTCCGCAACTACCGGGTTCGGGCCCTGCTCTACGCGGGCAAGCCGAACTGGTCGCTGCTGACAGGTGTCACACCCCGGTAGTCCGCCGCACTACGGAAGTTCACCGGTCGGATCGGGCTCCAGCCACGTCGTCTCCGGACACTGCTCGGACGGAGACCGCCACCGGCGACGATTGACCACGAAGCGTGACGGCACTCCCATCACCGGGAGGTCGACCTTCTCTTCAGACTTGATGGAAAGCAACTCCGCCTTCGTGCCGCAGCGCGGGCAGGTCGCTTCGTCTTCGGTCGACTCAAGCTCGATGCGGATCAACTCGGGTGTCGCCTCGACCCCGAGGATGCGCGTCCCGGGCATCCCCACGACGAGTTCGAGCATCTTCACCGGATCGCGTTCCATGGCCATGCCAAGTCTTGCCCACGTCCGAACCGGGGGCGGTCAGCAAGCCGTTACCGCCCCCCGGGGATCCGAAGTCCCCTTAAAGTTCGGGCTTCGGCGCCAGGGACTGCCCCACCCATCCGGTGCTATGGGACACGCTCTGTACAGGTGAAGAAGTTCGCCTCTCGCTCGAAGGGGCGCAGCTCGTTGACTGTGGCTTCAACCCCGATCGGCTCCAGCGGGACGCAGGTGCAATGCGCCGCAACGTCTCAGTTGGCGAGGGTGACCGTGATGCCGGTGCTTTGGCCGCTATTGCCATTGGTGTCGTAGGCCACGCTCTGCAGGGTGTATGTCCCGTTGGGAACGGTGGTCGTGTTCCAAGCTGCGAGCCAGCCATAGTAGGTCGGTTTCGCGGTGGCGATGAGCGCGTCGTTCAACGTGCCGCCCGTCAGGTGGAACTCGACCTTGCTCACACCAAAGATGTCTGAGGCGCTCGCATCAAGATACTGGCTTCCGGTTAAGAAAGCCCCGTTTGATGGGACGAGGACGCTTGTAACCGGCAAGGTGTTGAGGTTGTCGACGTTCACCGCGATGGTAGGGCTGAGGCCGGTGTTGCCATTGGTGTCGTAGGCCACGCTCTGCAGGGTGTATGGCCCGTCGGGAACGGTGGTCGTGTCCCAAGCTGCGAGCCAGCCATTGCCGGTCGGGGTGGCGGTGGCGATGAGCGCGTCGTTCAACGTGCCGCCCGTCAGGTGGAACTCGACCTTGGTCACACCGACGTTGTCTGAGGCGCTCGCCTCAAGATCCTGGCTTCCGGTTAAGAAAGCCCCGTTTGATGGGATGAGGACGCTTGTAACGGGCCCTGTCACCTTGAACGCGTACAGAGTTCCGCTGTTGTCGCCTATATAGAGGACGCCATTGGCGATCGATGGAGAACCATAAATCGCCGATAGTGTCTTGTAGGCGTACAAGGTCTTCCCGGAAGTGGCGGAAACGACAAGGATTTTATTGCCCTCAGCCACGGCGACGATGCCAGGAGCCGCGGCGAGAGCACCGAGCACCGGACCATCGGGCAGACAGCGCTTCCACAGGGTCCTGCCGTTGAAGGGATTGAGGGCGGCGACGCTGCCCGCACAACTCACTTTGTTGATCGTAGTGTTGCCGCCAGCCGCGTAAAGCGTGCTGCCGTCCCAGGCGCTGGCAGCGATGCTGCCCTGTCCGCATTCTGGGCAGTAACCAGCGGTAGCGATCTGGATTTGCCAAATCGGACCCGCCTTCAGGTGGTCCCGTTTGAACGCGTAGTAGATGCCATTCTTGTTGGCGATCCCCACCATGGCTTGCGTGGTCGTGCTCGTTATCGTTCGCGTGAACAAAGTGGGCGTGGATCCGAAGTCGCTGTCGACTGGGGGGTTTGGAATCTGCCAATGACCGACCACGCCGAGGTGGGAGGCTCGGACCTCGATGACCGCTCCTGCATACGGCGTGGACGTGCTGCACGAATCCAGATTTCCGGTTGCGAAGTAGACCGTGCCACTGGCTTCGTCGACCGTCGGGGCACCCCACACGCCGCCGCCGGTGCACCCGTCGGGCACCGTCTTCATCGTGTTTTGAACAACGCCGGTCGCCGCATTCACCTGGAATAGTTGGCCCTGGACGTTGGGGCAATCTGGGGGTGATTGCGCCACGCCGATATAGACGCTGCCCCCGAACACTGCAGGCGAGCTGTACACGAACGTATTCGGCCCTCCCAGGGGCGTCTGCCAGAGGACGGAGCCGGTCGCCGCGTTAAGGGCATAGAGCTGGCCGTCCCCGCCACCCACGTACACGACGGAGTTCACCACCGCCGCGGTGCTGGCCACGCCGACGGTCCAGTAGGAATCACAGGTGGCCGCCATACGTCCGAGATACGTCTGCCACACCAGACCGCCCGATGCGTTGATCGCCCGCTCGTAACCGTCCCAGGAACCCGAATAGACGAGCCCGCCCGACACCACCGCCTGGGAGGTGACCCAGTTGGGAGTCACATTCTGGGAGGCCGGAGCGGTCCACGCCAGATGCAGGTGAGAGGCCGTACTCGGTGTAATGACTGTCTCGGCCGAGTTGAAGCCGGACCGGCTATTCGTCGCGCCGTAAGTAGACCAGTCGCCGCTTGCGGCAAAGGCGGTTCCAGTGACCAGAGTAAGGCCCACCGCAACTGCAACGACAAGAGTGCTCGCCTGCCCCAGCCACCGCACCCTCACGAGCTGACCCCTTCGGAGGTCCGGATGACCGGGATGGGGATGGTCGTGATGGACGGCATGGTGGATCGGGCCGAGGCAGCCGGGATGCCATCGACGACGAGTACTGCGGCAGTGAGTGCACCACTGAACTGCCGCGACCCCACCAGGACTGCTTGCAAACCCCTCCTGGATCCAGTACCCATGGATCGCCACGCTTCCGCTCTAGGGTGCCTACCATCACGCCCGCCTGTGAACTGGCCTAACACGCTTCCTCTTCGGCGGCAAACCCATTAGCCCCAGGAATCCCCCATAGTCCCGACGCCATACGAGAGCGACCACGGAAGGTGCTCTGTTCGAGGCCAGCCCTTCTCGGACCCTGTCCTTGCCAGGGAACCCGCCTGTGCCCCACATGTAAGTGTTGTTCGGGGGCACGAGATATCCGTGGCGAACGTCAAGAAGTCGAATGGGGCTAGTCGATCCTGCCAACTCTGCGAGCCCAGGCAACGACATCTTGCCGGACCCACAGTCGAGATCTACCGGGTCCGAGATCGACCACAGGTCGAGGCATATCTGGGTAGCGCTTCTGGTAGAGGCTGACACTGTTTCGGTGAGCGAGACCTAAAAGGCCGGCAACCTCTAGGGCGTCGACTAGGTCCTCGGTTCGAACTGTCGGCACCATCTCCGCAAGGTTACGCCCGTTGACAGGGGCTGTGGGAATCGATAGTCTACGGGTGGAAACATAGTGGCCCCGGCGGTGCGGAAACACCCCGGGGCCGTGGCCAGCACCTACGAAGGAGGTACTGACGCAGTGAACTGTAGTGAAGCGCGCACTTGCGCGGGTTTGGCGCCTGCCATCTTCATGGCGAAGCGGTTCTTGACCCTCGGCGAAGTGGACAGTCGGGCCCCTTTGGATGGTGCCGGGGGCTCTGGTCGCCCCCTTCGGCCCGCTCCCGTGAAAGCGCCCGCCGGACCCCCCTTCGCCAATCATCCCAGACCCTCAAGGCTTGGCCGCGATAAACCAGGAGTACATCCCAGGAAGAGGCCAGTGAGGTGGTGTTGACCGGAAGTCCCGGAAAGCCCATCTCGCTGGAGACCGAGAGCGGTGCCCGAAGTGAGCATGCCGATGTGCTCACGAGGAGAGTCTGGTCGTGCAGTTCGACCTGGGAGAAGTCGAGGAGGTTCTGGACCGAGCGCCGGTGGATGCTGGGCGCCCTCGACTCGAATCTGAGGCACGGGCACCGAGGGACGCCTTCGACCAGGCCCGCCACTCGGAGTCTTGGGAGCACGGAGCACCCCTCCCAGCAGACGCATCCGTGACTGCTGCCATCACGCGGTTCTCCCCGAAGGACATCTCCGAAGACGTCTGGGACCGAATTCGGCCGGTCGTGACTGCGGCTGTGAGCGGAAGCTCACCGATGACCCCCGGTCTCGCCAAGCGTCACATGACGATCGCCACACAGCTGGCGGTGTGGGCCGACCAGATTGGCGTGCCGCTCGAGCACAGTGTCCTGTTCCACCCGGAGACCATCGATCGCTTCATCCTCGAAGGTTGCGCTCACCTCAGCATCGGCACTCGAATGAACTACCGGTCTCAGTTGTGGAAGTTCGGCGAGGCAGTCATCGGGCCGGAACTCTTCCCTCCCCACCCC
>Ga0209483_1002490_pt1 | contig 12876 bp, 10 predicted proteins | sample NGEPerA_FD_184508 | JGI IMG/M metagenome (GOLD analysis project Ga0209483, IMG submission 184508) | Arctic peat soil microbial communities from the Barrow Environmental Observatory site, Barrow, Alaska, USA - NGEE PermafrostL2-A... | ecosystem: Environmental > Terrestrial > Soil > Wetlands >... | reverse complement strand
GTGAACGGTCGCTTCGCGACTTCACTCGTGAGGACTTTTTAGACCAACACGCGCGTTTTAGCCGTAGAGCGCCACAAGAGGGCTACTTCGGCTTCTATGCCGGCCAACCAAAGGAGGTGCAAAAGGCATTCTCAGAGGCTTTCGGTCTCTGAACCCGCAGGTATTGCGAACCTCTTAGTACGTCGGACCAAAAGTCCAGGCGTTCGTCTGACCATCTGGGGGATGGCCAAGGCGTGAGGCAAGCAATCGTCCAAACGTCACGACAACAGCACAAGGACCAAGAAAACTTACGCATCACCAAGAGGGGGCACTCATGTTGCAGCACCGCCTTCGGGCAATTCTTTTAGTTGCATTATCGACGGTTCTGATTTTTGGGGGCGGCCTGGCGGTTTCCGCTGGCGCACTCGCTCGAGCCGGGACGACTGGCCAGGTGAAACACGGCGGGTCAATAACCGTCCTCGTCCCGAGCGGGTCGTGGCCCCAACTTGACACCGCAACTGACCCTTCGCAGCTAGCCGATGCCACGATGCTCAATGCCATCGACGGCGAGCTCTTCGAGGCAGGGCCGCACGGCTCGATCATCTACGATCTAGCTACTGGCTATAAGTTCTCGGACCACAACCTCCTGGTCACGATCACCTTGCGCCACGGGGTGACATTTCAAGATGGAACGCCTTTCAACGCCCAGGCCGTAGCGTTCAACATCAACCGGGATCTCCTCCCGGCAAATGGCTGTCTCTGTCTCACGCTCTTTAGCCCCGTGTCGTCGGTCACCGCCAGCGGCAACTACACCGTGCTTATCCACCTATCGACGCCGTATGCACCCTTGATAGCGGCATTTATCAACAACGCGGTTGACGAGCCAGAGTCGATGACGGCGGTGCAGTCCGAGTCCGCGACGACGTTCGGACAGCACCCAATCGGGGCCGGACCATTCGAGGTCGTGAGCGTGGTGCCGAATGTCTCAATCGTTTTGCAGAAGAACCCGAACTATTGGGAGAAGGGTCATCCGTATCTGAACGGGATTACCTTCCAATCTACGACGAGCGACCAAAGCGACTACGAGGCGCTCACTACCGGCCAGGCTCAGGCGACGACGCTGACGACGATTCCGTTGGTTGAACAGATCAAGCAGTCGAAAGGTCTGAACCTAACCGTCACCCCAACCACGCTGTACTACTACGTAGCGTTCAACACCATGAAGCCACCGTTCAACAACCCACTAGTCCGCGAAGCGCTCAGCTACGCGACTGATTCCAAGCAGATCATTAAGAGCGTCTTCGATGGGCTCTATCCCCCGACACAGGCGCTCTGCAGTAGCCAAACTAATTACTGTCCGGTCAAAAAGGTGTCCGCGTACCTCGGGTACAATCCGACGAAGGCGAAAAGGTTGATCTCGGAGTATCAAACGTCTACCGGCCAACCTTTCCCGACCATTCAGCTGTATGGCTTCCTCCCCACGAACGCCACACTCACCGAAGCCATCGCGCAGGAGTGGCAAGCAGTCGGCGTGACGGTGAATATCACCATCGTTTCCGTGATTCCCACCTACGTCGTTGACTTCAGAACCGGCAACTGGACGTCGTGGGTCGAGAACGCTGTTCAGGCCTCCATCGATCCCGCTACCGGAACCTTCGCAATGTTCGGAGTGAATGGTCTATTTACCGGAGCAAATGACCCAACGCTCCAGTCGATGTTGGTTCGGGCCCAGTCGCTCGTTAGTCCGACCACCCGTGCCACTCTCTATCAGGCGATCTTCCAGTATCTCGACAAGATGGCCTACGGCATCCCTATCTACCAGGGCGCGACGATCATCGCCACGGCGAAGAATGTCGAGAACTATGTAATTTCGGGTGGTGTCTCAGTGAACGACGAGAACGTCTGGTTGAAGTAGGGCAACCGAGCGATTCGGACCAGTGTTCTGTGGCGATCCTGCCGGACGGTGCAGGACGCCGGAACGGATCGTTTCATAGGTATTCAGCAGTTGATGCGGCGTAAGGCAAGTGGATGCTGATCCTCGCGGCGGAGTTCGCAACCGCCGGGAGGATCAGCAATCGGGGGAAAGCGTGCTGGTGAAAAACGTTGGTCTGACGATTGTGCGCTCTGAGATCTTGCGCGTCGTCCTACGACGGCTAATCCAATCGATCCCGGTGCTGCTCGGTGTCTCGTTCATCGTCTTTTTGGTGCTGAACATCTTGCCCGGCGGCACGGCCGTCGCCCTGCTCGGTGTCAACGCCACGCCAAAGCTCGTGCACGCGCTGGACGTCCGATTGGGCCTTGACCACCCGTTCTTCGACCGCTACTTCCACTGGCTCTGGCAGGCCCTTCATGGCAACCTCGGGGACTCGCTCGAAAACAACCTCCCCGTCGCGCGCACGCTCGGTGAGCGGCTGCAACCGAGCCTCGAGATCGGCCTGGCGGCGTTCTTCGAAGCGCTGATCTTCGCGATCCCGACGGCGATCGCCGTCGCCAGGCGGCCACACGGCGTGCTCGACCGTGTGAACGTCGCGGTATCTATGTTCGGTTTCTCCTGCCCGACGTTCCTCCTCGGATTGCTCGGGATCATCGTCTTCTCGGTCAATCTGCACTGGCTGCCTGCTACCGGCTTCGTGCCGATTTCGGCAGGGCTCGGCCCGAACATCAAGAGCATCGTGTTGCCATCGGCGACGGTGGCATTCGGCCTTTTTTGCGGCTACACGCGGATCCTCCGCGCCGATCTCGTCGATCAGATGCGCGGCGAGGACTACATCATGACGGCTCGCGCGAAGGGCCTCTCGCAGTGGCGCATCTTGATCCGGCATGCCTTCCGCAACGCCCTGTTCAACATGATCACCGTCGTCGTGTTGAATATCGGCACGCTTGTAGGCGGGCAGGTCCTGGTCGAGCAGATCTTCGCCATCCCGGGAATGGGCCTGCTTTTGATCTCATCTATCAACAACCGCGACATCGTGACCGTCCAGGCCGAGGTGACGCTCATCGCCTGTGCGATCGTCGCCGCCAACCTGCTCGCCGACGTGCTCTACATGGTGCTCGACCCGAGGATCCGACATGGCCGTATCGCTTCCTGAGGTCGCGCTTGTTGGCGCGCCCGACGTCAGTGGCATCATCAGCACTCCTTTCGACCGTCGCCAGCGACGTCGGGAGAACCTCGAGCTGTATCTGCCCCTTACTGGCCTCGTGCTCATGGCACTTGCCTGCTTTGTCGGACCGCTCGTCTTCCCGCTCGCTGGACCAAGCAGCGGTTCGATCGTCTATGCCAACCTGCCCCCATTCTCGCCCGGGCATATCTTGGGAACCGATCCCTTGGGAAACGACCTTTTGAGCCGCGTCCTTTACGGCGGCCGGATCTCCTTCGAGGTCGGGCTCGGCGCACAGGGCATCGGCCTCTTCCTCGGCTCGTTTCTCGGGATGCTCGCAGGGCTAAAGGGCGGCATCGTCGATACGGTGATCATGCGCATCATGGACATGCTGCTCGCATTCCCGGGGCTGATCATCGCCATCACCATCACCACCTACCTCGGCCCGAGCGAGACGCACGTGATCTGGGCGATCTCGTTTTTCACCGTGCCGGGCATGGCGCGCCTCACCCGCGCCCATACGCTGCGCTTTCGAGACCGCGAGTTCGTGGTCTCTGCCTACCTTTGTGGCAGGTCGGACCGGCAGATCCTCCTTCGTCACCTCGTGCCGAACGTCATCCCGAACGTGCTTACCTTCGTCAGCCTCGGGATCGGCATCGCCATCGTCGTCGAGGCCGGGCTCAGCTTCCTCGGTTTCGGCGTGCCACCTCCCGCACCGAGCTGGGGCAACATGATCGCCACGGGGCAGAGCTACATCGCCGTCGAGCCGTATCTGGTGTTGGTACCCGGAGGGTTCTTGTTCTTCACGGTGATGTGCCTCAACCTCTTCGCCGATGCGGTGCGCGCCCGGATCTCTGGGGTGTGAGGGTCGCATGAAGATTCTGGAGTCGCGCAGCTTTGGCCCACCCGGTGTGAGGCCCCCTCCGCATCTGAAGGCCGGTTGCGCGGCTCCGGAGCTAGGTCCGACAGCGGTTCGCAGTCGATTGATGACAGACAGATTGATGACGGGCGAAGGAGCGACATGGCGAAGTTGAATCCCAAGGCAGATCAGATCGGAAGCCTGACGCGACCAGTCGAGCTGCTCGAGGCCCGAACGAAATTCCGGGCCGGCGAGCTCTCAAAGGAACAACTGACCGAGGTCGAGGATCGATGCATCCTCGATGCACTCGCGCATCAGCGAGACGTTGGCATTGATGTGCTCACCGACGGTGAGCTACGAAGGGATGCCTGGCAGACCGACATCACCTACGCACTTGAAGGATTCGAGCCGGAGTGGCCGATGGTTCGCCAAACGTTGCCGGACGGCTCGGTGGTGGAACTCGAGATGCACACCAAGGCAATCGTCGCCAAGTTGCGCCAGGTTCGCCGGATAGCCGAGCACGAGGCGCGTTTCGTGCTCGATCACGCCGATGGGCCGGTGAAGATGACACTGCCATCGCCGCACACAACGGCCTGGGGATCGTTCAAGCCTGGGATAACCGACAAGGTTTACGCCGATCATGAAGAGGTCTTCGCGGATCTCATTCCCGTCTATCGACGAGAGATGGTCGCGCTTGCCAGCGAGGGCGTCAGCTATATCCAACTTGACGAAGGCTTCACTCGCTACGGCCGACCACAGGCGCGCCTCGCGATGGAAGAGGCAGGTGACGATCCAGACGCGCTGCTGCAACGAGACATCGAGGTCGAGAACGCTTGCTATCACGCCATCGCGGGAGGCGACGTGGTACTCGGTAGCCACCTCTGCCGGGGGAGTCGCACCGCGAATCGAGGGGACGGCGACTATGAGTGGCTCGCAGAACGGCTCTTCGGTGCACTCGATGTCGACCGGTTCCTCTTCGAGTACGACAGCGAGGCCGTCGGCGGCTTCGAACCGCTCCGCTTCCTGCCGAAGGGGAAGACGGTCGTCTTGGGGCTCGTGACTAGTAAAGACCCGATCATCGAGGATCAGGACTCGTTGATCGCGAAGATCGAGTTGGCGTCGAAGTACTGCTCAGTAGATCAGCTTGCGATCAGCCCCCAGTGTGGTTTCGGCGGGTCGGCGGATAACCACTTCATGAGTGTCGACGAACAGTGGCGAAAGCTCGAGAATCTCGTTGAGGTGGCTCGGAGGGTCTGGGGATGATGGGGGAGCGTATGAGCATCGCCCTTTGCGCGATGGAGCCCGACACGTCCCGAGTGGCAGAGATCCGGCAAGACGCCGGCGATTATCGGCGAGTCGGGTAGGCAAAGACCGCAGCTCATGCAACAAGATGTTCGAGTTCATTTCGAGAGGATGAGATATGGCACTGAGCATCGAAGACAACATCCGGCTAACCCAGACCGGCAAGGGCACACCGATGGGGGAGTTGCTCAGACGGTACTGGCATCCGATCGGCGCTGCGACCGAATTCGACGACAAGTCCACCAAGCAGGTCCGGCTGCTTGGTGAAGATCTCGTGCTGTACAAGGATCGTTCGGGGACGTATGGCCTGCTTGCTTTGCATTGCCCGCACCGTCGCGCAGACTTGTCCTACGGCTATGTCGAGGAGTGCGGCCTACGTTGCAGTTATCACGGTTGGGCCTTTGACGAGCAGGGAAACTGCCTTTCGGCTCCGTTCGAGGACACTGCTGCCGGGAATACACGCTTTCGTGACCAGATCCACCAAATCGCCTACCCGATCGAAGAGCGCGGCGGCATGCTGTTTGCATACCTCGGGCCGGAGCCGGTTCCTTGTTGCCCAACCTGGGAGCCCTTCACCTGGGACAACGGCTTCGTGCAGATCGTCTTCTCCGACGTAGCGTGCAACTGGTTGCAATGCGCCGAGAACAATATCGATCCTGTCCACTTCGAATGGCTGCACGGTAATTGGTCCATGGCCCAAGCCGGTGACCCGGCACCCGCTGCTGCCCGTCACCTGCAGATCAGCTATGAGGAATGGGAGTTCGGGATGCGCTACAACCGCATCCTCGAGAACCCTGACAAAGACAAGGAACAGTGGCAGGGTGGTCCTCTGAGCCTCTTCCCGAACGTGTTCGTGCCCGGACACTTCGAGTACCGCGTGCCGGTAGATGACACGCACACACTGTCAGTCGTCTGGCACTACACACGTGTCCCGTCCGAACAGCAGCCATATCAACAAGGCGCGATCCCTCACTGGTACGCACCCATCGTTGACTCGGTCACCGGACGTTGGATCACGAGTCACGTGATCAACCAGGACACCGTTGCCTGGGTTGGCCAGGGAGCGCTTACCGACAGGGAGAACGAGCACCTCGGCCGGAGCGACGTTGGTGTCGTGGCGCTGCGCCGAGCGTTGGAAGTTGGTTTGGAGGATGTCGCGGCAGGTCGCGACCCTAAGGGCGTGATCCGCGATCCCGAGGTGGCAAGGTGCATCCGATGGCCGTGGGAAAGGGGAGTGATCGCGACGCAGAACCGCACTCTGGAGCAGATGAAGGCGCAGCAGGCACAATTTCAGCAGCAGCGGTTTGGACGCGACATAGGACGACCCCGGGACTACTTCAGCTTCCTTGCGGGCCAGCCCGACGACATTAAAAAGGCCTACGAGTTGGCGATGGGACTATAGGCGCAAGCCCAATGGTCGGCCTCGGTCTCGGCTCCCCTGACGCTTCGTCGCTCGAGGACACCTGCGTCGAGGAATTCTGCGCGAGAGCGAGGGGCAAAGCTGATGCCCAATCATTCTCCGGCCGCGCGCTCGGCGATGGCTGGCGAATCGAGCGCTGCACGCGCCGATCTGCGGTGAGGTGAAACTGTGTTGCATTATCGACCTCTGAGGGGAAGGCGATCCGACCGAATGTCTCGTAACCTGACGAGTGACGCGCTTCGCGCACGATGGGGAGCACAGTGAGTACCGAGATCGCCACGACGACCGAAGACCTGGCGCGAGCTGGTGTCGCGACAAAGGTCCCGCTCCTAGAGGTCCGCGACCTGAAGGTTCGTTTCACCCAGAACGGCAGGACTGTCCGCGCCGTCGACGGTGTGAACTACTCGCTGCAATCGGGCAAGACGCTGGCGATCATCGGTGAGTCCGGATCGGGCAAGACGGTGAGCTCCCGGGCGATCATGGGCCTGCTTCCAGGAACGGCCCGTATATCTGGCTCGGCGAAGTTCGAGGGAGTCGAGCTGTTAGGCATGAGCGACAAGGAGCTGCGTACGAGACGCGGCCCTGACTTCGCGATGGTCTTCCAGGATCCTGCCCGCTCGCTCAACCCGACGATGCGGATCGGGATCCAGATCACCGAGGCGATCCGGTCGCACTTCGACGTCTCAAAGGCCGAAGCCAAAAAGCAGGCGATCAATCTCTTGCAGATGGTCCGACTCCCCTCTGCAGAGACCAGGTTCAGCGAGTACCCCCACCAGCTCTCTGGTGGCATGCGCCAGCGCGTGATGATCGCGATCGCCCTTTCTTGTCACCCGAAGCTCTTGATCGCCGACGAGGCGACCACTGCACTCGACGTGACGACCCAGGCCCAGATCATGGAGCTGCTAGAAGATCTCCAAGCTGAGCTCAACATGGCACTCATCTTGATCAGCCACGACATGGGGCTCGCTGCCTCATTCACCGACGAAGTCGTTGTGATGTACGCCGGACGCGTCGTCGAGCAGGCTCCGACGAGGACGCTGTTCTCCAATGTCCGGATGCCCTACACCAAGGTGTTGCTGGACGCGATCCCACGTCTCGAGAACAAGTCGCACACCTTGCTGCCGGTGGTGCAGGGCCGCCCACCGGACCTCACCGCGTTGCCGCCGGGCTGTTCGTTCAGCCCACGTTGCCCCTACGTGCAAGAGGACTGCCGCGAGACCGAGCCGCCACTCGTTGAGCACGAGCCGGATCACATCTGGGCCTGCTTCCACCCGGTCAACGAGGGGAGCCCGGTCACTGAGGGGAGCTTGGCGAAATGACCCTGACATCTGAGCCATCGACATCTGAGCCATCGACGCTAAGCATGCAGACCGGCACGCCACTGCTCGAGGCCCGGCACCTCGTGCAAGAGTTCGTCGTCCGCGATCGCGGCGGTGTGAAAGGCGGCGTCGTGCACGCCGTCTCTGACGTCTCCTTCGAGGTGCGCGCCGGCGAGACGCTCGGCGTCGTCGGCGAGACCGGCTCCGGCAAGTCGACCGTTGCACGCTCGGTTCTCGCTGCTCCGAAGCCGAAATCCGGCGAGGTGCTCTTTAAAGGCACCGACCTGGTCAAGTTGAAGCGCCGAGATCTCCTCGAGCTGCGTCGCGAGATGCAGATGGTCTACCAGGACCCCTATGGCTCACTCGACCCGAAGTGGCAGGTCGCCGACATCATCGAAGAGCCACTCGTTGCCTACAAGCGAGGGAACTCGACCGAGCGCAAGCGCCGCGTCGGAGAGGTGATGGACCTTGTCGGTCTCGACCCGAGTGTCTTTAGCTCGAGAAAGCCGAGGCAGCTCTCTGGAGGCCAGTGCCAGCGCGTAGCTATCGCCAGAGCGCTCACGCTCTCGCCTGAGCTGATCGTCTGTGATGAGGCGGTCTCCTCGCTCGATGTGCTGATCCAAGCCCAGGTGCTCAACCTCTTCGAGCACCTTCGCCAAGAGCTGCAGCTCTCGTATCTGTTCATCGCCCACGATCTGGCGCTCGTAAAGCAGGTGAGCGACCGTGTTGCTGTGATGTACCTCGGGCAGTTCGCCGAGGTGGGCCCGTCGGAGAAGATCTATCTCCAGCCGTTCCATCCCTACACCGCCGCGCTGCTCGGCTCTATTCCAAGCCCGGACCCGAACGCCGCGAAGGTCAGCACGCGCGGCACGATCAGCGGTGAGCCGCCTTCTCCGATCAACCCGCCGTCTGGTTGCAGGTTCAGGACGAGGTGCCCAAGAGCACAGGATCGTTGTGCAACCGAGGCGCCGGTTCTTCGCGAGCTCGAGCCCGACCACGCGGTTGCCTGCCACTTTCCGCTCGCCGGCGAGAGCACTCCGGTCACCATCACCACGAACGGCGCACCGAGCGCGTGACCAACCAAGCGCCGGGATCTTTCCGGCGCCCGGTCGACATCTAGCAAGCATCTCGGCGACGCTGCGCAGAGCGAGCCGACGTCAGCGACGACCACGAGGACGATTCGTCAGCGTGGTCGTCCCTAGCTACCATCTGCGCTTCTTAGACAGCCTGAAACGACGAGGAGACGGAGTACATGGCAGGCGAAACAAGCAAAGTACGAGCCGAGAACGTTGGTAGCTTCCTCCAGCCCGACAGCATTCTCGAAGGCCGCAAGCGTCTCCAAGAAGGAGCGATCACGGCGGCAGAGCTGAGCGAGATCGAGGATCGCGAGATTCGAAACGTCATCAGCTTGCAAGAGTCTGCAGGCCTTGAAGTCGTCACCGACGGTGAGTTCCGCCGACCCGGCTGGGCCGACACGGTTCGTTACGCGAACGGGATTGAGCCACGAGAGGGTGCACGTTCGTACCCCGCCAACGTACGTGTGGCAGCAACGGGTGGATTGAACTTCGGCGGTGGCGGCGGTTTCCCGACCGTGGTCGGAAAGATCACGCCAAAGGCCGAGCCAGTCGGTTACGAGTACCTGTTCCTCGCTGCCAACGCCACGGCGCGAACGAAATACACCATGGCCGCTCCGTCCTACCACCGCCGGTACTGGTCCGACACGCTCTCTCCGGGGGAGTCCGGCTACGCCACTTGTGAGGAGTATCTAAAGGACGTACGCGACTGGCTGCACGATGTCGCCATCCGGCTCGCCTCCGAGGGCTGCACGTACATCCAGCTCGACGCGCCAAACTACGGCTCGCTTTGTGACCCCGACAACCGTGCATTTCACGCCGAGCAGGGGCACAACCTCGACGAGCAGATCGCGTTCGATGCGGCGCTCGACTCTTCGGTCTTCGAGGGGGTCGATGTCACGAGTGCACTGCACGTCTGCCGTGGCAACATGCCGGGAGGTACCTGGCACTCCCAAGGTGGCTACGGCGTGATCGCCGAACCACTCTTCCCGAACCTCGATGTCGACGTCGTCTTGTTGGAATACGACTCGGAGCGAGCCGGCGACTTCGGCCCGATCAGCCTCATCAACCCGGGGACCGTAGCGGTTCTCGGCCTTCTTACGACTAAGGAGGCTCCGCTCGAGTCAGAGTCGGACCTGCGACGCCGAATCGATGAGGCGGCAGGCGTCCGAGCACTCGACGATCTGGCAATCTCCACGCAGTGTGGGTTCGCATCGGCGGCGAACGCTCCGATGACCGTCGAGGAGCAGCAGGCCAAGATCAAGCTCGTGAGCTCGCTCGCAAGGAGCGTCTGGGAGTAGTTCTACCCGTAGTTGGGCTGGACAGTTGTGCGGGGTCATGGCGAAAGCCGTGGCCCCGTCTGTCTTCTCGAACGTCCAATCCCGAGGCCGGAGAAGATCTCGCCCGGCTCCGTGCAGCCGCGGGCGAGTTCGCGTCCCGTAGGAGTTTGCGGATATCTTGGCCAGCTACGTGATGGAAATGATGCAGGAGGTCGCGATGTCTGATGCTGCAACGTTCGTCGCCGATCACGCGCGAGCGATCCTCGTTACGAGGCGCCGTGACGGTGGTCTCCAGGCCTCGCCCGTGCGAGTTCTCGTCGATGGCGGCGGTGCCCTCGTGGCGATCACCCGCGGAGTCACTGCCAAGGCTCGCAACCTCGTTCGGGATCCGAGATTCACGCTCTGTTCGATCTCGGATGGCTGGGCTGGCTCGTGGATGACGATCGAGGGCACGGCAGAGGTGCATGCGCTTCCTGGAGCCCTCGCCGGGCTTCGTGACTTCTATCTCCAGCGCGACGGGTCGGTGCCATCCGACGAGGAGTTCCAAGCCACGATGGCACGCGAGGGCAGGGTATTGATCGAGTTCACGGTCGAGCGTTCGACGCCACTTCCGACACCGGCGTAAGCACCTGCGCTTATCGATTCGAGCCTTGCAGCGGCCGCGAGATTCCTCCCCGAGTCAAGTGCTCGGCTCCGCGAAAGTTTGATCCCGGGGCGACCGTTCTCGCGATCTGGGTCGTTACTCGTAATTTACTTAGGACCCTTCGTCTATTAGAGTAGACTAAGCAAATTAGATCTCACGCGTCCCTTGCTGCGTGTGCCTGGACTTGGGGGTTGTCGTGCTGACAGAAGAAGAGAACCAAATTCTCACTCGGGTTGGGCCAGGAACGCTGATGGGGAACCTTCTTCGTCGGTACTGGACGCCGGCGTGCCTCTCCATGGAGCTCGTCGCCGACGGATCGCCCCTCGAGGTCCGACTGCTCGGGGAAGACCTGGTGGCCTTCAGGGACTCGAACGGCAAAGCGGCGTTGTTCGACCGGAACTGTCCGCATCGCGGTGCCTCGGTGTTCTACGGCCGCAACGAGGACTGTGGGTTGCGGTGTGCCTACCACGGCTGGAAGTTCGACGTCGATGGACAGTGCGTCGACATGCCTTCTGAGCAACGCTCGTTCGCGGAACGCATCAAGATCCCGTCGTACCCGGTGCATGAATCCGGCGGCATCATGTGGACCTACATGGGCCCCCCTGAGTCGATGACCCCGTTTCGCGACTTTGGCACCGAAGATCTACCTGACGATCAGGTTCTGGCGTCGAAGGTCTTTTGGGACTGCAACTGGGTTCAGTCGCTCGACGGGAACGTCGACACCGCGCATATCTCGCACCTGCACCAGTTCTTCAGCGTCAACGATGTCGCCGACGACGGCTCTGACAAGCCGGGCTACCCGTCGAATGCCTGGTCGTGGAAGCTCTGGTGGCTGTCGCGGGCACCGCGCATCGAGGTGAGTGACGAGTGGTACGGATTTAAGTACGCGGGACTTCGAGAGACGCCGAACGGCTATACACACGCCCGCGTTACGGCGTACACGATTCCTTACGGCACGGTGATTGCATCGATTCCGTTCAGTTCGCGTGAACTCTTCGTTGTGCCGATAGATGACGGGAGCTGCTTTCGCTACTTTTTCAACACAGCCGGGAATCTGAATCCCAAGCATCACGGCGGCCTGCCGATGACCGACACGCCCTACGCCCGGGGTGGACCACTTCAGTCGGGGATCACACCTCGAGAGTTCACCGCCGAGAACAAGTATCAGATCGACCGCGAGTTCCAAAAGAACGAAGCCTTCAGCGGTATCCGAGATTTCGTCAGCCAGGACATGGCGATGACCGAGTCGATGGGTCCGATCTACGATCGTACGAAAGAGCATCTGGGTGCGGCCGATCTCGCAGTCATCCGGCTGCGCACGATGCTGATCGACGCAGCCAAGGCGCTTGCAGAGGGTACAGAACCCCCTGGGCTGGCCGGCCAAGGGGACTTTCGATCAATTCGATCCGCGGAGAAGATCCTCGAAGACGGCGAGGACTGGCGCGTTCTCGGGACCGAGGAGGACCCAGCGGTACGGGAGGCATTGGCTCTGTTGGAGCAGGGCTGACGGCTCTCGTTTTCAGATGAGTACTAGTAGCTGGTCCGGATACAAATCGCTGTGCTGGGCCGCGATGCGCGTCGCGGCATACGTCGAGGGCGCGCTCGATGAGTGCGGGTTGACACCTCCGCAGTACAGGATGCTGGTTGCGATCGCTCATGGTCCGATCTCCTCGGCAGAACTTGCCAAGCGCATCGGCGTCACCGCGCCGAGCGTGACCTCGATGGTTCGGGGTCTAGAGCGCCGAGGAGCAGTCAGCAGGACGGCATCTGTCGAAGATCAACGACGGATGTGGCTAAATGTCACGCCCGAGGGCGCGAAGCTCCTTGAGGACGCTGAGAGCAACACTCGAGCCCGCCTCGAAGCTATCGCTGCCGAGTTCGACGATCAGTCACAAGCAGATGC
>Ga0209483_1002489_pt1 | contig 12878 bp, 12 predicted proteins | sample NGEPerA_FD_184508 | JGI IMG/M metagenome (GOLD analysis project Ga0209483, IMG submission 184508) | Arctic peat soil microbial communities from the Barrow Environmental Observatory site, Barrow, Alaska, USA - NGEE PermafrostL2-A... | ecosystem: Environmental > Terrestrial > Soil > Wetlands >... | reverse complement strand
TGCCGGAGGGAACAACGCTTGAGACGACCAACGCACTCGGACAGGAGATCGCGAATTATCTAAGCCGTGTCCCCGAAGTAAAGAGTACCGAAGTCTATTCCGGTACCGCCGCACCATTCAATTTCAATGGCCTCGTGCGACACTACTTCATGCGGTCCGGCCCAAACGTTGGCGATGTCCAGGTGAATCTTCTGTCCAAGGGAAAGCGCTCGCGACAGAGTCACGCGATCGCTGTTGCGGTGCGGCCATCCATCGATTCAATCGCACTCCGGTATGGCGCATCCGTGAAGATCGCGGAAATCCCGCCAGGTCCTCCGGTACTCTCGACGCTCGTCGCAGAGGTATACGCGGCAGACGACTCTACGAGGTTGCTGGCTGCGCAGCAGGTGAAGCGGGTATTTGAAACGACACCCGGGGTTGTGGACATCGACTGGACCGTTGAAGCACCGGAACAGCAACGTACGTTTCGGGTGGATCGCGTTCGCGCCGCAGAGGCTGGTGCGAGCGTCGAGCAAATTACGCGGACGCTCTACCTCGCGCTCTCGGGCATGCCAACGGGTATCACCAGCTCTCCAAGCGCGCGCGAAGGCATCGCCATCGTGCCGCGGCTAGCCCTCGACAAGCGGTCGTCCATCAACGAGCTGCTGACTGTCCCAATTGCAACCGCTTCAGGCCCGCAACCCCTCGCGCGGTTTGTGACCGTTGTAGCAGGAACGATCGAAAGCACCCGCATCCGCAAAGACTTGCGGCCGACGATCTATGTCACCGGCGACGTCGCCGGGCTGATAGAATCGCCGGTTTATGCGATCCTGACGATGAACAGGAAACTCGACGCGATACACGTGAACGGGGCACAGATCGCGCGCTACAATGCCGAACAGCCTGAGCGTCTCAGCGAGACAGCGATCAAGTGGGACGGCGAGTGGCAGGTAACCATTGAGGTGTTCCGCGATCTGGGGCTCGCATTCGCCGTAGTTCTGGTGCTGATCTACGTGCTCGTGGTCGGATGGTTCCAGTCCTTTACAGTACCGCTCGTGATCATGGCGCCCATCCCGCTCACGCTCATCGGCATTCTACCGGGGCACGCGATCACTGGAGCATTCTTTACTGCGACATCCATGATCGGAATGATCGCACTCGCCGGGATCATCGTCCGGAACTCAATTCTGCTCGTAGATTTTATTCAACTTGCAGAGGCGCGTGGGCGACCGCTCCGGGAGGCGGTCATCGAGGCGGGTGCCGTACGCTTCCGACCGATTGCACTGACAGCTGCAGCAGTGGTGATTGGGGGATTGGTCATGGTACTCGATCCAATCTTTCAAGGTCTGGCCGTGGCGCTGATGAGTGGAGCGTTGGTGGCAACTCTGCTGACCATGGTTGTTGTTCCGATCCTTTACTGGGAATTGCGCAGTCGAGACACGCAATCGACCAGAACTGCCTTACAGCTGCCCGCGCACGATGCGCATGCGGCACCTACTTCGAATGAGGGCTCCGCAAATGTGTAACGATAATGTCATTCGCCGTTTCGCCGGTGTATTCATCATCGTGTCGGTCGCGCTGGGCTATTGGGTGAGTCCAGCGTGGCTTCTCTTCACGGTCTTTGTCGGTATCAACCTGCTGCAGTCCAGTTTCACGGGGTTTTGTCCACTCGAACGGATGCTTGGGTTCGCCGGGCTGGCGGGATGCACTCCCCGCAGCACACGAGCACGCTAGCACGCTAGCACGTATCTTCGGAGGAACAACAAGTGGGGAAAACAACTCTTACGCCGGACGTCCTGGCTCTCGTAGCACAGCGCTTCCGAGCACTTGCGGAACCCGCGCGGCTACAGATCCTGCAGAGCATGCGCAAACGGGAAATGACAGTCAGTGATCTCGTCGACGACACAGGGCTCGGGCAGGCAAACGTCTCGAAGCACCTTCAGTTGCTATACGCTCTTGGCTTCGTGACGCGGCGCAAGGAGGGGCTGTTCACCTACTATTCGCTCGCAGACCAATCGGTATTTACACTATGCGACATAATGTGCACTCAGCTCGATTCCGAGGCTCGTACACGTCGGCGCGTGCTTGGATCCTAAAGGGCTCGCGCCGGTGGCGTCACCAACACTGACCACCTCCCATCCGCCGCGACTGCCCTGGCAGTGCTGCCGAGCAGCAGTCGATCGAGAAAGCGGTGTTGCTGACTGCCCATGGCTATCAGGTCGGGATCGGAATCCTCGCAAAAGCGCAGTATCCGTTCGGATGGGTTGCCGCCTTTCAGGACTGTCGTGCTTATTGATACCGGCGCATCCGAGTTCAGGTCTTCAATAAGCTCGTTGAACGCGGCCTCAACGCCACGATCACGAATGAGCTGTAGCCCTTCCGAGCTCTCCGTGTCTCCAGCCAGCAATCCAGACTCGATGAAGAGAAGCAGCATCTCTCCACTATCGTCCATCAGTCGTCGGGCCAACCGCGCCGCACGAATGCTCGCACGGCTGAAATCAACCGCAACGACAACTCGCTTCGGAAGTCCATGCAGCGTATCCCTCACTGCGAGTACCGGGACTTCGGCATGAGACATCACCTGTCGCGCTGTGTCACGACCGATCGCCCGCCCCAGCGCCGCATGGCGATTGAGACCCATCAGGATTAATCCAGCGCCCCGGGTACGGCTTTCGTGAACGACGACTGATGCAACATTTCCAACTTCGATGCTGAATGGCCAACTGGACTTGTCGTCACCGTCCAGACCTAACAAGGTCCGCATCTCGGCTTCCTGCACTGCTCGACGTTGGGGGTCGCGTAATGCATCTTCCAGCGCAACCGCCACCATGGCGGCCTCCGGAACGGAAGCTGAAATCTCGATCACGTAAAGGACTCTCGGTTTGCCGCCGCGGCGGTCGGTGAGAGCCTGCGCTACTTCGATACTGGCCGGTGCGCGGTCATCATCTGTGAGTGCAACGAGGATACTGATACCGGGACCGGGCGGCACTCCCTGATCAGCCGATGCATCGCCCGGCTCCCCGATATCTCCCTCCCGTACAGATTCACTCATAATCATAACCCTCAAGCGTGTGGTTGCCTTGTCGCGCCACCCGTGCGAAAGACGAACCCCCCATCCGGCTAACGCAAGTTACCGGCCGGGAGTGATCAGCATCGACCAGCGCGCGGCATGCGCGAGTGCCATGGAAACGCTCCCCGCAAGCAATCGCTCGAGGGGTGAATGACGATCACTTCCGACCGCGATTAAATCAGCATCGATTCGCTCAGCATACCCCTGAATCGAGAGAACTGCATCACCGCGGATCTCCTGCGCAACGATTGTCATACCCGGTTCTGCTGCCAGACCTTCGGCGAGCTGGTCCAGCCGCTCGCGAATTGACAGCTGTGCATGTCGCGCACTCTGGGCCCCGCCCTCCATCGCTCTGTCCGGACGATCTGTAGCAACGTGCACGAGATGCAGTTCACCGCCATCCGCGAGGAGCTGCCGAGCCATGCGCGCCGCGTGTATGCTGGCTTCGCCGAAATCCATGGCTACAACTATTCGCTTTGGGATGTCCGTCAGTTCCGGTCTCACCGCAAGAACCGGCAATCTTGAACCGCGAACCACTGCACGAAGCAGATATCGTGACAATACTCTGTGCATGACTCCTTGCCGGCGCAAACCCATGACAATCAGCCCCGGCTGCATGTGACGCGCGGCCTCTGTGACGGCGTCGCTCGCGGCCCGCTCATCGACCTCCAGTCGCCATGATACGTCGCCGGCGATCGATGTCACCAACTTCTGCAGCGCTGCACGACGCTCACTGCGGAACTCCGGGCTCAACGCCTCCTCCATAACCGTTCCGACGAAAGGCGCGATTATATCCTGTGCCTCCGGATCGGCGCCGAGTGCGTGAACTACAGTCGGAACAGCACCCTTCCGTTGTGCAAGCGCAAGCGTGACGCGTATGGTCGCCTCCGCAAGTTCATCATCGGCGAGAGCCAGCAATAAAGGAAACACCTGACTGAGTACCGGCATCGGAGCGCGACGCGCCCACGCAGGCGCACGTCGGTTGGCAGCTGGGTGGTCGGTTGTATCCTGAAATCTGGACATTGGGATTCCCCATTATTGGATTCCGTAATCTGCGTCTCGACCACTCAGAAATCTGTCGGCAAATGCCGGAATTATTGTAAGGCTTTTCCCCGGCGATGCGCTCAATCGGAAATCCACACAATGGGAGTCCATACAACTGGAATCCACGCGGACGACGAGTAGGCGATTTGCCTATCCGAGGCAGCGTTATCCCCTACACAAGTTCAGGGTGGTGCTGACAGACGTGCACGAGCAGGAACGGTAATGTCCATGTGTACCACAGTAGTCCAACTTCATCAGGAACGTCACATGACAAAATACATATTCAGGAGCGCCCTCACACTCACCGCGCTTTTCGCAACAGCACTTGGAGCTCAATCGAGTTCTGCTGTACGACTGCAGCTAGCCCCAAATACGCAGCTGACTTTCGAAGGTACCTCTACGCTTCACGGTTTCACATGCACTACGAGCACCATGCAAGCCTACATCGATGTCGATGCGTCCTACAAGACGGTAAACCTGGCGACCGTAACTCGGCCAATCGTTGCCGTCCAGGTCGTGATTCCGGTCAAGAGTCTCGCGTGCGGTGGCGAGTTGGATAACAACATGCGAAATACGCTGAACGCAAAGAAGTATCCGTACATCGTCTACAAACTTTCCAACTACGAAATCGTCGCCGGCACAGCATCCGCATCTGCATTTACAGCCGCGACACAGGGGACGCTCACTATCGCGGGCTCGGAACATCCGGTAGCGCTTACGGTCAAGGCTTCTCGAGCGGCCGATGGTGTGGTTTCAGCAAGCGGTGCCCAGACTATCAAGATGACCGATTTCGGCATCAAACCGCCGACGTTTTTCCTCGGCACGCTCCGCGTAGGCGATGAACTGAAAGTGAAGTTTACCATGAACGCGACATCTGCGGCTGTGGCTTCCGCCATGTCGGAGCTCAACATCAGGCTGGCGTCTGCACGCTCAGCCGATTTTTCACCCGACACACCGAAACAGTAGCAGCAGCGCTGGATCAACCCTTACGCAATTCCGGAGTCATTTTATGAGTGCCCTATTCAGACGTCCATGCCTGTTTGCCGCCGCGTGCCTCTTCGCTGCCGGCTCCCTGTCCGCACAGAACACAGTCACTACCGCACAGAATGCGACCACGACCGCATCGGCAGCTGCAGCGGCGGCGGCGGACACTATCAACCCATCTCTGGTCCCCTTCATCGAGATTCAGCACATGCGTCCGCGCGACCAGCGCGGAATCAATGTGTTCGAGCCCCCCAAGGACGACACGACCCCCTTCACCAACTTCAAGATCGGGCTCGGGGCAGCGTTTACACAGCAGTTCCAGGGACTCGAACACAGCAATACGGCCTCACCCAAGCTGGTGAATGGTGTCGACGCGAACCAGTTGATCCAGATCGGTCACGGCTTCAATAACGCCGTTGCAAATCTGTATCTCAACGCCCAGCTCGCAAAGGGAATACGCGTTGAAGTCACAACCTACCTGTCGTCGCGCCACCACCAGGATACCTGGGTCAAGGACGGCTACCTGCTGGTTGACGCGTCGCCGATCGACGTGGACGCGCTCAACACCATCATGAAATACCTGACCCTGAAGGTTGGCCACTTCGAAGTCGACTACGGCGATGAGCATTATCGCCGCACAGACAACGGTCTGGCGATGTACAACCCGTTTGTCGGTAATTTCATCATGGACGCATTCACCACTGAGATTGGTGGCGAGGCCTATGTACGTGCAAATGGCTTCATTGCAATGGCAGGCGTGACCGGTGGCGAGGTTCACGGCCAGGTAACTCAGCCTCAGAAACGGTCCCCAACATTCCTCGGCAAGCTTGGTTTCGACAAGCAGCTGCAGAGTGATCTCCGGGTTCGTCTGACCGGCTCCATTTACGCCACCTCCCGCTCGGTGAACAACACCCTGTACAGCGGCGATCGGGCAGGCTCTCGCTATTACGACGTGATGGAGAACACCGCCTCGACAGAAGATGCGAACGCCTGGTCCGGCGCCATTCAACCGAAACTCAGCAGTAAGGTTACAGCACTCGTGCTCAACCCGTTTGTGAAGTACAACGGTTTCGAATTCTTCGGAAACCTGGAGCAGGCGAAGGGTCGCAGTGCAGCTGAGACCGTTGACCGCACATGGAATCAGTACGTTGGCGAGGGCCTGTATCGCTTCATGGACGACAAGTTCTATGTCGGCGGACGCTACAACTACGTGAAGGGTAGCTTCCTCGGCATGCCAAACGATGTCAGCGTCGATCGTACGCAGCTCGGCGGTGGCTGGTTCGTCACACCGACCATACTCCTCAAGACTGAGTACATGATTCAGAACTACAACGACTTCCCAACAACCGATATCAGGAACGGTGGAAAGATAAAGGGCTACATGGTAGAAGGCACCGTCTCGTTCTGATGTTGCCGACCGCAATGCAGCCTTCAGTATTGCTGAATTCCTTGCTGGACAAGTCGCGTGGTACACTTGACATGTCCAGCAAGGCCGCGGTTTTTGCACTCCTGACTCTTTCGGTACCGCAACACGGCCCAGCAGCCCGTCCCGCACCACTGCCATTCGGACCGGGCGAGGTGATGACATACTCCGTCGTCATGAAGGGGATGGGTTCTTCCGGCGATGCTACGATGTCGGTCCAGGGCCCGGTAAACGTTCGCGGTACGGAGACCTTTCTCCTTCGCTCAAAGTCGGTAGCTGGCATAGGTCCATTCAAGGGATCGCAAACCACCGAGTCATGGTTCGATCCAATCGCGATCAGATCGTTGCGCTTCTACGAACGCACGCGGCGATTTCTTTCTACGCATATAACGCGCGTTGAGATTTATCCCGATAACTCCACGTGGAAAGCAACTGATGGCTCTGGTGGCGCGAGCCTTACAGGCTCATCGCTTGATGAGCTTTCGTTCATTTACTTTCTGCGCCTGCTGCCGAGTGACACCGATACCGTCTATCGATTCAACCGCCATTTTGACGCGACCAGGGATCCTGTAGTCATTCGTGTCACGCGTAGTGGCCTTATATCAACGGAGCTTGGTACGTTCAACACGGTGCTCATGGAGATGCACGTCCATGATCCCAAGCGCTATACTGGCGAGGGGATTATCAAGGTGTATCTTAGTGACGACAATTGTCGGGTCCCGATTCGCATAGACAGTAATGTTCCGGACCTCGGCTCCGCTGTGCTGACACTCCGGTCCTATGTGAATCCCGCGCCATCCTGCGATTTCGCGCACCGACCCTAGGACGCCTCTTCAACCCAATGCATCGAAGCCATCGCCTCGCCATCCGCGAGCCCGTCAATGCTCTGACACATCTCCTCGGCGCCGTCGCGGCCGCCGCGGGGATGATCGTATTGCTGCTAGATGGAGCGGCGAACGACTGCGCACGTCAGGTAGTTGCTTTCGCGATCTTCGGGTCAAGCCTGGTCCTGCTCTACACCACCAGCGGCATCTATCATTCGCTCAACGTTTCCGAGCGCGCACTCGCGAGGCTCCGGCGACTTGATCACATGATGATCTATGTGCTGATCGCCGGTACCTACACACCGCTGTGTCTGGTGCTCCTGCGAGGTAGCCTCGGAATCGCGCTGCTCGTCGCCATCTGGGCGATCGCGGTGAGCGGAATCGTCCAGAAAATCGTCTGGATGAAGGCTCCGCGCTGGTTCTCAACCGTTCTGTACCTGGGCATGGGTTGGGCCGGAATATTTGTCGCTCGGCCAGTCCTGCACGCGGCGCCCGCTGGATTCCTGGTCTGGATCATCATCGGCGGGCTCTTCTACACGGTTGGCGCAGTTGTCTACGCAGTCAGACGACCCAACCCCGTACCTGGTGTGTTTGGATTTCACGAGATCTGGCATCTCTTCGTGATGGCCGGCAGTTTCAGCCATTACTGGGCAATGCTGACCTACGTAGCACACACAAACTGATCTCCCAAGTGACTGACACGATGGTTGTCGCCAATCCGCTCATCACGCATCACAGCTTCGAATTCATGGTAACGCCTGGATGATAAATACACGCCCCTCCATCCGCAGCATCGACTTCAACGAGTCTCCATTCATAATCATCTGGGAGACAACTCAGGCCTGCGATCTTGCGTGCCTGCACTGCCGAGCGTCCGCGCAACCAAATCGCGATCGAGGCGAGCTCGACACGGCGGAAGCAAAACGTTTGCTGGACACCGCTCGGCAATTTGGCCATCCCCTCTTCGTGCTCACAGGCGGCGATCCGCTTAAACGCGACGATACAGTCGAGATAGTCCGGTACGGTACGTCGATCGGGTTGCGCATGGCCATGACACCGTCTGGCACACCACTCATGACGCCAGATGTACTGCGCAGCCTCCGTGACGCGGGGCTCGCGCGCCTTGCTGTCAGTCTGGACGGATCAGACGCAGCAATCCACGATCGATTCCGCGGTGTGGCCGGCTCATTCGAATGGACCGTAAAGATGCTTGGGGCGGCGCGGGAACTTGGTCTCTCGACACAGATCAACACCACCATATCAAGTCATAACCTGCACGACCTTGAGCCGACGATGCAGCTCATCTCGACGCTCGGAATCTCGCTGTGGTCCGTGTTCTTCATCGTCCCGACCGGGCGCGCCAGAGCGTCGGATCTGATAACGGCTGACGAGTTCGAGCACGTGTTTCACCGGCTGTACGACCTGTCCAAAACTGCACCATTCGATATCAAGACAACGGCAGCGCAACACTACCGCCGGGTAGTGCTGCAACGGCAGGTCGCCGAGCGCCGCTCGGGCGCGCGCTCCGAAGCAGTGACGCCGCTCACCGCCGGTGTGGGATTCAGTCTCGCCGACGGCGTTGGACGCGCAAGAGGCGTGAACGATGGCAACGGTTTTCTCTTCGTCAGCCATCGCGGCGACATCTATCCATCAGGGTTCCTGCCGGTGAGCGCTGGCAATGTGCGCACACACGACCTCGTGGACGTGTACCGGAACAGCCCGCTATTCCGCGACCTGCGCGACACGGACAAGCTCGAAGGGAAGTGCGGCGTATGCGAGTATCGCACTGTCTGCGGCGGCTCGCGGGCACGCGCCTACGCTACTACCGGCAACTATCTCGCTTCAGATCCTTACTGCGCCTACATACCGGCCCGTGCCCGATAACCCGATTCGGGCGACTTCGTCAGTTGCTCCGGTGACCCGGCACGCGCGGAGGAGTGGCGATTCCCGGCGGCAGTCCCGCCGGAGCTGCCGGCAAGGTGAGTATGGGAGCGTCGTGAATTATCTTGCCACCGAGATACGACGTGTACGACACGGACGCGAAGCCTGCGAGTGCACCTACGAGTACTAAAGCGCGGATCCACACGGGAATGATCTCATCGCGCCGGTGCAGCGCCCGCCACCACCCATACGCGGCGATCACGCCCGTAATCAGAATGATGATCAGGGTGGTGCCGGCTGCGTTGTCGTGCGCGTCAATCGCCCCACGAGCGATGTACCACGGATCGTGCAGCGCCTGGTCTGCCTGATCGCCGCTGAAATGCACCGGGTATATAGCCAGCCCAGCCACCGTAAGTGTTCCCATCGCGTAAAGCCACAGGCCGCGGCGTCGCAGCAACAGCGCGCCGAGCACCGCAACCAGCCCCATGGTCAGGAGGACGACAGGGAAATGGTTGATCAGGAGATGCGTGTACGGCCAGGTCAGCGTTGGCATATGGGTACGTGCGAATTGGTCAAGAGAAACCGGCTCGGTGTGAAGTCTATAGCCTTCCGTGATATCCCACCGTCAGGCGTCTCCCGGATTCTTCATGAGGGAAATGCCGACAGCGTCAGCGGCGCGTGGCTTTTAGCTTGCATCGTCCATACCAGAACCACCCGCCGAGCACACACAAACTGATCTCCGAAGTGACTGACCCACAGACATCCCAGCCAAGCGAAGCCCTGCGCGCATGGTTCCTTGGTCCACACGCGGAGAACGGTGACCTCCTCGAACGACTCGTGACCGAGGCGCTGCGGGATCATATATTCTGGCGCCGCAATTACCATCCAGAGGACGGCATCACCATCCGCGAGACGGAGCGACGAAAGCCCGGCTACGAGGATGCAGTCTCAACGCTGACCCAGGAGCTCATGGGACTCCTGGCGGAGCTCAAGCGCGGCGTTCCATTCTTCAGTGCGCGCTACAAGGCGCACATGCTATCAGAGCAGACGATAGCCGCGCAGGTCGGCTACTTCGCGACCATGCTGTACAATCCAAACAACGTCTCGATCGAGGCCTCGCCGGTTACCTCTCGAATCGAGCTCGAAGTCGCCGAACAGCTCGCAAGGATGATCGGATACAACCCCGAGACGTCATGGGGCCACCTGACGTCTGGCGGCACGGTTGCAAACTTTGAAGCGCTCTGGATCGCTCGAAATGTTTTCTACTTCCCACTGGCGGCGGCGGGCGCCATCCGCGATCTCCAGGTTGATTTGCCAGTCACCCTTCCAAACGGAGACGTAGCACGCCTGGACTCGTTGTCTCTTCAGGAGCTGCTCAACATTCGCACGAGCGATGCACTGGACCTGTGGCACGCACTCTGGAATTCGGCTCCACGTCATGCCGTCGCACGCGCCCTGGATGACCACTCGCTGTCGACAGTCGGATATCAGGACTACGGCCGGAGACTTGCACTCGATTACGGCGACCCGCTCCCCGCAAGCGTAGTCCTCGTAGCCGCGACCGCGCATTACTCATGGGAAAAGATCACTCGCGCGCTCGGCATCGGCTCCAACCAGATCGTGCACATTCCAGTCGACAGCAACTTCAGGCTCGACACAACAGCGCTGTGGCAGCAGATAGAATCACTCACACGCCGTCGCGTGCCAATCATGGCCTGCATTACGGTCTGTGGCACGACAGAAGAAAGCGCAGTGGATCAACTCGACGACATCATTGCGGTACGTGATCGCGCGGAATCGGAACTCGGCGTGACATTCCACATTCACTCGGACGCCTGTTATGGTGGCTATGCAGCTTCCGTAACGTGGAACGCCGACGGGACGCGACGCACAGCAGCGGAGATCCGCGCAGATGTGGGTGGCGAATGGCCCACCGACAACTGGGTGCGAGCCATGTTGGCTCTACCGCGCGCAGACTCCGTAACAATAGATCCACACAAGCTCGGCTATATCCCCTACCCCGCTGGCGCATTCCTGCTCAAGGAGCGGCGCGCACGTGAACTGGTCGCAGTCACCCCACCATACCTCGAACCGACTGCCGGCCTCGATTCAGCCCAGGATCTGTTTCTCGGCCGCTTCATCTTCGAAGGCTCCAAACCGGGCGCCGCAGCAGCCGCAGTCTGGTTGAGCCACAAGGTGCTCCCGCTCGACGTGCGCGGCTATGGCTACCTGATCCAGCGCACAGTCGCCGGTGCGTACCAATTGCATGAAGCGCTGCGAGTTGCTCAACTGGAACCGTTCCGCATCATCCTGCTCCCACAACCAGATATCAACATCGTCTGCTATCTGTTGCATCATGCGTCGCTCACAACACTTTCAGAGGTGAACGCCCTGAATGAGGCGATCTATGCGCACATGAGCATGGGAAGACCAGGCGCAACACCCGAGTATATCATCTCGCGCACGCGATTCCAGTCGCCAATGTATGACGTGGCAATCGGACCAACGCTCCGCGAACTGGACGTGTGCTCGGAGGAACAGTGGCGCGCAGCTGGTATGGAAGGATTGGTTGTGCTTCGTTCAACAATCATGGACCCGCATCTCGCTACACCGGGACCGACAGCAGATCACATCTCCGGCTTCACCTCGGCGCTGCGTCGCGCGTGCGAAGCAGCCTACGCCGAGGTGGCAGACCCTATTCAGTCGGGTAACCGGTAGCCGGAGTTTCTCGCGACACAGTTGGCGTTGCGCCCGGCGGAGGCGGCACGGGTGGTATCTTGAGCAAATCGCGCGCTCGCGCGAGCGCGTCATCGAGGTTGCCAAAAATATTGTCGCTGCCAATGGTACGCATCGTAGGTGTGCCGGTTAGCGCAACAAGCGGCTGCATGTGTACGTCCGACAGCAATACAGTCGTGCTGTCCTTCTTTGTGCGACGCGCAAGTTCACTGAGCTCGAACATCCCGGTCGAATCGAGCATCAGCACGTGACGCATTCGAATGATCAGCACCCTCGGCTTCCTGGCGATTCTCCCCAGTGTATCCTTGAACGTCGCGGCGGCACCGAAGAATAGTGGCCCGTTGATCTCAAACACCTCGACTGCTTCGGGGATCTTGCGGCGGCGGACACTATTCGGATCGTCGTCATACGGATCCCCTCCGTCCGCCAGCATGTCTTCATCAGACGTATCCGCAAAAGCCGTAACTTCCGTGACTTCCGCCATCCGGCGAATGAAGAGGAACGCCGCAAGAATCATCCCTACGCCAATTCCCACCGTCAAGTCAACAAACAAAGTCAGTAGAAACGTTGTCAGCAATACCGCCACGTCACTCCTGGGCGAGCGTAGCTCTCCCAGAAACGACTGCCATTCGCTCATGTGGTACGCGACGACGACCAGAATTGCGGAAAGCGTCGCGAGCGGAATCAGGCTGGCCCACTGCCCTACGAACAACGTGATTATCAGTAACGTCACAGAATGCACTATTCCGGCAACTGGCGTACGGCCACCGTTCTTGATATTCGTCGCAGTACGCGCGATCGCGCCCGTCGCCGGGATCCCGCCGAATAATGGGGTTGCGAGATTCGCCACCCCCTGCGCGACGAGCTCCATGTTCGACCTGTGTCGACTTCCGATCATCCCATCTGCCACAACAGCCGATAACAAGGACTCGACGGC
>Ga0209483_1002488_pt1 | contig 12887 bp, 11 predicted proteins | sample NGEPerA_FD_184508 | JGI IMG/M metagenome (GOLD analysis project Ga0209483, IMG submission 184508) | Arctic peat soil microbial communities from the Barrow Environmental Observatory site, Barrow, Alaska, USA - NGEE PermafrostL2-A... | ecosystem: Environmental > Terrestrial > Soil > Wetlands >... | reverse complement strand
ATCAACAGCGGAAAATATCCCATCGTCACCGGCCTCGAACACGACGAACTTGGCCATCCGACCGGCTCGCCGAAATTGCATATGCAGATGACGGCCAAGCGCCGCAAAAAATTGCAGGCGCTCGGCGCGTCGCTGCCGACGCCGAAAATTTACGGCCCGCCGGAAGGAAACATTTTGCTCGTCGGCTGGGGTTCGACCGAAGGTCCGATCAAGGAAGCCGTGGATCGCGCGCGCGCCGCCGGCGACAGTGTTTCTTCCATTAACATCCGCCACATCAATCCGCTGCCGCCCGGACTTGAAAATATTTTCTCCGGCTTCAACCACGTTCTCGTCGTGGAGATGAATGACGAGGGACTTTACGGCTTCGGCCAGCTCGGCGCGATTTTGCGCGCCCGTTATTGCGACCCGAAAATCCAGGGCATCAACAAAACCGACGGCCTCACTTGGAAGGTGAAGGAAATTCTTGAACGCGCCAAGACCAACGTCTCCGCCGGATTGCGCAAAATTTAATCAAACAACTTTTTTATGAGCCAAACTTTGACTGAAACTCCCGAACGCACCGGAAATATCACTTCCGTCGCCGCGCCGGCCTTGCCCGATAGCACCGAACGAAAAGGCCTGACCAAAAAAGAAATCGCCGCCGACCATCCGACGTGGTGTCCCGGCTGCGGCGACTTTTCCGTGCTCGCGCTGTATTTCAAGCTGATTGAAAAGCGCAAGATGTGGCACGAGAAAATCACGACCGTCGCGGGCATCGGCTGCTCCAGCCGCTTTCCGTATTTCGTGCAGGCACACGGCGCGCATTACATCCACGGACGCGCGCTGCCGTTCGCGAGCGGCATTTCACTTTCGCGTCCTGACCTGCACGTCTTCGTTTTCGGCGGCGACGGCGACGCGTTTTCCATCGGCGGCAATCATTTCAACCACACCGCGCGCAAGAACATCAAGCTGACCTATTGCGTCATGGACAACTGGGTTTATGGCCTGACAAAAAAGCAGACTTCGCCCACGTCGCCGCTCGGTTTCAAAAGCAAGACCGACCAATGGGGCGCGGTGGATTATCCGATCAACCCGATGAAGCAGGCGATCTCCGCCGGTGCGACGTTCGTCGCGCGCACGACCTCCACGAACCCGAACCACGTTTTGCAGATGATGGAAGCGGCGATGGATCATGAGGGTTTCAGCTTCATCGAATGCTTGAGCGAGTGCGTGGAATTTTACGAAGGTGCGTTCGACGCGAGCAACCCGCGCAAAGGCGGCGTATTCAACGAAGTCCCCAAGACGCACGACGTGACCGACGAACTCGCAGCCTACAAACTCGCGGGCGAACCGTTCCCCGGCAGCTTCGGAATTTTTTACAAGGTCAGCAAGCCGACCAAGAACGCGAAGGAAGCCGAGATCAACAAATCGTTTCTCGACAAAGTCAAAGGCATGAAAGACTGGCAGATTCTCCAGAAGAATTTCGACCGGATGAAATAAATTTCTGCAAACGCAAAGCGGCCTTCGGAAACGGAGGCCGTTTTTTTATTTCAACCGCGAACCACGCGAAAACTTTTTGACACGAATTTCACGAATTGTCGCGAATTCAAATGCGCTAAAGGCGCTACGGAAATTAGCCCAGGGTTGGAGCAACGCGACTACCCCGGGAAATCGTCCCACAAAATAATTTTCTCCCTCTCCTCGCCGAACGAGGAGAGGGCCGGGGTGAGAAGTTTTTAATTAAAGGAATTGCTCTTCTTTCGGCGGCTCAATGCGACCGGCACGCGCGGCATGGCGCATTAACTGAAATTCGTCGGTAAGCACGCGATAAAAAGCATCAAGGTCTGCTTCAATTTCTGATTCAGGCCAATTCATCCAACGCATGATTTCCCGGTCAAGTCCGCGTCGTTCTGATTGTGAAGTAAATTGATCGGCCAGTGGTGGAAATTCCATTTCTTGATGCTCTTCAAACCATGTTTTGAGTTGTTCAGGTATTGATTTTTCATTCGGGACAAAAAATTCGACCAAATCTTCTTTGAGAACTTCGCCATAAGCGCCTTCAGTTTCCATTCGTTTTCCCAAAACCTGAATGATGCCGAATATTGAATTCATCCACAGCGTCAAAGCTAATGATTGAGCTTTCGAGCATCTTACAGAATAAAAAGTTTTCGGACTTGCGACTTCATTTTCAGAATAGAAGGCAAGGAATGTCGTGCCGGGCGCGACAAGATTTACTTTTCTTGCCACGAGCAAGTGAGTCTTGCATTTCTCGATGCTTTTTTCGATGTAAGCAAAATTAGCACGCACGCCGCTCAATCGCTGCAAAGCTGGTGATGCGTCGCATCGTTCTTTAATTATCCAGTCGCAATAATCAGGCGTGATGACGAAACGGCGAAAATACGAAGCGGTTTTTATCCCTTGCTGCAAGTTTTTCTTGGGTAGTTTTATTTCCTGCTCGTTAAAAGCGCATTTCAAAAAATCTTCCGTTTCCTTGTTTATGATTAAGTCCGCCGCAGAAACTCTGTCGCCGGACAATGAACGAACTGCAAAAATTGATGAATAAAGACCCGGCGGATTCGCCTCAAAACCACGCGGCACAAATTGTTGCAAGCCGCGTTTGGTGCGAACGCCAAGTGCATTTTGCAGCGAGGCAAGCCGCGAACCTGCAACATCAAATAATTTTTCCCAAAGACGGGTGATGATTTCTGCATTACGCGGATTTTCAAAACCAACCGTGAACCAAAGATTGTCGCTTCGCCGACGGATAATTTCTTGAGGCACTGTGAATAATGTAAAATCAGCCGTTTCGACCTGATTCCGCCCGACGTGAGTTTCGCGAACGGCGTCCGAAATTTCGCCCGATTCCGCAATGGAAAGTTCGTCAATACTGCGATTCAGATAAACGACCTTGCAATGTGGCGATGGTTGCTTTGCCTTTGGATCGGGTTTTTGAAGAACAAAAAGAAAATCACGAAACGCAGCAGCTTCACTAAAAGCAAATTCTTTTGTTGTGCGAACGATGTAGAGTAAATTGTATTGTCTGGTATTAAATATCCACTGGCGAACTTCTTTGCTTGTCGAACCGGCAAGAAATAATCGTGGCAGAACTGCGGCGATTATTCCGCCCGGAGCGAGCAAGTCATCCGCGACCGAAAGAAAATAAGCCCAATAATTTTGCCGGTCATTGAAAGCACTTGCTCTTGTGCCGAGCATTTCGACTGTGAGATAGCGCTGGTCAGTGTATGGCGGATTCATTATCACCACATCAGCCTGCTCTGGCAGCAAGAATTCCTCTTCGTGTGTTTTTTCGAGATCAACTCGTCGTGAAAGAATTTTATTAAAGAAATCTTGTTGTGTTCTCAAACCTCCGCGTCCGACAAGATTCAATGAGTTGCCAACTGAAGCGTTCACTTTTTCGGTTTGAGATCCCAAATCTTGCAAAGTGAGATTCAAAGCGGCCAAGTGCGCCGCGAATGGCATGATGTCCACTGCATAAAGTTGCTGCAAAATTTCGTTATGCGTGAGTTTTGGTTTGCGATGTCGCAAGGCTTGGTAGGACGCAACAAGCAACGTGCCGCTTCCGCAGGAAGGCTCAATGACGTTTTTGGTTTCAGAATCAATCGCTAGTCGCGCTAACATTTCTGCGGCGACAGGCTTGGTGTAAAAAGTTGCAAATATCTTTCGGGTTTTGAACGGCAAAAATTCGTGGAACATTCTGCCGAGTAAATCGTGTTGCATCCCTTCCGGCTTCAACTGACGAAAAGCGATGATGACTTTGTTGATTTCTGGAAGGCACTGGCGCGGAAGTTCAAAAACAATGTCAACGGAGTAAACCGCTTTGTAATCAATCGCAGTTACGCGATCAAAATACCGGCGCAACTCGGCTGTGGATTTAAGCGGCAGAAATTCAGGAAAGCCCAACGAATCTTTCAAAAGAAAATAAAGCAGGATTTGATTAACGACGACGTAGGCCGCCAAATCACTTGCAGCAACGGCCAATTCTTCCTTGTCTGGTTCGCCGCCTTCGCCGGACAAAGCGGAAAACAAATCGAACTGACTGACCACGCGCTCCAAGACAGGCCGCTTGACTCCTCGACCGCGTCGCATTTTCAAGGCCAGACTTTCTACGGACTGCCGAAGCACGCTGACGACAAGATTCAAATCCGTCGGCTTTGGTTCTGTCCGCGCTTTATTAAATTGGTCACAAAAGTCGTCGAGACTGATTGAAGAAAAATTTTGACGAAGAAAAGGCGTCAGCACCAATGCGGCAAATTTTGTTCCCGTCACCAAGTCGAGAACATCTTGTCGAGTGTCAACTTCACGACGAACATTATTTGGATACGCAATCGTAATGCTTCCGTCCGCACCCAACTCGCTCACATAACCTTCCGCCTGAACGACTCCACCAAGCAAATGAGATTCACCAACTTCAAGTTCGAGAACTATTTTGCGACCGTCTGGAAATTTAAGAATTGTGTCTGATTGTTTGCGACCACGACCTGCGCTGTGAGAACCTTGCGTCACGATGCTCGCGCCAAACCGCTCGCCCAAAATTGGTGCGAGTTCATGTTCAAGAGTTTGTTCCGTGGCGCGCATGGCTTCATAGCTCAAGCCACGGGAATTTCTAAAAATAGAAGGGGCGCGAACCTGACGCACCCTGCCTCAAGGCACTGCGAAGCGCCTACACAGAAGAGATACGCCAAGCCGCGCCCGATGGGCGCGTGCTCGGTCGGTCTTCTGTGTGGGCTTGCAAAAATTCGCAGTTTTTGAGGCAGCCCGTAGCCGAAGCTACGCAGAGTTGTTTTGTAAAAAGTTTCTGGTCGTTTTGTTATTTCTAACGCAGCAAGTGTGCGCGGTAAATTTATCAGCGTCAATCCGCGTAATCTGCGGTTAAAAAGTTTTTGACTCCTCACCCCGGCCCTTTCCTCGTTCGGCGAGGAGAGGGAGAATTATTTTGTGGGACGATTTCCCAGCGTAGCCGCTCCCGCCTTCATTTCATTACGACGCGGCGAGTCGCGTCAACGCTGGGCTGAATGATTAAATCCCGTTGGGATTTGCTTGCGCCGTCAGCACATTTGAATTGCGTTCGCGTGTTTGGCGTGGTTCGCGCTTCACCTCATCCGGCTTCCAGCCACCTTCTCCCCATCCGATGCGGAGAAGGAATTAATTTGAATTCGCGTTAATTGGTGAAATTCGTGTCAAAGTTTTGCGCCTTCGCGTCTTTGTTGTTAAATTTATTCCGGCAACACATGGCCCACATCCACGAAAAAATTGATTTCGCCGTCGCCGTCTTCGCGGCAGGCCGCGTTTGACTCCGCCCGGCTTTGGGAGTAAAACAACTGCATGACGATTGAACTGCCAGATGAATCATTGGCCAAAAGCTTGACCCCGCAAGAAGTGCGTCTGGAACTGGCTTGTGCATTGTATGCGCGCGGGCGCATCGGCAAAGTGGCGGGCGCGCGGCTGGCGGGCGTGGACTTTTTCACCTTTCAAGGCGCGCTGGGTGAACGGCAGATTCCGCAATACACGGAAAAAATGTTGTCCGAAGATTTGGAAACGTTGAAGCATCTCTTCCCCTCGTGATCGTCGTCGCCGACACTTCCGTGCTGGTCAACCTTTGCCGCGTCGGTCAGGCCGGTTTGTTCAAAAGTTTGTTTCGCGAAATCATCATCCCGCCGGAAGTGGCGGCGGAATTTTTCCATTTGACCACGACCCTTCCGCGCTTCGCCGGATTGAAACTGCCTGAGGGAATCCGCGAACAAGCGCCGAAAACGTTGTCCCCGCTTGTCCGCGCCGCCGTGGGATTGGACGCGGGCGAAGCCGCCGCATTGTCGCTCGCAATCGAAATCAAGGCTGACGCAGTGCTGCTCGACGAGCGACATGGTTATGAAGTCGCCCTTGAACTTGGTTTGCACGCCATCGGGGTGGTCGGCATTTTGTTGCGCGCAAAAGATGCCGGTCTTTTGGCCGGAATAAAACCCATATTGGACGCGCTACAGCGTGACGCGAATTTTTGGATTTCCGAATCGTTGCGGGAAGAAGTTCTGCGGCTGGCAGGGGAAAATGCGTGATTGCCTGCCGGAAAAATTCTCATGGCTCACATCCACGAAAAAATTGATTTCACCGTCGCGATCTTTGTCGTTCACGACGACGCGATTCTGCTCATCCATCATCGCAAGCTCGACAAATGGCTGCCGCTCGGCGGGCACATCGAGCTGGACGAAGACCCGGAGCAGGCCGCGTTGCGCGAGGCGAAGGAAGAAAGCGGCCTCGACGTGGAACTGCTCGGCGAACGTCCGCCCACGACTTCGCCCGGCACGCGCGCGCTCATCGCGCCGCGCTTTCTCGACATCCATCGCATCAACGAAACGCACGAACACATCGGAATGATTTATTGGGCGCGGCCAAAAAATTCCGCCGCAATAAAGCTTGCGACCGAGGAACATCATGACATCCGCTGGTGTTCCGCCGGTGAATTGGACAAGCTGCAACCGCCGATGACCGACGCGGTGAAATGGTATTGCCGCCAGGCCATCGCGGAGATTTCCAGCCGTCCATGACCGCGAACCAGAAAATCCGCAACACCTCCTTTGTCATCGAGGGACTGAACTCCTTCGCGACGGTGCTTTATTTCAACTACCTCTATTTTTTCATGCAGGTGCGGTTCGGTTTCAGCGACAAGGGCAACCTCGCGCTCGCCGCGCTGCTCGGTTTCATCTACGTTTTTGCCGCGTGGCAGGGCGGAAAATTCGCGCACCGGCTCGGATATTTTCTCACGCTCAAACTCGGATTCGTGGTGATGCTCGCCGGATTGTTCTCCGGATTGCTGCTCGATTCGATGGCCGGAAAAATTCTCGCCGCCGCCGTCGTCACCATCGGCATGTGCGCGACGTGGCCGACGCTCGAGGCGCTCGTCAGCGAAAGCGAAACGCCCGCCGGCGTGCCGCGCGTCGTCGGCATCTACAACATCACCTGGGCCGTGGCGAACGCCGTCGCATATTTCATCGGCGGCACGCTGATCAAACTGTTCGGGTTCAAAATCATTTTCATCGCGCCCATCGTCATCGTGCTCGCGCAACTCGCCCTGACGTTTTGGATGGAAAAATTCGCGAAGGAAATCGCGCCCGTCCGCGCCGGAAAAATTTCCGCGCCGCCGCCCGACCCGAACCGTCCGTCGCCGGCGAAGGCAAAAACTTTTCTGCGGATGGCGTGGCTGGCGAATCCGTTCGCTTACATCGCCATCAACACGCTCATCGCCGTCATTCCCGGACTGGCGGCGAAATTCCAGATGTCGCCGATGCTCGCGGGATTCATCTGCTCGCTGTGGTGTTTCGTCCGGCTCGGCACGTTCATCGTGCTGTGGCGCTGGACGGACTGGCACTATCGCTTTCGCTGGCTCGCCGGTGCGTTTGCGATGCTCATTTTGTCTTTTGCGGCGATTTTGCTCTCGCCGAATCTCGTCGTGCTCATCGGCGCGCAAATCTTTTTCGGCGTGGCCATCGGGTTGATTTATTATTCGTCGCTGTTTTACTCGATGGACGGCGGCGACGCGAAGAGCGAGCACGGCGGCATCCACGAGGCGGCGATCGGCCTGGGCAATTGCGTCGGGCCGGGCATCGGCGCGGCGGCGTTGCAATTTCTGCCGCAATACGCGAACAGCGGCGCGATTGCCGTGAGCGTGCTGCTGCTGTGCGGCTTTGGCGGATTGTTCTGGCTGCGGCGGCGACCCGTAAACAAGTAAGTTAAATTCGCTTAATTTTTTGCGGCGTCGGCTTTAGACTGCGGGCATAATTCAATTTTGAAATGAAAGCCATTCAACTTCCCTCCGCGCTGTTCACGCTGAACCGCGAGCGCCTCGTCAAAAAACTTTTGCCGCGCTCGCTCGCCGTGTTGAACGCCAACGACCTCATGCCCACGAACGCCGACGGCACGATGGGTCATCTGCAAAACGCGGATTTATTTTACCTCACCGGCGTGCATCAGGAAGAAACCATTTTACTGCTCGCGCCGGATGCGTTTGATCCGAACCACCGCGAAATTCTTTTTGTGCGCCAGCCGGACGAGCAGCTCGCCATTTGGGAGGGTCACAAGCTGACGAAGGAATCAGCCACAAAAATTTCCGGCATTAAAAATGTAAAATGGCTTGCAGAATTTCCGGTGATTTTCCGCCAGGTCATCTGTGAGATGCAAAATGTCTATCTCAACAGCAACGAGCATCAGCGCGCCGACGCGACGGTCGAAACGCGCGACGTGCGCTTCATCCGCGACTGCCGGAAAAAATTTCCGCTGCACCGCTATCAGCGGCTGGCGCCGCTGATGCACGAACTGCGCGTCGTCAAATCAGAACACGAAATCGCCGCGATAAAGGCCACGTGCAACCTGACCGGCAAAGGGTTCAAGCGCGCCTGCAAATTCGTGAAGCCCGGTGTGAACGAAGCTGAAATCGAGGCCGTGTTCGCGCACGAATTCATCCGGCACAAGGGCCAGTTCGCCTATCCGCCGATCATCGCAGGCGGCGCGAACAATAACATTTTGCATTACGGCCAGAACGACCAGGTTTGCAAAAAAGGTGAACTGCTGCTGCTCGATGTCGGCGCGGGTCTGGGAAATTACATGAGCGACCTGACGCGGACGATTCCCGTGAGCGGAAAATTTTCGCGGCGGCAGCAACAGGTCTACAACGCCGTGCTGCGGATTTTCCGCGTGCAGGTCGCTGCGCTTGTGCCGGGCAAGACCACGAAAGATTTGCGAACGGAATGCGAAGAACTGACCGCGAAGGAATGCGTTGACCTTGGCCTGCTGAAAATGTCGGACATAAAAAAACAGAAGCCCGACGAGCCGGCGGTGAAAAGGTTTTTCATGCACGGCGTGTCGCATCCCATCGGCCTCGACGTGCATGACGTGACTTGCAACCATTTCAAAATCGCGCCGGGCTGGGTGCTGACGGTCGAACCGGCGATTTATATTCCAAAAGAAAATTTTGGCGTGCGCCTCGAAAACACCGTGCTCGTCACCGAAAACGGCCAGCTTGATTTGATGGCGGACATTCCGATTGAAGCCGACGAAATCGAAGACCTGATGAACCGCCGTCATAATTAAGTGGTTGGATGCGGCGGGCCTTGGACTTGCAAGGCTGCGATGGCATGGCCATGCTCGACACTGCGTCTGTTGCCGGTTAGCTTTCGGCCATGAATTTTCTCGTCACCGGCGGCGCGGGCTTCATCGGCTCGCACGTTTGCGAGCGGCTCCTCCGCGACGGCCATCGCGTCTGGGCTTTCGACGACTTGAATGATTTCTACGACGCGCAGCTCAAGCGCAGCAATCTCCGCGAAATCCAGTCGCTTGCCAAACCGTTTGAATTTTTCCACGGCGACTTGTGCAATGCCGCCGCGCTCGCTGAAATTTTTTCGTCCGTCAAATTTGACCAGGTCATCCACCTCGCCGCGCGGGCGGGCGTGCGACCGAGCATCGAGCAGCCGGCGCTTTACCAGCGCGTGAATGTCGAGGGCACGGTCAACGTCCTCGAGGCCGCGCGCAAAACGGGCGTGAAAAAAATCACCATCGCGTCGTCGTCGTCGGTTTATGGCGTGAACGCCAAGGTGCCGTTCAGCGAGAGCGACCCGATTTTTTCCGCCGTGTCGCCTTACGCCGCCAGCAAGCTCGCGTGCGAAGCGCTCGGCCATGTTTATCATCACATTTACCAGATGGACGTGGCGATGTTGCGCTTCTTCACGGTCTATGGCCCGCGCCAGCGGCCCGACCTGGCCATCCACAAGTTCACGAAGCTGATTGACGCGGGCAAGCCGATTCCTGTTTTCGGCGACGGCAGCACGGCGCGCGATCACACGCACATCGCGGACGTTGTCGAAGGCGTCATCGCCTGCACGCAGCGCGAGTTTGGTTTTGAGATTTTCAACCTCGGCGAATCGCAGACGGTGAAATTGTCCGGGCTGATTGCGCTGATCGAAAGTGCGCTCGGCAAAAAAGCGGTGATTGACCGGCAGCCGCTCCAGCTCGGCGACGTGCCGATCACTTTTGCCGACATTTCCAAGGCGCGCACGAAACTCAACTACAATCCAAAGGTGAAAGTGGAAAAAGGAATTCCGCTTTTTGTTGATTGGTTCCGCAAAAACCGGCAGTAATATGCGCAGTCAAAAGGCAACATGAGCAACCAAAAAATCTCCCGCCCGCCGCTGGACGAAGCGCTGGCCGCGTGGAAGGACTGTCTCGGCAGCCACGGAATGTCATCCGAGCCGCTCTGGATTTTTTCCGAAAACCTGTGCATCGAGCATTCGCGCGCGGCACCGGGCAGCTACCGGTTTGGCTTCCAGACGAAATTCACGCCGCCGGACGAGGACGCACTGGAGATTGCCTATGACCATTTTTCCGAGACGGACGCGCGCATGGTTTTTTACCGGCTCGGCTCGGTGCCGAAAAAATCCGTGTGCATTTTGCTGTGCGATTCCTGGTTCGAGGGAAAAAATGCGCGCGACGGCTTCGTGCGGCGCGACGAATGGAAAATGTCCTTTTACCCCGGCTACGCGGGCGACATCGAGGAAGTGACCGACCTGACGCGCTGGGTGCGCCGCGTGAAACGCGACCGCGCGTTCCACGACTTCGACTTCGGCATGGCGCTGGAGACGGTTGACGAAATCAAAATCCACGGACGCCCGCTGCTGCCTTACGAGCGCATGGCGCAAAAGATGTTGAACCGGCTGCGGCGGATGCTCGGCCAGCCGGATTAAATCATTTTCCAACCGCGTCGAAAAACATTCCGCGTCAAATCCGTCGCGATTTTTTGAAATTCGTCCCGCGTGTCAAATCTCTGGACTGAATTGCACCAAACCGGGTCGTTTTTGTCCGCGCCGGCAGCCGGCGCGAGTTGGCTTGGATTATGCTGAAAAAACGGCATGACTAATACCGAATTCATCGTCCACGAAAAAAGCGGGGTCAACCACATCACGCTCACGCCGTCCCACAAGTCCGGGAAAACGCACTTTGGCGTCATTGACGGCGCGCTGCTTCTTGGATTTCTGGCCGCCTTCGTGAGATTGGTTTTCCTGTTGTCGAAATAATCCAGTCGTGATGTTAGGCAGTCAAGTCACCTGAATTGGGATCATTGGGGGGAAATTTTCCGCCTGACTCAAAACATACTTGTCGGTCCATTTTCGCAACGGCGTCACTTCACATTCAACTCGCGCTGGATGCCGAATTTTTCGATGCGTTTGCGGAGCGTGGCGCGCGTGATGCCGAGCATTTTGGCGGCGTGAACCTGGTTGTTGTTCGTTTCCTTCAAGGCTTGAATCACGAGTTCACGTTCCACAGCGGGAATGATTTTTAATTTCGGATCGCGCCTGGCCCATTGAAACAGTTGCCGCGCGAGCGCGGCGGCGTCACCGTGGGACAGGCTTCCAGCCTGTTCACCGCTAACAGGCAGGATGCCTGTCCCACTGCCTTGCCCGGAAATTTCCGGCGGCAAATCGCTCGACAAAATCGCGTCGCTCTTGGCCATGACGTGCGCGCGGCGGATGGCGTTCTCCAGTTCGCGCACGTTGCCCGGCCAGTGATATTTTTCCAGAGTCTTGATGACGCTGGCGGCGACGGATTTCGGCGGTCGCTTCAGTTCGCGCGCGTTTTTTTCGAGAAAATAATTTACCAGCAGCGGAATGTCGTCGGGTCGCGGCGATGACGCGCACGTCCACTTGAATCGGCTGGTTTCCGCCGACGCGTTCAAAAGTTCCGCTTTGCAGCACGCGCAGAATTTTTGTCTGCGTAGCGGGCGTCATGTCGCCGATTTCGTCGAGGAAAATCGTGCCTTTGTTGCATTGCTCGAATTTTCCGACACGCTGGTTTGTCGCGCCGGTGAACGAACCTTTTTCGTGTCCGAACAATTCGCTTTCCAAAAGCTGTTCGGGAATCGCAGCGCAGTTGACGGCGAGAAACGGCTGCGTGGCGCGCTCGCTGTGATGATAAATCGCGCGGGCGACGAGTTCCTTGCCGGTGCCGCTCTCGCCGGTGATGAGCGCGGTGGCGTTGGTGACGGCGACTTGCCCAATCAATTTGAAAACCTGCTGCATCGAACTGCTGCGCCCGACGATGCCTTGCTCGTAATCCTCCGATTCGAGCAGCGGCTGATACGACACGACTTGTTTCATGTCGCGCGCGGCCTTGAGCGCGTTGCCGACGAGTTCCTTGATCTTCACCGCGTCGAACGGCTTGAGCAGATAATCATACGCGCCAAGTTTCATCGCCTCGATGGCGGTCTGCGTTGTGCCGTAGGCGGTCATCAGGATGACGAGCAGCTTGGGATTGGCGGCGCGGATTTTGCGGAGCGTCTCAAGGCCGTTCATGCCGCCCATGCGCACGTCCATCAGCACGAGGTCGGGCTTGAACTTGGGAATTACTTTTAATCCTTCTTCGCCACTCGACGCGGTGGCGATTTCAATTTCTGGCGAATCAAAAATCCGCTGGAACGAATACCGCACGTCTTCCTCGTCATCAACTAGCAGCAGCTTGCTCATTTGCCCGCAGGATAGCGGATTCCGGCAAAAGAAATAGGCATTTTTGAATTGATTTTGCCCGGCGGCTTTGCCATGCTGGTTTCGTTCCCAAAAATGAAACCAATTCAAATCCAATAATTATGAAGAGAAATATTCTTTTAGGCATGATGGTCCTGGCGGCCGGCTCGGTGATGGCCGACTCCAAGGATGACGTGAAGGCTGCGGCCACCGCGCTCGGCAGCGCCGCCAATTACACCTGGCAAACCACGGTGGACATGGGCGCCAATTCCCCCTTCCAGCCCGGCCCGACGGACGGTAAAACCGAGAAGGACGGCTTCACGACGGTGTCCATGACCTTTGGTGACAATACCAGCATGGTGGTGCTCAAAGGCACCAACGCCGCAGTGC
>Ga0209483_1002486_pt1 | contig 12889 bp, 16 predicted proteins | sample NGEPerA_FD_184508 | JGI IMG/M metagenome (GOLD analysis project Ga0209483, IMG submission 184508) | Arctic peat soil microbial communities from the Barrow Environmental Observatory site, Barrow, Alaska, USA - NGEE PermafrostL2-A... | ecosystem: Environmental > Terrestrial > Soil > Wetlands >... | reverse complement strand
CTCCAGCAGAATGTCTTTGCCAGCCGCCAGTTTGTCCTGAATCTGCGCGCGCCCGGTGCCGTAGAAATTATCGAACACGCGCGCGTGCTCGAGAAACGCGTCATCAGCGACCAATTGCTGGAACTGTTCCGGCGTGACGAAGAAGTAATCGCGGCCCTCGAGCTCCCGCGCGCGCGGCTTACGCGTGGTGTGCGAAACCGATACCACGAGGTTCGGCCGTGCCTCGAGCAGCGCGCGTACCAGGCTGGTCTTGCCGGCCCCGGATGGCGCGGAGATGACGAATAGTTTTCCCAAGAGCTAACCAGTGTGGTGCGGCGACGCATGATGCCATGCGAGCGCGCAGTGCGCGCTATCCTAGATCATGGGTAGACGCGCTTTACTGGCATGCATGGTGGCATCTCTGGCAGCGCTTGGCCCCGCCTCGGCCGAAGTGATCGGCATTGAAATACTCGAGCGCGCGCCGTTTGCGCCGGGCGTCGCCTTTGGCACCGCAGGCAGCTACGAAAAGATCCGGGGAATTGCCCAATTCAGTCTTGATCCGGATGCCGCCCCCATTCAGCGCATCGTCGATCGCAAGTCTGCCCCGCGCGATGCCAACGGCCGCGTGAGGTTCGAGAGCTCCTTCATCCTGCTGCGACCGGTCAAGGCACGTGGCTCCACTCTTCTTTACGACGTCAACAATCGCAGCGGGATCGCGATTCTCGGCCAGGTGAATGGCGCAAGGCCTGGCAACAACGATCCGGCGACTGCCGCCGATGCCGCCGATGCCGCCGATGCCGGCGATCGGAGGGCTTCGCCATTCCGCGATCGTTCATCCTGTCCTCGCATGGTACCGCGACGATCGGGACGTAGCTTGTACGCAGCGATACCTGCGATTGATCCCCGAGCTGCTCGATCAGGCCAGCCGCGCGCCGGACTGGAGGAAGCGACGTGGGCAGAATAAAACTCATTGCGGCGATTCTACTGATCGTGGCGGCATCGCGAAGCATGGCGCAGGAGCATGAGCATGGGGCTGGTGAGAAATTGGGAGCGGTGCACTTTGCCACATCGTGCAATGACGTCGCTCAGAAGGATATCAACCGTGCAGTAGCGCTGCTGCATTCCTTCCAGTTCAGCCGGGCCATCGAAGGCTTTAACGCAGTGCTGGCAGAAGACGCGACCTGCGCAATCGCGTACTGGGGAATCGCACTTAGCGCTTGGAGCAATCCCTTCGCACCGGGGAAAAAAGACCAGGGCCAGTTGCAACTCGGGCGGCAAAGCGCCGAACGAGGCCAAGAGCTTGGGGCAAAGACCGAGCGCGAACGCGCCTATATCGCGGCCGTCGGCAAGCTGTACGCCGACTTCGAAAGCACGCCGCAGCAAGTGCGCTTGCTCGCCTATCGCGGCGCCATGGCGGAGGTGGCGGCGAAATATACGAAGGACCACGAAGCGCAGATCTTCTACGCATTGGCGCTCGCAGTCGCGGAGGATCCCGGGGACAAGAGCTACGCAGACCGTCTCAAGGCGGGAGCAATTCTCGAGAAATTGTTTGCGCAGCAGCCGACGCATCCCGGTTTGGCGCATTACATCATCCATGCGTACGACGTGCCGGCGCTGGCGGGACGGGCGCTCCTCGCCGCGAAACGCTACGCGGAAATTGCCCCCGATGCGCCTCACGCGCTGCACATGCCGTCGCATACATTCACCCGCCTGGGATACTGGCAGGAGTCCATTGACAGCAATGTCGCAGCCGCGGCGGCGGCGCGGCGCCAGGGTCAGACGGCCGAAGAGTTACATGCCAGCGACTACGAGACTTATGCCTACTTGCAGACTGCACAGGATGAAGCGGCGGCCCGGATTGTGAATTCCCTGCCGCAAATCGAATCACGCTTCGATCCGAAGGCGGTGCTGATCGGCGCCGGCCCACCGGCGGCTGGATTTTTTGCGCTCGCGGCAATCCCGGCACGATACGCGTTGGAGCGCCAGGACTGGCGGCAGGCGGAGCAGCTTGCGCTGCGAGAGACGCCGTTTGCTTACACAGACGCGATCACGTGGTTCGCCCGAGGATTGGGCGCGGCGCGACTGGGAAACGTTGCGGCTGCAAACGAGGCGGCGATCGCGCTGAAGGGGATTCAAAGGCGCCTCTTGAAGGCCAACGAGCTTTACTGGGCGCGGCAGGTAGAAATCCAGGAGCTCGCGGTTGCGGCATGGTCTGCGCTAGCGGCGGGTGGGAAAGAGGAAGCACTGCGGCAGATGGAATCGGCAGCGGAACTGGAGGATGGGACGGAGAAGAGTGCGGTGACACCTGGACCACTATCCCCGGCGCGGGAACTGCTTGGGGAGATGTTGCTGGAGATGAATGAGCCCACTAAGGCATTGGAACAATTCGAAGCGACGCTTAAGAAGGAGCCGCGGCGCTTCCGTTCACTATATGGCGCAGCCCACGCTGCGCAGCTCAGCGGGAGCCGCGATACGAGTCAAAAGCATTTTCGCGAGCTCTTGAGGGTTTGTGCGCACTCCGACAAGCCTGCGAGATCCGAACTCCAAGAGGCGGAACGGTCGATTTTGCAGAAATAGTCTTCGCTTTGTTCGAGCCGGATCGCCATCTCAATGGCGCGCGCGCTGTTGATAATCGTGGCGGCCATGATCGCGCCATGTTCGGTGAAGACATACGGCAAGTATTTGCGATACTGGCCGCGGCCCACCTTTAAGGTCGCAAATTGCGACCTTAAAGAACCGGTCTCCTCCGCGGTGAGCTACCGCGGTTTGTAATGCGGATTCCATTGAGTATTTTTACTCAATACATTGAGAAAACGGTCGACAGACAAGACGATCAGGCAGCAGGACGAACGACGTGCGCTATTGGTGGGTCAACCAGAACCGGACCTTCCGCCAGGAGGTCGACGGCGGCTATCTGTGGTCGCCCAAGCGCAATAAGAACGGTCACCGCAATCCGTTCTACGAATTCATGCGCGAGGTCTCTCCCGGGGACATCGTGTTCTCGTTCTGCGACACACGCATTGCGCGCTCGGCATCGTCAGCGGCTATTGCCGTGAGAGCCCGAAGCCGGAGGAATTCGGCACCGCCGGCATGAACTGGAGCCAGATCGGCTGGCGGGTCGGCGTCCGCTGGCAGCGGCTCACCAACGCCATCCGTCCTAAGGATCACATCGCCCGGCTGCGCCCGGACCTGGCCAGCAAGTACGCCCCGCTGACCCCGGAGGGCAACGGACTGCAAAGTGTCTATCTGACGCAAGTCGGCGCGGGGCTTGCGTCGGCGCTGTTTGCATTGATCGGCCGAGAGGCTGCGAGCGTGGCTGATGTCGGTCACGAGATCAGCAAGATCGAACGCGACTCGCCAGCACCCGAGCGGGACATCGAGGAATGGGAGCGACGCGTCGAGATCGCAATCGGCGGCGATGCGGCGATCCGGGAGACCGAGAAAACCGCACTCGTCCAGGCGCGCCGCGGTCAGGGGCTATTTCGCGACAACGTGCGCGTCGTCGAACACGCGTGCCGCATCACCAGGGTCGAGCGCATGAAGCACTTGATCGCGAGCCACGTCCAGCCCTGGCGCGACAGCAGCAACGAGCAGCGGCTCGATGGCGAGAACGGGCTGCTGCTGACGCCGACCGTGGATCATCTCTTCGACAAGGGCTTCATTTCCTTTGAAGACACCGGACAACTGATCGTGTCGCCGGTGGCCGATCAGAGATCCTTGAAGCGCATGGGAGTCGACCCCGAAAGCCGCGTGAACGTCGGTGCGTTTTCGCAAGGCCAGCGCCGGTACCTGGACTTCCACCGCGAGAACGTGCTGCGCATGGCGCGGGGTATCGCGAGACTCGATCGTGAAAGATGAAAACGCTCAAGACCATGCAGTCAACCTGGAATGACGTCAAGGCAAAACTGGCCGCCTTCGATCGCGCTGGCTTGATCAGACTGATTCAGGACCTGTATGCGGCCAGCGAGGACAATCAGGCGTTCCTGCGTGCCCGCTTCTCGCTGAGCGGCGATGTGCTGAAGCCCTACAAGGCCGCAATCGATCGCTGGCTTTGTCCAGACGTGTTCAAAAATCAGTACACGTCGGTCGCCAAAGCCAGGAGGGCGATCTCGGACTACAAGAAGGCCATCGGCCAGCCGGAGGGACTGGCCGAGCTGATGGTGTTCTACTGCGAACGGGCGGCGGGCTTCAGCAATGATGTTGGCTTGCAGGACGAAGGATACTTCAGCGCTCTGGTTCGAATGTTCGAGCGGGCGTTAAAGGTCATCGGTACGCTGTCGCCGAGCCGCGGACTGGAACTGTTCGCGCGACTGGACGCGGTGCGTCGCACCAGCCACAACGTCGGCTACGGCGTTGGCGATAACCTGGATGATCTTTTCGCCGAGCGCGCAATCGATGGCGCAGCGCGATGAGTGGGCGCCTGGTGGGCCACCGCGTCGGTGCGGCGAAGGATCGTGAACGAGCGCAAGTCTGGCGCAAGTCTGGCGCGAGATATCGGCCTTCCGTCAGTTGCATCGCATCGACGCGCGGATGATCAATCCACGATCGACATGTACGGCCGGTCGGGGGGTGTACGCGGTCTCCAAGCGGCAGCTCGGTGCAAGGGAGATTCGCGCCTACCGTCTACAGGCGATCGCTAATTTAGGATCAGGGCCTAACCTAAAATAACGCCAACCATTGTTTTAGGCTCACGGCTTCCTATGATCAGCCGCGGGTGATGAAGGGCCGTCACGAGGGCTCAGCGGTTTGGATTGACAAGAATACATTACCCGGGTCATGTATTCTCATGACGCTAGCGCAATCAAGAGTCACCGCTCAGGGCCAGATCTCGGTTCCGGCGGAGGTGCGAAAGAAACTCGGTATCGGCCCAGGCTCCGTACTTGAGTGGTATGAACAGGATGGCAACCTGGTAGTCAGGAGAGCCGGTCGCTTCAGTTCATCGGACTTGCATCAGATGCTCTTTCCGAAAGGTTCTCAGATGGGCAAGCCGGTGCCCGACGTCAAGGGCGCCATTCGCAAGCGAATGCGAAAGCGGCATGCTCGCGGTTGATACGAACGTCCTGGTTCGGCTCATCGCTCGCGATGATGCTGATCAGGTGAGTGCAGCTGAGCAGTTCGTCGGCAAAGGTGCCTGGATATCCCATCTGGTGCTGGCTGAGACGCTCCGGGTCCTGGATTCCGTCTACGAGCTTTCGCGCACGCAAATGGCGAAGGCGGTCGAAATGCTGCTCAATCATCGCGATTTGACGCTGCAAGACGCTGACACGGTGACCGCAGCGCTGAATCAGTTTCGTAAGCGATCAGCAGTGGAATTCTCCGATTGCCTCGTGCTGGAGATTGCGAGAAAGGCGGGACACTTGCCGGTTGCGACCTTTGATCGCGATTTCGCAAAACTGCACGACGTCCAGCATCTACAATAATCGGCACGTTCGTATGGGCAGGCAGTGGAAGAGTCCGCGCCCCAACGCATTGAGGAGTGTGCCAAGTGGTAGCCAAGGGCCGTAGTCCGGGCAAGCGACGGCGCCGGCAGAGCCGGCGGGTCATTGCTACCGACCGCCTGCCGCCAAGGCTGCGCGCCACGATCGCCACTGCGCAGCCGTCAGTGGTCGCGGCAATGTTCAACCACGAGGCTTGAATAGGCGTTCACGTGGTTGCGATTCGCTATTCGCGAACTCAACCTCATGCGGTAGATCTGAGGAGCTCGCCGCCACTCGAGGTACTGAGTAAAACGTAGATCGACTTTCAGCGCCGCCAAGTACCGGCGGCGGTCTACGCATGCACCGACTTGCAAGGCCGCCCGCCGAGCCTGCCGTTGGCGCGCGCAGCTTGCTGTTTGGCGGTAGAAGTGGAGTGGCCGCCAGCTTTGCCCATCAGCTGCGCCATCCAGCGCCGAGTGCCGAACACGCCCGCCATCAAAGCAGGCAGGTACAAGTCTGCATCCAGCCGCGGCCAGTGCAATCCGAGGCCTGTCGGGCTTATCTCGATATCGGCTAGATCAGCGGTCCTTGCGCCGGCCAGTCCCTGCGCAAGATCGACGGGCACCCCGAGCTCAAGCCCATTGCTCAAGAACGTCAGCGTCAGTCAGACTCATGAATACTCTCCCACGCGCTGCACAACTTAAGCAGCGCCGCATTGAGCTGGTCCATCAAGCGTTGCAGTTGCCGCGTCGTGAACCCGCAGGATTTCCGCAGCACCACCGGCCCTTCGCGGAAGCCCATGGAAGTCATTCGATGTTCTGCACCTGCTCGCGCATCTGCTCGATCAGCACCTTCATCTCGACCGCGGCGCGCGTGGTCTCCAGGTCCTGTGACTTGGAGGACAGAGTATTGGCCTCGCGGTTGAATTCCTGCATCAGGAAGTCGAGCCGCCGGCCGGCTGGCTCCGTGCCCGCCAGCGTGCGGCGCGTCTCCTCGATGTGGCCGCTGAGGCGATCGAGCTCTTCCGCCACGTCAAAGCGCTGCAGCATCAGCGCGATTTCCTGCTCGATGCGGTCCTGGTCCACCTGCGCCGCCAGCTCGCGCAGCCGCTCATGGAAACGCTGCCGGATGCGCGCCTGCGCCTCCGGCAGGCGCGCGCGCGTGGCGGCGATCATCCCGGCCAATGTTGCGCAGCGCTGCTCGATCAGGGCCGCAAGCCGCGCACCTTCGCGGCCGCGGGACAGGGAAATCTCGCTGAGGGTATGCGCGAACAGCGCGCGCACCTCCGCAAGCAGGCCTTCGGCATCGCCGCTGTCCTCGCGCAGCACACCGGGCCAGCGCAGCAGTTCGATCAGATCGATCTGCACATGCTGGGTCAATACCGAGCCGAGTTCCCGCAGCCGCGCGAGCAGCCGCTCGAGCGCGACATGATCGATATCCAGGCTCGCGGCCCCGGCCTGTGCCGAGCGCTGCTGCAGCGTGCAGTCGACCTTGCCGCGCTTGAGTTCGCGCGCCAGTCCCTGGCGCAGCTCGGGCTCGATGGCGCGGCAGCTGTCGGGCAGCCGCACGGTGGCATCGAGAAAACGATGGTTGACGCTACGGATCTCGCACACCAGCGTCCCGTATGGGCCGGAGCGCTCGTGGCGCGCAAAACCCGTCATGCTTGCGATCATGGGAGGCTGATGGTGTATAAAGCGCGGCGAAGTTTAACGTAAAGCGTCGGAGCTCGCTTGCGGGTTGAATATGCCGATCTGAGCCTGCAGGGTACACGCGATAGCAACCAGGATCGCGTGGCCGTTGCCCTGTCGGACGAGGCCGCGTTGCTGATTGCCTGCGACGGCATGGGGGGCCACGCCGACGGCGAGGCCGCGGCGGAGATCGCCCAGCGCAGCGTCACCGAGCGCTTCCTGCAGGCGCAGTTGCCATTGCTCGATCCGCTGGGGTTTCTGCACCTGGCGATCGGCGTGGCACACCAGGGCGTGGTGGCTTTCGGCGCCCAGGTGCCGATCGAGCTGCGGCCGCGCGCCACCTGCGCGATCTGCATCGTGCAGCAGACCTCGGCCTATTGGGCCCACGTGGGCGACAGCCGCGTCTACCACCTGCGTGCCGGCCGGGTGCGTGAGCGCACGCGCGATCACAGTCATGTCGAACTGCTGGTGCGCGAGGGCGTGATCAGCGCCGGCCAGGTGCAGAATCACCCGATGCGCAACTTCGTCGAGTCGTGTCTGGGAGGAGAGGCCATCCTGCCGGAGATGGCGGTCAGTTCGCGCCATGCGGTGTTCCCGGGCGATGTGCTGCTGGTGTGCACCGACGGCTTCTGGGCCAATCTGGACGAGGCGCTGATCGCCAGCGCCTTTGTGACACTAGGCCTGTCGCTGCGCGATACGCTCGCGGCGCTTGCAAACCAGGCGCTGCTCAATGCCGGCGCCGGCAGCGACAACACCTCGGTGGCGGCGCTGCGCTTTCTCGACTAGGAGACTCCCCCTGAACAAGAATTCGCGCCACCAGGGCCGCGCCGCCGATGCGCTGCGGCCGGTGCGCTTCACGCGCCGCTTCACCTGCCACGCCGAAGGCTCGGTGCTGGTGGAATTCGGCCAGACGCGCGTGCTGTGCACGGCGAGCGTCGAGGAAGGCGTGCCGCCGTTCCTGCGCGGCAAGTCTCAGGGCTGGGTCACGGCGGAATACGGCATGCTGCCGCGCGCCACCCATACCCGCAGCCCGCGCGAAGCCGCGCGCGGCAAGCAGACCGGGCGCAGCCAGGAGATCCAGCGGCTGATCGGCCGTTCGTTGCGTGCGGCCGTCGATCTGGCCGCGCTGGGCGAGCGCACGGTCACGATTGACTGCGACGTGCTGCAGGCAGATGGCGGCACTCGCACCGCCTCGATCACCGGCGCCTACCTGGCCCTGGCCGATGCTTGCGAGGGTCTGCAGAACCGCCGGTTGCTCAGCGACAGTCCGCTGCATGGCCAGGTGGCCGCGGTGTCGGTCGGCATCGTGCGCGGCGTGCCCATGCTGGATCTGGACTACGCCGAGGACTCGGAGGCCGAGACCGACATGAACGTGGTGATGAACAACGGTGGCGCGTTCATAGAGGTCCAGGGCACCGCCGAAGGGCATGCGTTCCGGCGGCATGAACTCGATGCCCTGCTGAACCTGGCGGCCGGCGGCATCGGTGAGCTGTGCGCATTGCAGGCGCAGGCGCTCGGTGCCTGAGCGCGCCCGGCGGGTCGTACTCGCCAGCGCCAATCCAGGCAAGCAACGCGAATTCGCGGCGCTGCTCGACTCATGCGGCATCGAATTAGTGCTGCAGACGGCAATCGGCATCGCCAGCATCGCTGAGACCGGCGCCAGCTTCGAGGCCAACGCGCTGCTCAAGGCGCGTCATGCCGCCCGGATCAGCGGGCTGCCGGCGCTGGCCGACGATTCCGGACTCGAAGTCGACGCGCTCGGCGGACGCCCGGGCATACACTCGGCGCGCTATGCCGGGGAGTCTGCCGGCGATCAGGACAACAACACCAGGCTGCTGGCCGAGCTGGACGGCGTGCCGCAAGCCGCGCGTACCGCCCGCTATCGCTGTGTACTGGCGCTGGTGCGCAGCCCCGATGATCCGGCACCGTTGCTGGCGAGCGGCACGTGGCTGGGTTCGATCGCACTCGTGCCGGCGGGCGAGCAGGGTTTCGGCTACGACCCGTTATTCATCCCCGCGGGTATGCCAGGCAGCGCCGCCGAGCTGCCCGCTGACCGCAAGAATCGGCTCAGTCATCGCGGCCAGGCGCTGACGAGCCTGTTACAGCAGCTCGAGCGGCTGCGCTGGTGAATGCATTGGGCCTGCCGCCCTTGTCGCTGTACGTGCATTTCCCGTGGTGCGTGCGCAAGTGCCCGTATTGCGATTTCAATTCACACACGCTCCAGGGCGAGCTGCCCGAAGCCGCCTACGTCGACGCATTGCTGCGTGACCTCCGCGTGCAGGCCGCGGACGCGCAGGGGCGCGAGGTTGCGAGCGTGTTCTTCGGCGGCGGCACGCCGAGCCTGTTTTCGCCAGCCGCAATCGCGCGATTGCTCGGCGTGCTCACGAGCGAACTGGCGTTCGCGCAAGGCGCGGAAATCACGCTCGAGGCGAATCCAGGCACCATCGAGCGCGGCCGCTTTGCCGACTATCGCGCTGCCGGCATCAATCGCGTGTCGCTCGGTGCTCAAAGTTTTGACGATCGCGCGTTGCAGCGGCTCGGGCGCATCCATGCCGCCGCCGACACCCAGCGCGCGGTCGCAGAGCTGCGATCGGCCGGCATCGACAATTTCAATCTCGATCTCATGTATGGGCTGCCGCACCAGGATGTGGCCGCGGCGGTCATGGACATCGACACCGCGCTGCAGCTCGAGCCGGCGCACATCTCGCACTACGAACTGACTCTCGAGCCCGGCACGGTCTTTGGCGGCCTGCCGCCGGACGGACTTCCCGATGCTGACAGCGCGTTGCAGATGCAGCTCGACTGCCAGCGACGACTCGCCGAAGCCGGCTTCGGACAATATGAAGTCTCGGCCTATGCCCGCGACGGCCGGCAGTGCCGCCACAACCTTAACTACTGGCGCTTCGGCGACTATCTCGGCATCGGCGCCGGTGCGCACGGCAAATGCAGCCGCGTGCAGAGCGGCGCATTGAGCGTCGAGCGCAGCTGGCGCGAGCGTGAGCCGCGGCGCTATGTGTCCAGCCTGCCGTCCTTGCCCGCGCGACGAACTGTGGCAAGTTCCGAGCTGCCGTTCGAATACCTTATGAATACGCTGCGGCTGCTCGAGGGTTTCGACGAACGCGAGTTCGAACAGCGCACCGGCCTTAGCAGCAGCGTGCTGCAGGCGCCACTGGCGCGGCTGCGTGCGCGCGATCTGGTCGAGCAGAACGCAGGACGCTGGCGCGCCAGTGCGTTGGGATTTAACTTTCTGAACGACGTCGTGAGCGAATTTCTCGCGCCGCAGCGCTGATCGAGCTGTCGTAATTGCCCTACATGCGCGATATTTCTGCGGCGGCAGCCCCGTCGGCCGCGGTTTTATTCACAGCGGTGGGGCGGCGCTTCAACAAATTAGCCGATTACGTCTCATTTCATTTCCAACGCACGATGATAGAGGCATAACCTATTGATTTATTAGGCTGTAATCTGCTGGTCATTTTTTGTACAAACCAATAATTACGCACTAATAGCGCCTCGCGGCGACCGGCGCAACAGGGTTACGCACAGAGTTATGCACAGAAACTGTGGATAATCCGGCCGCCCAGGAAGCTGCAATTGAATCTCTTGTCCGAGCCCATACATAGGACTAGACTGCGCGCCCTTTTTCCCATTGCCGACGCCCCCATCAGGACTTACGAGCATGAAAGCCGCGACTCATCCCGACTATGCCGAAATCAACGTCGTCTGCACCTGCGGCAACAGTTTCAAGACCCGTTCAACCGTTGGTCACGATCTCCAGGTCGAAGTGTGCTCGAGCTGCCATCCCTTCTATACCGGCAAGCAGAAGATCCTCGATACCGCAGGTCGCGTCGATAAATTCCGCAAGAAGTATCCGGGTATCGCCAGCACGCGCTGACCAGCCGCTCCCGCGGATTGATTCCATGCGCCGGCCATGTAACGCTGGGGCGCATGAACGATAAGTTTTTCGAGCTGGCTGATCCGGCCACCGGCACAAAGACACAGCTGCCGGTACGCTCGGGCACCATCGGGCCCCATGTGCTCGATATCGCCAATCTCACGCGCGACCAGGGCGTGTTCACTTTCGACCCGGGATTCGGCGCCACCGCCAGCTGCGAAAGCAAGATCACCTACATAGACGGCGACGCCGGAGTACTGCTGTACCGGGGCTACCCAGTCGAGCAGTTGGCCGAGAAGGCCACATTCATGGAAGTCGCCTATCTGCTGATCCACGGCGAATTGCCGAACTCCAGGAAGCTGCTGGCGTTCTCAACCAGTATCTCTCACCACACCATGATCAATGAATCGCTGCTGCGATTCTTCAATGGCTTTCATCATGACGCCCACCCGATGGCGATGGTGTCAGCGGTCGTGGCCTCGATGTCGGCGTTCTATCACGATTCGCTGGATATCCACGATCCGCGCCACCGCGAGATCTTCTCGCATCGCATCGTCGCCAAGCTGCCAACCATTGCCGCTGCCGCGCACAAGCATTCGCTGGGGCAGCCGTTCATCTATCCGCGCAACGATCTCGACTACGGCACCAATCTGCTGCACATGTTCTTCGCCGTGCCGTGCGAGGCCTATCAGGTCGATCCGGTGGCCGCAAAGGCGCTCGACCTGCTGTTCATCCTGCATGCCGATCATGAGCAGAATGCCAGCACGTCCACGGTGCGCCTGGCCGGCAGCACCGGAGCGAATCCTTATGCAGCGATCTCCGCGGGCGTCTCGGCCCTCTGGGGCCCGGCGCATGGCGGTGCGAATGAGGCCGTTCTGGCGATGCTCGAGCAGATCGGCACGGTCGATAACATCCCGAAATTCCTGGCCATGGCCAAGGACAAGAGCAGTCATTTCCGGCTCATGGGCTTCGGCCACCGTGTCTACAAGAATTTTGATCCGCGCGCCAAGATTATCCGCGAGACCTGTCACACGGTGCTTGCCAAGCTGGGCCGCACCGACAATCCCTTGTTCGAGCTGGCATTGCGGCTCGAGGAGATTGCGCTGCAGGACGAGTATTTCGTCGAGCGCAAGCTCTACCCGAACGTCGATTTCTATTCCGGCATCATCTACAGCGCGCTGGGCATTCCACGCTCGATGTTCACGGTGATGTTCGCGATCGCACGCACGGTCGGCTGGGTGGCACACTGGCTGGAAATGATCGGCGATCCCGGCATGCGCATCAGCCGGCCGCGCCAGCTCTACACCGGCGCGACCCGCCGCGACTACGTGCCGGTCGCGCTTCGCAGCAGGTCCTGAATCTCGTCTGCATCGGCGCGCCGCATCGGCCTGCCATCGACCGGGCTGACCGGTGCCTGACGTATCCCATCCAGCGGAAACACGGTGGCATCGATGCAGCGGTCGTCGACCGCGAAACGCACTCCGGGATACGCCTTGATGCGCTCGGCATCGAGCCGTACACGCCGCTCGGTGACTTCGTGCGCCACACCGCGGTCAATGAGCCTGAGCGCGACGTATTCCGGCCGGTCCGCAAATACGTGCAGCTGGATGTCGGCATGCTCGGTGGCCGTGCCGCTGAGCACCGGTCCGACCAGCCGCGGTTCAAACTGCGATAACCAGAGCATGGCGTGCAGCGCTGCGCGCCGCTGTGCCTCGAGGGTCAACTCGTGACCGCTTGGGTCGAACAGCCGTTGATATTCGGCCAGGGCTTCCTCGATCTCGGTATTTCGCGGCAGCGCGCTGGCGTCGCTTACCCCGAGCCGCTCGGCCGCCTTGCGCTTGGCGGTCAGAAAATCATGGATGCCATGCTGGGCCATGATGCGCGCTGCTTCCTGGGCGAGCGCGCATCATGGC
>Ga0209483_1002484_pt1 | contig 12894 bp, 14 predicted proteins | sample NGEPerA_FD_184508 | JGI IMG/M metagenome (GOLD analysis project Ga0209483, IMG submission 184508) | Arctic peat soil microbial communities from the Barrow Environmental Observatory site, Barrow, Alaska, USA - NGEE PermafrostL2-A... | ecosystem: Environmental > Terrestrial > Soil > Wetlands >... | reverse complement strand
CCCTCACCGCGGCGACCGCGGTGAGGGCGCAGGACATCCCGACCCGCATCGCGATCTGGACGAGGCGGAGATCGTCGCTCATGCCGGCGGCCTGATATTATCCGTCAGCCGGTTGATCTCTCTCGACCTGAGAGGATCCGGCTCGATTCTGGTTTCGATAAAGTCGCACTTCGGACATTCGAAGGTTCGCTTTTCAGAACCGTCGGGTCGAGCCGCGAGACTGGTCAGGTTCATCCGGCTCAGGCACCTGTCGCAGCGCGGGCGCTCGATCGGCAACAGCAGGACGTCGGTCAGCGAATGAGATGAGGCCATGTTGCTCACCCGATTTCGGCGAGAGCACCACTCCCGGTCACCGGTAGCTGCCGTGAAGGAGCGGTGATAACCGATCCTATTCCCGATGGCCGTTCTCTGTCTGTCCAATGGCCGACACAGCGCCTCCGCAAATATTATTTTTAGCGCGCGGAACCATTTTTCAGTCCGAAAGCGCGCAGCCTCTCACCATTTGACTCGGCGCTGACGACCGCCTCGGCCGAAGTGAAATGGCTGACGGCTTCTCGCTCGCCGCCACCTTCGAAGACGAGTTTTCCGACGTCACCCGGTCCTGCGCCGGCAAGGGTGTGGCGCGCGACGCCTGGTGAGCGGCGAAGCGCCGCTCGCAGCCGTGACGAATTTTCCGGTCCGGGCCCGGATTTTGGGTTCCAACGCTTCAGGCAATCGACCACAATGGCCAGTGAAGGCTTGATCGTGATAACGAGCCTGCAGTGAGGAATCCAAATGATCCATCCGTTCTTGCCGCGCCTTGCCGGCCTAATTCTGGGAGTCTCGATGATGACGGCCGTTCCCGCCAGCGCCGATCCGCTGAAGGATGAAATCGTCCCGACCGGCAAGCTGCGGGTGGCGATCGCGATCAGCCCGGCCGGTGGCGCGTTCTGGTCCACCAAATCCGAATCCGGCGGTTATGCCGGGGTGCCGGTCGATCTCGGCAAGGAGATGGCGGCGCAGCTTGGGGTGCCCGTCGAATACGTCGCGTACTCCAATTCCGGCAAGATCACCGATGCCGCCTCGACCCGCGCCTGGGACGTCACCTTCCTGCCGCAGGATGCCGAGCGCGAGACCAAGATGATGTTCGGGCCGGTCTACGAGGTGGCGGACGCGACCTACATCGTCAAGGCGGGCTCGACCGCGACCAATTTTGCGACGCTTGACCAGCCCGGCGCCAAGATCGCCGCCGTCAATGGCACCACCACCATGCGCGGCGCAATGGCGCATCTGAAGAACGCCAAGGTGACCGGCTATCAGACCTATGACGAGATCTTCGGCCTGCTCAAAAGCGGCGAGATCGACGCCTTCGCGCTGTCGCGCGACCAGCTCAAAAAGATGGCGCTGAAGCTCCCGGGCACGCGGGTGCTGGACGAAACTTTCAAGAAGACGGTGACTGCGGTGGCTGTACCGCTCAATCACCCGCTGGCGCTGGCGTTTGCCGCCAAATTCATGACGGACGCCACCTCGAACGGAACGCTGCGCAAGGCCTATGACAATAACGGCCTGAAGGACTCGCCGATCCGGACCAAGTAGCGGGGCGCTTTTCCCCTCTCCCGCAAGGGGGAAGAGACCCCGATCTCATTCAATGCGGGGCGCCCGCCGGGACCGGGTCCAGGCCGCTCTTGACCAGCGCGTCGCGGGCGGCGGGCGAGGCGAGGAATTTGATCAGGGCGCGGCCGGCGTCGGGCTCCTTGGAGACGGTGGCGATCCCGGCCGAAAACACCGTGATCTTCTGCAGATCGGGCGGCAGAGGTCCGACAATGTCGATGCCGGAGACGGGGCGAAGTTCGGCGATCTGCTGCAGGCCGATCTCCGCCTCGCCGTGGGCGACGATTTCGCCGACCGGCGTGGCCGGAATCTTTCTCGCCTTGTCCTTCATGGCATCGGCGATGCCGAGCTTCTGAAACATTTCGGTCGAGACATAGACGCCGCTGGCGCTGTCGGAATAGGCGACCGTTTTCGCCTTGAGCAGCGCGCGCTTGACCGCGTCGGCCGATGAGATGTCCGGCTTCGGCGCACCGGCCTTGACCGCGATGCCGATCGCCGATGTCACCAGATCGACGTCGCTGCCGGCCACCACCTTGCCCTGCTTGAGCAGATCCTTCAGCGCATATCCGACCATGATCAGCACATCGGCGGGTTCGCCGCGCTCCAGCCGGACCGGGATCGCGTTGACGGTGGTCCCCATCGAAGGCCCGTAGGCGGTCAGCACCTTGTTGCCGGTCTGGCGCTCGAATTCCGGGACCAGCGCCTTGTAGGCCGCGGTCAGCCCGCCCGAGATCATCACCCGCACCTCGGCGGCATTTGCCGCGCTGGCCAGCAGCAGGGTGGCTGCGAAGCCGAATACGATGCTGCGGACATCAGCGGATATCGACTTCATGATGGTTTCTCCCCGGGGCGGCTCTTGATGGGCCGCGCTTTATAAGGGGGAGACGGTAGCCTGCAAACCGGGACGCGCCTAGGGAAGCGACATTAACGTCTGAAGCCCCATGCGGGCCGCTGCCGAGCGCCGCGGCACTGGATGTGGTGCGGCGCCCGGGGAGCGTTGTCGATATCTAGCCGTGAACGCGCCAGCGAATCACGGAACGGCTGATTCGGGCGCGTTTCGTTCCGGGCGCGTTCCGGAGTTTAAGACGCGGCGAACTTCCGTTGCGTTTTGATACAGATATCGGTGAAGGCCACGCGTTGGCGTCAGGGGCGATTCAGCCGCCAGCCGACCACGGTGGCCTCGACGGCGCCGCCGGACTCATGGTTGCGCCATTCGCCGTCGACAAAGCGGCAGGCGAACGGCAGCTGATAGGTGCCGCTGTGATCTTCGCACAGCACCTGCACCGGCTGATCCGGCGGCGGTTCGCCGTTGCCGTTGAATTCGGCCAGACGTCGTTCGCGCGTTGCCATTCCATCATTCTCCGTTACGGAGCGCGCCAGCACCTGCTCGGCTTTCACGCCCATCGCCCCCGATCCCATGCCATAGCTGGGGTACGGATCACAAAACCTCAACGCGCGAATGAGGTTTCAGTATGTTATCTTCGAACTCTCGCACCCGCTCGCAACAAATTGACTGCGATTCGCGCCATTTGAATGGGAATTTCGATGCATCGACGGATAGTTCTCGCGCTGCTGGTTTTGGCGCCGTGCTTGTTGCGGTTCGAAGGCGTCCGGGCACAGGACGTTCCGGGTATCGAGATATGCACCGTCGAAAAGACCATGGAGCGGCGCACCAGCTGCCTGCAGAGCAATGTCGACTTCCTGCAGAAGACGATCGCAAAGCTCGCCGCCGACCATCAGCAGAAGCTCGATGCCGCCAACCGGCAGATCGAGGCTTTGAAAGGCGTCGTTGTCGGCCTGCAGAAGACCGTGACCGATTTGCAGGCGGCGCAGAAGAAAATGAGTGAAGATCAGAAGAAGCCCGAGGCGCCGGCGGTGAAGGATGGGGCGGCAGCGACCAAGGCCGGCGCGAAATAACGAGCGATCTCGCCTCAGTCGAGCGTGCGATAGCTGCGGTGGAGGATGTCCGTAACGGCATCCTGGCTCAGATGGCAACGCAGAAACGTCAGGATATAAGAAAGCGTGACCAGCGGCGGCGCTGCGACCATCACGATCGCGAGCTTGCGGTGCAATCCCGGAAACGCCATCGCCTGTTCGAAATTATGCAGAACGCACGCCGACGAAAACAGGCATGTGCACAACAGCATCATGACGGGAATGAAGCTCAGTATGGTCAACAGCGCAAAGGCCGTACACAGCACGCAGGAGATCGGGCGCATGACGTAGATGCCTCGAAGTGATGACGCTTGGTGACGGCGCCAGCATGCTCCGCGGGTTGGCAGCGCGTTTGCGGGGCGCGTTCAGAATTTGCGGATTCTTGTGCAGACTTCGCGCAGATGCGGGCGGAGAACCGGACTGCACGAAGGCAAGTGACCGCACGGATTTCGGTTGCACGATTGAGGAGAGGTCGCCGGCGATGCTATTTTCCGCACTGCAGAACAGGCCGCCGCACCCAGTTTCGCCTGCGCGAGAGCAAGGACTGTCAAATGAAGCGCGTGAAAAGCGGTCATGATGCGGATGCTTCGAAACAAGGCCGTCATCCGAGAATCCTGCTATGAATCCTGCCGGCAAGGCGCTGTGGTTTATCGAAAGCCATCTGGCCGAGGCGTTGACGCTGGACGAGGTCGCCGGCGTCGCCGGGGTCTCGCGCTTCCACATGGTGCGGGCGTTCGCCGCCGCGACGGGGTTTTCCGTGATGCGGTATGTGCGCGCCCGCCGCCTGTCGGAGGCGGCGCGCGCGCTCGCCAGCGGTGCGCCCGATATCCTTAAGCTCGCGCTGGATGCAGATTACGGCTCGCACGAAGCATTCACCCGCGCGTTCCGCGACCATTTCGGGGTGACGCCCGAAGCGGTTCGCGCCACGCGTCTCGACAACCTCAGGCTTCAGGGACCGATCGTCATGGATTCAACCGCTATCGACAATCTTGCCGCGCCGCGTTTTGAAATCGGCAAACCGCTGCTCGTCGCCGGCCTCGGCGAGCGTTACACCTTCGAGAGCAGTGCCGCCGTTCCCGGCCAGTGGCAGCGCTTTCATCAAGCGGTGCCCCGCATTCCCGGCCGGGTCGGGCAGGTCGCCTACGGCGTCTGCTGCAACGGCGACGATGCCGGCAATTTCGACTACATCGCCGGCGTCGAGGTGTCGGACTTTTCCGACCTGCCGCGCGAATTCGCAAAGGTCCGGATTCCCGAACAGCGATACGCCGTGTTCACGCACAAGGACCACATCTCGACCATCCGCCGCACCGTCAACACCATCTGGAATCAGTGGCTGCCGGCGTCCGGCCTGAAGGCGGCCGACGCGCCCAATTTCGAGCGCTACAGCGAAAACTTCGATCCCATCACCGGCAATGGCGGCCTCGAAATCTGGGTGCCGGTGAAGGAATAGGTCGCGCGCGGGGCTGCTGCGCGCGAAGATGCCGGCTGCTTGCTTGGCAAGAAGGATCGGCTTTGCCATAACAGGTGCAACGAAAACGGTGCGCCTGCGGAACTGAGTTTCGAATCCGCCTGCGCCAAAAAAGTTCTCAAGAAGAGCTCTGGGGGATTCCAATGCCCACTATTCGCGTTCTCGCCACCGGTCTGGAATTTCCCGAAGGGCCGGTGGTGCTGCCGGACGGATCGGTGGTGCTGGTCGAAATCCGCGGCCAGCGGCTGACCCGGATCTGGCCGGATGGGCGCAAAGAGGTAGTGGCGGCAATTCCGGGCGGTCCCAATGGCGCTGCGATGGGCCCCGACGGCAAGATCCATATCTGCAACAATGGCGGCTTCAGCTGGATCGCCTCGCGGGGCGGCACCATGATGCCGGGCGCCCCGGCGCCGCATGAATATATCGGCGGCTCGATCCAGCGCGTCGATCTCGTCACCGGAAAAGTCGAAACCTTGTTCGACAAATGCGGCGAGCATCCGCTGAAGGGACCGAACGATCTGGTGTTCGACAGACATGGCGGGCTCTGGTTCAGCGATCTCGGCAAGCGCCGCGCCCGCGACATGGATGTCGGCGCGTTCTACTACCTCAAGCCGGGCATGAAGGAGATCGTCGAAGGCGTGTTCGGCATGATGCCGGCCAACGGCATCGGGCTGTCGCCGGACGAGAACACGGTCTACGTCGCGGAGACGCCGACCGCGCGGCTGTGGGCGTTCGACCTGTCGGCGCCTGGCGAAGTCAAACCGCGCGATGTGATCTATCGCGGCGAGCGCGGCAAGCCGATCGCCGGCCTCGGCGGGTACCAGATGTTCGATTCGCTGGCGGTGGAAGCCAGCGGCAATATCTGCGTGGCAACTTTGGTCTCGGGCTGCATCTCGGTGATCGCGCCGGATGGTTCGCTCGTCGAGCAGGTGCCGACCGGCGACCGCGTCACCACCAACATCGCCTTCGGCGGGCCCGACCTGAAGACCGCCTACATCACGCTATCCGGCAAGGGCGAGTTGATCGCAATGGACTGGGCGCGGCCGGGTCTGGCGCTGAATTTTTTGAACAAGTGATGGTTGGAAACGAGGACCATCCACGTCATTGCGGGCGAAGCGAAGCAATCCATTGCGCCAACAAGAAAGAGTGGATTGCTTCGCTACGCTCGCAATGACGAACATAGGCTCCTCGGCAGGAGGAGAAGGAAAACAAAATGCCCTGGCTTGAACCGATAACACTCAACGGCCCCCACGCGCAGCTAAAGCCGTTGGCGCATGATCATATCGACGGCCTGACCGAGGCGGTGAAGGACGGCGAGCTGTGGAAGCTGTGGTACACCACGGTTCCCAAGCCGGAAAACATGAAGAAGGAAATCGACCGCCGGCTTGGGCTGCAGGCGTCGGGCGCGATGCTGCCATGGACGGTGTTCGATGCCGATGGCAAGATCGCCGGCATGACTACCTACATGAACGTCGATGCGGCGAATCGGCGGGTCGAAATCGGCTCGACCTGGTACGCCAAGCGGGTGCAGCGCAGCGGGGTCAACACCCAGTGCAAATTGCTGCTGCTGACCCACGCCTTCGAAAAGCTGGATTGCATCGCGGTGGAATTCCGCACCCATTTTTTCAACCACCAGAGCCGGCGCGGCATCGAACGGCTCGGCGCCAAGCAGGACGGTATCCTGCGCAGCCACCAGGTCGCCGCCAACGGCACGCTGCGCGACACCGTGGTCTACAGCATCATCGCCAGCGAATGGCCTGTCGTGAAGGCGCATCTGACCTATCAACTGCACGAAAAGGCGCGGTAGCATCCGCAGGAACTCAAGATGGACACGTTCGATTATGTGATCGTCGGCGCGGGCTCCGCCGGATCGGTGCTCACCAACCGGCTGAGCGAGGATGCCGGCACCAGTATCTGCGTGCTCGAGGCCGGGCCCAGCGACTGGCATCCCTACATCCATCTGCCGGCGGGTTTTATCAAAACCTTCCACATGAAGAGTATCAACTGGGCCTACCAGCAGGAGCCGGGGCCGTGGACCGGCGGCCGCAGCATCTATGCGCCGCGCGGCAAGACGCTTGGCGGCTCCTCCTCGATCAACGGCCACATCTACAACCGCGGCCAGCGCCAGGATTTTGATACTTGGGCCCAGCTGGGCAATCGCGGCTGGGGCTATCCTGACGTGCTGCCCTATTTCAAGCGGCTGGAGCGGCGGATCGGCGAGGGCGACGAGGCGTTTCGCGGCCGCGACGGCAGTTTGACCGTCACCACCATGGATTGGCGTGATCCGCTCTGCGAAGCCTTCATGGCCGGCGCCATCAGCCTCGGCATCCCGAAAAACCCCGACTACAACGGCGCGATCCAGGAGGGCGTTTCCTACGCCCAGCGCACCATCCGGAACGGCCTGCGCGTCAGTGCCGCCACCGCCTTTCTGCATCCGGCGATGAAGCGGCCGAACGTCCATGTGCGCACCCATGCGCATGCGACCAACATCATCTTCGAGGGCAAGCGCGCGGTCGGCGTGCGCTATATCAAGGGCGGCAAGGGCGGCACGCCGGTCGAAGTGCGCGCCAACAAGGAAGTGATCCTCGCCGGCGGCACCTATAATTCGCCGCAGCTGCTGCAGCTATCCGGCGTCGGTTCGCCGGAGCTGCTGCGCTCGCTCGGCATCGAGGTGCGTCATGCGCTGTCGGGCGTTGGCGAGGGATTGCAGGACCATTACGCGCCGCGTTCGGTCGCGCGCGTCAAGAACATCAAGACCATCAACGAACGCCGGCGCGGCCTCAGCCTGGTCGGCGAGGCGATCAAATGGGCCACCACGCGGCGTGGCCTGCTGTCGCTGTCGCCGACCATGGTCTATTGCTTCTGGCATTCGGGCGAGACCACCGAGAGTTCGGATTTGCAGCTCACCTTCACGCCCGCCAGCTACAAGGAGGGCGTGCAGGGCCAGCTCGAGGACGAGCCCGGCATGACGGTGGCATCCTGGCAGCAGCGGCCCGAAAGCCGCGGCTATGTCCGCGCCCGCTCCGCCGATCCGTTCCAGCCACCGATCATCCAGACCAATTACCTGGTCGAGGAGCTCGACCGCCGCACCGTCGTCGCCGGCATGAAGCTGGCGCGGCGGCTGTTGTCATCGGCGCCGCTCGCGCCCTATTACGCCTATGAGGATTTTCCGGGACCCGAGGTGCAGACCGACGACGAATTCCTTCACGCCGCCATCCAGCGCGGCACCACCACGTTTCATCCCGGCTGCACCTGCCGCATGGGCCCGGCCGACGCGCCATGGGCCGTGGTCGACGACCAGTTGCGCGTGCACGGCCTGCAGGGCTTGCGCGTGATCGACGCCTCGATCATGCCGCGGATGATCTCGGCCAACCTCAACGCCTCCACTTTGATGATCGCCGACAAGGCGTCGGATTTGATCAGGGGCCGCAGCATGCCGGAGGCCGTGGTCGGCGCGATGGCTGGCTAGGCGGGGACTCCAGCGCCCTTGAGACAAACTGACGGATTCCGCGTTTCTGTTTATCGGGGCAGACCGGAAGTTGCCGGCCGGCTGCCAAAACAGGACGGTTGATCCGCAGCCGGCATGGCCCTGAGCCACCTTTGCGCGACGTAACTTCGTGGCGGTTCGCGAAAATCCAGTTTGTTGAAACTCAATTTGAGAGTGCCTCGTAGCTCCAGCTGATCCGATACGGTGGTCCGAAGCTGGCGAGGCGCAAGGCTCGGCGGGCATCGGAGACCGTTTGGCTTTGCAACAGGAGATTAAAAATGTCCAATCGCATTCCGCTTGTTTTGGCGACCGCGTTCGCCGCGTTAACCGTCACCGCGTCTTTCGTTGGGCCATCGTTGGCAAGGGAGCGGACCGTCATGGTCGGTGGCGCCGCAATGTACCCCTCGAAGAACATCGTGGAGAACGCCGTTCATTCGAAAGATCACACGACGCTCGTCGCCGCGGTGAAGGCCGCGGGTCTGGTGGATACCCTGGAGGGCTCAGGTCCGTTCACGGTGTTCGCGCCCACCAACGAAGCTTTCGGAAAGCTTCCGAAGGGGACGGTTGCGACGTTGGTAAAGCCCGAAAACAAGGCCACACTCACCAAAATTCTCACCTATCACGTCGTGCCCGGCAGGCTTGAGGCTTCCGATCTGACGGACGGAAGGAAGCTGACGACGGTGGAGGGCGACGAGCTGACGGTCAAACGCTCCAGGGGCCACATCTATATCGTTGATGCAAAGGGCGATGCTTCCGAAGTGACCATTCCGAACGTCAATCAATCGAATGGCGTGATCCACGTGGTCAATACCGTCTTGATGCCGGGTTAAGCCACCGCGAATACGCGCATGGGTCTCGACCGCTTCTCCCGAGGAGGTCGAGCCTCTGCCACTAGCGTCGCTGACGGAGCGCCGGGGGCGGCGCTATGTGGCGGAAAGGGGGTCTGGCGATCGACGAAATCCGGCCCGGTCAGGCTGCAGGCGCAATCATTTCATGAGAGATGCGGCTTGTCGCCGGAAATTAGTCGTCGAAGCTGTCGATGACGGTGTCTGCGGATGGCCATTCGTTGCCGCAAACCTCCACCGCAAACCTCATGGCTCCATTGCGTAGGCGCGTCCCGGTTCAAGCACGTAGATGGTCAGAAAGCGCAGCGGGCGCTCGGGGTCGCAATTGCGAAACAGGGTGTGTGGAATATCGGGCCGATCCTGCAAGGTCTCGCCGGCCCGATACTGTCGGGGATCGTCGCTGCCATAGGCGGACTCGGCAACGCCTTCCACGATATAGATTGCTCCCCCGACGGGATGCCGATGAAGCGGGGCGACGCCAGCGGGCGGATAGGTCACCTCGACCACGACAAGTTCTCTGACATCGCCGGGCAATGGAAGACGTTCGAGAACCTTGCGTGTGACACCGGGAAACCCGGTCTGTTGGGCGCTGACAGGCCCGTCGACAGGTTCAGCCATGGGGGACACCCTCTCTTATTCAGCGTTGAATCGCTGCGACCTCGATCAAATCGCCGCGCAAATAAATATGGCGCGGCTTCAAATATGGCGCGGCTTTGTCGAAGCAACAAGAAGCCGAACGCCAACGCTGATTCCCCATCGCATCGGTCTCCGGGTTGATGGCCCGCGCGATACGCTGGCTGCTTTCCAGACCGCGGGTTCAAAGCTAGCATGCGCGTTAGGCTGTCGGTTCTTGGCTTGGCGAACGGGAATCCATGGCCCGTACGAATTGATGTCATTGATGGATGAAAACCGAACAACGACACCGGGCACGCAAAATGTAGCCTATTTGCTGCTGCTCGCGACGCAGATCGCGGCGGCGATCGTATTTGTCTGGCAGGAATTACCCGAATTCGATCACCTCCTGAACCATCCGGGAGAGCAGCTTTCAAAAAGCATACACTCTGATCTCGTCACCATTGGTGTGTTCTGCGTGATGCAGATTTCGTTCTGGTATCGGCTGCTCCACGTGCCGATGCCGTCCCTGCGCCCCAATCCATTCCTCAACCATGTTTTTTTGTTTTTGGGTAAACTCAGCTTTGTCTTTGGCGGCGCTTTATTCGCGGTCGTTGTTTTCCGGCATCTTCCCAATTTGGGACAGGATGCCGACCTCCTGCAGGCGACCGAACGCGGGATGATTTTCGTGGGGTGTCTGTTCGCGTTGTTCTGCACCAGCCTCGAGGTGGAGCGGCTCGGTCAGGCGTTTGAGCGCAAGCGGGATTGAAGGTTCGACAATCTTCCTGACTTTATCGCCTTGATCCAGGGCACGACATGGGAGATCATCTGGAAGTTGCGCTCCGTTCCTGGAGAATACGGTTTTCGGCTCGCTACAAGATCTGCACTTCCTGTAACGGAGAGTTCAGTGAACGAGTCACTTCATCCAGCCGCGTCCGATCATCTGCCAGCCTTCATTACCGCTCCGGGACACACCGATGTCTTGATGGTCGTGGTTGGCATCATTCTGATCGCCGCCGTCCTCGGGGTCGGCAATCTCTACCTGACCTTGCACACGTTGCCGGAGCGCATGGCACACCGGTCGCAGAAGTTGCAGTTCGAGATCGTGGCCGTGCTGGGCCTGCTGGCGCTGTTCACGCACAACCACCTGTTCTGGGTGATCGGGCTCCTGCTCGCGATGGTCGATTTGCCCGATTTCGGCACGCCGCTGCGCCGGATCGCGGGATCGGTCGAGAAAATCGCCGGTGAGGAGGCGGCGAGGACAACCGAACAGGCCGCTGCTCCACCGGCTACCGTGGAAGGACCAGATCCGAAAGCCGACGCACCCAAGAGCGAGGTGCAGGGCCATGCTTGAGGTGCTGCTCTGCTCCCTCGTGACGATCCTTCCCGACTACCTCTATCGCCGTTACCGGCAGGGCAAGCGGTTCGGCCACGAGATCACATTCTTTTCGGTCTGGTTCGAACTGAGATTCGGCATCATTACCTGCCTGATGCTGACGGTGGCGCTGATCACGGTGATTTTCTACTATCATCCCTCCAGTACGACGGCGACCTTGTATTTCCGGACCGTTCCGATCCTGCCCGAGATCAACGGCCGGGTGTCGGAGGTCGATGTCGGGTTCAGCGCGCCCGTCAAGAAGGGCGACGTGATCTTCAAGCTCGACAGTTCGAAGCAGCAGGCCGCGATGGAAACGGCGCGGCGCAAGATCGCCGAAGTCGATGCCGCCATGCTGGCCGCGCAGGCGGATGTGCTCAAGGCGGAGGGACAGATCCAGCAGGCCAAGGGCGATTATCAGCAGACGTCCGACGAACTGGACGTCAAGCGCGACCTCCAGCAACGAAACCCCGGCATCGTTCCGCAGCGCGACATTGAAAAGCTTCAGGTGTTGCTCGCGGGCCGGCAGGGCAACCTTGATGCTGCAACGGCCTCGAAACAATCCGCAGTGACGAGGGTAACGGCGCTGCTCCCGGCTGAGAAAGCAAGCGCAGAGGCCGCGCTGGCCGAGGCGCAGGTCGATCTGGACAAGACCACGGTGCGGGCTGGCGTCGACGGGCGGGTCGAGCAGTTCACGCTACGCCCGGGAGACGTCGTTAATCCGGTGATGCGGTCTGCCGGCATTCTCATTCCCGACAATGCGGGGCGACGCGTCCTTGCGGCAGGATTCGGACAGATCGAGTCGGATGTCATCAAGGTCGGCATGGTCGCCGAGGCCGCCTGTATCTCAAAGCCCTGGACGATTATTCCGATGGTGGTGACCGGCGAGCAGGATTACATCGCGGCGGGTCAGTTCCGCGGCGGTGAACAGCTCGTTGAAGCCCAGCAGGTCCAGGCTCCCGGCACCATTCTTGCGTTCATGGAGCCGCTCTACAAAGGCGGACTGGACGGTGTCACGCCCGGAAGCAGTTGCATCGTCAACGCCTACACCAGCAACCATGACCTGATTGCCTCAAAGGAGACCGGCGCATTCAAGGGGCTGGTGCTGCACGCCGTTGACGCCGTCGGCCTCGTGCACGCCATGCTGTTGCGCATCCAGGCGCTGCTGCTTCCGATCAAGACGCTGGTGCTGAGCGGGCATTGAGTCCAGCTGTCGTCGCCCGGCTCCGACCGGGCGAGCCAGTATTCCGAGGTGTCGGTGGCGGGGGGTCGAGAAGTTGCGGCGTACCTGCTTTCGCAGGGTATGACGTCCTCACACCTCTCTTCGGCTCAGAAACGCCAGCCGCTCGAACAAATGCACGTCCTGCTCGTTCTTCAGAAGCGCGCCGTGCAGCGGCGGGATCAGCTTGCGCGGGTCGCGCTCCCTGAGCATTTCCGGGGTCATGTCCTCGTTGAGCAGCAGCTTCAGCCAGTCCAGCAGCTCCGAGGTCGAGGGCTTCTTCTTCAGGCCGGGCACTTCGCGCACCTCGAAGAATATCCGCAACGCTTCCTCCACCAGCCGCTTCTTGATGCCGGGAAAATG
>Ga0209483_1002483_pt1 | contig 12895 bp, 9 predicted proteins | sample NGEPerA_FD_184508 | JGI IMG/M metagenome (GOLD analysis project Ga0209483, IMG submission 184508) | Arctic peat soil microbial communities from the Barrow Environmental Observatory site, Barrow, Alaska, USA - NGEE PermafrostL2-A... | ecosystem: Environmental > Terrestrial > Soil > Wetlands > Peat... | reverse complement strand
TTGATGCTGCGCGCTATTCGCCCCCTTCCAAGGCGCTGGCGCCTGGGGCCCGTGCAACCACCTCGCGCCTGAACCCCATACTCGTGCCCAGCATATAATAAAGCAACCGGCGAGCCGAACGGCATTACCAGGGTGTAACAGTGGTAAAGGGTTAATTTATTTTTCCGCGTATATGGAAATGAACACTAAAATGCTGTTACACCTGTTACGCTGTTACACTTCCTGGCCTGCTCGCTCTTGTGCTTGGCGGTATTGCGTCCCTAAATCGGCCAAGCCGATGCCCGTGAAAACACGAGTTGGTCGTCCACCGATGCGGACCATCTTTTCATCCACGCCAGCCACGCGGCGCAGGCGCTCATAGAATCCATTGCGGTCGGGGTTGGCGTCGCCAACCAACTTGGCCCAACCTTGGTAGTCTGAATAGATTTCGTTGCGGCAGACTCGGGCGTCCGGCTCGATGATGCACCGCTCGGCCAGGTACTCGGCCAATGGGTCTTGCTCGCTCTGATATTCAGCCGTTGCAATCGTCACTTCTGCCGGCGTCTGCATTCCGTTCTGTCGGTAGTCGCGCAGGCCGGCCAGACACCAATTCAGGACGCCCGGCCATTCCTCCCTCAGCTTCGCCAGTAGCTCGGTATCGCGCTCTTCCGGCGGGATGGTGACCGTGAAGGGAATCAGGCGAACGCGCCGCCAGACGGCTGCTGTCGCTTCCGTGATTTTGGGGCGGTTATTTGTGACCAATATCAGCTTGTGTGTGCGGGGAAACTCAAAGTAATCGCACCGCATGAACCGCGCTTTTATCGTGGCGTCGCCGGTCAGCCGCTTCACCAGTTGCACGCGCAGTTTCGCGCCTTCCTCTGTTTCGCTGGCCGCCACAAGTCGTTTGCCGCAAAGGTCCGCAATCTCGGTGGGGTGTTCAGCCCCGCAGGCTCGCATGGTTAAAAGTGATTCAGGCGCGGTGCCGGCGTAATCGCCCAGCATCCCGATCATGGTGTCGATCCACACGCTTTTTCCGTTCGCGCCGCCTCCCCAAAAGATGAAGAGTTCCTGTATGCTCGCGTCGCCGGTCAGACATAAACCCGCCAAGCGCCGCAGGTAGTCGATCATTTCCGCGCTGCCAGCCATGATGCGATCCATGAATGAATCGAACCTGGGGCATGTGGCGTTGGCGTCGAAAGTGACCGGCGCCAACTTTGACAAAAGATCGTCCCGACTGTGCGGGCGCAGCTTGGCCGCCGGCGAATCAACGACGCCATTCAGCACGTTCAGTAGGTTCGGATCGGCGTCAAGGTCGCTGGCGACGATTGAAATGTCAGGCTCAGTCTGCGCCAGTTTCATCATGGCGGAAATGCCGGCGGATTTTTCGGAGTCGATGGCGTGTTTGAATGAGTGTTTGGGTTCGATGCCAGGCGGCGGATTTGACACGAAATGCCACGTTGCGCGTGCGACTTGTTTGGCGGCCCGCGCCACGACGCCAGTTTCGTCCATGACAAGCCGGCCCTCGCCTTCGCGCCGGATCATCCAATCATTCCGGGAATGGTTGAATCGCGCGCTTCCATTGAGGATTTTCACGAGTTGTTCCGCGTTCGCCTGTTGGCTCAGCCGATCGGGACGCCAGCCAGCCGCGGGCGTGTCAATGATCGCCGGCTCTCCATCGCTGATATGCCCCGCCTTGCGCGATTCGATTGCGATGCGCTGAAGCTCGGCCAGCAGGTCGGCTTCGGCATATCCCAGCGGCGCGGCGTCGCGGGCCAGCATCCCGACTTCCGCCGGATTATCGAAATCGATCCGGTGCCACGGCGTCCCCGTCTTTGAGGCGGTGTCGAAGATGCGGACGTGCGCGATCACTCGCCCGTTCACGTCGCCTTCTCGCGTTTGGATTTCGAGGGTTTCGGCGCTCATGCGGACACCGCCCTTCGCGCCGGAAAGCGCATGACCGGCGGCTCATATTCTCCCCGCAGTGCGGCGCGGGCCTGGGCCTGGTGATGGTGCGCCGCGCGAAGCTCATCCCGCGCCACTCGCTCCCGGCGGTCGAGCTCCAGTATTTTCCGGCACCGCGCCCGAACAGCGCACGGGCTGAAATATCTGCTCACGGCGAATTTCCGCAGTGTGTCCAGCGGCCAGACCTCGCCGTAGCCGGCCTGCCGGAGTGCCTCGGTCATCGGATAGAAGATGAAGGCGCGGTCGATTCCTTCATCCGCGCAGATTTCGAGGGCGCAAAAAATCAGACGAAAATCGTCGGCGAAGTCCGAGTAGCCGATGCCGGCCAGCCGGGCGACGGGTATGAGGCGGATCGGATCGACGAAGATTTCGCGGAAAAGCTCCAGCCGCGCTTCTATGCGGGCCTGGGCATGGGCGAGCGCCGCCGTGTCTGGCACATCCAGCGGCGCGGCGGGAAAGTAGGCGGTGCATGTGGTATACTGATGGCTCATGGTTTTTCGCCGCCGGTTTCGGGCTGATGACCCTGCCGGCGGCGTTCCTATTTCGGGGTCATTCAGTCGATGCGGTGACGGTGTTTTCGCGCACGAACCGCCGAAGGGCCGCGACGCTGTAGAGGACGCGCCCGCCGATCCGTGTGACGGGCACATCCTGCCAGTCGGCCAGGGTGCGCTCGCTCACTGACAGCAGCTTCGCGGCGTCGCGCCGGCTGACCAGAATCGGCGCGATAGGGCGCAGGTCGATGGGGGTCGATTCAGGCATGGGCGACCTCCCGACGGCTACCGATGCGGGCCAGCGCCGACCGAAGCTCAGGGAGCTGATCCCGGTGCCATAGCCGAAGGATGCCCGCCCGCTGGCGCGGCTCGATCCGGTAAGCCTCGATCGCGTAGCGCAGGCGATGGAGCGGCACGTCGCCGCATTCGCCAGCTACCTGCCCTAATGTCAGAAGGTCATCCCGATCCATGATTCACTCTCCTACGGCGTGCGATATTTCGCGTCCTATAGGCAGTCGAGTGGTAACGGCGGGAACGAAAAAACCCCGGATTTCCGGGGTATTTCGTGCGAAAAGTGGTAATTACCACTTCGGGGTGGTAATGGATTGGTTACGGCTCATCACATGATCCGCTGTAGTCCTCATCGTTCATCAATCGCTCGCATTCCGCCTGCTCGGCGGCGTTTCTCTCTTTTGCCAGCCACGTTTTTGTATCCTTGTCCTCAAGTACCTTTGCGATTCCTTTTCGCTTCACCGGCTTGGGCACACCGGCCTGCCTTTCCAGCCCCAACTCATCACGCATGGCGCACCATGCGGACGAACGAGAAACTTGTGCATGGCCGGATTGGTTCCTAATCGCCCCGGCAATCACTCTCAAGCCGAATACTTTAGCGGCCTGTTTGCTCGCCCCCTTTTGATTATTTCGCACGGCGTCGCGAAGTCGGTTGTATTCCTCCTGGTGATTGACTTTGTATTTCTGTACCTCCCTGTTCACGTCGTCCTGGGTCATGCTGATTTTAGTTGCATTGCCATTTGCACGCTTAGGCAAGCCCGTGTTGATCGCCTGGGTTGCCGGTGCTTGCGTACCGATGCTGGCTTGCATCCGCAGCGCCGCGTCGTAAAGCTCGTTGCACAATTCCAGCTTTTGACGCCACGTCATCGGGTATTGAACAGCGTTGAAGGAGGGGCGCGGCCAGATACGCAGACGATCCGCCGCCGCCAGCGCCCGGCGAGCGTCGAGGGCGTGTTTCTCTACCGCCGGTGGATCGTCGATCAGGTTGTACGCCTTGCGGACTTCGCGGAGCTCGCCCCGGATGTCCATGAGTGGTTTGATCCATTCCATAAAGGCGGGGATGGTTATCGGCTCCCAATCGGTGGGGAGGCTGTGGGGATCAATGGCTTGCCCGGCGGGTTGGGGATTGACGATTGATGCCGCTTGCCGCGCGACGTTCTCACGGGAGCGCCGCAGAATGTCATCCAAAATATCATCTTCGGTGGACATGGTTGCACCTCGCAGGGCGGGTCGCCCACCGCCCGGCCCGCAAGGTGCGGCGAACCGGACGGCGGAGACACTTGGCGGGGATCAAGCCGCCTTCCCGTTGACCATTACTTTACCATCGAGGACGCCAGCACGACCAACTGCCGTCGTTCCTTTGGCGTCAGCCGCGGCCAGACCAAAAGCAGCGCCCGTAGGTCGGAATCGTCGGGGAGTGTGCCGGAATACGTGCCGCCTGTTTGAGGAATTGCGGTTTTCTTCGGGGAAATCGCTGATAGTTCGGCCCCCACAGGGGCCACTTCTTGAGTTGGCAAATTACTACAATGCGAAAAAACCACTGGAGATAGTGACTTTTTCGGTTTATAATGGGGGCACCACGGCTCAAGTCCGGCGTTGCCGATGATGCGTTGGAAGTGCGTCCGCAAGTTTTGGATGGATGCGTCGATCATTCGGCATTTTTTCATTACCGCATTTTGCTTGTTTCAAACTGCCAAGCGGTTACACTGCCTGTTATCGGTTCCGGGGAACCCTTCTTTTAAATTTATCTGAGTCAGTGGTGCTGCGCCGGCGGAAGGTACGACTGCCGGCACAACGCCAATACCGGGTGAGGACATGACAGGCAAGCAACGTCACAAGCCGGCGGTCCGCGCCCGCATTCGCCGGGCCGTGGATTCGACTTTGGTGGAAATGCTCGAGCAGCGGGTGCTTCTTTCGGGCGGGCCGGATTTCACCCAATTCAAGGATGGCCTGCATCAGACCCTTTCGCAGGCCAACACGCTTATTGCGGGCACGATGGGCGCCACCGCGCTGCCATTTGTTGGCAAGCAGATCGGCAGCGACCTGACGACGGTGCATGATACCATCACCAAACTGGATACGGCTCTTGCGTCGATCACCGCCAATTCCGTCAGCAGCGACGTGACCAACGCGCTGACCAGCGCACTGGGCGGCACGGTGACGCCCGTGACAGATACCCCGTCGTTGCTGGAATACAGCATCACGCGCAACGGCGCGCTGACGCCGGCTTCGAGTGTGCCGGCGCTGAACTTTAATCTTGGATTGTCATCACTTGGGCTTTCCGGGAACGTGGGACTGACCGTCTCGACCGGCTATGCCTACACGCTCGATTTCGGCGTGAACGCGTCGAACGGGTTTTTCCTCGACACCAGCAAGAGCTCATTTCAGCTTAGTGCATCCGTCGGGTTGACGCCGGCTTCGTCGCTTACCGGAAAACTGGGATTTTTGCAGTTCACTGCCACCGACCACACGCAGGACACGCACACGCCGACGATCGGCCCGTCCCTGCTGACGGCAAACTTCACGGCCAACCTGACCGCTCCCGGGAACCAGTTGACGCCAACCAACCTGGCCTCCGCCAGCGTCGCCATGTCTTTGGCGGGAAACGCACATCTGGCCCTGGATTGCACCTTGGGATTCGCGGGCAACTCCGGCAACAACTTCCCCTCCATTTCATCGCTGCTCACGGTCGATTGGGCCTTCCCGAGCGTGACACTCACCACTGCGGGGGTGAGCACCGCCGACTTTGGAAACGTGCCGGAGATCGCGTTTCACGATGCGTCGATCGATCTGGGGCAGGCCATCAGCAACCTGGTCGGCCCCATCGTCAACGATCTGTACGATGTGCTGGACCCCATCAAGCCGATCGTGGACTTCTTCAATTCGCCGATGCCGATCTTCAACGACATCGGCTTTCTCAAGAAACTTGTGGGAACCAACGCACAGGGCGTGGCGACGGTGGGCAATTTCTTTGGATTCGTGGCACAGTTGGACGGCGAATCCGGGGTAGGCAACGCCATCAATGATTTCGTCGGCGCTGCCGAGCAGGTTTATACACTCCACGATGAGATCAATACCCTCAGCGGCGCCGGCAAAATCGATCTGGGGAGCTTCAGCCTCGGAAGCGCCGGTGGAGATACAAACACCGACGCGCGGGCCGTCCAGAATTTTGACGGCGTCAATCTCGTGGACTCGGGCAACTCGGCCCAGGCGTTGCAAAGCCAGATCACCGGATTACTCGCGGGCAACTCCGCGGCCACGGACTTTGAGAACGCGATCTTCGGCGCGCCGGCCAGTTCCGCGGAGCCGACCAGCTCCGATGGTTCCACGCACACTTTCGACAATAATCCGGCGGACTGGGGATTTAAGTTTCCGGTTTTCACGAATCCCACGAGTTTGTTTGGTTTGCTGATCGGGCAGAACGTCAATTTATTCACCTATATGACGCCGCCTCTTCAATTTGGGGCGGGGTTTGACATTACCATTCCGATCATCGGGCCGCTGGTGGTTGAATTGATGGGGGCGCTGTCGAACAACGACGTCGTGCAGTTCGGAGGGCAATTCGCGGCCGGGTATGACACCGCCGGGCTGGTCGATGGAAGCCCGCTCGACGGATTTTATATTGATGAAGCTCATTCTTTTGCGCGGATCGACTTTGGAATCGCCGCCGACGCGGCACTGGATTTGGTCATCGTCGAAGTGGGCGTCGGAGGAGGCCTCAAGGGAGACATCATCCTCGCCCTGAAGGACCCGACCGCCGCGACCGACGGCGGCAAGCTGCGCGACACGCAGCTCCAAAACGATTTGAACAACGGCCCCCTGGGGATGTTTGATGTAAGCGGCGAGATCGATGCGTTCCTCAACGCCTTTGTGAAAATCGGATTCGGCCCGTTCAGCATTACCGAAAATTTCGACATCGCCAGCATCACGCTGCTGACCTTCGGGACCGGGACGGCCAAGCCTCCAGTCCTGGGCGAAGTGGACGCCAATGGAATGCTCACACTGAATATCGGGCCGAATTCCAGCTTGCAGGGCAATGGGGCAACCGATGGCAACGATACGGACATCATCAGCCATCTATCGACACAGGCGGATGGCAGCGAGACAGTCAATGTTTCCTCGCAGGGATTCACGCAAAAGTTTTCAGGCGTTAAGAAGATTTATGGTGAGGGAGGTACGGGCGACAATCAAATCACCATTCGCCAGAACGTGATCTCCTCGGTCCTGTTGTACGCCGGCTATACACCCACCGACGATCCGGGCGGGCCCAGCACCAGCAAGAACGTGATCAACGACCAGGGATCGGGCCCGGCAACCATTTATGGCAGCGATGGGAACGATCAGATTCACGTCAGCACCGGCGGCAACGCCCCGTCAATGGGCGCTACCGTCTGGGCCGGCGCTGGAACCGAAGTCATCGAAGTGGACGGAAACCTGGCCACCAACGAAAAGAATTACCTGTACGGAGGCAGCGGCAAAGACACCATGATCGGCGGGCCCGGCAACGATTACATCCAGGCCGGCTCGGGCGACGCGGTCATCAACGGGGCCGGGGGAAACAATACGCTCATTGGCGGCACCGGCAATGATCATTTCGTGGTCGGCGTCGGCGACGGCGCAACCAACTCCATCGCGGGAAATGCCAGTCCACCCGCGGGCGTGGTCGATTTGCTTGAGATCGACGGAACCAGCGGCGCGGAAACCATCGCCGTTTCGGGCTCCAACGGGCAGCTTCAGGTCAATGGGCAATACACCACCAACAACGCTCCTGTCACAGATAACGTGACCGCCAGCGGCATCCAGGCGCTTGATCTGGAGGCCGCTCCGTCTCCAAACAACGTGACGGGCGTCACGCCCATCCCCGGCAACATCAATATCACCATCAACGCCCTCAACGGCTCGGGCCTGCAAAGCGTGTACGTCGACATGCTCGATTCCAGCAGCGGCGGACACCTGGCCAATCCGGTCCTGGTGACCGTCAACGGCTACGGAAACGACAACGCATCGTTCGTGGGGACCAACGCAACCGTCAGCACCCTCGCCGGCGGCACGGCGGGCACGCCGCCATCGGAAGTCTACGCGATCACCTCGACCAACACCGCCGGCAATCTGACGATCGTCACCACCGACCAGCAAAATGACAACCTGATTTACAACGCCGGCAATGGAAGCAACTCGATGACGTTGCAAAACAATGTCGTCAACCCCGGCGACATCGTCTTCAACAGCGCGCCGCTCACGCCTGGCGTCGATACCGTCAATGTGCAACAGGCTGTGGGATCGGTCCTGATCAACCAAAATGGCAAGGACCAGATCGTTAACATCGGTTCGCCCGCCACGGGCGGCCTGCCTGCCGTGCAGGCGCCCGTCACTCTGGCCGGCGATGTAACCTCCACTTCCAGCCCTACCGGCTACGTCGGCACCCTCGCGCTCAATGTAAACGATTCAGGCGATACTGCCCCCGAATCCGGCCAGATCACCAGCGGCGTGATCTCGGGCCTGGGACTTGGCGGCAACACGATCACCTACACCTATGCCAGCAGCGTAAACGTCACGCTCGGCGATGGAGGCAATACCGCGACGGTCGCCATCAATCAGGATGTCCCGACCACCGTCTCCGCCGGATTGGGCAGCGACACCATTAACGCCTCCACCAGCACCGCGCCGGTCACGATCATCGGCGGCACGGGCCACGATGTTCTAACCGGCAGCAATTTTGGCGATTCGATCAGCGGCGGAGCCGGGACCGACTTGATTAACGAAGGACTTGCCGGCGCGGGCGCCGGGACCAACACCATTGGCGCCGGCGACGGAAATGACAGCGTCGTCACCGGCATTGGCACTGATCTGATCACGCTGGGCAACGGCGCGGACTCCGTCACGCTGGGCACCGGCAATGACACGCTGACCGCCGGTGATGGAAACGACTCGGTGCTTGCCGGTGGAGGGAACGATTTTCTAACGCTGGGAAATGGGCGGAATACCGTCCAGGCGGGCAACGGCAAGGACAATATCGTTCTGGGTTATGGCAATGATTCCGTCACCGCCGGCGACGGAAACGACCTGATCTCATTCCTCTATGGAACCGACACGATCCACGCCGGCAACGGAAATGATCTAATCACGGAAGTCGACGGGCCCAACGCGAGCTATGGCAACGACCTGATCACCGCCGGCAACGGCGCCGACACCCTATCGCTGGGCAACGGCTCGGACACGGTCACCGTCGGCAACGGCGCGGACATCATCAACGCCGGCAACGGCAACGACAGCATTTTCGCCGGCAATGGAATCGATCTGATCACCCTGGGCGGCGGCAATGACAGCGTCCTCGCCGGCGACGGCGGCGACCGCATCACCACCGGCGACGGCAACAGCACCATCTCCAGCGGCGCCGGCAATGACGTCATCCGTGCCGGAGCGGGAAACAACAAGATCAACTCCGGCCCCGGCGATGACATCATCGACATCGGCGCGGGCGCCGACACCGTCGACGGCGGCAGCGGCAACAACGTGCTCGTGCAGCAGGCCGATGTCGATCAGGCGCTGGCCAATGGCCTGCTGACGGCAGGCGGCGCGGTGACCGCGTTCAGCAACATTGGCCGCGTTTCCCTGGCCGGGGAATCAGCCAACCACAATTTCGACGTCAGCGGATGGACCAACGGCGGGTCCGTGCAAATCACCGGCGGCAGTGGAACCAACACCGTCACTTCCAGCGATGACACCAACTTTACCCTCAACAACTCCAGCCTTGCGCGCTCGGATGGAAATGCCTTTGCCCTCTCGAACATCCAGAACGCAATCCTCACCGGCGGAACCTCATCCAACGCGTTTGACGTTTCGGGATGGACGGGCACGGCCACACTGAATGGCGGGGGCGGGCTGGGCGTCCATACCGTTGCCGCCACCAATAACTCCAATATCGCGTTGACCAATTCCGCCCTCACGCGGCCAGGCTTTGGGCTGATTACCTTGATCGATATCGCCCGCGCGATCCTCACCGGCAGCATCGGCAACCTCCTGCTCGACGCCACCGGCTTTGGCGGCCAGGCTACGCTGGTGGCCGGCCCGGGAAATGACACCTTGCTGGCGGGCACGGGCGGGGATCGGAAGTATGCACTTTACGCAATTCCGTGAAGATTGTGAAGTTTCCTCTTGACTTCAAGTTGCGTTAAGTATAAAATTACCGCATGAGCAAGATGAGCGAACACAAGTTTTCGGACTCCGAAACCATCCAAGCGATTCCAGTCGCATGCTCCGATGAAACGGCTGCCGTCGAATTTTTCGAGAAGCAGCGTTGGGGCGATTCTCCGTGTTGCGCCCATTGCGGATCGGTGAACGTCTATAAAATGCAAGACCGAAAGAACGGGGGCCGCAACAAGCGATTCCTCTGGCTCTGCAATGATTGCAAGAAGCAGTACACCGTCCGCGTCGGCACCGTGTATGAGGAATCGCGGCTACCGATGCGTCATTGGGCTTATGCGTTCTGGCGCGCGGCCACGTCAAAGAAGGGTGTCGCGGCTCTTGAATTGAAGCGGCAACTTCAAATCTCTTACAAGTCGGCGTTGTTCCTAATGAATCGCGTGCGCTTCGCAATGGCACCAGACGCAGACACGGCCCCGAAGCTGACCGGCACGGTCGAATGCGATGAGGTTTACGTCGGCGGGAAGCCCCGTCCGCACGACGGAAAGATTCACAAGCGGGGGCGAGGCACTTCAAAGACGCCGGTGTTTGTTGCCGTGGAGCGCGACGGCCAGATTCGTCGGCGCGTAGTTGCCGACGTTTCGGCTGACACGTTGAAGGGCGCGATTCGTGATTTCGTCGCCAGCAACGCGAGAATCTACACCGATGAGAACCGGGCTTACATCGGAATCGCGCCAGAGTTTTCAGGTGGGCACGAAACGGTCTGCCACAGCACGAAAGAATACGTCCGTGGCGACTGCCACACGAACACCGCCGAAAGCAGCAATGCTTTGATAAAGCGGGGAATCATGGGCATCTACCACAACGTCAGCAAAGAATACCTACATCGGTATTTGTGGCAGTGGGATTTTTGCTGGAACCACCGCGAATTGAACGACGGGGAGCGAACCATCGCGGCCATCAAGTCGGCTGAGGGGAAGCGGTTGATGTATCGCGATCCTGCCAGTAAGACTGTTGAACCGTGATGCGCGTAAATCGGATCACATACGGTTTACATCCCACCGAACTGGAAAACGTAAATTTTTACGTTTGCCCTTGCAATATCGTCAGTGGCCGTTTAGAGTGCCAGTCGAGAAAGGTGGAAGCATGAACTTAAGGCAGCGGATTGACGAACGGCTGGCGGAAGCAACCCGACAGCTTCGGGAGGGGGAAGCGAAATTTTTGGAGATTCAAAACAGCAACGCGAAGCTCCGTATCGAGATTCAGATTTGCACGGAGCTGCTCGGCAGTTCGGATGCCGAAGGCTCTTCGCAATCGGAAAAAGAGCCAAGCAGCGCAAACGGGGATGCCGCCGCTGGCCTTCGGGACACCGCTCGCGATATTTTCGCCGTAATGAATCAGAGCCTCGGCCCATTCACTCTTGCCGAGATCGTCCAGAAGATAACGAGAAACGGTAACGTGGACATGGGCGCGGACAATCTCAAAGTCAAAAACAAGATTGCAAGCGTACTCTACCGTGCCGCGAAAAATCCGAGGCACCCAGTTTTCAGAAAGGCTGGCATGGGAACATTTAACCTAGCGCCTGAAGCGCGACACCAATAATGCGGACGCCCGCTGTTTCAGAGCGGGCGTCCGCGATCTTAGTACAGCCACGGATAACGGACGCCGTCCGAGGCTGGTCGGGAGGGTTAATCCCGAAGGCTTGTGACCCTTCGGTAGTATAATCTCCCCCTTCCGATTTAGCAAGGCGTTCAGACAGGCAATGTGCCCATGAACAGGGTACACCAATCTCCGTCTGCGCCGACGGAACGTGTTTCGGCGCAAGTTGGCGAGCAGCCAAGCTCAGTGACCGTCAGTAATGCGGTGATTCACGAAGGCGAACTCATCGCCACCAGCACAAGGCGCATTTGGAACAGCGTGCGCGGCGTCTGGTACGAACCAGTTACTCGCGTCCGGGAATCGAACGGGAACTTCGGTTGCAACGTCGGAAACGAACCGAAGGCGCAACTCGTGATCCCCCGGCGGCAATTAATGTTGTTTGAGGGCAGCTGATTGGTCGCGCTGGCATGAGAAGCGGGCCGGGATTCTCCGTTGAGTGCCCGGCCCGCAGATACACGTTTGCGGTCCCGGATAAGCGCGGGTTGTATCAGAACCCACGTCAATGAACATCCACAGTCCATTGAGAAGCGGCCTCCAAAGCCTCTCCCCCAATCCGTCCGCAATGTCGGGACGAGAGTGTCGGACGCCCATGTCCGGCGTGGGGGTTGGCCTCCAAAGCCAGCCCTCCTCTCGGCCCTCTCCGACTGTGGCGAAACGGTAAACGCAACGGCTTTGGATGCCGTCATCCTGGTAGGGATTTGCGGGTTCGACTCCCGCCAGTCGGAATCCGCGCCGGTATTGTAGCACATATCGGCTGGGTTTTGCTAGAGTATTGCATCATGACGAAGAAACCAACCACACCGAAGAAAGCATCGCCCGCCAAGCCCGGCCCGAAGCCCGGCGCGTTGAAGATCGACGGCAATTGGCAGGATGCAGTGAAGAAGTCCCTTGCGAAGAAAAAACCGGCGGGCGGTTGGCCGAAGTAGAATTGCGGAGTCCCGATATGCCAATTATTAAGTGCGAAGATTGCGGCGCATCCATCAGCACTTCGGCAGCATTCTGTCCAGCGTGCGGAAGGCCGGCGCGGAATCACCAGAAATTAACCGTTAAGCCGGATTTCTGGCGCGATCCGAACGTGGGAGCGATTGCGTTGTTATTGATCATCGCGGCGTGCGTTGCGGGATACTGGTTGGCGCGAATGGCGATGGAGTGAGGGCGGATGGAAACGGCAAGGCCAGACGCCTAAACTCGCGGTGCCGCTCCCTTGCGGTAGAAGGGAGGTTGCCATGCTTAAGCTGTTGCTTACTGATCGTTGCGCAATGAAGTTTAATCTTTGAAATAGGCATAAGATAGGCATGGAAGCCACGGAAGGCACGCTGAAGGATTGGCGGCAGTGGCGTCGTTTCCAAGCACTGCGTTTGAAGCGGCAG
>Ga0209483_1002482_pt1 | contig 12896 bp, 16 predicted proteins | sample NGEPerA_FD_184508 | JGI IMG/M metagenome (GOLD analysis project Ga0209483, IMG submission 184508) | Arctic peat soil microbial communities from the Barrow Environmental Observatory site, Barrow, Alaska, USA - NGEE PermafrostL2-A... | ecosystem: Environmental > Terrestrial > Soil > Wetlands >... | reverse complement strand
CCTTCGATCCGGCGACCAGGGTCGCATCGTTCTTAACAGTTCCGATGCCGTTGATGAGCTGCCAGACCGCGTCGGTGACCTCTTCGAGATCGAGGCTCGGATCCTCGAGACGGATGCCTTCGAGCCGGCCGAGCTCGTCGGCATGGCGCGCAAGCTGGTCACCAAACTCGTCCAATGGCAAGAGTTTCGACGCGCGACGCCCGATTCCCCAGGCCCCAAGCGTAAGGCGGAGCGAGCGAAGGAACTCATCGTCGACAACTGCCTCCGTGACGCTGCCGAGTTCGAGACGGCGATCGATCGTCCGCCGATGGTGCTCGTACTGGCCGTCACGTCGAAACGGGACGGACGCGTCGTAGGCGGCTGCGTACTCATCAAAGTGCTCGGTGAGATCCACTAGGCGTTGATCGGCCTGCACAAGACGTTGGACCCGCCGGACCTGCGGACGACGCGGAGTTGATATTGCGGGTGACGCTGTCGTCAACGGCGCAACAACTTCTGCATCGGGGATGAGTTCGTAAAGTCCTCGGGCGGGCCTCCGAAAGCGGATTCCTCCGGAACTGCTCGGACCACCTGATGCACCGAGCGTCATGCCTTGAAGAATTGGGCCAAATGAGTTGTCATCATGGTCGGGATCAATACTTCGCGCGCGGTCAAGGAGCACTGCCCGCGTGACGCACGGGCGTCCCTCACGACGCAGACATTCACTTACCTCGATGAGCGTTCTCCACAGCGGATCCCCTCGGGTCACCTCAGAATCGTCGCACATCGGTGTGACCATGGAATCGGCTGGCGTGCCTACTCGGTCGCGTGTCTCACACAGCTAGCGAGAAACACAATGGGATTAGGAGGCGGCCCCCGCCATGCCGAAGTGCTCTGCGAACGCGGCGTAGACGCCCTGGTCGTGGGAGACCTCGACAATATTGCCATCGGGATCCGACAGCATGCAGATGTACCCGACCGGAGGTGGAAGCTGACGCGGCGCTGATCGAAGGCAACCGGCAGCTTTGGCGTGCGCCGCGATCTCGTCGACGTCGCCTCGCTGAGGGACCTCGATTCCGAGGTGCGCGAACGGTGCGAGGATCGGGTGGGGCGTGCCGGAGTCTGCGCTGAACTCGACGAGGACTAAGACCAAGGGGTACTCGACGGCACCGTCATGGCAGAGCCAGGCGGAGCGGCCGGTCGAGTCGGAGAACCGCTCAAGGACGACCAGTGGCGTGAACTCTGCGTAGAACGCGATCGACCGATCGAGCTCGCCCACGGGCAGTGCGACGTGCGTCCAGCGCGGCGTGGGCGGTCCGGTGGACACCGAGGACCTTCTGTCGCCCGTCTCCGGAACGTTATCGTCTGACCACAGAATCACACTACGACCGAGATATGCAGCAGGGAGGCCGACGCCAAATGCCACGCGCTCACGCCCCCGAACGCTCTGCGAATGCCTCCGAAATGCTCCCAGAAGATCCGAAATGCGGATAGCCGGAGCTAAGCAAGCTCCCGACTGAGGGCGCACCAAGCTGCGTGCAGCGCAGGTGCCCGTCCTTAAAGCGGACGGGCACCTGCGCGGCTGACAGGGTCAGCTGTTGTTACGCGGCGGGAGCGGGAAAGGACGGAGTGCCGTCGATGATCGCCCCTTGAATCGGCGGGGTCGAGGTGTCGTTTCCTGCCTGCACCAAGTCGGCCTGGATCGTGAAGCCACCCGTGGCGCCCTGGAGCTCATTCCCGGCATTCGGGTCAACACTGACGGTATATGAGAAGTTCTTATAACGTCCAGCGAACATCGGGGACACGGGAAGACCGGTCGCTGTCAAGGCAGAAGCTTGAGCGAGGGTCTCGGACCCGGACGCGAGTGGATCAGAGGCGGGGTAGTAGCCAACTCCTACAATGGTGATGATCACATCGTTGTTGAAAGCCGCGCTATTAGTCGCATCGGGAACGATCTTGAGTCGGAGTGCTCCGTCGATGGTGCCGGCGTTGTGAAAGGCGAGGCTTCCGGTCTGGATGACGTCGCCGGGCTTTGCGTTCGTTACCGTGACCGGCATCGACGCGTCATTGAGCCCGGCGGTCAACGAGAGCGTTCCGAACGTCGTGGTCGCGCCAGTCACGTTCGGGACATTGTCGCTGAAGTAGGAGTAGGTGCCCCCGGCCATTGCGACTGCTGCCGCCGATGCACCGAGACCCGCTAATCCGACGATGATCCTCTTCGAGAACTTCATGTTCGTCTCCTACTTCTTCCCATTTGAGTTGTCGGCGGTGCCGACTCGGGCGGCCCAATTGCCTGCCTGCCGGAGATGATGACGCCCGGCTCCGCTCCCGCGCTTCCCCAAAATTGTGTATTCAGATCTCACCAACTTTGGGTATGACATCAAGCGGGCGAGGCAAGCAAACTGAAGGCTCCGCCCAAGTGGGAGGCGCCCGATCGAGAGGATCTCGCAGTGAATCCGACTATGACGGGTACTCCGTTGATTGCACACGTAGACATCGTCCGAAACGAGGACGGCGCGACTGGGACTGGACGACCAAGCAGCGCGAGACGCATGCTGCGCGCAGTCGCTTCTTCAGCCGTGAGCCTCCTGGTAGCTCTGATCGCTGTCGTCGCTCTCGCAGTCGGGCTCGTCCCGCTTCTTGCAGGCGGCCACACCTTGACGGTGCTCTCCGGCAGCATGGTCCCGGCCCTTCCAGTCGGTTCCATCGTGGTTGAGCGTCCTGCGTCGGCTCAGTCTCTTCGCGTTGGCGACATCGTCAGTTACGCCACTCGAGATGAGATCACGGGCGTACCCGTCATCGTCACCCATCGCATCATATCTATTCATCACACGCGCTTTGGACTCCAATTCACAACGAAAGGGGATGCCAATAACGTGGCGGATGACAAGCTCGTTGTGCCAGATCAGATTCGAGGCAAGGTGTGGTATCACGTTCCCTCCGTCGGGGTCGCGAAGGATTATCTAATGCGAAGCGGGTCGTGGATCATCCTCGCGGGAGCAGCGTTATTGGTGACATCGCTTTGGGTTCTGAGTCGGGCTTTGCGAGGCAAGAGAGTCAACTAGATATGTTTATTAACCCACCGCATCCACAGAATGAGGAGTCTCCCAAGATGCGCGGCGGCACTGGGTCAGGGGCTGGTGCAGAGACGCAAAAGCGCTCCCATCCACGCTTTGTCGGGCTGAGGGCACTCGTTGGAGGAGTTAGCGTTGCCCTGATCATGGCGACGGCAAGTCCCGCCACCTTCTCAGAATTTTCGGACTCAACGTCGATTCACATCCAAATCCAAGTGCAGACAAGTCCAAGTCAGCCATAACCAACGCTCCGTAGCCAGGGGTTACTCGAACTTGCCGGTCCGGCCATGCACGGTGGAGTTGCATGGAAGCGCACCGATACATTTGTGGCCTCGAACGGTGACGGACGGATCACGACGGCGTTTCTGACGACTGAGGGCCGTTGCTCGTCGCTAACTAACAGCCGCTGAGGTGCCGAAAGGTACGATCGACACTCTTCGCCTAGAGCTTGCCCTGGAGGCGCTTCGCTAGGTCGTCCCACGAATCTGGCGGCGGGAAACCGAGATCTGCCAGTCGTAAAGCATGCGCGAGGGCGACATGCACTGACGCGGGGCGTTTCACATCGCCTAGTAGTCCGCCGATGTATCCATTCCCAATCTCGGGAGGCTGCGCGCTGGTCAAGACCGCGATGGGACGCCCCGAGTCAACTGCGGCCGAAAAGGCACGTGAATCAAGAGCCAAACGGCAAATCAGGTGAGGGAACGCGAGTACTACGACAAGATGCTCGTTGGTAACTCCGTTCGGCGAAGCCTCTGCAGCATGTGGACGTACATTCAATTTGAATTGGGCGGTCGGCCGCCAACTGACGGGGCTGCGGGTCCAGTAATCGGTATGGTCCCGGTGGGTACTTCACCAGAAGAGTTTCTGTCCTGGGATACCCTGCCGCTGAAGCTAAACGCCAATCCTGCCAAGGCGTCTTAGCTTGCAGTGCGATCCGATTGGACTCAAATAAATCATCGACGCAGTGGTCGATGTCATCCAATAGCCGCCCGAACCCCGCCCAGTACCGACCACGTTCGCGTACGGGGTCTCACGCGGGCAGGCTCACCGAACCTTATGACATTCGTCTGCAACGAAGGAACTTGGCAGGCAGACCTCCTTGCCTCCAGTTGCTCTTCTCGCCGCCCTTAGGGCGCTAGTTCTTCTTCAGTCGACCGAGCTCGTCGCGTGCTGCCTGGACGAGCTCGGCATTTGTGTGGGCGTGACCCCACAGCCCCCAACCTCCATCGATGGCCTCGGTCAACAGGACCCAGATCCGATCTTTGAGATTGTCGTCACCGGCTGCCTCGGCGACGAGCTGGCTGAACTGCTCGACGACCGCAAGTTGTTTGTCCCGATCGAGAGCTCCGGCGTTCGTCAGTACCTGGACTCGGACGTGGTTCTCATCACCGTCGACATTGCTGGCACTTCCGGCGGGAATTTCGTGGATGAATGCCGCGGTGTTCTGTCGGAACATCGGAATATCGGGAACGCCCTCGATGCGCATCAGCGACGCGGCAAGGCCCGTCGCGAGCTTCTTATTGTCACTGAACGTTCCTGCGATCGCATACACGTCAATCATCGGCATATGGCTGCTCCCTCACTCGGCCGGCTGAGTTGCGACTTCTCTCTAGAGCAATCGTTCTACTCTCTCTAGAGCAATCGTTCCAGTACGGTCAAGGGGGTGAGCCGCCCGGATGACTCCCGCATCGAACTGGTACAGACGATGGCGCGCCTGCTCCGCGACCAGGGCTACGCCGCGACGGGCGTATCGCAGGTGCTGGCTGAAAGTGGTGTATCCAACGGATCGCTTTACCACCACTTCCCTGGTGGCAAAGAAGACCTCGCCGAGGCCGCACTCGAGGCATCCGGCCAGGCTGTCGCTGCGGCCCTTAGCGAAGCGTTGGACGGCGCATCCAACCCCGCGATCGGCATCGCTCGATTCCTCGACATGGCCCAAGGGGCGGTCGCCGACGAGGCTTGCGCGGGCTGCCCGGTGGCGCCGACTGCACTCGAATCACCAATCATCAACCCCCGGCTGCGCGCCTCCGCTGCGCGGTGCTTTGAGCAATGGGAAGCACTGATCGCAACACGCCTTCGAGCCGACGAGTGGCCAGAAGACTCGGCTGAACAAGCAGCCTCGGCGGCGCTTTCACTCGTTGAAGGCGCATTGCTCCTCGCCCGAGTTAGCGGCCAGGTCAGTCACCTCACGAACGCCAAGCGCGCCGTGAAAACCTTGCTTGAAGCTCCCCACACTCCCGAAGAGGGCTAGACGAAGGGTATCGCCCCTAAAGGTCTGTCCCGATCGTGGACTACATAGTCGCTCTCCACCGATTCTGGTACCACACGCACCCCAGCAGCGAGCAGGTCCAGGAGTTGCCGTCTCGCCGCCTTACCGCTCGGCCGGTTCCGCCGTCTCGCCGCCCACGCCGCCCAGATGATCGCTGGCGATGCCTACGAGCGGTTTCGCTTCCCATCGACGTGGTTTTCGATGGCGTGATCGCGAGAGCACCCAGGCGGTAATCCACTCTTCAGTTCCAGCGCTTTCCGGCGCGGGCCTCAACAGTCGACGTGTCATTCTCCCCCGTCTCGGTCGCCGCGCCGGTTGCACCGTCAGCCGCGCAGGGCAAAGCGAACCCGCAACGCCGTAACCAGCGTGTTTACGAGCGTGATAGAGCAAGCACCTTTTAAGTGATGCTTTTCCCTCGCTCCAGGCGCGGCATCGCTGGAAGAAAAGCCCAGTTCAACGGCCGAATTGAGAGCGGACGACGGGATTCGAACCCGCGACCCTCACCTTGGCAAGGTGATGCGAAGCGTCCAGCGGATCGGAGCCACTCTGCTGACGTGCTGTTGAGTCCACAAAATCGTCCAGGGGATCCAGCGAATCCAACCGATACGGGCCAGTAGTGGAGCGCTCTACTAACTACGAGGAGGCTTCTTTGCCAAGCTCATGGATCGACTTTTGTTCGAGGGTGGTGAGCCGTCGGTGCTGCCGGTCGGGTGCAGTGCGTCGCTCTAGAACACGGGCAGCTACTCCCCCGTCTCTGGCCGCGCCATGAGGGGCCTGCGAAGCGCTTGGATTGCCGGTCAGGTTCCGTCGGGCCAGACGATCAACCATCGCGACAGCCTTATCAGTGAGCGACACGGTGCGACGTCTCATCAATCAGATGGTAACTACATCACACGTTGATTAGACACAAGATCCGAGCTTGGTATCCGGTCGAGCCCGCTGGCAGCCGCAGCGACTCTTCCTCATGAGTGGTTGGGTCGGGTCCGTGTCACTCACGTGCAAGTGGTACGTCTGCAGGTCCGGTTCCCGTCTTCCGCCACGTGCTTCTCTTGGAGCCTTGCCTTCATGGGGGACTCGGTAGTGGTCCTAATGATTGTTCCCAATCGGGTCCGAGAGGAAGAGCGTTGATCTCGCCCTCAAGTTCGATCACGGGATGATCTGCATTCTCCGGCCGCGAGAGCCATTCGAGGATGGGTTCGAGCAGGTACCGAATCACCCAATAGAGAGCCGAACTCGCAGCTTCTTCGGTGACATCGTCAGCAGAGCCGTGGAGGATGTCGGAGCGAATGTCGTACCAGTCCACGACTCGATGCCACTCCGAGCACAACCATGGTGGCGATGCCCCGGCCACCTGGAGCCGCTCCAGCTTCTTGCGGCTCTTGGCGTGGGCAGGATTCAGCTCGAGATACGGACAGGTGTCACGGGCGCGTCCGCACAGGTCATCCGCCTGTCTCCCGCAGCCAAAAAAGGCAACGTGTCGGGCGAGCCGAAACGTCTGCCCGAATCTCTCGCGCTTAAGAAGCAGAGATTCCAGCGCCGTCACCGTGGCGACCATCTTGAAGGTAGCACGAGGCTCCACGATGGCTTGGGACAACAGCTGGAGGCCCACGAGCGCGCGGCGCTGTGCCTCGGTCCGGTGAGGATCGCCGATTGATTCACCTGCCCAGCGGAACGCGGAGGCACTTATCCAGTCCGTGTCAGTACCGAATGTCCAACCCAGATTCTCTCCCAGATGGATGAACCCGGTGGACGCGTGGTCCTCACCGATCCGGGTAAAGGGTAAAAATCCGGTGCGCACCTCTCCCGCTAGACCAAAAAGAGTTAGCTTCGAATCCCAGTAGCGGACGTGTTGGAAAACTCGAAGTACATCGACTGCCTGTGCCACCAGATCGACAGCGGCTCGTATCTCGTCGGCGTCGATCAGGGCCAGCGTGGTGATCTTTCGCTTCTCGACTTCGGCGTCGAATTGCTCTGCGAACGCGTCGTGTACACGAGCCGGTCGAATCTCAGTCATCGCTACTTCGAGCGGAACGAACTCAATCGGTCCGACCGTCCAGCGATCGGGGACCGTCAGACCGTCGATCGGAATAGCGAGAAGCGGCATAGGCCGCAATCTTCGCGCCCAACTCCGGAGCTTGAACTGTGGCCCTTGCGTGTCATGCCGTCAAGACGCACTTTCTGACGTCCATTGAGGTCGACTGCAGTCCTTCTACCAGGTATTGCGTCCGGGAGCGTCCGATCCGGTCAATAGAGATCAAATCCCGTGGCTACACTATTGGCTACAGTAATTGCACGTCATATGACGTAATTGGTTGCTTGGTGGGCAAATGCGAGCTTCGCTCCAGTGTCCCTCCCGTGGCTCACTTGAACCGATTTCCTGTCTCAGCGCGCCGTGTGAGGCGAGATAGGTCCACGCGATACGCCTGTTGCGGATCGACGGCACACGCACATGCGCGTTGATCAGCACTCGCAGTGCCGCTCGGGTCGGACATGGAACAGCCGGCCGCATTCTGGCGCATTACCGAGCATGCAGGGCGGCATGTCGTTTCGGAACGGCGTGCTCAGTGGCCGCCAGCGCACGCTCAATCTTCGTCGGCGCGTCGCGTCGCAACGTACTGCTGGAAACCCGGGATGGAAAATGCGAGTAGCCCATGATCGGGCGCGTGGACGATGCCCTTCCGGATCAGCGCGTCGCGGGTGGGCGACACTGCGGAAAGGTCGCGGTCGAGTGCCCGCGCAATGTCACCCGATCGCACTCGATCCGATTGGTCGTCCATCAGTTCCGACATAGCGAACAGGTACCTACGCTCCGCTTCCGTCGCACCCTCGAAGCGTGCCCCGTAGATCCCAGCTTCGATCTGGCGCTGCGCTACCGGCTCGGCTGCCTCCACATCCGTGAGGCCGATCGACTTGACGGCGCAACTGCGCGCGGCGGCCTCCCAAGCTTCAAACGCGTAGAGCTGGAGGAAGTAGGGATACCCTGCTGCGGCGGTGATGACCTTGGCGAGCGCGTCCTCATCCCAGTTCACGGCCTCGGCTGCTGCGGGCTCGAGTACGGCGGCTCTCGCCTCCGGGTCGTGGAGGTTGTCGGTCGGCTCGTAGCGGAATCGCTCGGTGTAGGTCGCCGCTTTGGCTATGTAGGACGGCAGGTGAGGCAACCCGGCGCCAATGAACGCAAAAGGCAGCCTGTCCCGGAGATCTTGGACGACCTGTACGAGCGCGGACAAGTTGGCTAGGGACACCGTCTGCAGCTCGTCGACGATCAGCGCGACGCCGAGGCCGTCCTCGCTGGCAGCCTCTGCGAGGGAAGTGAGCACCGTAGCCAGGTCATCGTAAGACGGTGCTGATCGGCCGCTGCCGACGTTGGCGCCGCTCCCAAGTACCTGTAAGCCGCCGCCACGGCGCAACAACTGGCGCACGCGACGCGTCAGCTTCGCCCCGGGGTTGAGTTGAGTGGCGAAGCGAGCGGCGACGGCTCCAAGCGCTGCATCTACGGCCTGTCCACGACGCAACTCGATATAAGGCGCGTACCAACCGGCGTGGGCCAAGCGGTCAGCGATCTCTTTCAACAACACCGTCTTACCTACGCCGCGGAGCCCCACGTACACGAGACTGTTGGCCGAGTAACCGGCTTCGAGCTGGCTCCGTACGCTCTCGGCTAGAGCCAATTGGTCTGCACGCCCAACCAGGGCTCGAGGTCGATCGCCCGCTCCGGGCGTGTACGGATTCGGGCGGATTGCGGACGAGCTGCTCATACTCATGCGATTATAGCAATGACCTATACTATAGGAACTATTGGTGCGGGCTAAATCGGGGGGTTTGGGGCGACGCGGCCACCAGGTGACCGCGCTGAGGCGACGCCCCGACGGCTCAGCGACTCTCCAGATGGAGGGGCACGATTGCCAGTCCTACGGGGCAACGACAACCATGCCTTGAATGGAACGTTCTACTGGCAGGACGTTCGTGTACCTGGCTCGAGGCATCCACGCGATTCGAAGCTGACGCTGGCCCAGGTGGCGTGGTCCAAGGCGAAAAGAGGCAATGTGATCCACGCCTCGCTCACCGACAAGCGTCTCGATGACGAGCAGCAGCGCAACTTGCTCCATCGCATCTTCAGGCAGGCCGAGCATCTCCAGGACCTGGAGGGGGTTCGAGCCGCTCACCATGAAAGACATCACGTCGAGCGGGTTCGCCTCCCCGAGGAACGCGACCCGAGCGGCGAGCTCCGTAAGCTCGTCCGGCGTCGCGTTATTGATTCCCACGTCCAGGAGATTGGATCTGTGTTCCTGTGTCCTGTCGGCCGTGATGGTCATCTTGCGCTCCCGAGAGGTCGTGGTCTCCGACTCCACCCTTGTGATTCGGGTAGGGCTTGTCCCACCTGACCAGGTTATCCGCGTCTCAGAACTTCGTCGGTAAGGCGTGTCGGGGCGACGCGCCTCAAGCGATGCGGCGACCGCGTTGTCCCGCACACGGCTAACCACTCTGATCGTTCGGCCGTCGTCATGAATGCTGATCGCCCTAAAAATTGTGTTTCCGATTTTTACCCAGGGCGCGAGAGCGTCAGCAGCAATGGCTCGTAGTCGTCTTTCGAACTCCTCAGCAAGATCATCAGGCGAGGAATAGGTTCCCGTCGTATGAAACACCCGAACCTCGTCAAGGAAATCCCGTTGGTGTCCGTCTTGGTCAGCGCCCGTGGTCCAGATGCTGATGCGCAGGCCACTCGCGATTGCAGCGTTGTACTCGGCATGAGTCGCCGAGTAGCCGGACGTAAGCGGCTTTCCGTAGCGGGCGCCAAGTATGCCGAGGTAAATGTCCGACGAAGCAACCAGGGCGGTGTACGCGCCCTCAGGATCGTCGTCCATTCCACCGAACGCTTCGAAGTACACGGGCGTGGCGCCAGTCGCGGTGATGGCTCGGACAGCAGCCATGCGCTCAGCACTCATGCCAGACATCACACTCGACACGAACACCCGGTGCTCCCCGGCCCACGCCCGAACGTCGGCGTCGCTCACGGGAGGAGGAGCCGAAAGGTCAACCTGCAGTTGCTCCGGAGGATCGGTGCTGCCGTAGATCACTGTTCAATCGTAAGGGGCATACTCGGCGCCAGTGATCTCGAAAGCAACAGCACGACATCTCATCGGTCCCGTCGAACTCAATCCTCTCCATCTCCGACGGGGCGCTCTCGAACCAGTCGTCTACGTCGCTTCGAATCCGAGCGCGCACGTTGTCGTGTAGCCGACGGGCCGCCCACATCGGTCCGCAACGTCGGCGGGTGTCTCCGCCTTAACTCTTCATTGGCGCGCAGCAACACGGATAGGTATCTCCGCAACTGGAGCACCCCATCCCGGTCATTCGCCACGAACTTCGTGAGCTCAAAGGTGCGAGCGGTGAGCGGGAAATCTTGCGAGGTACTCCAACGCCGTCGCCATGTCGTCGTCCGGATCCTCGCCATCTTCAATTCTTGCCACAGCACAAGGATCGCGCGCCGGTATCTCATCAGGCTCAGATCGACCTTCGTAGAACCACCCAAGAAACGCGGTCCGAACACCAACAGAACACTGGGTATGAACCGAGTGTTCTGATACCAACAGGCCTCTGGGTCGCGTCGCCGCCCGTGATAACGGCGCCCGATAACGCGCATTGGAGGGGTCATAGGCAAACGTCGTCCGGTAACCTGTCACCTCGCCGCAGCCGACGTGATGACCGTGGTTTTCTCGCCTTGCGCTTCACGGCTGGTTCGCTGGGACATACATGCCGATCGATAGGAGGCGGCGTAATCGAGCGTCCGATGGCAGCCTCGACTGGTCGAAGAGCTGGCGCCGACTATGTTCGATCTTCGTGGTATATCCGGGCGCTCCGCCGTTTGGAGCCGCACTCGTGCGCACTAAGCCAATCAAAGTTTTGCCGGGACAGTGGGCAGCGCTTCCAGCGGGGACCTGGCCCCCAGGATTCGCGGCACTGCCGGTGAACGCGAACGGGTCCATTTATGTGACGAGGACCGACGTGTTTCAAGTCGCTGCTATTTCGGTTGCCACTCCGAATGCCCTGAACTATGAGCGGCTGATGCTTGCGGCCGCCGCGTGGGGTGCTGGTACCCGCAGTCGATCCGTTAAGCGGGCGATGCGTCCGTGGACCGGAGCCGGACCGGCGGCGCCAACACCTGGCACGGCACTCGCCGCTGCCGCGGCGGCGCTCGCGGCAGGCGGCGCTGTCGCTGCTTACGCCTCGCTGCTCAGCAGTGGCGCGAACTACGTGAAGTACCTCGGGCCAGCCTTCTTCACGAAATTCCTCTATTTCGTCGGCTACGGCCAAATTCACCCGGGCCCAGATCCCCTCATCCTCGACAGCTACGTCGCGAGGGGGTTGACACGACTCATCGGCATTGGGGGGGCCAATCCGTGGGTGCTTTCCCTGGCGAACGCGGGCTGGTCGACCAGCCAGTACGGGGCGTACCTCGCGTGGGCTGCCGGCGAGGCAGCGCTGGGGGTAGTGACCAGCGCAGAGGAAGCGGAGTACAGAGTCTGGTTGCACGGCAAATAGTTGTCGACCAGGTGGCTGGTACCCCGAGAATCTCGTATCAGAGGACTTAATGAGGATCACCGAGACATCGCAGTTAGATCGTGCTTCGGGATTCAGAAGGCTTGATTGCCGTCCGATCGGTCTTGTCTCGGCTTTAGCGATCATCGCCTCGATGCTGCAGAGGTCTAGAAGAAACTCAACAGCGCAGTTGCGGCGTTGATCAACTCCGCAACCAGGATGGTCGTGAGAATGCATGTGGTGTAGCGACTGATGCAATACCCGGGCCAAGGGCCATTCAGCCACAAGACGCCCCGGTACCACGGTCCCGGGATTCGAGCGAGCAGCCTTGTGAGCCGGGATTCGTAGATCCGTTTCCGGTTCTTGAAACCCGCGCGCCTCGGAAGAGTTCTAGTGATCTGAAGAGCCACCCAAGTAAGTGCTAGGCCGAGCAGTGCGGCCGACCGCACGTGACCTTGCTGGTCAAGGATTCGGATAGCGATCAACCCGAGGACAACGATCCATTCCATTGTCAGAACGCCGCGGAGATCGGGTCGGCGCCACACCCGGAATAGTTCGTTCTGCGAGGGAACCAGACGATAAGTCGCCCTCAACCCAAGCGCCACGGCCGCGATCACGAAGGCGACACCAGAGATATTCGCGAACCCTGTCCGCCATCCTGCGAGGCTCGGCGCGGGAAAGTCGAACCAGACTCTGCACAGGTGGCCGAGCCACCCTGAGAATGTCGCCAGCAGTAGTAGAGATAATTGCCGCTGTGGTGACCATCCAGGGCCGGGTGTGCCGTCTCCCAGTTCAAACTCCACTGCCAGTTTCCGACTCACGCTGGCCTCCTACGCCTTCGTAGGTTGTTGTCGCTCACAAGATCCGGCTAGATCTCCGAGCGAAGGATATGGCACACCTCGACACTGTTCAACTGGTACAACGACTACAGATAGCCTGCTTCTGCACCATTGCGAGATATGTACGCTGCAACTTCGCATGCGTGCACAGGGCTTCGCTACATCTATCAGTAACTCGACCGTCAGACGCGGTAGCAA
>Ga0209483_1002481_pt1 | contig 12898 bp, 13 predicted proteins | sample NGEPerA_FD_184508 | JGI IMG/M metagenome (GOLD analysis project Ga0209483, IMG submission 184508) | Arctic peat soil microbial communities from the Barrow Environmental Observatory site, Barrow, Alaska, USA - NGEE PermafrostL2-A... | ecosystem: Environmental > Terrestrial > Soil > Wetlands >... | reverse complement strand
CGGCCATATCTACACCACTGTCAAACATCCGATGCTGGCCGGCGTCAAATTGTGGGCGGCGGCGCATCTGATCGCCAATGGCGATCTCGGCGGCATCGTCCTGTTCGGTTCGTTCCTGGGCTGGGCGGTGTTCGACCGTATTTCGCTGAAGCGCCGGACCGACACAGGCTCCCCGCCGATCCCGGTCGCCGGCTGGGGCAACGACGCCATCGCGGTCGCGATCGGCATCGTCGTCTATCTCGCGCTCGGGTTTGCGTTCCATCCCGTCGTGATCGGCGTTCCCGTGTTTGGAGTTTGAGATGGACTGGTCGCAATGTCGGATTCCACCGATGCAATTCGAGTCGCGCTTCGGCGATCGCGTGGTGCCGGCGTTTTGCGAGCGGCCGCACAGCATCTGGGAGATGGTGGCGCAAGCGGTGGCGCAAAATCCGGATGGCGAGGCGCTGGTCTGCGGCGGCGTACGGATGAGCTGGCGTGAACTCGCCGAGCGATCCGCGCGCGTTTCGGCGGGCTTGCGCAAATTCGGCGTGCACACGGGCGACCGCGTCGCGGTGTTGTTGGGCAACCGCATCGAGTTCGTGCTTGCTCTGTTCGGCGCGGCCCATCTCGGCGCCATCACGGTGCTGCTCGGCACGAGGCAGCAGAAGCCGGAAATCGCCTATGTGCTGACCGATTGCGGCGCGAAACTCTTGATCCATGAAGCAGCGCTCGCCGACCGTGTGCCTGAGGCGCGCGACATTCCCGATGTGACGCATCGGATTTCCGTCAGCGATGACGGCGCGTCGCAATTTGCCGTGCTGCTCGACCACGGGTCGTCACCCGCGCCCGCGGATGTCCACGAAGAGGACACCGCCATGATCCTGTATACGTCCGGCACCACCGGGCGGCCGAAGGGCGCGATGCTCGCGCATTGCACCATCATTCACTCGGCCATGGTCTTCGTTTCCTGCCTGCAACTGACGGCGGCGGATCGCTCGATCGCGGCGGTGCCGCTGGCGCATGTCACCGGCGTCGTCGCCAACATCATGACCATGGTGCGTTGCGCCGGCGCATTGATCGTGATGGCCGAGTTCAAGGCGGCCAAATACCTCAGGGTCGCCGCGCGCGAGCGCGTCAGCTACACCGTGATGGTGCCGGCGATGTATAATCTCTGCCTGTTGCAACCGGATTTCGACAAATATGACATGTCGAGCTGGCGTATCGGCGGATTCGGTGGCGCGCCGATGCCAATCGCCACGATCGAGAAGCTCGACGCCAAAATTCCCGGCCTGAAGCTAGCGAACTGCTACGGTTCGACGGAGACCACTTCGCCCTCGACCATCATGCCCGGCGAGTTGACCGCGGACCATATCGACAGCGTCGGTCTGCCCTGTCCGGGTGCCGAGATCGTCGTGATGGATGCGCAGGGGCGCGAACTGCCGCGCGGCGAAATCGGCGAGATATGGATTCGCTCGGCGTCGGTGATCCGCGGCTACTGGAATAATCCGAAGGCGACCGAGGAAAATTTCACCGGCGGCTTCTGGCACTCCGGCGACCTCGGCTCGATCGATGCTGAAAATTTCGTGCGCGTGTTCGACCGCCAGAAGGACATGATCAACCGCGGCGGCCTGAAGATCTATTCCGCCGAAGTAGAGTCGGTGCTGGCCGGCCATCCCGGCGTGGTCGAAAGCGCGATCATCGCCAAACCGTGCCCGGTGCTCGGCGAGCGCGTGCACGCGGTGATCGTGACCCGATCAGGCGATGTCGGCGAAGCCGAATTGCGCGCCTGGTGCGCCGAGCGGCTCTCCGACTACAAGGTGCCGGAGACCATGGCGCTGACCGCCGACCCCTTGCCGCGCAACGCCAATGGCAAGGTGCTGAAGCGGCAGTTGCGCGAGGCCTGGGCGGCGGCGCAGGCGTAGTCAAGTGAATCCTTCGGCAGGCGGGCGGCCGCGCCACACCTCCGCCCACCGTTAACGCTTTGATCCGGCTGGCTTTGCCTTGCCGCCGCCATATCATTAGGGTATCGCCGCCGCCACGTGGGATCGGGGCCCGTGGACAGCCTTTGTTTTGGTCGGGATCGCCGGGGATGGGATATCTTTAAGTGTCTGAATTATTTGATGAAGTCGACGAGGAAGTCCGTCGCGAACAGCTCAAGAAGCTGTGGGACCGGTATTCCATCTACATCGTCGCCGCGGCGCTTTTGATCATCGCCGGCGTGGGCGGCTGGCGTGGCTATCAATATCTGGAGGCGCAGAAGGCGGCGGAAGCCGGAGCGGCTTTCGACAAGGCCGCAGAACTCTCCGATCAGAACAAGCATAGCGAAGCGGAGGCAGCCTTCAACGAATTGGCTGCGAAGGGACCTTCGGGCTATCGCATGCTGGCGCGGTTGCGGGTCGCGGGCGAGATTGCAAGCCGTGATCCGAAGGCGGCGGCCAAAATGTTTGACGATATCGCGGCCAATCGCGGCGTCGGCGCGGAAGAACGCGACCTTGCCAAAATTCGCGCCGCCTCTCTGCTGCTGGACAGCGCGAGCTATTCCGACATGCTGGCGCGGCTGGAAGCATCGACCGGGCCCGAGGCGACCTTTCGCCACACCGCGCGCGAATTGCTGGCACTGTCGGCCTGGCGCGCCGGCGACATGACGGCGGCGCGGAAGTGGCTCGATCTGATTGCCAATGATGGCGAGACGCCGCCGAGCCTGCGCTCGCGCGCCGAGGCCCTGCAGGCGCTGCTGCCGCCGGTCGCCAAGAGCTGACGGGCGGGAAACGAGTTGAGCAGGAAACCAACCATGCGTCGCGCGCAACGCCTGATCGCCGCCACCGTGCTGATTGCGCTGTCGAGTGCGCTGGCCGGCTGTTCCAGCCTCTACAGCTGGGATCCCAGCGACCTGCTCGATTTTCTCGATACCAAGAAGAAGCTGCCCGGCGAGCGCAAGCCCGTGTTTCCCGACGGCGTGCCCGGCCTCGAGCAGGGCGTGCCGAAGGAATTGTATAGGGATAACGTGGAGCGGCAGCAGCAACTCGATCAGCAGAACGCCCAGGCGGCGGCCGCCGCAGCGCCGCCGCCGGAGGCGCCGAAATCGAAGCAGGCCGCAAAATCGAAGTCCAGGGGCAAGCAACCGGCAACCGCCGCCACCGCGCCGGAGCCCGAGGCCGCGCCGGAGGAGGATGGCACGGCCGCCGCCCCTCCCGCGCCGAAACCGAAGAAAATCGTTCGCAAGCGCACCACCGCGCCGCCCCCCGATCAACCCGCGGCGCAAGCCGTGCAGCCGGCGCAGTCCGCCCAGCAGGCGCAGCCATCGCCCGCACCATTCCCGGCGCCGCTGCCGGGCGGCACCTTCACGCGCTGATCTCGTTTCATCGCATTCGGTTCGCCGAATACATTCTGCGCGTATTCTGATTGCAAATCCGCTACATGCTTTTGCGGTACAGGCGCGTAAGCCGCGCACGGATCGTTCATGTCCTTCACCATCGCCATCATCGGCCGGCCCAATGTCGGGAAATCGACGCTGTTCAATCGCCTGGTCGGGCAAAAGCTCGCACTGGTCGATGACGAGCCCGGCGTCACCCGCGACCGCCGGGAAGGCGAGGGCCGCCTCGGCGATCTCGAATTCACCGTGATCGATACCGCGGGGCTGGACGAGGGCGCCAAGGGTTCGCTGACCGCGCGGATGCAGGAGCAGACCGAGACCGCGATCTCCCTTGCCGACGCGCTGATGTTCGTGATCGACGCCCGCGCCGGCCTCACCCCCAACGACCGCGCCTTTGCCGATTTCGCGCGCCGCGCCAACAAGCCGGTGGTGCTGGTCGCCAACAAGGCCGAGGGCAAGCATGGCGAGGTCGGTGCGATGGAATCCTACGCACTGGGCCTCGGCGATCCCGTGCAGATTTCGGCCGAGCATGGCGAGGGCCTGAGCGATCTCTACGACGCGCTGCGCGGGCTGATGCCGGAGCCGTCGGATGAAGCGGAAAGCTTTGACGATGACGACATCATCGAAACCGAGGAGGAAATCGCCAGGCGTCCGATTCGCGTCGCCATCGTCGGCCGGCCCAATGCCGGCAAGTCGACGCTGATCAACCATCTGCTCGGCGAGGAGCGGCTTCTGACCAGCGCGGAAGCCGGCACCACGCGGGATTCCATCGCGGTCGAGATCAACTGGCAGGGCCGCGACTTCCGCGTCTTCGATACCGCGGGCCTGAGGCGCCGCTCGCGGATCGAGGAGAAGCTGGAAAAGCTGTCGGTGGCCGACGCTTTGCGCGCGGTGCGTTTCGCCGAGGTTGTGGTGCTGATGATGGATTCGCAGAACAAGTTCGAGGAGCAGGATCTGCGCATCGCCGACCTGATCGAGCGCGAGGGCCGCGCGCTGGTGATCGCGGTCAACAAATGGGATTTGATGGGCGGCAAGGCGAATTTGATCTCGGCGCTGCGCGGCGAGGTCGATCACGCGCTGCCGCAGGTCAGGGGCGCGCCCGTGGTCGCGGTCTCCGGTTTGATGGGCGAGGGCATCGACCGCCTGATGAGCGCGATCGAGGCGGCCTATGCGGTGTGGAACAAGCGGATTCCGACGGCTGCGCTCAACCGCTGGTTCGAGCAGGCAGTGGGCGCCAATCCACCGCCGGCGGTGTCCGGGCGGCGGCTGAAACTGAACTACATCACGCAGGCCAAGGCGCGGCCGCCGAGTTTCGTGCTGTTCTGCTCGCGCGCGGATGCCGTACCACAATCCTATCTGCGCTATCTCGTCAATTCGTTGCGCGAATATTTCGAACTGCCGGGCACCCCGGTGCGCATCGCGTTGCGCGAGAAGGCCAATCCCTTCGCCCACAAGCGCAAGCGGCCGTCATGAGCGAGCGGACTTCCGGCAGCGCCGCACGCGCGCCGCAGGTTCGCCGCGCGGCGGTGGCCTTCATCTTCGTCACCATCCTGCTCGACATGATCGCGCTCGGCATGATCCTGCCGATTCTGCCAAAGCTCGTGGAGAGTTTCGTCGACAACGATACCGCTCAGGCGGCGCGGATCTTCGGGTTGTTCGGCACCGTCTGGGCGTTGATGCAATTCGTGTTCTCGCCGCTGCTCGGCGGCCTGTCGGACCGGTTCGGACGGCGGCCGGTGGTGCTGCTGTCGAATTTCGGGCTGGCGCTCGACAACGTGCTGATGGCGATGGCGCCGTCACTGATCTGGCTCTTCATCGGCCGGGTGATCTCGGGCATCACGTCGGCGAGCGTCTCCACGGCGTTTGCCTATATCGCCGACGTGACGCCGCCGGAACAGCGCGCGACGATGTTCGGCCGGATTGGCGTCGCCTTCGGCGCCGGATTCATCCTGGGGCCGGCGCTCGGCGGGCTGCTCGGCGGCATGGATCCGCGGCTGCCGTTCTGGGTCGCCGCCGGCTTGAGCTTTGTCAATGCGCTGTACGGCCTGCTGATCCTGCCGGAATCCCTGCCACAAGAACGTCGTTCGCCGTTCCGCTGGAAGAGCGCCAATCCGATTGGCGCGCTGCGGCTGCTGGGCTCGGACCGGGTGCTGGCGGGGCTGTCGCTGGCGACCTTCCTGGCGCAGGTCGGGCACGTGGTGCTGCCGTCGACCTTCGTGCTCTATGCGACCTATCGCTATGGCTGGGATGCGACCACGGTCGGGCTGACGCTGGCGCTGGTCGGAATCTGCTCGATGGCGGTGCAGGGCGCCGCGATCGGACCGATCGTGAAGCGCCTCGGCGAGCGCCGTGCGCTGCTTGTGGGGCTGGGCTGCGGCGCCGCGGGCTTTTTGATTTACGGTGCGGCGCCGACCGGCCCCTGGTTCTGGCTCGGCATTCCCGTGATGTCGCTGTGGGGCATCGCGGGTGCGGCGACGCAAGCGCTGACGACGCGTCTGGTCACGCCGGAGCAGCAGGGCCAGCTGCAGGGCGCCACCTCGAGCGTGCAAAGCGTGTCGCAGCTCGTCGGGCCGTTTCTGTTCACGCTGACATTTGCTTATTTCATCGGCGCAGAGGCGCCGATGATCTTGCCGGGCGCGCCGTTCCTGCTGGCCTCGGCCTTGTTGCTGGCGGCGCTTCTGATCGCCGCGCGGACGCTGAAACTCAGTCTCTCCTGACGAGCCGTGCCGCTTCGCGGATTTCCGACGGGGTCGCGCCATAGCGGCGTCGGAACGTGCGGTTGAAGTAGGAGAGGTCGCTGAATCCGGCTTCGAAGGCGATGGCGCTGATGCTGCGGTCGGCGCGGTGCGGATCGACCAATATCGCGTGCGCGCGCGTCAGCCGCCCATTGCGGACAAAATCCGTGAACGTGGTTCCGTTCTCCGCCAGCAGCTGGCGGATATAGCTTTCCGAAATCTGCTGGCTGCGCGCGACCTCGGCAAGCGTCAGATCGGGGTGTCCCATCCGTTCGAGAATTTCGCCCTTGATCGAGCGCAGCCGCCCGGCGCGCAGGCTCGGCTCGTGCGCTCCAGAGCTGGAATCGGCGCTGAGCAGCAGCGCCGCCATGCCGTGCATGTGGGCGGCGACCATGTGGCGGAGCTCGGCGGTCGCCAATTCCTCCTGATCGTTGAGCATGGTCGCATATGCCACCAGAAGCTTGAGGACGCGATTGTCTTTCGGGATCGGCCGCGCGACCATGGCGTCGAGATCGGGGACATGCGGGGCCAGCAGGCTTCGGCTGAGCCGGAAGTTGATGACGCGCGTCGAGGTTAGTCCGGTGAAAGTGGCCTCCGCCCCAGCTGTAGCCGATGTTGCCGCCGATATAGAAGCCGGTTCAGTTGAAGCCGGGATCGGCGTAGACGGGCGGCGCCTTGGTATAGGGCCGCGCGGCAAGATCGGCCGCCGAAGCCGAGGTGACGCCAAAGAGTGCAACCAGAATCGCCACAAGGGGTTTCATCGTAAGGCCTCTGTCAAATCGAAGCCGTATCCTTAGCGCGCCCGTTCCATCAGGCTTGGACTCGGCGTCACTGCACTAGGACGGGGCGTCATCGTCTGACGATTCAGTTGCGCTGTTGCCGATGGGAAACAACCCGCAGGTGACACCGCGGCGCGTCCGCAGACGGCCCGGAGATCGCCCAACAACCGGAAATCCGCCGAATACGCCCTGATCGGGGGGACCTTTTGACCCTTCTCGGGCACAGTCCCGACCGTTACGATGCCGCCGATTCAAATGAGGGTGGCATGAGGCGGCGGGAATTCATGGCGGGCCTGGCCGGCGCGGCGGCTTTTCCGCTGGCCGCGCAGGCCCAACCGGCAGGCACGCCGGTGATCGGTGTCCTCAGTCCCCAATCGGCCGGGCCGACGACGGCGAGCCGCATGGCCGGATTCCTTCAGGGCCTGTCGGAGCTGAAATTTGTCCCGGGCCGGAACGTTGCGATCGAATATCGCTGGGCGGACGGCAATTACGACCGGCTGCGGCCGCTCGCGGACGAATTGGTCGGGCTGAAGGTCGCCGTTATCGCAGCGACGACTCAGGATGCCGCGATTGCGGCGAAGGCAGCGACATCGACGATCCCGATCGTGTTCAACATCGGCGGCGATCCCGTGCGTTCAGGACTCGTCGCCAGCATGAACCGGCCCGGCGGCAATGCCACCGGCATCAGCATGTTTTCCAGCGAGTTGGAGGCCAAGCGGTTTGGGCTGCTCCAGGAAATGGCGCCCGGGCACAGGACGGCGGCCCTGTTGCTCAATCCAAACCACGCCGATTCCGATGAGCAGTTGCGGCAGTTGCAAAGCGCCGCGCGCGGTCTCGGGATGAAACTCCGTGTCGAACACGCGAGCAACGATGCCGAGATCGACGCTGCCTTCGAGAATTTTTTGCAGGGCGGTGTAAAGATGCTTTTGGCCGCCGCCGATCCGTTTCTTGCGAGCCGCCGCGAGAAACTCGTTGCGCTGGCCGCCAAATATCGCATCCCGGCGATGTGGGAATGGCCCGACTTCGTCGAAGGCGGCGGCCTGATGAGCTACGGCACCAACATCGCCGACAATTACCGTCAGGTCGGCAACTACACCGGCAGGGTCCTGAAAGGCGAAAAGCCATCGCAATTGCCGGTGATGCGGCCGGTCAAGTTCGAACTCGCCATCAATCTGAAAACTGCGAAAACGCTCGGCCTCGAAGTTCCGCCCAACATCCTCGCCCGCGCCGACAATGTGATCGAATGAAGAGGACCGGACACTTTTGAATTCGCGATCGACCGGTTGGCGACATTACAATCGGGACGGCACAACCCAGACCAACCCTTGCCACGGTTCGCCGCTGGGGGTCGGCGTCACAAAGTCACGAGCGGGATCGCGGACCAGATTGAGCCTGGCCATGACGGCCTGGGATCGTTCGTTGTCCGGGCTCGTGTATGACAGGATTTCACGCCGGCCGACTTGATGAACAGCATGCCGGAGCGCAGCGTTCGCGCTTTCGGTGGCGTAGCCATACCCCCAGGCATCGCGCGTGAACCGCCAACCCACTTCAAGATGCGCCCCCAATGGATGGTCTTTCGACAACCGGGGCATCACCCCCGCATAGCCCAGGAATGCGCCGTCCGAATCTTCAACGGCCCATCTGGAAATGCCATGGTCGCGCTGAGCGGCAACGTATCCATCGAATTTCTTTGCGCTCTCCGATCGACTGACAGTTCCGCCGTAATCGGCCATGACCTCTGGATCGGCGTGCATCGTCGCGAACGCGTCGCGATGGCGATCGTCCCAGCGGTGAAGTCTAAGCCGCGGCGTTTCAATCATGCCACGTTCCTCCGTCACGCCAGTCTATTGGGTGTAGAATTCAGCCGCAAATCCCTGCGCCCGCGCCCTGCGTTGCGAAAAAAGCCCCGGCATCGCCGGGGCTTTTGTTCGCGTGGCCATCGCAACCGGCCGGATCGAACGACCCGGCGGTCGGAAGCGGCTACTTCTTTATCAGCGGGCAGTCGCTCTGGCTGAGCGGCTTGGCTGCTTCGTCGGCCGGGATGGTGGCGATCAGCTTGTAATAGTCCCAGGGATATTTGGATTCTTCCGGCTTCTTCACCTCGAACAGATAGGCCGGAATGATGCGGCGGCCGTCGGCCCGCAGCGGTCCCTTGCCGAACAGGGGATCGTCGGTCGGCAGTTCCTTCATCTTGGCGACCACCTTGGCGCCGTCATGCGGATTGCCGCCGAGCGCTTCCATCGCCTTCAGATAATGCAGCACCACGGCGTAGTTGCCGGCTTGCGTCATCGAGGGCATGGCATTCTTGTTGGCCATTGCAGAGAACCGCTTCGACCAGGCGCGGGTCTGGTCGTTCATGTCCCAATAGAAGGACTCCGTGAAGGTCAGGCCCTGTGCCGTCTTCAGCCCCAGCGAATGCACGTCGTTGATGAACAGCAGCAACGCCGCGAGCTTCTGGCCGCCGGCGACGATGCCGAATTCGGAAGCCTGCTTGATCGCGTTGTCGGTGTCGCCACCGGCGTTCGCAAGCCCGATGACTTTCGCCTTCGAGGCCTGCGCCTGCAGCAGGAACGAGGAGAAGTCCGAGGTATTGAGCGGATGTTTCACTCCGCCGACGACCTTGCCGCCATTGGCCGTGATCACCGCCGTGGTGTCGCGCTCGAGCTGCGCGCCGAACGCGTAATCGGCGGTCAGGAAGAACCAGCTGTCGCCGCCGGCCTTGGTCAGCGCCTTGCCGGTGCCGGTGGCGAGCATGTAGGTGTCGTAGGTGAAGGAGACGGTATTCGGCGTGCAGGAGGCGCCGGTAAGGGCGGCGGACGCCGCGCCGGAGTTGAGCAGCACCGCGTTCTTCTCGCGCACGATGTTGCTCACCGCGAGCGCGACACCCGAATTCGGAGTATCGGCGATGGCGTCGACCTTGTCGGTGTCGATCCACTGACGGGCGATGTTGACGCCGACGTCGGGCTTGTTCTGGTGGTCGGCGCTGACGACGTCGATCTTCCAGCCCTTCTTGGTGAGGCCGGAATCCTCGACCGCCATCTTGACCGCGACCACCGAATTGGGGCCGCCGATGTCGGCGTAAAGGCTCGACATGTCGTTGAGCACGCCGATCTTGACGGTCTTGTCCTGGGCCAGCGCCGGCGTTGCGAGCGAAAGTGCCGCGCATGCCATCAGCGCGCCGTAACGCCGCGCAAGTGTCGTCTTCATTGAAATCCTCCAAACATGTTGATGCCGGGCTGCCCTTTCGGGGTCTTGCCGGGCTAGATCGATAGTCGTTCCGGTCGCGGGCGGCAATGCGGGATTATCGCAGTGCGACCGCCGTCACTTGAACTTTGGGAGGGTATCGAACGCCGCCGGAGGGGCGCGATCAAGCGGGCGCCTGAAAACCCAATAGCCGGCGCGTCCGATAATCGAAAACCTTGCCGGTTTCGTTCCAGTCCGGCTTGCACATCGGCACGATGAATTCGGCAACCTGCTCCGATGTATCCAGCGTCATCGGGTCTTCGCCGGGAAATACCGTAGCGCGCATCCGGGTGCGGATCGGGCCGGGATCGAACAGGTTGACACGGATCGGTGTGCTCGCGGTTTCCTGCGCCCAGGTCCGCACCAGCGTGTCGAGGGCGGCCTTCGAGGCGGCATAGGGACCGATATAGGCGATGGCGCGGTGCGCGGCCGCCGAGGTCACGAACACAGCGCGACCGGCATCGGACTGTTTCAGCAATGGTTCCATGCAGCGGATCAGCTGGAAATTGGCCGACGTGTTGACCGCGATCACGTCGCTCCATTGCTTGAGTTCGATATGGCCGAGCGGCGAGGAGGGGCCGGCAACCCCGGCATTGCCGACGAGAATGTCGAGCTTGCCGTGACGCTCATGCAGCGCCGCGCCGAGGCGCGCGATGCCGTCGAAATCGGTGAGGCTCAGCGGCACGAGCGTCGCAGCACCGCCGTCCTTGCGGATATCGTCGTCGAGTTCTTCCAGCCTGCCTTGCGTGCGCGCCACCGCCACCACATGCGCGCCGGCTTTTGCCAACGCCCGCGCGGTAGCATAGCCGATGCCGCGCGAGGCGCCGGTGACGAGAGCGATGCGGGCGGCGAGGGGCAGGGGCATTCAGGAATTTTCCTCCGTCATACCCGGGGCCGGGCATCCACGTCTTTGCGGCGGGTTTTACAGACGTGGATGGCCGGGACAAGCCCGGTCATGACGAAAACCTGAACCGTCATTCCGGGATGGTCCGAAGGACCAGACCAGGAATCTCGATGTAATGAGCGGTTCCAGACAACCTCGGGATTCCGGGTTCGCGCTCCGCGCGCCCCGGAATGACGCTGCGCGTTAGCTCGCCTCCGCCAGCAGTGAAAGCTGCCGCGGCTGCGGTTCGACCTGGGTCTGGTCGGTGAGGCTGGTCGGATAGACGCCGGTGAAGCAGTGATCGCTGAATCTCGGGTTGGCGGGATCGCGGCCGGCAAAACCCATGGCGCGGTACATGCCGTCGATCGACAGGAACGCCAGCGAATCCGCGCCGATGATCTCGCGCATCTCCTCGAGATTGTGCGTGGCGGCGAGCAGCCCGCCGCGGTCCGGCAGGTCGATGCCGTAATAATCGGGATGCACGATCGGCGGCGAGGCGAGGCGGAAGTGCACTTCGCGGGCGCCGGCGTCGCGCATCATGCGCACGATCTTCTTGGAGGTGGTGCCGCGCACCAGCGAATCGTCGATCAGGATGATGCGCTTGCCTTCGATGGCGGCGCGGTTGGCCGAATGCTTCATGCGCACGCCGAGTTCGCGCACGCTCTGGGTCGGCTGGATGAAGGTGCGGCCGACATAGTGGTTTCGGATGATACCGAGTTCGAACGGCACGCCGGAATGCTGGCTGTAGCCGACCGCGGCCGGCACGCCGGAATCGGGTACCGGCACCACGACATCGACCTCGACATGGCTCTCGCGCGCGAGCTGTGCGCCGAAGGCCTTGCGCACTTCATAGACGCTGCGGCCGCCAACGATGGAATCCGGCCGCGAGAAATAGATGTATTCGAAGATGCAGGGCCTCGGCGCTTTCGGCGGAAACGGCTTGTGGCTTTGCGCGCCGCGCTCATCGAACACGATGATCTCGCCGGGCTCGACGTCGCGGACATATTTGGCGCCGATGATGTCGAGTGCGCAGGTTTCCGACGCCAGGATTGGATGACCGTCGAGGTCTCCCATCACCAGCGGGCGGATGCCGAGCGGGTCGCGCGCCCCGATCAGCTTCTTGTTGGTCAAGGACACCAGCGAATAGGCGCCTTCGATGGCGCGCAGCGCCTCGATGAAGCGTTCGATGAAGCGGTTGCGTTTGGACTGCGCCACCAGATGCAGGATCACCTCGGTGTCGGTGGTGGATTGCATCATGGCGCCGTTGCGCACGAGTTCGCGGCGCAAGGTCAGCCCGTTGGTGAGATTGCCGTTATGGCCGACCGCGAAGCCGCCGGCGTTGAGTTCGGCAAACAGCGGCTGCACGTTGCGCAGGATGGTGGCCCCTGTCGTGGAGTAGCGGACATGGCCGACCGCGGCGTTACCGGGCAGCCGCTCGATCACCTCGCGGCGGGAGAAGGTGTCGCCGACGAGGCCGAGCCGCCGCTCCGAGTGAAAGCGCGCGCCGTCGAAGGAGACGATGCCGGCGGCCTCCTGGCCGCGGTGTTGCAGGGCGTGCAGCCCGAGCGCGGTGATGGCGGCAGCTTCCGGATGGCCGAAGATGCCGAACACGCCGCATTCCTCGCGCAAGGTATCGCCGTCGAGGTCGCCGTCGTCCAGATGGATTGGGTCGAGGTCAAGTTCGTGTTGGGCGGGATCGTCGGAATGGCTCTGTTTCTCGTCCATCGCGCCTCTCATCTCACCTGATCTCACTTCGCCGCGGGCTTCTCGATCAGCTTTTTCAGGCTGTCGCGGGCGGGTTTGGTGTAGCCATCGCCGGTGGCCGGAGCCGCCGGGTCGGTGTCAGTCTGCTCATCGTCTGGTTTATTCTTCTTGAATCTCTTCAAAATGGTGTTCTCGGGGTCAT
>Ga0209483_1002480_pt1 | contig 12903 bp, 10 predicted proteins | sample NGEPerA_FD_184508 | JGI IMG/M metagenome (GOLD analysis project Ga0209483, IMG submission 184508) | Arctic peat soil microbial communities from the Barrow Environmental Observatory site, Barrow, Alaska, USA - NGEE PermafrostL2-A... | ecosystem: Environmental > Terrestrial > Soil > Wetlands >... | reverse complement strand
AGCAGCGCACTGTGCGCGACTCATCGTTGTCGGCGAACGTGCAGGCCGTCATCTGTGCCGAGGTCGGCCATCTTGAGCTCGCGTACGACTACGCGTCCGAAGCAGCGTTCATCGACCTGCACGACATCCACCACAACACGCGCGACGGCCTGCACATGGCCTCACTGGCTGGCGCCTGGGTGGCGCTCGTCGTCGGCTTCGGCGGCGCCCGCGACGAGGGCGGCAAACTTCAATTCAGGCCGCAACTTCCACAAGGGATCGATCGGCTCGGCGTCAACCTGCGGTGGCGAGGGCTGAAGGTCAAGGTCGAGATCAGTCGAGAGGTTGCAACGTACTCACTGCGTGACGGCGCCGATGCCACCCTGACCCTCTACCACGAGGGCACTGAAGTGACGGTGCGGGCCGGCGCGTCGGTCTCGCAGCCGATCACGCCGGCCACCCCGTTGCTCGCGCGGCCCAAGCAACCAGTGGGCCGCGAACCCGTGGCCCGACCAGTAGCGGGCCACTCATAGCGGGTGGAGCAGCTTAGGTGAGGTGGATGTCCAGCGCGGCAGTCACCCGGCGGTGGGCTTCCCAGATTTCCGCTGGCAGCCCGTCGAATTGAGCCAGATGTGTCTCGCGGAAGCCCATCTCTTGCCGCCAGCGATCGACGTCGATGCTAAGCACTTCATCGAGGTCGAGGTCATCGATGATGAGCCCCTCGAGGTCGAGTTCGGATTTGACTGGCAGGACGCCGACAGGGCTCGCAACCCCTTCGACCTCGCCGTTCTTGAGGTCGATCAACCACAAAAGTGCACGCAGGTTGTCGCGGTAACCCGGCCACCGAAAGTGCCCGTCTGAGGGGTCGCGCTGGAACCAGTTGACGTGGGCGAAGAGGGGTTTCTCACGGGCTGCACCAATGGTGTCGAGCCAGTGCTGGGCGTAGGCGCCCTCGGGGTAGGCCATGAACGGTCGCATCGACATCGGGTCGTAGCGCAATTGACCGTCGACACCCTCGGCCGCAGACGTTGCTTCGGCACCGAGAGTGAGGCCGTCGTAGATGCCTTCGGCGACATTTGTGATCGCTCGGACCAGCGGTTCGCGATCGCGGGTGCGGCCGCCGAAGATGATGGCATCGATCGGCACCCCAATCGGATCGGCAAAATCCGACGCGACGTTCGACACGTTGGCCAACGTCGTGGTGAAGCGGCTATTCGGATGCGCCCACGGCTGCGCCCTCGCGGCACCCTCACGGTCGGCGATCGGGGCTCCCGTCCAATCCAGCCAGCCGTCGAGATCGGTCGGCGGCTCCGGTGTCCGGCCTTCCCACCACACCTCGTGGGTCTTCTCGTTGTACGCAACGTTAGTGAATATCGTGCCCGTGCCCGCCGCTGTCGCCCCGAGTGCGGTGGGATTCGTCTGCTCGTTGGTGTCCTTGGCGACACCGAACACACCGAACTCGGGATTGATCGCGTGGATGCGGCCGTCGTCCGGGTCGACCCACATCCAGGCGATGTCGTCGCCGTAGAACTCGACGTAGTAGCGATCGCCAAGCGCGTCCGGGGCGAGTGTCATAGCGAGGTTGGTCTTGCCTGACGCGCTGGGAAACCCGCCGCAGATGTGGTATTTGCGACCGGTCTGTTTGTCGGTGATGCCAAGCAACATGAACTGCTCCGCGAGGAACCCGCGCGTCGCCCACCCGTCATAAGCAGCCTGCCGTAGGCCATGCGCAATCTTGCCGAGCAACGCGTTGCCACCGTAGGACGAACCGAAATGCAGGATCGTGCGCTCGTCAGCGAATGTGACGAAGTAGCGCTGGTCATCAGGCGTGCCCTGCCCTAGGCTTTCCAAGTCGCCGGTCACGTGCACCGCGCGCACGAACATCGCCGGGTCGGCAAGGTTGTCGATGTAAGCGACACCGACGCGGGCCATCCGGATCATGTGCAAGGCGACTGTGCGCGAGTCGGTGAGCTCAACACCAGCCGCATAAGGCGCCAGCGGTGAGCCGGGCGGCGCCATCAAGTAGGGCACTACATACATTGTCTTGCCGACCGACGCACCACGCATGCGCTCCTGCAGAATCGCACGCATCTGCGCCGCGGGCCGCCAATTGTTGTACACGCCCTTGTCGGTCGGCGTGCTGGTCGCCACAATCGTGCGCTCTTCGGAGCGCGCGGTGTCTTTGATGTAGCTGCGCGAATAATACGCGCCAACACCGACTGGGAATATCTCACCAGCGGCGAGCGACTCCTCGATCAGCCGGGCGTCATCCGATGCGTCGACGACATCAACATGTTCTGCACCAGTCAGTTCCGACCAGTACCGAACGTAATCTCGGACATGCGGATTCATCAGCCCGGCGCGATCAAGTACAGCGTCAATGTCGGCCGTGCGGTAATCCTCCATAACCATCTCGTCAATCTTCCGGATCAACGGGCGAACCGCTAGATGAGATCGGTCACACCCATATTTGTTGCTGCGCGCAACGTTTAGTGGCCCGGAGGGTTGTGCGTACCTGCGCCTTGAGGAAGTCTCGCAGCCGACTCACGGCCTACAGGCCCAAGTAGATCCGCCTGACCTCTGGGTCGTCGCGAAGCTGGGTGGCAAGCCCTGTCTTGACGATTTGACCCTGATCCATGACGAAGCAGCGAGTCGTCGTTGCGAACGTCAGCTTCGCGTTCTGCTCGACAAGGAGGATCGACAGTCCAGTCTCGTGCAACCGCTGAAGCACGCTCACGATGTCGTTGACCAGCAGCGGGGACAGGCCCATAGAGGGCTCGTCGAGCACGAGAAGCCTGGGCTGCGCCATAAGTGCACGTCCGATGGCGAGCATTTGCTGCTGTCCTCCGGAAAGCGCACCGGCCAGACGGGTTCGCATCTCCTTCAGCACAGGGAAGAGCTCGTACACCTCAGCAAGTTGATCTGCGCACCCGCGCCAACGACGCGTGTAAGCACCGAGCAAAAGATTCTTCTCCACCGGCAGCCCAGGAAAAATGTGCCGGCCCTCTGGGACGTAGCCGATCCCGCGCCGCACCATCTGGCTCGCGGCGAGCCGCCGCAGATCTTCGCCGCCCAGGCTCAGCGTCTGCGCACGCCGGGGAATCAGCCCGAGAATGCCGCGCAGCGTCGATGTCTTGCCCGCGCCGTTAGCTCCGATGATGCCGACGGACTCGCCCGCACCTACGACAAACGAAATGCCCCGAACAGCTTGTACCCCCCCATAGTGCACAGTCAGGTCTTCGACAACGAGCGCAGCAGGGTCGAGTCCTGGGAGGCGAGTGTCGCCGTCGGTCATGGGGACGCTCACGTGTTCACCTGCGCGGGGCGTGAGCCGTTGTCATCGCTCGAGTCGCCAAGGTAGGCCGCGATGACCGCCTCGTCGTATGCAACGACCTCCGGCGTGCTGTCCGCGATGACGCGACCGTTCGCCAACACCGTGACCTGGTCGCAGAGCGACATCACGAGTCCCATGTTGTGCTCGATCAATACGACGGTCACGCCCGACGCACGCACATCGCGGACGATCTCGGCGAGCTGGTGCATTTCCTGTCCGTTGAGGCCGGCGGCCGGCTCGTCCAACAGCAGAATTCGCGGTCGACGGGCCATTGCCCGGGCGATCTCGACGCGACGCTGGCTCCCGTAGGACAGCACGCCCGGCAGTGAATCGGCGACGTCCGACAATCCGTACATCGACAGCAGTTCATCCGCGTCTTGCCGCATTGTCGCATCGGCGTGGAGTACCCCGAATGGCCAGAGGAAGTATCTCCAGGCCCACACGGTGCGCGACTGGTCAAGCGCCACGAGAACATTGTCACGCACCGTGAGCCGCCCGAAGAGGCGCAGATTCTGGAATGTGCGCGCTACACCGTGCCGAGCCAGGCGGTAAGACGTGGCGCGACTCGCACGAAAGCCGAATACCTCGGTTGTACCGTCAGTCGGGGTGTAGATGCCGCTGATGATGTTGAACAGCGTTGTCTTGCCTGAACCGTTGGGGCCGACTATGCCGCGAATCTGTCCAGCAGGTACCAGTAGATCGACGTCTTCGAGCGCCGTGAGACCGCGGAACCGTTTAGTCAAATGCTCGACGACCAGTGCGGCGGACGAGTCCGCAACGCCTGTCGAGCTACCGCCATTGGTTAGACGCACCGCTTGATAGGGCGCAGCGCCGAGACGCGTTTGCTGCACTTCGTCGCTCGCTCCTGACCGGGAGTCCCTCACCGCCTTTGTTCGCCTCTTGATCGCCTTGGTGATGCTAGGGACGATGCCGACGAGCCCGGTTGGAGCGAATACCACAATCACCACGACGAGGCCGCCATAGAGAATCTGTGCATACGCTTCGTAGTTCGAGAGTTCTTCTCGCAGCAACACAAGGAAGACCGCGCCGCCGACCGCGCCAAGCAGACTAAAGCGGCCACCGATGATGAAGCCTGCGAGCACGAAGAACATCGATGACAGCGAGAACGACGCGGGACTGACATACCGGATCAACCCCGCGTACAGTATGCCCGCGATCCCGCCGAACGCGGCGCCGAGCACGAACGCGGTGATGCGAAGGTAGGGAATCTCGGCGCCGATAGATGCCGCGGCAAGGGGGTCGTCACGCATAGCCCGAAGGCGACGGCCCAGGCGCGTGTGCACCACGAATGCGGCCCAAGCCAAGCACAGCGCCAACGCCGCTAGCTCGACGTAGTAGTACACATAGTCGCTCGACAGGTTCAGGCCAAACAACGGTGGGACGACGAGGCTGTTCAGGCCGTCCGCCTGTCCTGTCAATGCGGTGTTCGTGACGAGGTTCGTGAATGCGAGAGACAGGCCCAGCGTCACGATGCCCAGGTAATGCGACTGCACTCGCAATGCGGGAATGCTCACCAATAGCCCGACAAGCCCGGCGGCGACCAATGCCACAAGGGCCGCGACCCAAAACGGCCACCCGTGCGTCGTCAGGATGGCAGATCCGTACGCGCCTACTCCGAAGAACGCGACCTGAGCGAGATTCACCTGGCCCGCGGCACCCATCGTCAGGGCAAGACCGAGTGCCAGGATTCCGTAAATGACCGCAACATCGGCCACGTGAACCCAGTACACATTCAGCTGGTGTGGCAACAGGCACGCCAAGACGGCGATGAGAACCAGCCCTGCTGCCTTGCGGGTCACGGCTGCCTTGCGGGTCACGGCTGCCTTGCGGGTCACGGCTGCCTTGCGGGTCACGCGCGATTCACCGTCAACTCACCGAGGATCCCCGTCGGACGCACCATGATGGCGATCGCAAACACGAGGAACGTCACGGTGTCGGAATACTGCTGGAAGTGCCCGGCCGCGAACCCGTCGAGGATCCCGAAGGCAAGCCCTCCGATGACCGCGCCGTTGATGTTGCCGAAACCGCCGAGGATCGCGGCGCAAAATCCCTTGATGCCGAGCGATGAGCCGAGTGACGGAGTTACGTACAGCAGCGGCGCCGCTAGGGTGCCAGCTAGCGCGGCGAGCCCTGCTCCCAAGGCGAAAGCCATCGCGTTACTGCGACCGACGCGGATGCCGACGGAAGTCGCAGCGTCGCGATCCATCGCGACCGCCTGCATCGCCGCGCCGGCCTTCGTTCGGTTGAGCAGCACCCAGACTGCGACGGCGGCAACGGCGCCGACGCCGATGACGACCAGGTCGTATGTCCGGATGATGATGCCAAAGACCTGGAGTGGCCGGTCGACAGGCGCGGGAACCGCTCTCCCCGTCGCTCCCCAAATCCGCGTCGCGACAGCCTCTAGCACGACACCAAACCCGAGTGTCCCGATCAGCATCAGGTCGAAGTCCCTCGCCTCGAGGGGTCGCAGGATGCCCTCGATCACCAAGCCGACCACCGCGGTCGCCGCCATCGACATGATGGCGGCGACCGCAAACGGCAGCTTCGTATCGAGGAAGAACGTTGCGCTAAGAAACGCGCCAATCATCGCAATCTGCCCGTGCGCGAAGTTCACCAGGCCCATCGTGCGGTAGACGATGGTGAAGCCCATGCCGACGAGCGCGTAGACGGCCCCGAAGCCGATACCGCCCACAAGGGTCTGCATGAACAACTGCACGTTTAGCTCCTTGCGTCCGGTGCTCGCGTTAGCTGGCCGCCGCTGTGAGCACGCCGTTCTTGATGATCCCGATCTGTGTCTCGTGAACACCCACACCTGTCGAGTCGAAGGCGAAATTGCCGACGAGTCCCTGATACTTCACCGCGCGGATGGCGTCGTCCAGTGCCTGACCGCCGGCGCCGTTTGTCGTCTTCAGCCCCTGCAGCATGATCTCGGCGCCGTCGTAAGCCTTTGCGCCGTGCAACTCCGGCTCGCTTCCATACGCCGCGTCGTAGGCCGCCGCGAACGCCTTGGTCTGTGCGTTGGTGTCATTCGTCAGATATGGCGTGCTACTCACTGCGCCCTCGGCATTCGCGGTGCCCGCAGTCTGGACGAATATCGGGGTGCTGGTCGGAGCGGCTCCGATGATGGTGGCTTTGATACCCAGGCCACGCGCCTGCTTAGCGATCAAGCCCGACTCAACCTCTTCCGCACCGATGAACAAGGCATCTGGATTCTTTTGACGGATAGAGGTCAGCGCGGCACTGAAATCCGTTTGATCCGGTGTCACGATCTGGTCCGCTACCGGCGTGACATTCAACGCTTTCAGGGCGGCAGTGAACGCGTCGTGCTCGCCCTTGCCGTACGCACCGTTGTTACTGATCATCGCGATCTTGGTGAAGTTGGCAGTCTTCACGGCATAGTTCGCCAGGGTGGTGTCATACGTCGTGCTGGTCGGACTGTTGAGGAACAGATAGGGGTCACCGAGCTTGGGCATCGCTGGCGACTGCCCCGACGTGATGTACGGAATCTTCGCCTGCTGGAAGATCGGTGACATCGCTATTGCGTCTGCGCTCTCGGCGGGACCGAGGACTGCGATGAAACCGTCGCTTACTGCCTTTCGGGCAAGATTAGTACTGACAGTGGGATCCCCCTGATCGTCGAAGACCGTCAGCTCGACCTTCCGGCCGTTGATGCCGCCGGCGGCGTTTGCCTGATCGACAGCCAGCTTGACGCCGTCGTATTCCCACTTTCCAAGCGAGCTACTTTGGCCGCTTTGGGCGTCAATCACCGCGATCTTTATCGGGCTGGTGTCCGACACTGTTGCGCTGGCGCCTGCAGCACTGGCCGCGCTTGACGGCGCACTGCCACTCGCAGGCGCGCTACCCGCTGCCGTCGTGCCGGCCGCCGCGCCTGCCGAGGACGTGCTGCTACCAGTTGTCTTCTTGCTCGATGAGCAACCCGAGATGACAACCAAGACGGAACATGCGGCAACGGCGAGTTGCCATTGGCGGCTCGTGGTGGTGACTTTCATTGCGAAGTCCTCCTGATGGAAGCTACGTCCGGTGGGTGTTGGGCTATTCGGATGAAGGCGACACGATGCAAATCCGAACTCCTTGCTATTGCGTCCAGTGCGTGAGGTCGAGCCAAGATTTCCCGGCAATCTCGCTGGCCTCACCGAAGGCCCGGTCCGCGTCAGATGGCGCATAACTGGCTTGCATCACCGATGCAATGCCGGTGTCAGCGTCTTCGAGTGCCCGGACCGCGTCAGCGAAGTCCTCGGGGTGGTCGTAAATCAGCGAGCCGCGAACGGTCAGTTGCCGTTGAACGAGCTCACGAGTCGTGATCGCGACGTCAGCACTGCTCTGACCGATCAAAACCAGCTGTCCACCTGGTCCGACCGCATCCAGTGCCGGCCGAAAGGCCGAATGCGCACCCGACGTCTCAAAGACGAACGGATACCCATTGAGTCCTTGCTCGTGGGGTTGCGCACCCAGCTGAACAGCAAGCTTCAGCCGCCCCTCGTGTGGTTCTACGACGAACGGGTGCAGCCCGATCGAGCGCAGGTACAGGCACAGCATGAGTCCTTGAGAACCGGCACCGACGACCAGGCAACGATCACCTGCCCGGACGCCGATCCGACGCACGGTTGCCCGTGCGACAACGCTCGGCTCGAACCCGGCAATCGTTGGTGACGAGGTGCCATCGGGAACCGGCCAGCAGAATTCAGCGGGAACGCTTACGCGCTCGGCTGCGATCCCTGCCTCGTTCACACCGAGGGCTCGGCGATTCGTGCACGAGGAGGTTTGGCCCGCCTTGCATGGCGCGCAACGCGAGCACGAGATGTTTGGTTCGATGACCACGAGCTGGCCCGGGTACCGGTCACGAACCTCTTCTCCGACCGCGATGATCTCGCCGCCGCCCTCGTGGCCGATCACCCACGGATAGTTCGAAACCGGGATTGCTCCCGAGTACACGCTCAGATCTGAGCCACACAGTCCGACGGCACGCATGGCGACGACGACTTCGGTAGGGCCGCACACAGGCTCAGGCAGGTCGACGACGGCAACCTTCCCAGGCTGAAGCATGGCGATGCCTTTGACGGCGTCCTCCTCGTAATGTACGGACTGGTCCGTTCGTTATACGCGACGCGCGCACCCAACGGAAGACCCCGTTACAAAAATGCAACCGGTCCCAGCGGGGAATTAGCTCTTGAGGTAAGCGATCACCATGTCGCAGGTCAGTTCGCGCTGGCGAGCGCGGTGCGCCCTTGTTCCAGTGTCATAGCCAAAGACCGCCTTTAATGACGGCCGGTTGGCCACCCGGAAGAAGCACAGGGCGCTGATCATCATGTGGAGTTCGAGCGCGGTGACCGCGACAGTGAACTCACCCGTGGCACGTCCGGCGTTGAGGAACTCGGCAAGCAGATCAACGGCCGAGCTGTTCGTTGGCACGAGTGCGTCCGATTTCGCCAGGTACTCTGCCTCGTGAATGTTCTCGATGCTGACGAGCTTGATGAACTCGGGATGCGACTCCTGATAGTCGAACGTGAACTCGATCAAACGGCGTACTGCGTCGGTCGGGGACAGGTGGGACAGTTCGAGCCGACGCTCGTGCTCGCGGATCCCTGCGTATGCCCGCTCGAGCACGGCGATGTACAGCTTCTCCTTACCGCCGAAGTAGTAGTAGATCATGCGCTTCGTGGTCCGCGTGCGAGCCGCGATCTCATCGACCCGCGCTCCGCTGTAGCCATTGCGGGCGAACTCGGCAGTCGCCACTTCCAAGAGTTCGGCACGCGTCCGCTCGGCGTCTCGTTGCCGATCACCGAAGTCCACTGCGGCATGCTCCTTGCCCGCCATGTCGCGCGCTCCTTCCGCTTCACCGCGCCTGCGATCAACTGGACGCAATCGTAGGTTCTGCGAAGCCGCACGCGGGGGCGACTCTCGCGAGTCGCAACGGAGAAGTGCGCGCCAGAGTCTTCACGTTACCTAGGCCGGACGATACGATGTAACGAACTAGTCCGTTCACTACAAAGGTATCGGATGTCGAGTCCCAGTAGCGTCCAACCGAGGGTGATCGCGGTCTTCAACGGCCCAAATCTCAACCTGCTCGGGGTTCGCGAGCCTGAAAAGTACGGGCTACGAACGCTGGCAGAAGTCGAGCAAGCGTGCCGAGATGCGGCCGCACCATTCGGCGCGTCGATCGACTTCCGCCAGACCAACCACGAAGGCGTCTTGATTGACTGGATCCAAGAGGTGCGGGAGACCGTCAGCGGCCTGGTATTGAACCCGGCCGCACTCACCCATTATTCGGTCGCGCTCATGGACGTGGTGGCGACCGTGCCGGTGAAGGTGGTCGTGGTGCATCTGACGAATATCCATCGACGCGAGCCGTTTCGCGCGACCGATTTCCCCGCGAAGGTAGCGCATGGTGTGGTCGCCGGCCTTGGCCTGGGTAGCTACACGGCCGCAGTTCGCTACCTAGCCGAGGGCTAGGTCGTCGTGCGGTCGTCCATCGCAACGGTCTCAGTGAGTGGCTCTCTCGAAGAGAAGTTGCCAACGATCGCGGCCGCGGGGTTCGACGGCATCGAACTGTTCGAGGCTGATCTGATCGCGTCTCCATTGCGGCCTGTCGAGATTGCAGAACGAGTGAGTGACCTTGGATTGACGATCGAGCTGTACCAGCCCTTCAGAGACTTCGAAGCCCTACCCAAGCTGCGGTTCCAGCGCAATCTGCTGCGGGCCGAGGCGAAAATCGAACTGATGGCCACGTTGGGCGTCGACCTCATGTTGGTGTGTTCGAACGTTAGCGCGGAGGCCATCGACGATCGCGACCTCGCGGCCGAACACCTTCGCGCGCTCGGTGACCTTGCTAGCGGAGCTGGCATCCGGATCGCGTACGAGGCGCTCGCATGGGGTACCCACGTGCGGCACTACGCAGACGCGTATGACATCGTCCGGCGAGCCCGCCACCCCGCGGTGGGAATATGCCTCGACAGTTTTCACATCATGTCGGTAGGTGACAGTCTCGACGAGATTGCGCAGATCGAATCCGAATCGCTCCTCTTCGTTCAGCTCGCGGATGCGCCGCATCAGACGATGGACGTCTTGCGTCTTAGCCGGCATTACAGGTGCTTCCCGGGCCAAGGCACTCTTGACCTTGCCAGCTTCACTACGGCGGTCCTGCGTGCGGGCTATCGCGGGCCACTATCGCTAGAGGTTTTCAGTGACACGGTGCGTGCCGCTCCGGCAGATCAGATCGCCCACGACGCGCGTAGATCGCTGCGTTACCTCGAAGACGCAACTCGTCGCGAACTCGAGCGGGGCGGTAGCCTCGGCACCATCGGGACCGCAGAACTGAGGCTGCTACCGCCCGTTCCAAAAGTCGATGGCATCGCGTTTATAGAGGTTGCCGTTGCAGGTCCGATGGTGTCGCGATTTTCCGCGTGGCTCCAGCTGTTCGGGTTCACTCTTGTCGGCGTCCATCGTTCGAAAGCGGTGCAGCTCTGGCAGCAGGGCGACGTCCGGGTGGTACTCAACTCGCAGGCCCAGGTGGGCGACCGACCATCGGTCGTGGGAATTGGGCTCCACACGCCTGACATCGACACCGCGGTACGACGCGCGGCAGACCTTCGGCTGCCCTTCGACGATCAGCACCATGCTCCGAACGAAGCCGACCTGCCGTCGGTAACGACGCCGATGGGTCTGCAGCTAGTGTTTTGCGGCCTTGCTGAGCCGTACAGGTGGCGCGCTGACTTCATCGACACCGGAGATCTCCCGCGTGGTGTCGGCGCGCAGGTGGTCGACCATCTTGGTGGCACTGTGTCAGCAGATCTTTACGACGCGGAGATCTCGTTGTACCGGCTGCTACTGGGGATGACGGCGGGGCCGGTCGCCGAAATCAACCGCCCGCACGGCCAACTTCAAAGCCGGGCGCTCACCAACGCCGATGCGACCCTGCGAATCGCGATCTCCGCGGGGGTAGTCGGCCGCTCGTCACCCCCCGGGCTTCAACAGATCGCGCTCAGCACACATGACGTTGTCGGAACGGCGCGTTCGCTGCGCGCGGCGGGCGCTCAGATGTTGGCGATACCTGACAACTACTATGCCGACCTTGCGGCACGGTATGACCTACTGCCGAGTCAACTCGACGAGATGCGATCGGTCGGAGTGCTGTATGACCGATCTGACGACGGCGAATTTCTTCACACGTACAGCGCGTCGATCGGCGGTCTCTTCTTCGAGTTTGTCCAACGGATAGGGCACTACTCGGGGTTCGGAGAGGCGGACACGTCGATTCGCCTGGCGAGCCAGGAACCGAACTAGCTCGAAGCTGGCGCCCGCAGGCCGTCGCACACAATGTCGACCATGCGCTGACACGACGCGTCATCGAGGCCTGCTTGGCGAGCGGCCATACAGGTGCCGGATATCAGGCTCATCACTTCATCGCCCGTGACGTCCGGACGTACTGCTGCGACAGCCTTGGCGCGCACGACAAGTACGTCGATGCCGCGCTTCAGATCGTCAACCATCTCCGCACACCTCGACTTGATGTCGAAGCCGGCCGCGTTCATGGCGTCGAAGAGGTCGGCTTTGGCCAAGGCCTCGTTCGCGAACCGGTGCAGAAACAAAAACAGCGCATCACCGGGGGCACTCGCGTCAGAACGGGTTTTGGTCTCATCGGCCAAGCCTTCGAGGCGGGTCATCACGATCGCCTCGAACAGTGCCTCTTTGGTCGGGAAGTGGCGGTAAAGGGTTCCGACACCGACACCGGCCCGTTCGGCAACCACGTCGATCGGCACTGCCAACCCAAGGCTCGCGAACGTCGTTTCGGCGGCCTCGAGGATCCGCTCGCGGTTCTTGAGCGCATCGGCGCGCATCGGTCGTGCCTCCGGCGGGTGGGTTGACAAGCGGAACGACCGTTCCGTATTGTGGCGAAACGGAGTAGACGTTCCGATTGTAGCTCGGAGATGAGGCGAACGGTGACAACGAACGAGATGGCCCTGGGAAACTTGCCGGGCTTTGCGGAGCTCGAAGGCGCTGCGCAACCAGTACCCGACCCCCGCCGCTGGTGGTCACTCGCGGTGATCGCGATGGCGCAGCTCATGATCGTGCTCGACGCGTCGGTGGTCATCGTCGCGTTGCCGTCGGCCCAGCGTTCCTTGCATATCTCACTGGCCGACCGGCAATGGGTGCTGAGTGCCTACACACTCGCGTTCGGCAGCTTGCTGCTACTCGGCGGCCGGATCGCTGACTACCTGGGACGTCGGCGGATGTTCATCATCGGCCTGCTCGGGTTCGGCGCCGCCTCCGCGCTCGGCGGACTCGCCCAAGATCCGGCGATGCTGTTCGGAGCACGAGCACTGCAGGGCGCATTCGCCGCCGTGATGGCACCCGCCGCGCTCTCGCTGCTCACCGTCACCTTCACCGAAGCCCGCGAACGGGCCCGAGCATTCGGCGTGTACGGCGCGATTGCCGGCGGCGGAGCAGCCATCGGGCTGATCCTGGGCGGCACCTTGACCCAACTCGCCTCGTGGCGCTGGACGCTGCTGATCAACGTGCCTATCGCGCTGGTTGCCGTCGTCGCCGCCAGG